>ENA-UOJC01002034-UOJC01002034.1-human-gut-metagenome-genome-assembly--contig:-C104-NODE-2034-length-23492-cov-16.197082_pt1 | contig 23492 bp, 22 predicted proteins | sample MGYA00242339_ERZ723886 | MGnify/ENA metagenome assembly ERZ723886 | reverse complement strand
ATCGCTAAATACGATTGGTTAATCTAAAAACACAAAATTCTTGACATCCCCGATTAATCTAAAAACACAAAATTCTTGACATCCCCGGCAAATGATGCTCTTCTGCCAGTTTTCTGATATCTTCTTCCGACCGTCCTGTAGCTTCCTTGATGAAATCCATTCCCACATGCATCTGCAGGAGATTCACGACGATCTGGCTGCTGGCCTTTTCTACTCCACTCTTCTCTCCTTTTGTGAATCCACTTTTCTCTCCTCTTTCATATACTCCTACACTCAGGTCACACATGGTTCTCACCAGCCCTTCTTCATCATCATTTAAATCAATATCATAGTGATCATGCAGCGCTTCTTTTTTCATCTTGGCGTTATCTTCGGATATGAAGAGTTCGTCAAGAAGGTTCAGCAGGCGGTTTTCCATATCCGCCCTGGCATGGGCCACCTAAACCATGACCACCTGCTGCAGGTCATAGTCTTCCTTGTCTGTTCGGACATTTCCGTATTCCGGTTCCCGAGTCTCCATCCTCCATTCCCGATTCCCCACTCCCCATAAGCCAGCGGGCAGCCCTTAAGCTTGAGGAAAAATCAGAGTACCTCTTTTTACCAGCCCCCCATTCAGGGCTGGACGGGGCGGACAACAGCCGATAGCGGATAGCGGACCGCCGAGACCTCCCCTCATTTCTCATTCCTCAATTCCATTCTCTCCAAGAATATACTTCCTCAGATCCTCATGCAGTATCTTCTTATAGTCCTCAACGCCGGGCTGGTCAAAAGCATTTACATTGGCCAGGGCCCCCTCATAGGCGATGGTGAGGAAGAAGAAATACATGAGCGCTCCCACATGATAAGGCGTGAGCTCCTTCATGGCGATGTGACAGCTCATGCGCTCTTCCGAAGCCAGGGCTTCCTCATTAGCCCTTCTGGCAGCGGCAAGCATACGGCTCATGGGAACCGGGCCGCTTGCATCTTTTTCATCACAGAGCACGGTCAGATCTGCCGGAAGATGCTCCACAGAGATGAACTGTACCAGTTTATTCTTCTTCCCCTGCTGATGCTCCTGGGTAAGGGAATGCATATCCGTAGTTCCTACGGCAGCTACTGGCGTCCTGCCGTTATAGACGATATTTCCCTGAAGGTCATATTTCTTGCCCAAAGATTCACCTAAAAGCTGGGCATACCACCAGCCGAAGGAACGAAGCTTATCGCCATAGGGCATGACCACCTCGGCAGTCATGCCGTATTCTTTCATGGCGATGAACTTCAAGGCCGCAAGCATGAGAGCCGGATTTTCAGAAATATCTTCCGACCGGCAGGCTTCTTCCACCATCTGTGCCCCCTTCAGAAATTCCTCTATAGGAATGCCTGCCAGGCAGGAAAAGACAAGGCCCACCTGGGAAAATACGCTGAACCGGCCGCCGATGCCGTCAGGCACCGTAAAGCAGGGAAAGTGTTCTTTTTCTGCCAGAGGCCGGATTCGCCCCTTCTCCTTATCCGTAATGGCCATGAGATGGATATCACAGACTGGATCAAGCAGCTTCTGCAATCCCCGCACCGCCGTCACCGGCTCAATGGTGGTGCCTGACTTGGAAATCACAAGGAAAAGCACCTTCATACGGCGATTCGTAATTCGCCCGGCTTCCCTTTTGATACAGGAATCCAGATCCGTCAAACTTACCGGATCTACATTCTGGCCGGAAAAATAAATCTGGGGATATCCCTTTCGCTCTTCTTTAGTGAGCTGGTTCCAGTAGGGACCGCAGAAGAGATCAAAAAGCACCTGATTTCCCAGATAGGAACCGCCGATACCGATGGAAATGACTGCATCATAGCCTTTGGCTTCCTCCCGAAGTCGAAGGAGTGCCTCTCTTTCTTCCTTGGAAATCAGCACCTCTTCCTTGAGCAGATATGGCAAATGAGGAAAAAGGACCTGATTTCCATCCGGTCCCTTCCCACTCTGCCTCAGCTTTGATATGTCTCCTGCTGCCCTTCTGATCTGCCTGCTATAGGTGTCTAAGTCCTCACGCTTCACACTCCACTGGTTTCCCAAAAGATGCTTGATATCAATAAAAAGTTCATTTCCAATATTCATACTGCCACCATACTCAAACTGATTATATTCCCATTTCATACTGCTAATCTCGTATTTGAACTCTGCTGTTTTCAAAATTACAGAGGAAGCGATTTCAAATATTCCCGAAATCCTTCTCCCAGGTCTTCCCGCCGGAGAGCAAACTCCACCACCGCTTTCAGATACCCCAGCTTATTGCCTGTATCATATCGCTTGCCGGTAAAATTATAGGCATAAACATTCCCGCATCGGGCCATGACACGGAGGGCATCGGTGAGCTGGATTTCTCCGCCCTTGCCGGGTTTCGTCTGCTCCAGGATATCAAAGACTTCAGGAGTAATCACATACCTTCCCAAAGCGGCAAACCGGCTGGGTGCTTCCTTGATAGATGGTTTTTCTATCATATCTACTACCTTCAGCAGGTCTGGATTCTCCGTCTTTTCTCCCCGAATAATCCCATAAGAAGATACCTTGTCTTTAGGAACTTCCTGGCAGCCCACCACTGTACTTCCTGTTTCATAGTAGCGGTCCATGAGCTGCTTCAGCGCCGGTTCTCCATTTCCGGTGTATACGATATCGTCACCCAAAATAACACCAAAGGGCTCCCCATCTACAAACTCCCTGGCACAAAGGATAGCATCGCCCAGGCCGCGCATACATATAAGGCTGGCGTACATAATGCACCTTGATACTTGAAATCTTCCGGATTTCCTCAAGCTCTTTCAGCTTTCCAGATTCCACCAGGTGCTGTTCCAGCTCAGGTGAAGAATCGAAATGGTCCTCAATGGCCCGCTTGGCATGGCCGGAAATAATGAGGATTTCTCGAATGCCGCTGGCTAAGATTTCTTCCACAATATACTGGATAGCCGGTTTATCCACAATAGGCAGCATCTCCTTGGGCATGGCCTTCGTAGCCGGAAGAAAACGGGTACCGAAACCTGCGGCGGGGATCACTGCTTTACGAATTTTCTGCAATTTAAATTCTCCTCTCCCTTACTCAACACTATCTACCTGTATATAAGAGCTTGTTCCTATTACGGAATGTGAAAAATATAAGAACCCTGCAGTCTGCTGAATCGGAGGGTTCTTGTGATTGACCGACTTGTAAGCCTGAACCCCCGTAAAACTCTTCAAACTAAAATCGTCTATTGAGTTATTGCCTGGGTTAAGGCTAATCGTCCAACATCATACCATCCTTCTTAAAAGCATATCAGTTCATTTGGTTATATACGTCCAATATCTTTTCTCTCCATTTCTCCATAGAGAATTCTTTTGTCGTATAAGCTCGTGCTTTATCCAGATTTGCTTTTTTCTGTTCTTCCGATAACTGATACAAGGATAAAATCTTCTGCGAAATTTCTTCAGTGATATCTTGCGTATTTGGATTTCCTACCCAACAAAATCCCGGTACATCGTTTTCATCCTGACCAGGAATCTTCGATGCAATGACCTGACATCCACAATATGCTGCTTCATCAATGGTAAGTAAATATTATATTAAATGCTACATAAATATAAGAATTAATAGGCATTTTTATCCTATAAAACCTTGAAAGAATTTTGATCGATTCGGAGTGAGTCTCGCAGAGTATTTAAGAGAAGGATTCCGAGAAATCACATAAGTCAGATCTGTTTTTTTCAATTTGATTGTGGTTGAAATCTCTTGCAAAAGCTTTTTACCTTTCATTGTATGGACTAAAACTACAGACGTCCCCTGATTGAATATTCCGCAACAGGTGTACCGCCTATCCGAAAAAGCGGTACCGCCTTTCCGCGGAAAGTGTACCGCTTATCCGCCAAGGTGTACCGCTTATTCTTTAGGTTATGATGTTAAAATAATTTAGTCATTTTTCGCATCGGTGCTATTCAAATATTCTCTCATATTCATTGATCCGCAATTGATGTGGTAGGCATTGTGAATGATTCTGTCCATAATCGCATCGGCCAGAACCCCATCACCGAGGCGCGGATACCATTCTGAGCTTTTGTACTGGGAACAGAAAATAGTAGAATGGGCATCGTACCTGTTTTCCAAGATTTCAAGAAGATACTGCTGCTCCACTTCCGTCGGCATCTCGAGAAGCCATTCGTCGATGATGAGGAGATCGTAGCCGGAGAACTTCTTTACAATGCTGGCCACGCTCCGTCCGACTTCGGTTCCATAATTGAACTGTTCCATAAGCTCCGGCATGCGGAAATATTTGACCCTGTACAGATGGCGGCAAGCCTCTTTCCCCAAAGCACAGGCGAGGTGGGTCTTTCCTACTCCGGTAAATCCGTTGATGATCAGGTTCTTATGGCGCTCAATGTAACCGCAGCTGGCATAGCCAAGGATTTCTTCACGGCTGAATCCTCTTCCCTGCAGGATAAGGGTGTGAACATCGGCATCAGGATAGCGGAACTTAGCAATATGCGTAAGCCTCCGGATGCGATCATCCAATTTTACTGAATAGCATTCATCGATGGCCAGTGTCAGCCTCGAATCGAAGTCCAAAGGGGCATAAGATTCCAGATCACTCTGCTGGTTCTGCAGGGCTTCTACCAGAGGTTCCATTTTCATGTTGCGGAGTTTCCGCTGTGTTTCTTCATTGATCATTTTGTCTTTCCTCCATAATAGTCTGCGCCGCGGATGTAAGCGCCTTTTTCGGAAATACTGTGTTTTCCGGTATTTTCATAACGGGCGGAATGTACGCCGTCCAGGATTTTGTCTTGATTGTTCCCTAATACAGCTTTAAGATAGTTGTAGCGGGGCGATGTTGTGTGGGCTAAAGCATACTGGCAGGCATTCTCGAAGCGGTCCTTCGGATATTTCTGACTGAGATGCAGAACGGCCAATGCAGCATTATAGCCCTGCTCTTTTATGGTTACACTGTCAAAAATCCTCCTGATGACTTCCGACGTACAAGGTCCGATCTTCTCTGCCCAGGCACAGATGCGGCCCTTGTCCATTTCCGGCTAGTTGAATGCATCCGGCATATCTCCCGGGCGTGTGGAATAGTGGTTGGTCATGTAGTCAGGAAATCTGATATGGGAGGCAATACGCCGGTTTCCGCAGTAGATTTCCACAAGTTTGTCGGTGTAACGGATATCCACGGACTGCCCGCGGTATACGTAGGGAACGGAGTACCAGTTTTTCTTAAAGGAAACGTGGAAATTGGGATATACTTTCCTTCCCAGAATAACCGAGGCGATTTCATAAGGAGCTCGTGGAAGAGCCCGGAGATATTTCTTCTCGTCCAGCCATACTTCATAGCGGCTTCCCTGCCTTTTCTGGAAGGGCTGCCGGTTGTACTTATCTGTAGCAGTCACTACATCCTTCTGCAGCTCGCCAAGAGTAAAGTAAACCTTATTGCGAAGACGGGCGATGATAGCGGTGGCAATATTTCCAACCGTATTCTCCACGGATGCTTTCTGCTTGGGCTTCCGCACACCGGCAGGCATAATAGCAGTTGAATAATGAAGCCCAAGTGCCTCATAGGCATCGGTGAGAACCACTTCACCCTCTTTGGGATGCTTCACAACGCCGGTTTTGAGATTGTCACAGACTGTCCGCACAGGAACGCCGCCAAATGCCTCGTACATGTGAACATGGCACCGGAGCCATGTATCCATCTTCATATCCAGCGTGGCCTCCACGTAGGCATACCTGCTGTATGTGAGGCAGGAAACAAAGAGATGCACGGAAATGGTCGCGCCGGTATCACGGTCGATGATCTGCATGGTCGGCCCGCTCCAATCGACCTCGCACTGGGCTCCGGGCTTATGCTCCAGATGATTGGTCAGGTCATGGGTTGTGCAGTACCGGCCGTAATCCTCACAGAACTTGGTATGCCCTACAGCAATGTTTCCATTCTGGTGACACCTGTCACGATACTCCGTCCAGAGCAATGAAAGAGTCACACCCGGCTTCTTGAGCTCTTTATGGATGGATTCGTAATCCGGCAGCTCGTACATGTCTGAACCTTCCGGTCGGTCAGGGAAGAAGAGCTTTTGTAGTGCTGCATCATCCAGCTTGCGGATGCCCGCATAAGTGATGCCCTTCTTCCGCGCTGTTCGCAGTACGGTAGTAATCGTACTCCTCGACATGTGACGGGAGCGGGAAATCTCATCTTGAGACATTCCGCGGTCATGGAGCTCCAGGATGAGCCGGATCCTGGCAAAATTGGCCATATTAAAAGGCCTCCTTTCATAGAACAAAGGGAAATACTACGTCCCTGTTTTCATTCTATGGCAGGAAGCCATATATTAATATATTTATTAAAAGAATTTAGGAGTATTTCAGCTGGCATGTACACCAATAGTTCAAGAAGTTACCTAAAAATGGCAAGCGGTACACCTCGGCGGACAAACGGTACACCTTGGCGGACAGGCGGTACACCTACTGCGGAATACTCACTAGCTTTTCGACTGTTTTAGCATGCAGATTTCATACGCTGCAGCGGGGGTGAATGACCTTCACGGCCCGAGGTTGGATGATGGCAAGCCCCTCCATAAGCCAGCGGTATTGCTGTGGGGAAAGCTCAATCAGGGAAGCCGATTCCCTTGGCCACTGAAAGCTTCCGCTCTCAATACGCTTGTAAAGTAGAACGAAACCATCACCCTGCCAGAGGAGACCTTTGATCCGGTCCCGTCTTCTTCCACAGAACAGGAACAGTGATGGAAGGAACGGATTCAGGTCATATTGTTGTGAAACCACAGCGGATAATCCGTCAATGGATTTCCGCATGTCCGTGTAGCCGCCGGCCAGGTAAACCCGGTCGGCAGTTAGTTGAATATCCATGAGTAATACCTCCAGTCGTTGAACTTGTAGGTATTATCTCATTTCCAATGGATAGATAAAATCCATCATTTTATTTTGCGCTTACTCATGATTTGAATTAGTACCTAAGGAAGCGCTGATTAAATCGTTGTCAGATTTCATCCTTGGATTTTTATGCAATGCGAGGAATAGCTCGACGCGAATAGCGTGCTATTTAAAGCAGCAGTCCTGCATAGGACTGCTGAGCCAAGGTAAGTTGGCGCCTTTTCTGCACATCAAAGCGCCTTCCTTTTATCCTTGGCCGAGTTATGACGAAGCAGTGCATAAAAATCCTTATGAAATCTGACTCTGCGAATTAATCAGTGCTTCCCTAACTCTACCCAGGCATAACCAATGCCAAGAAGAAGCCAAAAACACCATATCATAAATTCAAAATTACCGGAAAAGCCGCCTATCGAAACTCCAGCATAAGACAAGAAAATTGTAAAAGCCGCATGATTATTCAGATTCTTATGACTTAGTATCGAAAGCAGTTTAAACGCAAGAATAACAGGAAATACCAGAAAGAGAATAATGCCTATTATTCCCTGCTGTGCAAAACGGAATGTATACTCATTCATTCTCGTGACTGTCGCTTTCATGGGACCAAGTTTCTCTATAGTGTTTGCCCAAAGTTTTTGCTCCCCATTAAGAAACGGCAGCTCATTTAATTTCTGATTAGCATACCCTGAATGCAATCCGACGCCGACGCCAACAAGAGGGTGTTCTCGCCCAATATCAAATTCAATTTTCGTTCCAGCGAACCGTGAATAATTACTTCTTTTTTGCACTGAATCCAAAGACCCTATGGTATTATCCAAATATTTTTCATACTCTTTCGGTTCATGTTTTTGCGCAGTTGCCACTGATGAATTTTGCATGCACGGTTCAATACCATTCACTACTGTAAAAAAGGCCAGTATACAAATTCCAAGTACGATTCCAAGATGCAAAAACATCTTCCTTTTATGGATAAATGCGACATAAATAGCAAGCAATAATATTTCTCCCCCAAAAAGTACTACCGGCGTCCTTGCATTTGTAAGGAACATGCAACATACATACAGAAATATTATCCCATAATAAATAATCGATCTTATGCCTCTCGCCTTCGTACATAACAAAAGCATGAATGGAAAGGCAAAAGCAAAATAAATCCCAAAATATGAAGGCTCCGCAAAAACAGACCGAACCTGTCCAGGCCAAAGGAGCGGCGGCCACCATGGCTTAAGATCGCTGCCGTCTGCCACATTATGAATATAAGGATTGACCGTTTTTAAGATATTTGTACACGTTTCATTATTAAGGAGTGAAGGTACTTCAATAGCACAGTAAGCTAATATAATAACTAATGTCACCAGTACTCCATTGCAAAGTATGTTGAAATAACCGACCAGATCACGCCTGCACCAACGCCAAACAAGAAATGCAAATCCAAATGTGACCAGTACATCTGCAAAAAAAGCCTTAGCATAACGAGCAGCCACCCAATAGGGAAGAAGTTTCTCTATGGAAACTGGTATACCATGACCAGTAAGCCACAAAGAAACCTTTGGGACTTTAGCAAAAAGATCCATTGATTTTGAAATAACGTCATCATAGAAAGGATAATGAAACGCTCCCCAAATTGTAGAAATCAAGCCCGCCAAAATATATAGTCCAATAACTGAAAAAAATAGTTTTGACCACTGATCAAGCCGGAGAGGTTCTCCCATACGCCGTTTTTGGATAAAGCAGTATGCTTCGAGAAGAAGACCTGCTGCAAAAGGATACACAGTCAGCTTATTGGCCATATCCCCCATAGTAAAAAGGGGGATTGAAAAAACGGCCCAGTCTGGCAGTGTAGAGAAAGGCAAAGTAACAACCATTAAAAAGAATAAAATTCTTCTGATATCAGCAATTGAAATACTTTTGGGTTTCATCCGGACACTCCATGAAAATAAATTGGCACAGATTCTGTAAAGTGCAAAATATCTGTGCAACTATATGAACAATATACCATCACACAACAAGAAAAAGCAGTCTTGAATCCACAAGCCGCTTTCAGGCATCCGCATTTCCCAGACCACTTTCTGCCGGTCGATAATCCAGCGAGCCGCCCCGGTGGTTTCTGTCACATCAAACCGCACACAGTCATGATTTTCCGGACTCCGGCCACCAATCCATTTTCAACCCCCTTCTCATGCTGTTCAAACCACATAAGAAAGGGCCTTTCGAGAAAACGGATACGCCCTATATCAATGACAGTGCACACGGCATATACCAGAATTACTGAGCCAATCGCGTGGATAAAAGTATAAGGCGTATGATAGAATCCTGCATTATTCAGCATCTTTTTCCAAAGCCAGTCCATCATGGCCCAACTATTAGAATGTATTAATAATACACCAAAAGCAGAGGCCGCAACCTTATTGATCCATGGATGATAGTCCATCTGCCAATCCTTGAAAAAGCAGAAGGCAAATATAGCGACCACGGTAGGAATAAATTTATTGGAATCAACCATTTCGTAATAGGCAAACCAAAAATCCTGTTTGTGCAGAAGAATTGACAAATACTTCAAGCTTACGATCGACAGCACTCCAATTGCAATTGACAGAGACAACTTCCATTTCAGGCGCTTTTTGAATAGGTCCATATTGGGATATAGACGAATATAAGCACCAATGAAATAAATCACGGAAAACCAGGTAACGTAATTAAACGGAAGCCTGATTTTGGGCACCGAGCCAAGGCAGCTATAAATAGCAAAGCAAAGTAATATCAGCAATCCATGCTGTTTCTGCGTCATATGCTTCAAGAGCAGATTCCAAAACGGTATAAATAAGAAGAATAATAAATATCCTCCAATAAACTCAGTTGTCACCACGAAAGGGAATAAAACTGCCTTTGTAAACGCTGTCAGAGATAATTGGTTTACCCCCCTGGGATAAATATAAAATATCCGAGAACGACGTAAAATCCAACTTCCGCCACTAGCTTCACATACTTTTTAAGTGTAATGTGAGACATACACATGAAATAGCCGGTAATCAGCACAAAGCAGTTAATTCCGGTCTTTCCCCATGCGCCGAAGACTGTCATAATATATGCCTTTATACCGGTATCAGCCGCAAGTACTTCCGGAAGGGCAGACAACACCACATAATGATGGGCCACAATAAACAGCATGGCTACAATACGGAACAATTCCAGATTTGAATAACGATGCTTCTCGTTGATGACAGTCGAACTCATTCTTATTTCCTGCACCCCAACACAATATCGCAGATTTCATCCACATCTTTCAAATCCAGATCTGCATAGAGTGGGAGTGTCAGTACGTGACGACTCATATGAAGGGCTACGGGCGTCCGGTTTATATCAAATTCATTATGGAAACATTCAAATGTATTGGTAAGTGGATAGAAGTATTTTCTTGCACCTATACCGTGAGAAGCTAGTGCATCAAAAACTTCATTCCTTGTAGCTCCAAATTCCTTTTCTTCAAAAATGACAGGGAAATAGGCATAGTTTGGTTTTACATCTTTCTGGACAGGATTCAGGATAAGGCCATCCACATCGGAGAGACGCTCTCTATAGCGGTCTACTACCTTTTTTCGCTTGGCAATTTCTTCTCCTACATGCCGCAGATTGCAAATACCCATAGCGGCACAGAATTCATTCATTTTTGCATTGGCCCCCACAGCATCCACCGTCTCCGGTCCACGGATACCGAAATTTTTCAGGCCATACAGTTTCTTTCCAAATTCAGGATCCTTGAAGGCCGCTGCACCACCTTCAATCGAATGAAAGACTTTTGTTGCATGGAAGGAGAAACAAGATACATCACCAAAGGAAGCCGTACTCTTTCCTTTATAGGTAACTCCAAAGGTATGAGCCGCATCGTAAATGACTTTCAGCTCATACTTATGGGCAATCCGCTCGATTTCCTCTACATTGCACACATTGCCATACACATGTACCGGCATGATAGCACAGGTCTGGTCAGTAATAAGTGATTCAATTTTTTCCACATCCATGGTGTAATCCACCGGATTGATATCACAGAAGACAGGAGTCAACCCATTCCGAACGATGGCATGGGTGGTAGAAGCAAACGTATAGGGCGTCGTAATGACTTCCCCCTGGAGATTCATGGCCTGGAGAGAAAGTTCCAGTGCCATATGTCCGTTGGTGAAAAGATCCAGATTTTCTACTCCCCAATACTTCCGGAGTTCCTTGCGGAGTTCTTCATGCTTTACCCCCATATTGGTCAGCCAGTGAGAATCCCAGATATCTTTGATTTCATTGCAGTATTCCTCAAAAGGAGGCATACTGGATCTTGTTACATTGATTTTATTTGCAGCCATGTTTTTCTCCTTGTTTATGACCTTTATAGAAAATTAATTTTCATTATCATATCACGTTCATAAAAGAAAGACAAAGTTTCAGTCATGGAACCCTATGTGATAAATCTACCACACATCCTGCCCAGGAAAGGCCTACGCCAAATCCTACGAGCATTACTTTTTCCAGTTTTCTCTCCGGACAGGCATCCATGAGATCAGTAAGGGCAATCGGAATAGAACTGGAAACCGTATTTCCATAATGCTCCACATCATTCCAAAATGGATAATCCATTAATCCACATTTCTGCTGCAGATACTGAAGCATAAAACGATTGGCCTGATGAAAAACATAATAATCAATATCTGCCCTGGTAAGGTGTGTTTTGGCGAGTACCCGGTTCACTGTCTGCGGTACACGTTCGAGTCCAAATTCCATAATGGCTGAACCACTCATGTAGAGATTAGATAGGGAACGCTTATTTCCATAATGATCTTCTGTCACAGCATCATTGTAAGAGCCAAAAGGGTGCTTCATACCGCCACCAGGAACGATGAGAGTATGACCACCAGAACCATCCGTACCATAGACTAATCCATGAATACCAGACTTTTCACATTCCTCCCCGGAGATCAGTGTAGCAGTGGCGCCATCACCAAAAAGAGGCTTCACGGAATGATCCTCCGGATTGATGTATTTGCTGTAAGTCTCCGCCGTCAGAAGGAGAACCTGCTTAGCCTGGTCTGATTCGATGAGTCCCTTTGCCAGCCCAAGCCCATACTCATACCCGGAACAGCCCAGGTCAATGTCCGTAGCACCTATATCACGGGACAGTCCCAGTCTATCCTGGAGAAGACAGGCGGTGGTGGGCAGGAAATAGTCAGGTGACTGGGTACAGAGGATAAGATAATCAATGCTGCCCTTATCTATGCCCACCGTAAAGAGCTTCTCTCCTGCCCGTTGTGCAAGATCCGAAGCCGTTTCATTGTCACCGGCAATATGCCGCTCCCTGATTCCCGTTTTCCTAGTCAGCCGTCCTGGCGGATTTTCATCAATCTGCGTCGGAAGCACATATACGATCTTCTTGATATAGGCTTTCACAAATATTCCCCTTTATGCCAGATAGCCACCATCTACAACCATATTCGTACCCGTAATCCAGCGGGCACCCTCACTCAAGAGAAAAAGGACCGCGCTGCTAACATCCTCTGGGCTGCCTACTCCCAATAATTCGTGTTCGCCAGCTTTGCCCCAATCTACTCCTTTTTCCCCCCAAAAAATCGTCATTGGGGTTTTAACAGCTCCTGGCATAACTGTATTAATTCGGCTGCCCTTTGTACAAAGTTCTTTCGCCAATGAACGTACAGCCGCATTGAGTGCCGCCTTTGAGGCGCTGTAAACGAATTGTCCCTTTACTGACCCGTTTGCATCAACAGAGGAAAACAGAATATAGGAAGATTTCTTTTCTCCATATTTAGCCTTAGACGCCAATTGTATGAGATTGATACCAGCCCAAAAATTAGTATCCATCAATTTTTCGGATTCCTGCTTGTCAAAAAAGCGTAGTGGCGTTAGCATTGCAATTCCTGCAGCGTGAACAGCCCCATTGAATTTGCCATGATTCTTAACAAATGAAGCAATGGCTTCCTCCATTTTCTGTTTGTCTGTAACATCTAATGGGGCTGTCTCAATCTGATCCGGGAAATGACCTTTTACTTCCGCAAGGCGCTCTTCATTCCGTGCAATCGCCAGAACTTCCGCACCGGCTGCCGCTAAGTCCAATACTACCTGCCTGCCCATACCGGAAGATGCTCCTGTCACTACATATCGGTTCCCTGTAAAATTATAAGTCACACTATTCATAATTCACACACTCCATACAGTTTCGTATCTGAGAAATCAGTGATGCAGTTACCGATAGAAAGTCCTACTCCAAAGCCGGAGCAGAACACTTTGTCCAGTTTATGCCCTTTCATAGCAGAAAGTACCATCGGAATGGAGGCGGAAGATTCATTTCCCACCTTCTCCGATACCCATGGCAATTTCTCCTCCGGGACTCCTAACTTCTGTGCGAGGGAAGTCAATATAAGCTTATTTGCCTGATGGCAGGCAAATAGGTCCATATCATTGGCAGTAAAGCCGCAATCCTTCAATAGTTTTTCAATAGAAGACGGTACTTCATTTAAAGAGAATTCCATAATACCCATCCCATCCAAATATACATATCCTTCATTGATGGGGTGTTCTACCTTTCTGAAGCCGAAATTTTCTCTTACAATTGCATTCCAACGTTCCCCGTAACTTTCAAAATTGAAGGAGGCTTTATGCTCCCCAGGTGTCACAAGCGTTGCTGTAGCAGCATCACCAAAAATAACACGTGTAGCCCGGTCTTTAGGATTTGTCCCACGAGAAGCTGTATCTCCTGCGCCTAAAAGAACCGGTGCCTGCAGTTTATCTGCCAGCATAGATGCCATATATAATCCTGTTACATAACCACTGCACCCTTCTGTAATATCAAGGCAGAACATATCATTTCTTAGTCCCAGCTTATTCTGTAGGACATGTCCGGTAGTCGGCACCAAATAATCCGGAGTCTGAGTCACAAACACCATAGCAGCGATGTCTTTCTTATTTATATCAGCAAGAATGGGTTCAGCAGCTTTTTGGAAAAGATCTGCAGTAGTAACTTTTTCCGGGGAAATGCGCAAATGAGAAATACCGGTACTTTTTGCCATACGCTTTGCCGTTCTATCATTTTTCAGTAAATCTGGTGCATACTCCATAATAGAGTACATCTCCATTGGAACGCAGCAGGAAATAGCTTTGATGTCAATACCATCAATTTGTGTAAACATAACTTCTCCTCACATAAAATAAAACGGCCATCTCCATCCTCTCGTGGGAATGAAGATGGCCCGCCCTCAATCATTACATATAGGCATATAGGCCTATTTCAACAGATCAAAGAGATCCCTTGGTGTCTTTGCTTCTTTCACCTGCTGGGGAGTCACTTTCTTGCCATACTTTGTATTCGCATCAGCAATGAATCCAACAATCCCCAAGGAATCCCATTCCTCCACATCAGCAAGTGGCGTATCCATCTTTACTTCACTTTCTGTATCCAGTACATTTTCAATAAAATCCTGTAAAAACTCAGCTTCTGTCATAATAAATCCTCCTGCTACTTGTATTTATAAAAAATCTAAATATTATTATATCATACACCGGGCTACTCTCCCACATAATGCCTATCGCAAATATGTTTAAAACTAATCAATATATACTGCCGGATTTCCAAAAACAGTCCGGCCTTTTCTCACTCGGCGTAATACAACAGAATGGGCTCCTACTGTAGCATGGTCCTCAATAATGCTATGTGGTACCCCCATAGCACCTGTTGCCCAGAATGTATGGGTTCCAACCTGTACACCGCCACATATAGCAACACCTCCCATGAGGCTGCTATAATCTCCAATAACTGCGTCATGCCCAACGCCGGTAGCTACATTCAACATGACATGATTTCCAATCTTAACCAAATCACTGACAAATGTAAACTGGCACAAAATCACATCCGTGCCAAGCTGTGCGGTAGGAGCTATTTGGGCTGTTTTATGAATTAGATTAATAAAATGCCCTCCCTTCGCAGTAACAATAGAAGCCAGTTTCTCTTTTACATCTCCATTCGCTATAGCAATGACAAAAACATCGTCAGGCTGAATTTCATATTCAACAATGGAGCCAAAGAATTTATCAGGAAGGAGTTTGTTCCTCTCTTCAGAAACAGGTGCGTCACCTTCCACAAACCCCTTCAAGGCAAAATCTTCACCATAGCCGAATGCGTTTTTGGCCAGCCAGTATACTTCTCTCGCGAAGCCACCTGTTCCAATTATAATCAACTGTTTCATTTGGTATCCTATCCTCCTCTTTTGTTCAATCTTTATCAGTAATAGGAATTATAAGTAAGCATTGCTGTTGAAGTTTCTTAAATCTATTACCTGCCTTGCAAGGATCGAAATGCATCACCGATCTTTGATGAGAATCATCCATAAACAACAAAGAATTGAAATTCTTTATCCTAAAATCCGAAATTGGCTTTTGGGGTATCTTCACTGAATCTAAGAAAATCACATCAGCCTCATCGTATTTCATGTTATGTGTCCAGCTATTCAATTCGTTACTAATAGTATAAAAAAGATGCTGCAAGGATAACGTTTTGTTTGAGTATGAGCCTCTTCAAGGCTAATAGCATAGGTAATCGTGATATCTCCTACCATAAAAGCCTAAGATAGACCTGATTCACTTCCGGTCCTGGTCGCAATGCAACTTTGTTAAATTTTACCACAAAACAGGAAATGTCAATAATCATTTTTACATTACTAATGATAACCAACGTCTTCTCTAATATGTGTATTTGCACAGACTTATTTCTTATAAAAGAGCCCTTTTGCCATTCTCAGTAAGAAAAAAAGAGAATCAATACGAAATATCATACAAAGGGCCAAGTAAGAAATACCTCCGCCTATGCCTTGCAGAAGAAGTTTCAGAAATAATGGAATTTCTAAAAAACCGATGACAAATGAAACCGCCCCAGCTAAGACAGCCAAGACTACGGAAGGGAAAAAATCTTTTACCTGATCTAAATAACTATAATGGAGCAATTCTTTATTCGGCCAGGAATTAATGAGCTGTGAGCAAATGCCAGTAAAAAGGCCGCTTAGCACCATCGCTAAAATGCCATAACGAATTGAGATACAAAGAACCACAATGCCCACTATTTTCTTTATAATTTCCAATTTCAAAAAAATATCGCTCCGCCCCATAGCATTGATAGCGTTCAGATTCGCCGTGTGAACAGGCCAAAACATGTAGTCGATGCAAAAGATACAAAGAAAAGGCACGCAAGGCAACCATTTATCTGTCAGTACAAAGCGGACTACCGTATCTGATGAAAAAGCCAGGATCATCATCAGTGGCGCCATAATAAAAATGCTGGTCTTTATCGCCCGACGCGTCATGTCATGGACACGTTGCCTGTTATTCTGCTCACTGGACATGGTTGGAAGAAGGATGCTATCGATGGAAGCGTCGATGTTATTCACTATAAGTTGAGGAAATTTCTGTCCTTGGTTAACATAAGCCAAATCTGATGGAGAGAATACTTTACCAATAACCAGTTGTATTAGTTGGTCGTATCCTGAAGAAATCAAGGCGGAAATCAAAAGTTTGGACCCAAAGGAAAAAAGTCTCTTTAGCCTAACAAATGAAAAAGCAAATAATGGACGAAATGGTACAGTTAACCATAAAATAGCACAAGAGCCAAAACGATTTACGAGTTGTTGGACCACCAAAGACCAGATACCATACCCACTATATGCCATAGCAATTCCTATAATTGCAGAAGAAACTGATGCGCCAAGGTTGGAATAAAAGAACCGTTTAAAAATCATGTGTTTGGATACATATGCCTGCTGCACGTTTGCCAAACCATTAGCAATAAGAACGAGGCTCAATAGCCTGATGAGTGTAGCAAGCTCCGGCATACGGTAAAAATCTGCAATCAAAGGAGAAGCAAGAAACATCACCAGATAAAGAAAAGCAGAAACGACCATATTTGTATAAAATACAGTAGAGAAGTCAAGCCTATCCGGATTCATTTTTTGGATAAGTGCCGTCGCCAGCCCACTGTCTGCAAAAACTTGGAGAATAGTGATAAACACCATGCAAAGTGCAATAACTCCAAAATCAGCCGGGTCTAACAGTCTCGCTAAAATAATAAACAGGACAATATTAACAAGCTGTGTTCCACACCGTTCCATCAATTTCCATATAAAATTAATTGCTACAGTATGCCCAGAGACTGGCATAGTTTACCCCGTTTCTTAAAATCCCAACAAATAATCTAAATTAGTATAATAATTTATTATCATATAAAAAATATGATGATCTGACATTGATTTATTGACTCATCTTCCTGCACAGAACGCAACGGGGTTGAAGAGTCTCATTATCTAAATAATATGTCCCAGAGTGGGCGCATACTAATGATGTGTATCAACAACATTGAGAATAATTTTTCCCGAGTATTTTTGGGATAGCGTCAAATCTTACCGACTCTATTTCTCTCCCGGCATTCGGCCCAAGAAAGGCGTCCTCTGGGCACACCGCAAAAACGCCAATATTGCCCATCCTCAATAGATTTGTACAGGGCCATCACCGGTTTGAGAAGGTGTATGTTGCAGACTCCGCTGCGGTTTTCAGCCATATGTTAGCCATAAACAATATGACTACCCACGAGATAAGGAATGTGCCAATGACTTTTTGCAGAAGTGAACTATTTCAGTCAAAGCCGATCATTATCTAAAATCCGATTAAGACGAGTTATTAATGGGAACCATCTGACTTATTAAAATAATTTTTACATGTACTTATAAATGAAGTAACATACATTTTGTTCCGTTCAAAAGCCCTCTTAATGCCTGCGACGATTTCTCCCTGAGTATCAAGGGCATACTTAATTTCTTCAGGTGACTCTCCAAATGCTACTCCGATAGAATGGTCTTCTGGCGTTACATAATCTTTCCTCGTCTTCCCTTGCTCCGGAACTACAATGGACAAGCAACCGCATAACGATGCAATAATACTATAAAATGACTGTGTATCATAGCTGTAACAACGCTCACATTGATTTAAGATACGAACTTTTTCTGTTTCTTTTAGTGTATCTAAAACTGGACCATCAAACTTTTGGGGAAGGTCTGTCCTATCACTCCCTTTTCTAATAAAATAGCAGTTCCCATGACGTTTACCAAAATTTGTTCTCTTATACAAATCAGAATCGAAGCTAAAAATCTGAAGAATCCGACATGTAGGGTTCAGTTTGGAATCATTAAATTGTTCTCGATATGAGAAAAAGAGATCACTCTTTTGATACCATGCATTATCTCCTGGAAATCGGTTGTAATATAACATATACCGCACCACTTTTTGGGCATGCATAGGATTTCCATATACAACGTCCGGATATACAACAATTGTATCGTCACCTACCCATGGCTTATACCAATGCGGGCAGCCTTTAACCGGAAAATAAGTATATCCCGCATAGTTCCGCTTTGCTACCTCTGAATTTGGCAAAATGCGAATATAGCATATTTTAATTATTTCATGAATAATGAATTTGAAATACTTTAAAAAAAATAGTATGCGGCTATCCGATATACCACCATAATTAAAAATATAAGCATCCTCACCTTGTTCTCTAAGAAGCTGGCAAAGCTTATGCAACACAATAGGGCCACCACCAGTTTGTCGGGGTGATAAAATAACAAATTTCATTTCTCCATACTCCTCTGAGCAAAAGCAATGATGCCGATTCATAAGCATGTATTCCGGAATTCATAACGGAACTAATCAAAAATTATGCACACGTTGATAACAAGAAATTAACAGAACTGTAGGAGTAAGTACTTCCTTCAATTTCAATTTATCAATTACAATGTAGAGTATTAAGTCTCACAATTTTACCTACTATATTTACCGTGTTTGTTCATTATACCATATTCATTTCTGATAACAAAGTAGCATGTATAAGTGCCGTATCTTAATGAAGTCGGTCCAGTTATAAAGCCAGAACGCCTACGTGACTGTACGGCCGAGGATGGAACTCTTGATGAAAACTAGATTGCTTTAAAACCATATCAGCTGTATGACCGTAATGATGGGTTGGGACGCTTAATGAAGTCAGTTTTGCTTTACTATCATATTTGACTGTATTACTGTAAGAGCAGGCTTGATTAGCTTGATAAAGATGGGGCAGCGTTTGGGTAACTTAACCGGTTAACTTTACTGATGAGGTTGGTAAGGTTGATGAATTGGACGAACTCTATATCCACCTCTCTTGGCTAACTGTATTGCCGAGCTTGATTGCCCTGATGCAGTCGGGTCAGCATTATGAGTAGTTAAAAAGACGGGGCATCCGTATGCCAACCCGTCTATAAGTGAATTAGTGAATTCGTGAGCTGGTGGATTAGTGCACCGGTGGCGAAGCCGCGGATCCACTAGCCCACTAATGCATGATTGAAGCTATCCACTTTAATCATTGGCATACTGGGCCAAAAGATTTCCCAATCTATTCAAGCTTTCCAACCCAGTCACGGGGCTTAGCAGCAGTCTGGGAAAACAATCAAATCACATAATTCAACCTAACCCACTAACTCACCAACTCACCAACCCACTAACCCACTAACCCACTAACCCACTAACCCACCAACTCACTAACTCACTATCTCACGCCTTCTTATAATACATAGTCTCATACCCATCTGCTTTCATCACCAGTCCCGGCATCCAGTCCGGCATCTGTGCCATGGTCTCTGTAATTTCATAGACCGGTGTATTCTCTGGGCACTCTATGATGAGCTCGTCGTGCACGTGGCCGCAGATGTACCGGTTCTGCAGGTTTTTCATCGCATGACACAGGATGTCTCTGGATACGGCCTGGACGATGTTTTCCACGAACTTGGGGCTATAGGATTCTATCCGTTCCCATTTTTTAGTGGCTCCTACACCCATGTAGGTGATGACTTTGTAGCCTTTTTCTCCCATTCTCATGGCAGCCCCTACGTAGGAAAGTCTCCGGCCCGATGGCAGCTCAATGAAGAGAATACCCTTCTGCATGAATATGGTGAGGGATCCTACCCGCATGATGCGGTGGTTTTCTATAGCTTCTTTCACGGCCCGGTCCACTTTCCACCAGTAGTCTACGATGTGGGGATTGGTGGCCCGCCAGGAGGTGACCAGGGGCTTCAGTTCTTCTTCTGTGAGACCCATGTCGAGAGCCCCCATGGCTTTCAGGGCTCCTTCTCCGCCGCCGTAGCCCAGGGCGAGAATGCAGGAGGATGGGCCCAACAGGCAAGAACTATTAAGTTCTGCTTATGGTATTTGGCCTGCAGGGCCATTCCAACTCGAACCTCAAAGCTAACTGCTCAGTCCCCCATATATTTACACGAACGCCACCATAATATTTCAAAACACACCAATAAGACCTGGTGTCCGTATACTGCAAGAATTTGTCCAGTGAATCAGGCGCCGGCGTAAGGATGGAAACCGAAGTTTCCCCAAAAGCCGAACTAGTCGTCAAAGAGGCAAAAGCATGAGCCAGTATAAAGTCCTTGGGCCTTATGGTGTTTTGTGTTTCATTGTCATGAATCCGGATTACATAACATGGTGCGAGGATCGAGGTCGAGATCGAGACCGAGATGAATTGCGGCGGAGCCGCTGGCCTACTCGATCTCGATCTAGCCACTCGACCCCCATTTCCCTATTCAGCTGAATTGGCGAGAAGCTTTCAGAGTGAATTCCATATCCGACCGGTCATGGCAGCTGCTTCCCTTCTGCTAGCACTGGGGAATATACTGACCGGCCGTCTACGCTGCAGGTCCCTGATTTACTTCTCTACTATATACATACCGCGAAGTTGCGTTTTGTGAACATAGAAATGAAATTTTCTTCATTAGAATTTTGTGAGATGTCAAAGAACGACTATTTTCATAGCCTTCGGACTTTTTCATTTATCAGGTTAGCTTGGGAATGTTGATGAGAATAATAAACTTTATGGCTATCCAAATACCAGAGCCAGAATATTGTATCAAAGCTAATCAGGTTGATTCAACCTGCCCTACCATACCATCGAAAGATTGGATAAACAGTTTAAATGACAACTTAAGCCTTCCAAGCCACTACGCCCAGCCAACGAAAGAATTGGTCAAACGGATTACCCGGATTATTCAAGCCTTCCAAGCCACTCAATCAAGTTAGCGGAAGTTTCGGGCCAACAGTTAAACCGGATTACTCAACCTTTCCAAGCCATAACGTCTAGCCAAAGGAAGATTGGGCGATTCGTGAATCGTATGGCTCAAGCTATTCAACCTATCCCACCAACACACCAACCCACTAACTCACTCAAAACCTAAACGTATCCTTCAGCCCCAGCCACTTCTGGTCCTTATCAGACAGATTCAAAGGCGTCCCATCTTCCAGTGTATATCCATCAGCCGCCGGAGTGCCCTTATATTCTCCCTTTACCTTCGGCCATACAATACCGATTTCCGGATCATTCCAGGCCATGCCGCCTTCGTCGTTGGGGTGCCAGAAGTCGTTTACCTTGTAGCAGAATTCAGCAACATCAGAAAGCACCAGGAATCCATGGGCAAAGCCTTCAGGGATGAGGAATTGCTTCTTATTTTCTTCCGTCAGCTCCACCCCGTACCATTTACCGTAGGTAGGAGAATCGGCCCGGAGGTCCACGGCCACATCGAACACGCTGCCCCGTACAGCCCGCACCAGCTTGCACTGGGGATAGTGCTTCTGGAAATGGAGGCCCCGGAGAACTCCCTTAGTACTCATGCTCTGGTTGTCCTGGACAAAGTTGATGTGGAATCCAGCTTCCTCCATATCTTTCTGGTTGTATGTTTCCATGAAGTAGCCCCGAGCGTCTCCATGTACGGCCGGTTCAATAACACAGAGGCCCTGAATGCCTCCAACGTTCTTTGTGACTTTGATTTGACCCATGATTGTGTATCTCCTATTTAGTATGTAATAAATACTGTTTATATCGGTTTGTGAGGTTGAATACGTAGAACCAGTATAATGGCCATTTACTCCGCTTAGCAATAGTGCTGAGGTTGGGGAGGTTGATTGGGATGGTCAAGTTTGAGGCCATCTGGTATGCTTGACGACTTCGCCAAGGTTGATTGGGTTGGAGAGGTTGAATACGCTGAATAAGCTTACTAACCACATCGCCTGTTCAACTGTAGAACTGGGGTTGAAGAGGTTGATTAATCTGGTTAAACTTTATCCCATGTAAATTGATGTCTGCTTTGCCAGGGTTGATTGGGTTGTAAAGGTTGATCAGGTTGATGATACATGGCAGCCATCCAAACTGATCAACTTCTGTGATGAGGTTAATTAAGTTGATCAGGTTAATAGCCACCTGACCTGTTTGGCTGTTACGACAAGGTTGAGGAGATTGGCTAAGTGGGTCGGGCCATACAAACTGCTTAAGTTATAGTACCGTGGCTGATTCAACCTTTTTAACCTATCCAACCCTCTATGTCACTTTACCAGACATTTTCATCAAGCAAGTACTCTGCCCTCCTCAACCTTTCCAACCCTGCAAACAAGTTGTCCAAAGATTGGATAAATAGTTAGGCCAAATAACTCAACCTTCCATTTCACATTCTCCGGCTAAACTGGCTAAAACCCATTCCACCCTATTCAACCTCTTCCAACCTACGCAAACAAGTCCGCAAAAGATTGGACAGGCAGTTACACCGGATAATTCAACCCACTCTCTCATCTCACCAGCCAATTATGTCCGACAAGCATTCTACCCTGGTCAACCCATCCAATCTCTCACCTCACATTTTCCACTTCAGGTGGCTGACAGCTATTCCACCTTAATCAACCTTTCCAACCTACCATCTCAACTCATTCAGTCTCCATATTCATCTATATCTTCATCAACTTTAATCGATTTCTGCTTAGCTTTAGCTTTCAAGCTATCCATCAGGTTATGGAGCTGCCAAGTTACTTTCGATAGCTGGCCTAGAATCGGCCTGACTGTTGCTTCATCCATATACCCCATGTCTACAGTATACATGAGTTGCGTACCTAATTCATAGGCAGAGCCTCTGGCCATATACAGGAAATGGATATAATCTTTCAATGTGCCTCTTCCACGACCCTCAGCAATGTTGGAGCCAATAGAAACGGATGCTCTTCGCATCTGGCTGCTTAGCCCATACAACTCATAATCTGGAAGTTTTCTGGCAAGATCACTAACCTGCTTATTAAGGATTCGTGCTTCTTTCCAAACCTGAAGATCCATATAGGAAGCCATAGGAAACCTCGCTTGTGGAGAATATAAAAGAGATATGTATGTAGAAAAATGAGGGTTGTTGATAAGTTGTGGAGGTTGAATACAGTGGTTAAACTTTATAGCCACATTGTCTGTTTAACTGTATTGCCGAGGTTGAAGAGGTCGATTAGAATAACTTACCTTTTGAAATCATCTAGCACGTTTAACAGTAGGAGGTTAGGTTGGATAGGTTGAATGCTGTAGATCAGCTTTGTAGTCATCCAACCTGGTTAATTGTATTATCAAGGGTGTTTAAGTTGATTCGTTGATTCACCCATTCCAACCCATGTAGTCAAGTCGTCGAAAGAATGGATAAATGTTAATCCGGGGATGTCAAGAATTTTGTGTTTTTAGATTAACCAATCGTATTTAGCGATTAG
>ENA-UOJC01002023-UOJC01002023.1-human-gut-metagenome-genome-assembly--contig:-C104-NODE-2023-length-23571-cov-12.187915_pt1 | contig 23571 bp, 18 predicted proteins | sample MGYA00242339_ERZ723886 | MGnify/ENA metagenome assembly ERZ723886 | reverse complement strand
CAGAGAAAGGAAGGCGGAGTGCGATAGCGGTAAGATATCCTTGGAAGAGTATGTTACCTGGTTGAAAGATTCCTGATTAAACAAACATAGTATAGCTCAAATTATCAGGCTACGCTGTGCTTTATCTGTAAGGAAGCCGTGCTAATTGGCAATAAAAAGGTGCAGCCCTGCGGCATTCACGCAGTACTGCACCCGGAGAAAAGAAACTGATTAAATTCTAATAATGACTGTTCAGTAATATTTGTATATGGTATCCGCAAAGCAGACGATCAAATTGCACTGGCTACATCCAGTACTGCTTTTACGCTTTGCTTTACAAACTGCAGTACCTGCTGCACCGTCTCTACATTTTCCATGACGCCGGCTGTCTGGAGATCCCGGACAGTTCCCTTTTGGAGGTCAAGCCCTACCCGGATGTAATCTGTATGGGCAGCATCGACGCGAATGGAATTTTCAATGCCGACCTGATGCAGGCTGAAAAACTGGTTGGGGGCCAGCGCCTTGACACGCTCGAACACCTCATAGCCATCGAAGCCTGCCGCTTCTGCCAGCTTCAGCAGAGGCTGCTCCAAAGCGTAGATGACCACATCTGCCGCCTGCTCACACTGGTGGTCACGGCCATATTTCCGCATCGGCCTGCACAGTGTCAGCAGGGTCAGCCCGCCGCCAACCACCTGACCATTATTTTCTGCTGCTACACGCGCCGCAAACGAAATGCCAAAATCCAGCATGGCAGAAATCTGCTGCCATGCATCCTCCGTGCACCCTACCTGCGCACCACGCTCCAAAAGTGCGTTCAGCATGATCAAAGCAGTCTTGACGCCCTGTTCCGGCACATCAGCCTGGCTGAGGGCAGCCGCTGCCCGGGCTATGCTTGCATCCTCAAAGGATGCTTCCTTTAAAATCTCCGCAAAAGAAGCTGCAGATACATAGCTTCCGTCTTTGCTTCGATATTGGATAGTTTTTCCTGTTCCGTATGTGGCTGCCGCTGCATAACTCAACGCTGCAACGCCATTGCGAAGTGCCTCACAAGGTACTACTGGTTTCTTCATTCTGTTCTGCATATCATTATGATGCGGTCTGTTTATGCGCAAACCGCCGTCTCCTTTCCAGCTTATAATGTTACATTCGTCCGGCGCAGCTGCTCGTGGATCTCATCAATATCCAGTTCCAGCGGCTTTTTGTTCTGCGCCACGCACATCGACGCAACGATTCCCATGGCATGGCCCATATTCATCACGATGGGCATGACACGATAGCTGGAATGCGCTTTGTGGGTGCCGGAGATATTTCTGCCGTTCAGCAGCAGACCTTCGATCTTTCTGGGAATGAAGCAGCGCAGGGGAATGGTGTAGGGCTCCGGCTGCTTGAACGTCTTGTATTCGGCAATCGCGTCCAGTCCGGCGCCTTCCACATTGTGCAGATCGAAGAAGAAGTTAGACTTGGTGACCACCCAGTCATCGAATACCCGGGCCTGAGAGATATCGTCTTCGTTCAACTGATACTGTGCCTCAAACCGGCGGGTCTCGCGGACGCCGATGACATCCGCGCTGTCGATCAGGTAGCAGCCCTCATAGCCCGGAACATAGCGGTGCAGGAATTCGATAATCTCAGGGATCTGATTTCTGCAAATGTACTCCGCATGGTTCAGATCCCGCACGTTCGTACCGTCCATATCAATGGCGTTGGTCATATTGATGGTGACAACACCGGGAATGGAGGAGGGATAGAGCAGGATATGTCCCGCAGGCTTCGGGAGTTTCTCACGTCCCAGCGTCTGCAAGTCGCCCTCAGGGAGCTGGACGGTATCCTCCATGCCCCAGAAGAACATGGCACGATCCATGTCCACGCCAGCCACCTTGAACATAATGGTCATCGGCTGCATGCCGCCGTCATCCCGCCCCTTTTCAAAGGGCGCTCCGGCTCTTGCCGCCACATCACCATCGCCGGTGGAGTCGATCAGCATCTTGCAGGTAATGGCCTCTCTGCCGGACTTGCTCTCCGTGATCACACCAGCAACACGGTTCCCGTCCATGATGACATCGCTGAAAGCCGTGTAAAGCTGAACATCGACTCCGGCCTTATACAGCATATCCAGCATCAGGATGCGGAGCTTTTCCGGGTTGATGACCTGCTCACTCTCGCAGTCCCGGGCCTTTTCCCGCAGTTCCGCAAAGCAGCCGCCCTCCTGCCTGCCGGTCCAGTGGCTCATAATGCCGCTGGTGGCAACACCGCCGATGGCACCATACTGCTCGATCAGCATGACTTTGCTGCCTGTCCGAGCCGCATAGAGCGCAGCACCGAAACCGGCAGGGCCGCCGCCTACGACCAGGACATCTGTCTCCGCTACCACAGGAATCTGTCTGCTAGGTTCAGTTACGTAATTCATATTGCTTACCCTCATTTTGTTACTTCTGCAAAGGGGCGGTCCCCTTCACATGTTTTTTGATGGACTTATAGAAGAACGAGCCGATGGACACCAGTGCCAGCAGCAGGAACAGCAGGCTGAAAGGTCGTGTCACGAAAATGGACAGGGATCCGCCCGACAGGATCATGGAGTTGCGGAAATTTGTTTCCACCAAATCTCCCAGAACGACGCCCAGGATGATCGGCACCACGGAAAAGCCCAGCTTCCGAAGCAGGAACGAGGCGACACCGATGCATGCTGCCAGCAGCACATGGAAGGTGCTACCCTCATTGGAATAGACGCCTGCGATGCAGTAGACGATGATCAATGCGCTCATCAGCTCATAGGGAATCCGGGAGATATTGGAGTACAGCGGCGTCAGGACCAGGCCGAACACCAGCATAAGAACGTTGACCAACAACAGACCCAGCATGATTCCGTACAGGGTACCCGGGTGATCCCTGAACAAAGCGGGGCCAGGGATCATGCCCTGCAGCATAAAGGCGCCGATCAAGATAGCCGTGCAGCCGTCGCCGGGGATGCCCAGGGTCATCAAAGGAATCAGCGTAGAACCGGTAGTGGCGTTGTTTGCTGCCTCGGAGGCTGCCACGCCTTCGATCTCACCCTTGCCGAAGTTATCGCCGTGTTTGGACATTTTCTTGGCCTGGTCATAGCTGATAAACGCGGCGATGCCGCCGCCGGTGCCGGGCGTTGCGCCGACAACCGTGCCGATGACGCTGGAGACTACCCACGCCCGGAAGCATTGCTTGATTTCCTTCCAGATGACCCGCTCCTGACTGATCTTAATCTTCGTCTTTCTGGCAGGGTCGTTTTGGGGGTCATAATTGGAACGACTCAGCAGTTCGGCCAGCGCAAAGAGACCCACCAGGACAGCCAGAAGCGGAATTCCGCCGGCCAGCTTGCGGTTTCCGAATGCGAAGCGGATCACACCGCTGACGCTGTCCTGGCCGATCAGGGCAATGAAGATACCGATGACGCCGCCCATGATGCCTTTGATGATGTTGTCGCCGGAGATGCTGGCGATGATGCTCAGCCCAAAGAAGGTAATGCAGAAGTACTCAGGCGGGCCGAAAGTCTGCGCCACCCGCGCAATAGCGGGCGCGGCAAACAGACAGATCAGCGCGCTGACGATGCCGCCGAAGAACGAGGAGTACAGTGCCATTTGCAGCGCTTTCAGCGACTTCCCCTGCAGCGTCATGGGATAGCCGTCCAGCGTGGTGGCCGCATTGGCAGGGGTGCCGGGGGTATTGATCAGAATCGCGGTGATGGAGCCGCCATAAGTACCTCCGCAGTAGATGCCCAGCAGTAGCATCATGGCGGGGATCGGATCCATTGCGTAAGTCAGCGGCAGGCAGAGGATAATGCCGATATCCGCCGTCATGCCGGGGATCGCGCCGATCACAATGCCGGACAGAAGGCCGAGCGCAATCATCAGAATGCTTTGCCAGGAGGCGGCCATCTCAAGGCCAGCCAGAATATAGTCTAACATGTCTCAGCACCTCCCTATGGCAGTGTGACGTTGATGGCTCGGAACGCAAAGTACGCAAGAAACACATTTGCACTGGCAATCAAGTAGAACCACCACTTCCGCGTACCAAAATAGGCCAGAATACCGTTTGCCAGCAACAGCGATGCGATGATGAACCCGATTCGGGGCATCAGGACTGCATACGCCAGCAGCATAGCGATATAAATAACAGGCTTCAGCCGCTTAAGAGATTCCTTTTGGAATAGTGCCGTGCTGATGCAGTATTCCTTTTTGTCTTTGGACAACAGCCCCTGCGCCAAAAGGATCACACTGCATGCAAGCAGGATGCGGATCAGTAAAGTAGGGACTGTTGCCGCGGTTATGCTGCCCGTTTCATAGGTTTTGATCTGCGACGGGATCAAAACATACAGGATAACGGATATGACCAGAAATATCGCGCCGGTGACCATGTTGGAGTTTAGTTTGATTTTCATGTTCTCACCCTTCACAAGCCACTCTCTCAAGCGGCTTTGCTTTTCTGCTGCCGTTTATTTGCTCTCCAGCAGCTCCACGTACCGCTCCATGCTGTCCATCTGGTTTTCAATAAAGGTCTGGACTTCATCACCCTTGGCATCCCACAGGTTATAGCCCATCTCCTTCAGATAGTCGGTGAAGTCGGGATCGGCATAGACCTCATCCAGCATGGCGTTGAGCTTGTCAATGATCTCCTGAGGCGCGTCAGAACGAATGGCGAGGCAGTCCATACCGCCGAAGATGGCGTCAATGCCCCAGTTCTCCATGCACTTCACGGTACCGAACTTGGTTTCAACATCCTCGGGATAGAAGGTAGCGACGGCCAGAGCGGTGCCCTCTTCCTGGAACGCATAATAGGAAGGAGGCGTGCACAGGCCCAGGTCCACCTGACCGGAGGCAATGGCGTTCACGACCTCAGCCTCGCTGCCAAGAACAACGGGTTCAGCTTCAATACCCATGGAGATGAAGGCAGCGGAAGACACCACATACTGGTCACCACCCGGGCCGGAGGAAGTGGCATAGGTGAGCTTGTGGCTCTTACCATACTCCAGAATGTCGTCAAAGGACTGGAAGCCCGTGGTCTTGGGATTGGTCACGACCATCAGAGACACGGTACGCATACCGCGCAGCATGGTGAAGTCATCCAGCGTATACTGCACGTCCACGTATTTGGGAGTCAGAGAGAACAGAGGACCATTGGCAAGGGCCAGCGTATAGCCGTCTGCTGCTGCGTCAAAAGCGTCACCCATACCAATCGTGCCGGACGCACCGGTATGGTTCTCAACGATGATAGGCTGGTCAAAGTATTTTTCAGCAACCTGCGTGATCTTACGGGCAATGGTATCGGCACCGCCGCCTACGCCCCAGGGGCAGATGATGGTGACCGTCTTGTTGGGATAGTCGCTGGAAGCGCTGGGTTCTTCTGCCTGAGAGCTGCTGGAAGTATTTTCGGGTACTGTGCTGGTTTCTGTTTTTCCGCCGCAAGCCGTCAATGCCGTCAGCATGAGAGCCAGGGCCAGCAGGAATGCAAATCTCTTCTTCATTTTCATTGTTCCGCTCCTTCATAAAATTTATATCTGCATCGCTCTCGCGATTGCATACGTATTCATATGCACAAAAATGAGAAATCTCATTTTTTGTCAAGTGAGAACGTGCCCCGCACGATCAGCTTTTCGTCCAGAAAATGGCGATAAGATTTCGGCGCCTTTTTCTCGGTCACGCTCAATACCCACTCAGCTGTCATGGATATGATCTGGTCGTAGTCGATGGCGACCGTAGTCAACTGCGGGTGGAACCATCGCCCCATTACCACATTATCCACGCCGATGACCGCCACATCCTCCGGGACACGAATTCCGCTCTGCTTGAGAGCTTCCAATGTTCCCAGTGCAAGCATATCGTTCTGCGCAAAGACAGCCGTGCCGGGTGTAAATAAGTCGGTGTGCGCAAGTGTGACCTGCTCCGCAGTCTCCAGCTGATAATTGGCGCAAAGTATATGGTCCTCCGGCATCGTAACCCCATATGCAGCCAGAGCCTCAGCAAAACCAGCGTGCTTATTGACCACGTCAATACGCTGTGCAGGACCTGTGATCTCCACAAAGTTTCGATATCCGGCTTCGCAGAAACTCTTTCCAACCAAATAACCGATTTTGGTATGGCGGGGAGCAATCATAAAAGGCTCCTCCGAGAATTCATTGGTGTCGTAAATAAAAATATAGGGGATGCGTGTTTCCTCCAGCAGCGTTCTCACGCGCTCACTGACACTTTGCCGGTTAAAAATCAAGGCATCGTAGCGCCGGTTGCCGATGCTTTTTTCGATGGAGGATGTCTCCCTCTCCACAAGATCATCAAACACAGGAACAACGTCAATGCTGTGCTCCAGAAGCTGCATACGTATGCGATAGTATAAATCACTTTGGATATAGTGATTGGCAAAGCCTGAAAAATCCTCGGAAAAGATGTATCCAACCACTCCCGTACGGTTTGTTTTCAGACCACGGGCATTAGTGTTGAACTGAAAGGAATATTCCTCGGCGATCTTTTTCACCCTGGCCTTGGTCTCGTCGGATACCAAGGGGCTGTCATTCAGGCAACGCGACACGGTGGACTGAGATACGCCGGCCAGCTTTGCTAACTCAACAGAAGTAATGGTCTTCACAGATACACCTCGCTTTGCATACGTATGTAATTCTTTTGACTGTGTTATACCACGGCATAACCAAGAACGCAATCCCCTTTTTTCTTATTTCTACTTTTTCAGCCTTGTTCACAATGTTTTTTGGCTTTTTTATACATTTTAAATAATAGTGTTCTTTGCATTTGAATGGTATGCTTTCGATAAATTTACAGCTTTTATTGTTGCATTCGTTTTGTTGAAATAATTTTCTATCATTTTCTGGGGTATGGAAGATGCAGTGCGCGTAATCAGAGCCTTGATCCTTCTCTCGACATTTGCTCTATCGTTTTAAGTGACTGCGAGTTTTACTTGTTACCATTCGTCTTGTTCATATACTTCCCCACCATTTGATGGAGTAGGGGTGGTACAGGCCAGGTTGCCTGAGTCTGAAAGAGGTACTTGACAATCGTTCCATTTCAAGCTACTATCACGGAAACAAGGTTTACTCTCGAGAAAAAGCCCCCGCTCCGTCTGATTCGGCGGAGCCGGGGCTTTGACCAATACGCTGACCAATATCAGAAAATCAGCGGGTGGACACAGTGGACAAGGCACTTGCTATGCCCTTCAAAAAGCGGGGCCAAAAGTGCCGGAAAGCACCCAATAGCAGGGCTTTGACGTCCCGACGCATCTTCACACGCAGGAGGTCACTGGTTCGAGTCCAGTAGTCTCCACCAAAAAGTTCCTGATTTCGCAAGAAATCAGGAACTTTTCTTCATATTTTCGTTTGAATAATTCGGCTGTATTTTTGCGTTTTCTGCCTGACCCAGACTGTGACCCATAAGCGGAAATGAGCGGAAAGGATTAGACAGCACCAGGTAGGATTTTCCCTGCCTGGTGCTGATTTTTGCGGCTTTTTCGTGCTTTTCGGATGTACAAGTTTCGGCTGATTTTTTGGAACATCTCACATCGCCTGGCTGATGACGTTCCCGATGGTGTCCGCCGCATCCCGCTTCATCTCCGCTGTGGCGTGGGTGTAGGTGCTGAGGGTGAATCCTGCTGAGTAATGGCCCAGGGCACCGGACAGGGTCTTTACGTCCACGCCGTTTTTCAGAGACAGCGTTGCGAACGTGTGTCTGAGGTCATGGAAACGGATGTGTTCTGCTCCGATGGCTTTCAGGATTTTGTCATGGGTGTGCCGGAAGGAATCCGGGTCAAACATGGTGCCCGTTTTGGGGGACGGGAACATATACGGGTTTCCCGGATGCTTTTTGTGTTCCTCGACCAGCAGGTCTACCGCCTGCTGCGGGATTGCCAGCGTCCTCACAGAGTTCTGCGTCTTGGGCTGGCTCACTACCAGCTCTCCCTTGATGCGGGTTACTTGCTTGGTCACGGAGATGGTCCTTGCTTCAACGTCCAGGTCAGTCCAGAGGAGGGCAAGAAGCTCGCCTCGCCGCAGGCCGGTGGTCAGCTCCAAGTAGTACGCTGCCAGCAGTCCTCTTTTCTCTGCTTCCATTAGGTACGGCCCGATTTTCTCCTGCGGCAGCACCTTCATTTCTTTTTTCTCCATCTTCGGAAGTTTGCAGCCCCTTGCAGGGTTCACAAGGAACAGTCGTTCCTTGACCGCTTGTTCCAGGCAGTTATTCAGCAGGGTGTGGATGCCGTGAACAACCCTGACGCTCAGGCCCTTCTCCTTTAGTTCAATATGCTTGTACCGCTGTATTCTGCCATTCTTCTGAAGGTCGTTGTAGAACTTCTGGATTTGGATGGTGGTCAGCTTGTCCAGCCTGATATCTCCCAGTTGGGGGATGATGTGGTTGTCGATGTAATTCAGGTAGTAGTCCTTTGTCTTTTCCCGGAGCCGAGGTTCGGCGTAGACTTCATACCACAGCTTAATCCAAGTTTTTACTGTGTAGGTGGTTGCCCTGGTGACATCCAACTGCTGGCTGTCCGCAATTGCCTTTTTCAGCTTTTCCTTGACCTCTCCCTGGGTCTTGCCAAGAACATTCTTGTAGATGGTTTTGCCTGTTCCCGGGTCGTGTCCTGCCGTGTACCTGCCCTCCCAGCGGCCATCCTTCCGCTTGCGAATGCTGCCCTCGCCGTTGGCTCGTTTCTTTGCCATCAGTCATCCCTCCTCTGCTGCTGTCCCATTCGGCGTTCTTCTTCCTCCGCGAAGGAGTAGGACCGCTCTGTACTCAGTTCCGCAATGATCCCCCAAGCCAGACGGAAACCTGCGGCGAAGCTGGCGAGGGATATCTCATCCCGCAGCTCCGCTTCCAGGTCTACCAACTTCAGCAATTTACGCCGTTCATCTTTCGGTTTGTTCTCTGTCATCTCCCGGTGGAGTTTATGAAGTTCCTGCCGCAGCTCCGGAAAATCCGGCTCCTTGAAGAATTGCTGTTGCAGTCCTCTTATGTATTCGTACATCGTATCGCCTCCTTGTCAGCGACACACAATACCATCCCCTGACCTTAATAGCCATCCCAACCGGGCAGAGTTATCAATTTGTTATCAATTACGGTTTGAACTGTGTCGACGCTTATTCTTTGATTACTGCGACGCAATTTTTGAGGGTGTTTTTCTACAAAAAAGCATCTTCCGCTCTGGCGTTCGGCAGAGCGGAAGATAACTTTTTTGCTCACGATAGCATCTTTTCCGAAGCATGACCCCTACTTTTTTCTTGCGGGAGTAAGCTCTCGGGGAAGACGACCGCAAAAGTGATATCACCCCTTCGATTTTGACCCCACTTTGGAACTCCCTGAAAACCTCCGTAACTGTCCGCACTGCGGGCAGAAGTGACCAAACAGGGCGTCACGCTTGACGCCTGTTCTTTATCCTGCTGCTCTTTTCGTCCCCCGCAGGTCGTCGGAAAATGGCCCAAATCTTTCCCGCAGTCCTGTCCGGAGCCTGTTCCTACCGTTCCTGGCAAAGCCATACACAGCAGTTCAAATAGCCAAGTAGGGCGCAGACCAATTCTCAGGCTTTTTCTTGTTATCCTTCGTTTTGTTGATATATTCCCCACCATCTGGTGAAGAGGGGGTGCTCCATCTATTGTGGGCGGAGTGGTGACCCCCAGGGGATTTTACCGGCAGCAGGGCTTCTCCTACAAACCGTCTTCGCCGCTTCGGAAATGGCTTTAAGGTGTACGGGTGCCACCCAGCCCCCGATGAAGGCGCACAACGGCTCACAAGGCCAACCATGGCGTGAACGGACGCTCGTTGTTCCCTCCTGTGTCCATAGGTTCTTCTTTGTCTACTGCATCGCAAATCTTGATTCGGGGCTCTATTGTGATCCTATTTCTTTGCGAACAAATCCGACCGAGATGACCAGATCGGATTTGCCCATGGATATATGCCTGACTCGTGGTATCTATCTCATTCATCACGGTATTCTGACGGAGAAACGCCCGTTCTGCGTTTGAAGATGGTGGAAAAATAGGTAGAGTTCTCATAGCCGCAGCGCATTGCGACCTCGTAGGTCTTGTAGTTCCCGCTTTTCAATAATTCTTTTGCGTGAGAAATACGCACATTGGTCAGATAGTTGATAAAAGAACTGCCGGTGCTCTGCTTGAACAGCGCGCTGAAATAATTAGGCGAGATGCCCATTTCCCCCGCCACCTGATCCAGTGTCAGCCCGGAATCCGCATAATGCGCCTCAATAAATGTTTTGGCTCTCTCAGCCACGCTCTGGTTTGCATTGATATTTTTATCCAGGAAATCACAGATCCGGGCGACAAAGCGGTACAATTCCTGCAGCATATCGTCTAGCGTCGTTCGTGTCAGGATCTTGCGGTAATCCTTCAGCGGGTCGTCCAGGATCGTCTCGATTGGGCAGTTGATATCCACCAGGAGTTTGACGATCTCGCCGTAAACCACGCTGACCAGCATATGGGTATAAAGATAGGAGTTATGTCCGGTCTGCCGGATGTCCTCGGCTAGCAGTTCAAAATCCTCACGGATGGTCTTTTTGTTGAAGGTGGAGATGGAACGGATCACACGGCCCACATTGGGAATGTCCGGCAGAGGATTCATGCCGCCGCTCTTTACCTCCTCCGGCTGCACATCTCGGTTGCTGCCCAGCTGGAACGCATACTCACAGCCCCGGCGGACAAACTCATACGCCTCCTGGCAGTGGTCGATATGGTCGTAGACCGGCGACATCGCTGTTGTGAATTCCATGTCCGGCTCCACCAGCCGGAGCCGGCGGACATAGGAGCGGACCTCAAAGCTCAGTTCCTCTTTCCAGGTTCCGGTGAAGAGCAGCAGGTACCGTCCGCTGGTTTCCTCAATGGAGAGCATACTGGTGTTCTCGCCGGCCTTGACAATGGATTGCTCCAGCTTCTGGGTCATGCTGAAAATGGTCTCCTCGTCCATGGCGGCGGTCAGATTGTCAAAGTTGTCGATCTGCAGCAGCACCAGGACCACGGCCCGTGCCCGGAGGAGCTGCTCCGGCATCTGCTCCAGAAACTGCTGGCGGGGCGTGCGGCCCATCATATAGCGCCTCAGCTGGCGCTGAAGGCGGAACTCATCCGCCCGCTGGAGCTGCACACGCATCTCTTCCACTTCATTTTGCTGATGCCGCTCTCTGTCCAGTTCCCTCGTCAGCTTCCCCAGCGTCCGGCACAGGCTTGTGACGTCGATGGGTTTCAGGATAAAGTCTGAAACGCCAAGCTGGATGGCCGACTGCGCGTATGTAAATTCTCCGTGGCCGGTGATGATCACCACGCGGCAGGAAGGATGGACCTCCCGAATCTTGCCGATCAGATCCAGGCCATCCAGATACGGCATCCGGATATCCGTCAGAACGATATCCGGTTTGTGCTCCCGCATCCCTCTCAGCGCCTGTCTGCCGTCTTCCGCGGTCCCGACCAAACGCATTCCAAGAGAATCCCAGGGAATGGTCTCCGCCAGGCCCTCCCGGATCAGCTGTTCGTCATCCGCCAGATATACAGTATACACGTTTTACGCTCCTTTCAGCGTCTTTGGAAGCACGATCCGTGCGGATGTGCCCATGCCTTTTTCACTGGTAAAGCTCAGGCCGTACTCCCGGCCCGCTAGGATCTGGATGCGGTCGTTGACATTCACGACGCCGTAGCTGTTGGTCCGGTTCTCTCCCCTGTGCTCCATAGCCTCCCGGACAGATGCGAGTGTCTCCGCGTCCATACCGGCGCCGTTGTCCAGCACCTCCATCTCGATCTTGTCGCCATGGGAGAGCACCTGGATCATCAGCATACATTTGCGGTCGCACAGCTTGATGCCATGATACAGCGCATTCTCCACCAGCGGCTGCAGCACCAGCTTCGGGACAAAGTAGTCCTCTGTCTCCGGGTCCACATAGAAGGCATACTCAAACTGGTTCTCATAGCGTATTTTCTGGATCACAAGATAGCTGCGGACGTGTTCCACTTCCTCCCGGACAGTGATCATGTCTCTTCCCTTGGAAAGGCCTATGCGGAAAAACGTGGTCAGCGCTGAGATCATATCCGTTGCCTTTTCCATATTTCCTTTTCGCACCAGCCAGTTGATGGAGTCCAGAGAGTTGTATAAGAAATGGGGATTGATCTGTGCCTGGAGGGCCTTGAATTCCGCCGTGCGCATCCGCTCCTGCTCGGTTTTCACGGTCTCCAGCAATTCACCGATCTTGCCGCTCATTTCCTGTGTGTTTCCCGCCAGGCTGCCGATTTCATCAGGCCGCATGGGGGAAAGCGGTTTGCCAAATTCTCCGTTCTCCATATCCTTGATGTACGTTTGAATCCGGCGGATCGGGCGCAGCTCATAATCAGCTAGGCCTCCTGAAACAAGGATCGTTAGTAACAGCGTCAGCAGCACGGTCACAATAAAGAGTATCAGGATTTCCTGGCTGTCACTGCGGAGGCTTTGCTTCATGACAACGCCCACTACAGCCCATTCAGACAAGGAAAGCGGCTTGCAAAAGATGACCATGTCACGTGAAGAAATGATTGTGGTTTTTCTATCCGCCTGCTTTACCTGTTCCGCAGCATATATCACCATTTCATCGGACGCGGCTGCCGTTTGCAGAACAATGTTCCGGCGTGCGGACATCAGGAAAACCGTTCCGCTTTCTCCCAGTTTTTTATCAAGGATTTTTTTCAAATACGATTGTCGTACCTCCACCACCACGATCCCGCAGGGCTGGCCGGTGCCGTTCAGCGGCAGCAGTCTAGCCGCACTCAAAACGGCGTTTCCCATGTTGTCGGCGACCAGAGAACCTTCGTCGGAAACGATCCATTGAATATCCTCGTGGTTTCGGATCTCCATATACTGGTCCCCGGTAAGCAGAAGCGTATCATGCTCGTCTCTTGCTGTATAATAGCGCGATTTTGCCACAGTGAAATCATCCAGGCAGATATATACGCCGTCCAGGCCGGCATACATGCCGGCGATCTGCTTCAGCCGCGCATCCAGAGCGGGAATCACAGCCTCCTCTGATATTTCAGGAACCTGCATCTGGGCGAGGAGACTTTGAATGGTATGATCCTCGGCCACCTGCTTGGCCGCCGACTGCATATCCAGCAGCACCTCTTCCATGTTTTTGCCTGTCTTTTCGATGACTTCTTCCGCCAATGCCAGAGCACCGTCAGATATTCGGACATCAGACGCACGGTAAATCAGCGTTCCGGCAACGCTGATGGGAATCATCATCAGCAGTATGAAGTACAAGACGAGCCGATGGTGGAGCGACTCGCTGAAGAACCTCCGGATCCTCATATTCCGCTCTCCTTTCGCCGTGGTATTTGGTGTTTTATATCATTATATCAATATGTGTTCTTTTTGAAAAGAAAGTTGTGCGCACTTGCTTTCCGCCGAAAACGTGGTTGTCCCCGTTCCCCTTCATCAATATCAACGCACAAAGCCGACTCAAAAAAGAGTCGGCTCCATGCAAAGAAAAGAAGAAAATGGTATGGTTTTAGGATTTCTTGTCTTTAATGGTGGAAAATACAACTGCGGCAACGATAATGGCGCCTTTCAGCATCATTTGCGGGTAAGAAGACACATTCATCAAATCCAGTAGGTTGTTGATGATACCCAAGATGAAGACGCCAATGATCACTCCGCTGATGTTTCCCTTGCCGCCGGTGAAACTGGTTCCGCCGACAACGACAGCGGCAATGCAGTCATTTGCCAGGTCTTCACCGTTGGTCGGTGCACCGACGCCCAGCCGGGCCGTCAAGAGAATTCCGGCGATACCGGCACAGACCGCGCAGAAAATGTAGGGGGCGATCTTCCATTTGGACACATTGATGCCGGAAAGCTTGACAGCCTCTTCATTTCCGCCAATGGCGTAGATGATCCTGCCGAGGGAAGTCTTTTTTACAATGAACCAGACAATGACGATGCAGACGATCATGATGACGCTGAGGGTCGGGATGGTGCCGAAAAGACGGCCTTTGCCGATGAAAGAAAAGACACTGGCGCATTCCGCGCTCTTCCAGGATACCGGGGCGGAATTGGTGTACCAGTAGGCAATGCCGCGTGCGAACTCCATCATGCCTAGAGTCACGATAAACGGCGCCACACGAAGCTTCGCGACGATCAGGCCATTGACTGTTCCGAGAACGGTGCAGATCACCAGAGCCCCGAGGACCGCTACCAAAATATTGTTGGTCATCACCAGAAGCGACGCGCAAAACACGCTGGATACAGCCATGACAGAGCCAATGCTCAGATCAATACCGCCGGACAGGATCGCCACAAACATACCAAGTGCCGCTACCATATTTGAGGACTGTTGGATAAAGAGGTTCTGCAGGTTCAGAGAAGTCAGAAACATCGGTGTCAGAAGAGAACCGATCACAATCATGCACAGCAGTACGCCAATGGGAATAGCCTGTTCCTTCAAATATCCTTTCAGGTGGCTCCCAATGCCGCCTGAAGCATTTAATGTTTTGTTTTCCATGGTCTCTTCTCCTTAAACGTCCTTGTACATATACTGCAGCATGAGCTTTGTATCTTTCATCTCTTCCGCGTTCAGTTCTCCGGTCACATGGCCGCTCCGCATCACAATCGTCCGGTCGCAGGTGCCCTGGATCTCTTCCGTTTCCGAGGAAATCAGGATGATCGATTTTCCGTCTGCCCGCAGCTTTTCAAGTAAACCATAGATTTCAGCCCGTGCGCCGACGTCGATGCCCTGTGTGGGTTCGTCAAATATCAGGATATTCGGCTGGGCGGTAATTGCTTTTGCTATGACGATTTTCTGCTGGTTGCCGCCGCTGAGGTCCTGGACGGGGCTCTCAATCGTGTCCATTTTTACTTTCAGCGCACGTACCAGATTGTCTATCGTCTCAGCTTCCTTCTTGGAATTCAAAATACCAAGTCTGTTAGTCACCGAAGAAAGCTTGGAAAGTGAGATATTCTCACGGATCGGCCGGCAGAGCACCATGGCCTGCTTTTTCCGATCCTCCGGCGCAAGGAACAGTCCGTGGCGGACTGCATCCGTGGGATTTTTAATTTTGACAGGGGTTCCATTGATTTTGATCGTACCGCTTTTGAGTTTGTCAGCGCCCATGATCGCTCTGGCCGTTTCCGTCCGGCCGCTGTTTACAAGGCCGGCGATACCCAGAATTTCGCCCTCGCGGAGTTTGAAAGATACATCCTTGATAACGTCGTTTGTCAAGCCCTCGACCTCAAGCACATACCGTTCACTGCGGATTTTCCCTCGTGTAACATACATGGCGCCCAAAGTCTTTCCCAGCATATGCGCGATCAGGTCATCTTTGGTCAAGTTTTTGTTCTCCAGCACGGTAATGACCGCGCCGTCCCGCATGACGGTGATCCGATCACTGAGCTGGAAAATCTCATCCATGCGGTGGGAGATATAAATGATGGTCACCTTTTCCCGTTTCAGAGAGTCAATGATGTCCATCAGGATATGTACTTCGCTGTCGGAGAGGACTGCTGTTGGCTCATCAAACACGATCACCCGGGGCTTCCGGTATAACACACGGGAGATGGAAATAAATTGCTTCATCGCAGCGCTCAGCGTTCCAACCTTTGCGTTGGCATCAATGGGGATGTGGTAATGGTCCAGCAGTTCCTGGGTCTTCCGCATCATGGTTTTGAACTGTACAAGCCCATACTTGGAAAAGTCCTTATCGCCAAGGCAGATGTTCTCCGTAACGGACAGTTCATCCATCATTTCAAACTGCTGATATACCTGGGCAATGCCGAGGCTCTTGGTGACCACAGGGTTGTTCTTTCGAACTTCCTCGCCGCCGATCAGGATCGTTCCAGTATCTTTCGTATAAACGCCTGTGAGCACTTTCATCAATGTGCTTTTTCCAGCTCCGTTTTCGCCGACAAGGGCCATCGTCTCGCCGGCTCGCACTGCAAAATCAATGTTTTTCAGCGCCTTGACCGCGCCGAATGATTTGCAGATGCCTTTCATCTCAATAATATTCGACATGATGTCCCCCCCTAATTCCCAGGATCAGGGATGGCGGAAAATCTTTCCCGCCATCCCCGATCCTTCCGGTTGCAAAAATCAGAACGCGGAGTTAGGATCGTAATAATCCTGAACGTTTTCGGGAGTGACCAGGGTGGGCTCCAGCTGCAAAGTCTTGGAATCAGGGATCGTACCATCATTCAGATAGCCCAGAATCACACGCACGGCAGCTTCACCGACTTCGTAGGGAGAGTTCAGGCCCAGCGCCACGACGGGGCCGTCATCCAGCATGATTTCATATGCGGACTTGGAGCCGTCAACGGCGCCCATGATCAGATTTTCATCCAGGCCAAGCTGCTCAGCGGCAGAGGTAGCGCCGACGATGTGGGCGTCGCAGGTACCGACAATGCACTTCAGGTCAGGGTTGGCGGCCAGCATATTCTGAGCGGTCGTCAGGCCGGATTCCTCGGAATAGGCACCGGCATACAGAAAGGTGCGTTCCTCGATTCTGCCCTCCTGATCGACTTCGGCAATACCGTCACGGGCACCCTGGTTTCTGGCAGCGGCAATAGAGTTTCCGTCTGTGCCGCCGATCATACCGTAGGGAATGCTCTCCATATCGGGATACATCTCCAGCAGGCGGGTGGCCAGTTCCATGCCAACCATCTTGCCTAGAGAATAGGCGTCTGTCACGCAGGCGGTCATGTAAGCGGCGCCGGTCTCAGGCGGGGTGTCCACGGCAACAACGGGAATACCGGCCGCAGCGCAGTCATCAAGGGCGGAAGTCACAGTCTCCTGGGGGTTGGCGGGATTGATGATAATGGCATCAACGCCTTGGGCGATAAAGGTATTGATCTGATCGACCTGCATAGCAGCATCATCGTTGCACTGAACCAGATTGACCGTCACGCCGGCCTCCGTCAGTTTCTCGTTGACATGGTCATACAGGGCTTTGAACCAGCCGGTGGAAACATCGGTCATTGCGACACCGATGGTGTAGGATTCCTTCGCGGTGATCTCAGGGAGGTCGGACAGAGCCACATACTTTGTCTCGGCACTGATGGAATCATACAGGCTCAGCAGCTCGGAAGCGCCAGTCTCGGTGGTTTTGTCAGAAGTGGGGGCTGCCTCATTCTTAGATCCGCCGCAGCCTGCCAGGGCCACGATCAAAAGGACGCTCAGAGCCACAGAGAATAGCTTTTTCAGTTTCATAGTTGTTCTCCTTATCTGTATATTTTCTGATGTGGATTTACTCATTCAAGAATTGCGAAAGGACGGATGGGAGAGCCGGAGCCGTTCTTGATCTTCAGAGGAATCGCCATAAAGTAGCAGCGTCTGGGCAGCTTCTCCAGATTCATCAGCATTTCCATAATAAAGATCTCGTTTGGCAGAAAGCTGTTATGATGGCCATAGGAAAAATACTCATAGCCATCTTTCACCGGGGTGTCACAGGCAATGGTATCCGAACCGATTGCGCGGATCTGCCGCTCCGCGAACAGTGCGCATGCTTCTTCGGAAAGCCCCGGCTCATTCAGCGCGTAATATTTCCACGTATTGTCCAATTTCCAATACTGCTGGTAGCCAAAATCCAGGAGGACAATGTCACCCGGTTTTGCCCGGTCGCCCATCTGGTCTTCCAGTTCCAAAATCTGCTCTTTTGTAATGCGGTCGCCGGGCTGTGCGTTCAAACGGTACATATCATACTTGACGGCTGGCCCCATGATCATATTCGGCTCGTATGTATCCACGGTCTTATCCTGCATTTCCGGCAAAATATGCGCGGGGCAATCCACATGGGCCCCGGTGTGTTCGCCCATAACCAGTGTCTGGCAATAATATCCGTCATGGGCATGGGTGATGGTGGGGTCAACAATGATCTGCGGATGCGTAGGCCACTTGGGCATATTATGCTCGATCATTGGTGACAGGTCAACGACTTTTGCACCGCCAATCAACTGATCCAGCAGTTCCCAATTGCACAATGGAATCTCCTCCTTTGTTCGTCTGTATGTGCCAGGGTTTTTTACTGCGGTCAGTTTAACATACCTATTTTTTTCTGAAAATCAACATTTTTATGGTTTGGATTCACTTTTATATGATTGTAAAAATTTGAAGAATTTCGGCAAAAAGTAGACGCAGCTTGTCCAAAAAGGGCGGGGCATCTTTGGCAGATCACACAGAACGCCATGCGCAAAAAAGGTGCCGCCCGAAAAGAGCGGCACCCGGAAGCCATGTTCAGGCATCGAAATCCAAAATGACTTTCAGCGCCTGCTTGCTGAGGGTCAGTTGGACGGCCTCGTCGATCTTCTCATAGGGAAGAACATGGGAGTAGAAATCCTTGGGATTCACCTTCCCGGCTTCGATTAGGGCGATGGTCTCGTCCAGGATTGCATACTCCCCGTAGGGGAAGTTCAGCATATGCAGCGAGGTGTTGTCCTGCAGGCGGCTGGTGTCCACCATCAGGTCATTGCTCCGCAGAACGCCCATGGAGCCCACCTTTCCGCCGGGCTTCACATGGCGGCTGGCCTCGTAGATGATGTCGGTAAAGCCCACGATGTCGATGGCCACATCAAACTTCTTGCCGTTCAGCACCGCGTCCACGTCCTCCACGGAGGAGTTGATGGTGTGCTCCGTCTTTGCAATGCGCTTGGACATCTCTAGCCGCTCCTGGATCTTGTCGATCTGCGTGACATGGCCGCCCCGCAGGCCGCAGAACAGGGACAGCGCCATGCCCATGGGGCCGGAGCCGTAGATCAAGACCTCCGTTCCCTCGGTCACGCCAAAGTTCTTGGCGGCAGAGTGGCTCTCCGCCAGGGACAGCAGCACGCCCGCATCAATGTAGCTCATGGTATTGGGGAATTTGTGCTGCTTGACCCAGGGGAAGTCCTTCTCCGTAAAGCCGTCCTCCAGCATGGCCTGGTTGTCGCTGACCATGCCGTACTCCGCCATGCTGCCGTGGGTTTTGGTGTAGCCGTTGCCCACATCCGGGTAGAGGTTGGGATGGATCCACCGCTCTCCCACATGGATGTGGCGGACCTTTTTGCCCACGGCCACCACCTCGCCGGCGCCCTCGTGGCCCAGCACTGTGGGATAGAGGCTGACGCCGTTGCCCAGGTCGCCGCCGGTGCCGGTGATGATCTGCATATCGGTGCCATTGCAGAAGCCGCAGGCATGGACCTTCACCAGCGCCTCGTAATCGCCCAAAACCGGCTTGGGAACGTCATCCACCACCCGGACGTCATTAGGCCCCATGACCGCGATTGCCTTCATGTACTCCATATCGCTCACTCCTTGTTCTGAAACATCCTGATCTTTGTGCGGGCCAGTTCGGTGGTGCTGGCTTTGGCCGCCTGGTACATCTTGTAAATGTCCCGGCTGCCCACAGCGGATTCCAGGCCCTCCATAAAAGCCAGCCGCACCTCGGTGGCTACGTTGATCTTACGGATGCCCAGGGAGATGGCCTTTTTGATCATCTCCTCCGGAATACCGGAACCTCCATGGAGCACCAGGGGCGGCGCCCCCAGCTTCCGGCAGGCCTCCAGCCGGTCGAAGTCCAGGTTGGGCGTTCCTTTGTAGATGCCGTGGGCGTTGCCGATGCCGACGGCCAGCGCGTCACAATCCACTACCGCAATAAAGCGCTTCACCTCATCCAGGTCCACCAGATTCGTGTTGCTGTGGGAAATGCCGTCCTCGACACCGGAGATGGCGCCCAGCTCGCACTCCACGGACACGCCCACGGCGTGAGCGGCGCGCACCACCGCCTGGCTCTCCCGGACATTTTCCTCAAAGGGATGGTGGGAGCCGTCGTACATGACGGAGGTAAATCCGGCCCGCAGGCAGGCAATAGCCTGTTCGTAGCTTGCGCCGTGGTCCAGATGCATGACCACCGGCACGCTGCTGCTCTCCGCGATCCGCCGCACCACATCCGGCAAATGCCGCAGGCCGCCGACGTTGATGGCCCCCTGGCCGATGGTCAGGATGACCGGGCAGTTCTCAGCCTCGGCGGCCTCCATGATCGCCTCCGGAATTTCGATGTTGTCGATGTTGAAGCCTGGAATGGCGGTGTTGGTCCGCTCGGCGATCTCCAGAACTTCCTTCAGTGTTGCCAAAGACATATGCTCACTCCTCCATCTTTCGTAAGGTCACTTCCAGTGTCGGCTCCGCCGCCAGTCCGCCCAGGCCCTGACAGGTCAGGCCGGAAAAGGCATTGCAGAACCGCAGTGTACGGTCCAGATCCCACCCCTGCGCCAAGCAGTACAAAAACGCGCCGTGGAAATTGTCACCCGCGCCGGTGGTATCCACGACGGATACCTGCACAGGCTCCGCGTAGTGGAACGTGCCGTCCGCATACGCCACCGAGCCCTTGTCGCCCATGGTGACACAGCTGACGTGGACGCCTTTCTCCGCGTAGTAGCGGCAGGCATCCTCCGGGGAGCAGCCCAGGGTCTTGGCCACCGTCTTGTCATCCGGGATAAACACATCCACATAGGGCAGCATCCGGTCCGTAGCCTTCCGGGAGAGGTTGCCGCCATCCACAGAGACCAGAGCGCTGGTATTCCGCTTGCAGTAAGCGGCCAGCTCGCCGCAGAAATGCTCCTCCAGGCCGCCCAGGTGGATCATCTTCGCGCCGGCCAGGGCGTTTTTGTCCAGCATGTCCATTGTCAGCTGCCGGATGCAGCCGCCGAAATGGGTGATGCAACGCTTTCCGCTTGCTTCCACTTGGATCGTACTGAAAGGAGAATCCGTCCCCGGCACCCGGATCAAATCCGCGTAGGGAAGCCGTCTTTCCGCGATATTGGCGGCGATAAAGTCCGTGACATCCGAAGGGTCTCCCACCGCCGTGATCAATCCCGCGCTGCCTCCCAGTTTCTGAAACGCGGAAGCCGCCACAGAGGCCACCCCGCCGCAGGCATGGGCCACTGCTGAAGCCGCGATGCGCTGGTCGGAGGCCGGCGGTGCCTCCACCATCAGGAGCGTGTCTTTCGTCGTGGAACCGATAAAAAGGCAATCCAGCATTTTGCAACTTCCTTCCTCAAAATCTAACATTAATTTAGCATTTTGGCTTATTTCCCGCAATCTGCTTTTTATTCACAATTTTACGATTTCCATTAAACATTATCCGATGGCCTCTGCCAGTTCCCTTGGAAAAAGAGCGAACCTGCCGCCCTGACCCAAACCGTGACCCAGACGGGAATTGGAGCAGGCAGTAGGCAACGGAGACAACGGAGCGGATAGCAAATCATTTTGAGCCAAAAGGGGCGAAAAGGACGGGATAGCCCGTTCTTTCCGCCCCTGACGGATCTCCACACGCAGGAGGTCACTGGTTCGAGTCCAGTAGTCTCCGCCAAAAAGTTCCTGATTTCGCAAGAAATCAGGAACTTTTCTTTATTTTATGGTTTCAAAACTTTGCTTCAAAATTTGACTTTTGCGCCGACCAATACACTGACCAATACGGCGAAAGCACCCTATAGAACAGGGCAGCACCGGATAGGATTTCCCCCACCCAGTGCTGTCTAATTGCTATCTTTTTCGTATGGTCAGAAACAATTCAGCCTTCCAAATCGCATATATCAGTAATCGCTGCTACAAAATTTCTTATTGGCAGTCCAGTAAAGTCAACCACCTATTTATTGAAGAGTTAATTGTCGTCCCTCTTTTTCACAGAGTGTTTTTATCTGGTTGATGCAACTCTGTGCATCGCCAGACACTTCGATCAATAAATAATCATGCAGTTCGTGGCAGAAGATCCGCACATCAAACGGGCTCTTCTCCAACTGTGCAAAGTTCGGTTTTGATAGTGCCTGGTAGTACCCATATCCATAGTATCTGTATCGCAGCAGACTGTCCTCCGGAATCAACTGCAGGAGTTTAGGACTGTCGTATTCTGATACGCTCAAAAGTGTGGATGCTGTCTGGCAGATAATATTCCCTCCAAGAGCCTGATACGCAGCGGCAAACGGTGCGTGCTCCAGCTCAGGGAAGTCTTTGCAGGACTCGAGATGTTCCAGTACAAAGGAATACTGAGAAAGTATCTGTGCGCCGCACAAGCGCATGAACTGCGGAAACCCCGGATCAGAATCCTCATAGCGCGGCTCCACACACAACAACTGGTTGGCCGGATTAGTGGGCTTTTCATGGAAATAGAACCCACCTGTGCGCACAGAAATATCTGTGCTGATCTGTTCGGTATTCCGGTGTATTTGGTTATGATTTCCACGCTTCCATAGCATCTACATCACTCCGTTACAGTAATATCAACGACCCATCTGCCAAGTGCATCACCGCCGTAGGACCCTGCAATACCGAGTACAAGCCCACCAACAGCGCCGCCGATTGCCGTTCCCACGCCAGGCATAATCGCTGTTCCTATTGCAGCACCTGCAGCGGCACCGCCTTTTGCTCCCACCGCGCCCAGCCCCCAACTTCCGCCAATTCCAGCAACTGCTGAATATGTTTTCTTTCCAATTTTCCGATCCGCGTCATGAAGATCGCCTTCTATCGTCTGATACAGCTCCAACGCATCCAATGCAGCCCCAGCAACCAAAAGGATCTTTCCGGCAACACGGACTTTCTTGGCGACACCATCAAAGTCTTTCAGAACACGATAAGCATCGTCAGATATCTCGGTATGATTCAATGCATTTAGATTTGCACGCTGAAATTCAGATGGATTGTACTTTCCGCTTTTGATGCTTCGTCCCTCAACAGTATTGATATGAGGATAATTGAAACCACTATGCGGTTCATCTACTCGGAAAACAATGATACCCTTATTCTGATTTGCACTTCTTTTAGAAAAATCCCAGAGTGCGGATATATTCGATCCTGAAATTTTTGCCGATGTAATCCCTGTAAGAGAGCTTTGAAGCGGATCGCCCCATGTAAGGGTTGGAACAGAGCCATGTAACAGTTGCTGCATAAAATCCGCAACTGCTTTTTCTGTCTTCTCCCCGTAAACCCCGTCCTCCAGCAGTTGCCCGCCTAAATTCAGTTCATTGAGCTTTTGCTGCAACTGGCGAATTTTTGCTGTATCACCACCCACAAACCATGCCATCCGCTCGATCATGCTGTCAGAAATGCCCGTGCTGATTCCGCAGCGTTCCAATTCACTAACGGCGCTACGCAAAATGTGGGCTGTATCATCTGTAATATAGTTATTTTCCCGCTCGTTTTGTATCAAATCCCTCTGCAGGCGGTGTGCGATATCCTCCAAGGCGTCCTTCAACGCTCCGTCGTAGTCATCGGTATACATAGCAGGAATATCTTGCAGAAACACTTTCCGCTCCATATAACTCAGATACTCTTTGCCACCAATGGAATAACCGCATCGCCCTCGCAGTTCCACCGATTCGCTGTTGCTGCGGTATGCTTCCAGCACACCCCGCAAGAATTCCTTGTCCTTTCCTTGGGTGACATCTTTCAAAAACGCAGCCTTCCGCTCATCGCTCCCTGCCGCAAAGGAAATACTCCAATCCACAGCCTTTTGAAGCAAATCAAGGCACTCACTGGCAAAGAAGTCTGAACAGTTCTTAATTTTTTGAATTGCGGTTTGGACAGCCCGATCGTCACGCAAAGAACTGCCTGGGAGATAAAAAGAGGATAGATTCAGGATTCCTATGCAGTCAC
>ENA-UOJC01002019-UOJC01002019.1-human-gut-metagenome-genome-assembly--contig:-C104-NODE-2019-length-23680-cov-35.252317_pt1 | contig 23680 bp, 5 predicted proteins | sample MGYA00242339_ERZ723886 | MGnify/ENA metagenome assembly ERZ723886 | reverse complement strand
GGCTTGCCCCTCCCGTTGCACCGTAGTTATTGATTTTCTCAGCGTTTTTAATCTATCAATCATCAATAGCGGATTGCAATCAAATTTTCATTTTTATATATTAACTTGATTTTTGATAATTGCAATGATGTTTCGGGAGGTGCAAGCAAGGCAAGGATGCCTTAAGTGTGTGCCCAAAGTTTCGCACGGATGCGAAACCAAAAAGCACACACAGACACTCCCCTACGAATATTCCTACAATTCATCACAACCGCATATAAACTGCAAACACCAAACTTGGCTTATAAACACTTTGCCGGTTTCGCAAAATGTAGCAAATCGCTATCACCCTTGCCTCCCCTCGAAAAAGGGGAGGTGGCTTGACGGCAAGGCACAAGCCTAATTTTACAGCGTTTTTATGCGATATATCCGACTTTTATAATTACTAAGTCGGTCTGCCGTCAAGACGGTGGGGATTGAAGTTGATAGAACTTCTATCCCTAAAACTTCTAAGCGTTCACAATCACAACTCGTCCCTCACCAACCCTTCCAAAACCTCGCCCTTTTTAGTAAGCCATAACTAACCTAATTTTTACAAAAAAATTTTCAAAAACCTCTTGACAAATGCCGAAGTATCGGTTATAATAAAATCAACAAATCAGTAAACGTTACTGATTTTGCTAATAACAATAATAAAATAAAGATTTTATTACTATGAAAGGATAGGTAATTTACTATGAAAAAGTGGGTATGTCCGGTATGCGGTTACGTTCATGAGGGAGATACACCTCCCGAGTTCTGCCCCCAGTGCAAGGTTCCCGGCAGCAAGTTCATAGAGCTTAAGGAAAGCGAAAAGCTTGTATTTGCAGACGAGCACAAGGTAGGCGTTGCAAAGGCAGTTGAGGATGAAGAGATCATCGCAGGCTTAAAGGCTAACTTCGAGGGCGAATGCACAGAGGTAGGTATGTATCTCGCTATGGCAAGAGCCGCTCACAGAGAAGGTTACCCCGAGGTAGGTCTTTACTACGAAAAGGCTGCTTGGGAAGAGGCTGAACACGCAGCAAAGTTCGCAGAGCTTTTAGGCGATGTTGTAAGCGCATCCACTAAGGAAAACCTTGAAAAGAGAGTTGCCGCAGAGCACGGCGCTACACAGGGCAAGCTTGACCTCGCAAAGAGAGCAAAGCAGTTGAATCTTGACGCTATCCACGACACAGTTCACGAGATGGCTAAGGACGAGGCCCGTCACGGTAAGGCATTTGAAGGTCTTTTAAACCGTTATTTTAAGTAAGCGGCGGCTGTGAGCCGCACCGGATTCGCCTTTTTCAAAATTCTGCTTACCGCAGGACAGCGAAACGGCGTATCATAAAAGCAATAAACAAATCGAGCCGTAAGCACTCTCGCTTACGGCTCAGTTTGTTCTTATACTAAAACGCATCTGATACACAAAAAAGAACACCGGTCGCCCGGTGTTCTCTTTTTTTACTGTCAGCTTATTTGGCTGTCTTCACATTTGCATAAGTATAAGTGCTTGTATTTGCACCCTTATAAGACGCAATCCTTACCTTATACACGCTTCCGGCCCTGAGTCCGTCAATAGTGACAGTAGCATTCGTACTGCCCTTTAACGTCTTTTTGACCCACTTGCCGCCTTTGTAAATTTCAACCTTATATCCGTCTGCACTGGCGTTTTTACCCCACTTAACGGTTATCGAGTTGCTTTTTGCCGATACAACCTTGATATTGGTTACCGGTGAAAGCACTGCAGTAACCGTAGTATAGCTGTAATCGCCGTACAGATTGTCCTTATACGCTCTTACCCTTACCTTATATGTGCTGTAAGGAGTAAGTCCGCCAAGCACAGCCATTGCTGTCTTATTATCGGTTATGGCCTTTTCGACCCACTTACCGCCGATATAATATCCTACGTTATATCCGTCAGCGGTTGCATCCGCATTCCATATAACTACTGCCTTTGAGTCAACTGCGCTCTTTACCTTAAGACCGTCGACCTTTGTCGGAGCGGTAGTGATATAGATGTCGTCGAATGTACTCTGAAGCTCACCCTTATAAGCCTTTATTCTGACCTTGTAGGTTTTGTAGCCCTTAAGCGAGCCTATTGTAACGGTAGTTTTGTCATTGCCGACGAGCGACTTTTCGTTCCACTTACCGTCTGCATAGTACTGAACAGTATAACCGTCTGCACTTTCGTTCTTATCCCATTTAAGCGTAAACGAAGAAGATGTTACTGTCTGCGTAATACCCGTAACTTTTGACGGGAGCGTATCGATATAGCCGTATGTATACGGGCTGTAAAGGTCGCCCTTATATGCGCTTACCCTTACTTTATATCGTGTTCCTGCACAAAGTCCGTCTATAACCGCCGCTATATTATTGTTGCCGGTAACAGTCTTTACGGACCACTGATTATTAATGTACCACTCTACCTTGTAGCCGTCCGCTCTGGTGTTTCTGCTCCAGCTTATTCTTACCGTTTCATCGGTAGCCTTCACCGTATTTATATTCCATACGGGAGAAGGAACAGTATCAACATAGAAACATCTGAACTTGCCGGTGAATCTTCCTGCATAAGCCGCTATCCTTACCTTATATTTAAGGCCTGCAGAAAGACCGCTCAGCTTTGCCGCTACTCTGTCGCCGTCCGTGCTGAAGCCGATCTGCTTCCACTGATTGCCGACATAGCATTCGACATAATATCCGTCAACACCGCTTATATTCTTCCAGCTTATATCGACTTCATTGTATGTCGTCTTTTCAACCGCTATTTCTTCCACGTCGGGAATAGGCTTTACGGGAACAAAGTTTCCGTTATACTTATGCTTACATCTTGTGCATTCAAATACAGTATAGCCTTCGCTTGTATAAGTCGGAGCAACAACCGTTTCAATGTACTTGTGACCGAGAGGTTCGCCATACTCCGCACCGCATATTTCACACTTTGCCTTTTCGGTGCAGGTAGCCTCTCCTCCGGAATGCTCACATTCGGTTATCGTAGCCGTTACAATGTCCGACTTCATCGAAACTCCAGCCGTTGTAGCATTGCTGTAGGTAAGACGGCAGTAGTACCTGCCCGTTGTGAGATTTTCGAGCGACAGCTTTCTGTCTGTAGCACCCTCTATCTCTGTTTCGTTGCCGTTTTCATCAATGCCGATCCACTGATAAGCAACATCTGCGTTGACCTCGCCTGAATACCACGGCACTGCACTTATTTGAAGTGACGGTATGTCGCCGGGATAATAGCCGTTGGTGTAATATACATTATTCCTCGGCTGAATTATCTGCATCGGACACACCCGTACCGTAAGACCGCTTGTCGATGATGCCGTTGCCTTATTAAGACTGTATATATCTATCCACTCTTTTGTTCCTCTGTCCTGTACCCAGAAGCCGTGATCGATATAATCGGCTATCACCTTATCACTGACCGTAGTTACGATTTCGGCAAACCCACCTGACGAAATGGATACATTACCGCCGTGTATAGTAAGGCAATTTATATTGTTTGCGGCCATTGTAACATTTCCGCCGTTTATGGTCACATTGCTGCCTGTTGCAAGCCCGTCAAATGTGACATCACCGCCCCGCACTATGAATGCGTCTTGATTCTCAAACGCTGTCACCGCACAACGTCCCGTAACCGTCAGCTTTGCCTTGCCGTTTATGATGATCGGACGTGAGAACGCTGTACGAACTGCGTACTTGAGCGTGAAGTTACCTTCGGTTATGACTAACTGACCGCCGTATCCGTTCTTGTTATAAAGCGGATATAAGGTACAGCCCTCGTTTTCGCTCTTCTGAGCGTCTTTCGCAGCCTCGTCAAGATTGTTATAATACCTGACATCGTCGCCCTTTGTTATCTTTGCATTGAACTTGCTCTCGCATATCTCGCAATATGTCGGCTCGGTAATATTACCTGCGGTTTCCTTGTCCGCTGTAGGATCGACCACCTGAGAATGATCACAATCAACAAGGTCTATGCTTACAGTGTTCGACTTTATTTCATAGCCGTCATCGGTAATAACTACGAAGTATATCTTGGCAGCAACGCTGTTGCCCGCCTTATCAATTATTTCGTCTGCCGACAATTTAGCGTCCTTTACAAGTGCGCTTAAGCTGCTATAAATTATATCTCCGCTTACATAGGAGTTTATACCGTATCTCTTACTTACATACGAGTCGTTCAGGTTCGAGCCGTGAGCAAGAGCAAGGTTGAACTTCAGCGTGGGGTTTGCGTTGCTGTTGCGATACAGCTTGTTTATTTCTGTGCTAAGCGTTGCGCTCTTTATCGGCGCTTCTTCTACATTCACCGGTTTATTGTCGTTATTCACACTGCTATAAACGCTCTCTGCACGTTCTGCAATTGAAAGCCATGCACCGCCGTCCTTTTTATATGCATAACCGTCAGCCAGAACAGATTCAAGACTGCCGTTTGCTATCTCGATGTTGTAGAATTTACCGCCGCTGATTTTTGCTTTAGCGTTACCTATAATGGTCAGAGCGTCTATAACGCCGCCGCCTATTTCTGCGTCGCCGTCTATGTAAACCATCACCGATGTGAATTCACCGCCGTTGATGATTAACTTTGAGTTTGCGTAAGCTTTAATAGGCATCCGCATTTTGCCATCGCCGCCTACGGTAAACATACCGCCGTCGGATACTTCTACAGGTGCGTTGAAAGCAAAAGTGCCACCCAGTTTTTTACCGTTCAGTGCAAGCGTTACATTGCCGGTAATGGTAACGCCCTGTGTAAGTTCGCTGTTTGTAATATCCTTATACAGCGTTACAGTAGCCGTACCTACCTCGTTAGCCTTGTCAAAAGCGTCATAAATATCGCTGAACAGATCTGTCTGCTCGCTTCCGTCAGCCGTATAGCTTACAGTTGCGGCGATTTCCTCATTGCAGTAAGGACAAAGGTTTCCGTCAAGCGCATAACTGTCGTTTTCGTCCTTATGGTCGCACTTTATAACATTAAGATAATTGGCTTTGGTCATGCTCTGAATTTCAGCATATTTGAAACCTGAACCGACAATCGCATTTAAGCCTATAACTCTGCTTCCGCTCGCAATTGCCCTGCCTAAAGTATAATTGCTTTCATTTTCGCAAGTGAAGATGTTGAACGTACCGCTTACTATAGAGACATTATATCCGCTTCCACCGGTCGTGTCTGCTTTCATGCTTAAATAATCGGCATTAACATCATTGATGACCGTGTCTCCGCCGTTTATCGTTATTGCGCCGATATTAGCACCATCGGCACTAACCTTTCCGGAATTTACAACTAAATAATTCAATGTGGCTTTACTGTCAATTAAAACATTGGCATTCTCACCCGATACCGTTACACCGGTAAGTGAACTTGAGGCTGCTTGCGGTGCCGTAAACGTTATATCTCCGCCCTTGACATCAAACGCAAATGCTGTGTTGCCGTCATTTTTATTTAAATCAACGGTAAATCTACCCTTGCTTATGTCAAATATTTCACCATCATTAACACCACTGTAGTCTAACAGCTTTAATGTACAGCCTTCGCTTTCCTCGGCAGCGCCGATAGCGTCATTCCAGTTTTCGTAATACGATAACGTGCCGTCAGACAGCTCTACCGAAGCCGGTAGTGCTCTGTTGCATATACCGCACACACAACCGTTATCGTCACATTTTACGCTTTCGCCGGGGTGCTGGCAGGTAGCTACTGTAAGCGTTACCACATTCGACTTATAATCATATCCGTCATAGGTAAATATGCAGTAATATTGGATTTCTCCGTCTTCTGCCACCACTTTATCAACTTGATCACCAAGTAAATAACTGTAACCGTTTAATAATTCTGTTTTTTCGCTTATTACCGTTCCGTCAATTAAGCATCCGGTAATATAGAGTGTTTTATCTCCCGAATATGTCACATCGGCCGCGAAAGTTACAGCCTTTTTACCGTTACGGTATATTATCGGTGACTCGTCATTAGCGGTAATTGTTGCGCTCTTTATCGGCGCTTCCTTTACTTCTACATTAGCTATATCCTGCTTTTCACGTTCTGCAACAGTAGACCAGAAGCCGTCGAAATTCTTATAGGCATGGCCATCCGCAAGAAGCTGTCCTACGTTTCTGCCTTCACCTGAAACCTTTATGCTGTTGAATTTGCCGCCATTAATTACAGCGTTACCGCCGTCTTCAATTCTGAAGTCAGAGAAAATACCACCGTTGATTTCCGCATCGCCGCCGTTGCGAACGACAACACATTTTATTGTACCACTGCCGTTAACGGTCAGCTTACCGCTCTTCACTTCTATGGCATAGTAGGGATCAAAACCGGAAGTTGAGAGCTTTTTACCGTTAAGTTCAAGCGTAACATTGCCTGTAACAGCTATCGTATCTGTAATATCGTCCGTGATATCCTTATACAGCGTTACAGTAGCCGTACCTATCTCATTAGCCTTAGCAAAAGCGTCATAAATATCGCTGAACAGATCTGTCTCTTCGCTTCCGCCGGCAGTATAGCTTACAGTTGCAACAATTTCCTCATTGCAGTAAGGACAGGGATTACCGTCAAGCACATAACTGCCGTTTTTGTCCTTATGGTTGCACTTATCAACAAAAATTCTATAGGTACTGGTCATGGTCTGAATAGCTTCGTATGTGTAAACAGTAATGCCATTCATACTATCGGCCGAAACTACGCTTCCACTCGCAATTGCCCTACCTAAAGTATAATTGCTTCCATTTTCGCAAGTGAAACTGCCGAACATACCGCTTACGATAGAGACATTATATTCGCTTCCACCGGAGCGGTTGTCAAACATAGCTAAAGAATCAGCTGTAACATTTTTAATGACCGCTTCACCGCCGAAAGTTCTCAGTGCACCGATTCTTGCACCGTCTACATCAGTCTTTGCGCCTTCTATTGACAGTTCACCGATATAACCATCGGTACTGTTTACTGTAAGCGTACCGCTAAATGTTCTTACCATTCCCAGCTTGATTTTACCGTCAATTGTAACCTTAGCGTCAGCTCCGTTTACTTTGATTGTGCTTAGCAGATTTTCTGCATCGGCTTGTTTTACCGAAGAAGTGAAAGTCACGTCTCCGCCTTTGACATCGGAATTATAGTATACCTCTTTACCGTTAAAGTCAACAGTAAACTTGCCGCCCGTCACGGTAATGGACGTATTAGAAGTAGATACTCCTTCAGAAATCAGCTTTACAGTGCTGCCCTCGTTCTCCTGTGCCAGCTTTATGGCACTCTCTATATCCGCATAGCCTAACGGCTCACCGTCAGCCTTTATTACCTGAGCTCCTATCAATAAATCACATATACCGCAGAATACCCCTCCGTCGTTGTTTTTCTCGGTAAAGCTATCCTCCGGGTGCGAGCAGGTCGCAAGTGTGAGCTTAAGCACATTCGACTTATATTCGTATCCGTCACACTTCAGTACAGTGTAATATTCAACCTCACCGTCTTCCGTTATAATATCACCGATTTCATAACCGAATACCGTATACCAGTTATCAGAAAACTCAGAATCTTTACTGCGATTATTGCCGTTTACGAAATCCGAATAGGTTATCCGCTTTGAAGTGTCCGCCAATTCGTATGTAATATTGACGTCTAAATTTTTCGCTCCGTTACGGTATACAACAGGCGTTCCTCCGCCGTACCACGCAATACTTGCACTCTTTATCGGCGCTGTCCTTACTTCTACATTAGTTATATCCTGCTTTTCACGCTCTGCAATAGTAGACCAGATGCCGGAATCGATAAAACTCCAATAGGCATAGCCGTCCGCAAGAAGCTGTCCTACGTTTCTGCCTTCGCCTGAAACCTGTAAGCTGTAGAATTGACCGCCTTTAATTACAGCGTTACCGCCGTCTTTAATTATGAAGTCAGAGAGAGTACCACCGTTGATTTCCGCATCGCCGCCGTTGCGAACGGCAACACGTTTTATTAAGCCACTGCCGTTAACGGTCAGCTTACCGCTCGTTACTTCTATGGAATACCATACATCAGTACCGGGTTGTGAGAGCCTTTTACCGTTAAGTTCAAGCGTAACATTGCCTGTAACAGCTATCGTATCTGTAATATCGTCCGTGATGTTCTTCTGCAGCGTTACAGTAGCCGTACCTATCTCATTAGCCTTGTCAAAAGCGTCATAAATATCGCTGAACAGATCCGTCTCTTCGCCGCCGTTTGCCGTATAGCTTACAGTTGCAACGATTTCCTCATTGCAGTAAGGACAGGGATTTCCGTCAAGCACATAACTGCCTTTTCCGTCCTTATGGTCGCATACCTCAAAGACTAAATCAGTACCTTCGGTCCGATCCTTAACATTTTCATAATAGAAAGCAGAATCTCCCTTATCCAGTACTCTGCTTCCGCTCGCCATCACCTTGCCTATATTATAACCGCTGTCTGCATTGCAATAGAAACTGCCGAACCTACCGCTTACGATAGAGATGTTATATTCGCTTCCACCGGAGCGGTTGTCAAACATAGCTAAAGAATCAGCTGTAACATTTTTAATGACCGTGTCTCCGCCGTTAGCTTTCAGTGCATCAATATTTGCACCGTTTACAACAGTCTTTCCGCCATTTATTGACAGTTCTTTAATATAACTCTCGGCACTGTTTACTGCAAGCGCACCGCTTGATATTGTTACACTTCCCAGCTTGATTTTACCGTCAATTGTAACCTTAGCGTTAGCTCCGTTTACTTTGATTGTGCTTTGCAGATTTTCTACATCGGCTTGTTTTACCGAAGAAGTGAAAGTCACGTCACCGCCGTTGACATAGAACTGATAATATGCCTCTTTACCGTTAAAGTCAACATTAAACTTGCCGCTCGTCACGGTAATGGACGCAGGTACTCTTTCCGAAATCAGCTTTACAGTGTTGCCCTCGTTCTTCTGTGCCAACTTTATAGCTTGATACACACTCGCATATCCCAGCAACTCACCGTCAGCCTTTATTACCTGAGCTTCTATTCTGAGATCGCATATACCGCATCTTACCCAACCGTTGCTGTCTTTCTCGGTAAAGCTATCCTCCGGGTGCGAGCAAGTCGCAAGTGTGAATTTAAGTGTATTGGTCTTGTATTCGTATCCGTTGCGAGTGAATATGCAGTAATATTCAACCTCACCGTCGGGTACCCCGACGTTACCTACACTCGCACCGCTAAAATCTATAACACCTCTAAACGCTACAGTACCACCGGTTGAAATCATATTACCGTTTGCAAAATCCGAATATTCCAGAGATTTCGCCACACCGGTCATAACATTGACGCGTAAATATTTATCTCCGTTACGGTATATAACAGGCGTTCCTTCGTCTGCCCACGCAATACTTGCACTCTTTATCGGCGCTTCTTCTACACTCAACGGTTTATCGTTGTTATTCAAACTGCTATAAACGCTCTCTGCACGTTCTGCAATTGAAAGCCATGCACCGCCGTCCACTTTATAAGCATAACCGTCAGCCAGAACAGATTCAAGATTGCCGTTAAATATCTCGATGTCGTTGAATTTACCGCCGCTGAGTTTTACGTTACCGCGAACGGACAGACCTTGTATAGTGCCGCCGCCTATTTCTGCGTTGCCTCCTTTTTTAACTGACACAGAATTGAAGTGTCCACCGCCGTTAATGACTAATTTTGAGTTTTCATTAACGTAAATAGGTGTATCCATATCGCCATCGCCGTTTACAGTAAGCGTGCCACCGTCAGATACCGGTATACGCGCTATGCCATAACGACCACCCAGTGTTTTACCGTTCAGTTCAAGCGTTACATTGCCCATAACGGTAATCTCCTGTGTACGTTCGCTGTCTGTAATATCCTTATACAGCGTTACTGTAGCCGTACCTATCTCATTAGCCTTGTCAAAAGCGTCGCATATATTGCTGAACAGCTCTGTCTTTGCACTTCCGTCAACCGTATAGCTTACGCTTGCGGCAAACTCAGAGTTACAGTATTTGCATATACCGCCCTCATTAAAGGCATAACTGCCGTCCTCATTCTTATGCTCGCACTTGGTAAACAGATAATAGCTTACAGTATTGTTTTCGGAGTCAAAATTATTTTTTTCGGCTATATCGCTGTATAATAAAGCCTTTGCTGTTTTCTCAGCAGTCGGATCTGTCGGATTGTCGTAGCTTATCACACGCACACCGCTTGCGATTACGTCCTTTAATTTAAACTGTCCGAGATAGACATTGCCGTAAGTACCTCCGCCTATAGTAAGCTTTACATCAGTTGCGTCTTCGCTTACAAATAAATTATCAGCACCCGCATTATTGTCAGCATTGACACCTTCGCTGACAGTTACGGTACCGCCTGATATAGCAATACTATCAAATCCGGCGCTTGAGCCCTCAGGTAATGTAAGAGATCCGCTCTTCACATAAACCTTGCACCTGATGAACATATCGCCTTCAGCAATAACATCCGCACCGTCAATAGTTATTTTCCCTGCGTAAGGACCGAGGACATAATTATTATTCGTTGTGGCAGTGGTAATAGTAAACTGACCGCTTGACAGCGTAACCTCGCTCTTGATCTCACCGCTTGTTACAAGAGTGAAAACACAGCCCTTGTTTTCAGCCTTATCCGCATACCGTAAGCCCTCGATTATGTCGTCGAAATACTTTACCTTTCCGTCGGCAGTAGTTACCTTTGCGTAAATTTTCGCACCGCACTCACTGCACACCTTGTTGGCGCTGTCTTCATTTACCTGACCCTCGCCGTCATGCAGACACTTATATCCGCAAGCGCAGTTGCCGTGATCATCGTATGTATGCTTCGGGTGAGCCTTAACAAATATATTATCGCCTGCTTTGTATATTTGTTGTACGCTTGCATTCAGTATTTCTCCGCTTTCACTTGCAAGCGCCTTACCGCTACCCAGTATTTCAATTACACTTCTTCCCTGAACATAAATGCTCTTGAATACTCCGGCATTGATCAAAGCGTCGCCGTCTTCAAATGTTGCAAAAGTATCGAATTCAATATCTCCGTTTACAGTTACCATTCCATAGGAATAAACGCCGGTGGCGTTTATAACTGCACGGCTGCTTCCGCTGTTTTCAAAGGTTACATTTCCGTAAACCGCTACTGCGCTTATTTCCTCGGTACCGACCGAAACATTCAGCGTATGACCGTTCATGTCGATCGTTTTATTGCCGTTTATTATTATGCCCTTAACAATACAATCTACATCGCCGGTCAGCTTTAATACACCGTCAGCCTCATTTTCCGCAATATTTTTAAACTGTGTTTCGCTTTCAATAAATGTATAAGTTTCAGAGCTTTGTGTTGTCTCGGTAAATATAGCAAGCGCACAAACGCCGCACGGACACTTGCCCGTTTCCACGTTGTATCTATGCTCATGCGCTACAACCATGACATTTCTAATTCCTTCGCTGAGTGTCACCGCACTGCCGTCAACTATACTTTCGGGGAGATGTGTGACACTGTTTAAGATCGCAAACGCATAGCCCTTTGCAAGCAGAGTGTTTACGGGTGTGCTGTTGCTTTTCCCGCTGCCGATGGTGCTGTACCTTCCGCCGTATATAGCTACGCCGCTTGCGTTTGAAATGTAAACATTTCCAAATACGCCGCCGTATATTTCGACACGCTTAGCACTGATAATGGTTATAGCTTGTACATCTGCGGCTGAACTGCTGCCGTCCGCCGTGCCGTTTATAAACGTACCGCCTTTTACAAATAAAGGTGCGTTTACGCATCCGCTGTTGGTGCTTTTCCTGCTGTCCTTAAGGCACAGAATACCACCGCTGTTTACAACGATATATTTATCTTCGCCGAGTAAATATCCGTTCACATCGACAGTAACCTTTGTATTGCCGATTTCTACGTTCTGTGTAATCTCACAGTTCTTATACAATGTCAGCGTACAGCCGTTGTTTACCTCCGATAATGCCGCAGTAAAAGCGTTGTCTATATTATCAAAATACTTTGCTGTTCCCGCACTCGAAATGCCCGCAGTAAGCTGATATTCGCAGGTAAGGCATACACCTGTTTTGCTGTCAACATCCGTATGACCGCACCGCTTACCGCAAATCGTACACTTACCCGTTGTGCTGTCGTAACTGTGATCTTCATGTGGTATTACAATAACAGTTGTTGCAAAACCGTCTTTCAACAGTGTTTTTGAGCCGTCTATCGTCTCAGGATTGGGAGACTTCATAAACATACGGTTCTCGGCCAACAAAGTCAGTATTTCTGCGTTTGCTCTGTCCCCGCCGCCGTTATAGCATATTGTTTTGAAAGCTCCGCCGTGAAGAATTACGTTACTGCTTGCATCGTTTATATTGAGTGTTATAGCAAATGTACTATAGCAGTCAAATGTACCTGCACCTACCGACACAGTTCCCATAGCGCCGCAGTTTTCGTCAAATGTCAGCTTACCGCCGGCCGCTACATTGAAATCGCCATAAATACGATTATTTTTTTTCGATCCCGTAACGGTTATATCTCCCGAAACAGTTAACGTACCTACATTGGCAGCCTCAGCGATCCACAGCGTGAACTTACCGCTGAGTGTTCTATAGCTGCCTGTATAATTCTTGTATACTCTTAATGTACAGCCGGTGTTTGCGTCACTGTCAGCCGTTTCAAAAGCCGCTTCCATCTCAGTTTCCTTATAAACAGAAGCTACAGCCCCGTCCTTTACGATAACAACCGCATACTGATATTCACACTCTGTACACTTGCCCGTTTTGCTGTCAACATCGCTGTGGGGGCATACATATCCGCACTCGCACTTGCCGTCAACATAGGTATGGCTGTGGTCTTTGACTATCAGCGTTACACTGCTTGATATTTCCTTAACGCTTGCGTTGAAAAGAGTTCCGTCAGTCTTGAAGAAAGCCTTACCCTCGCCGAGCATATCATATAATGTCTTGCTGTCCCTTGCGTAAAGTCCGGCAGTATATGCACCGTCTTTCAGTATAACCGTACTCGAATCATATACATAGATCGAAGTGTCTAAAACTACATCGCCGTCTATTATAAGCGTACCGCCGGCGTATGAAGCGTCGTTTGTCGGATATACATTACAACCGAGCATAACCGGATTGCCGCTGTTTTTGATCGTAAGCTTTCCGCTTTTGCAAGGAGTAATACTCCGGATTTTAAATTGGCGTCCGTTTAAGTCAATTGTAAGTTCTCCGTATAAGTCATACTGAGCGCTTGGTTTAGAATAATCCTTAAACAGCTTTATCGTACCGCTTCCGTTGTATTCATTCAGTAAAGAGTCAAGCTCATCGGTATCTACATACTTTAAGCTTCCGTTCTTGTCTGTATAGAGTGCGACAGACACAACCGCACCGCAGATTGAGCAGATGCCGGTGTCCGTGTTTATATCACCGCCATGCTCGCAGGGCTTTCCGCACTCCTCGCACTTGCCTGTTCCACTGCCGTATTTGTGGTCAGCGTCAGTATGCTCAACAACAGTAAGCGCAACGGAATAACCCATACTTCCATATTCTTTATAAAGATCAAGATAATTGCCGTTATCTTCACGTCGCAGTGCCTGCCGGGTAACATCAAGAAGATTGCCTAATTTCAGAGCGCCGGAATTGTTTTGGCGATGATATGTCAGCCCACCTAACTTCATTCCCGTAGCGAGTTTTACAGATGTCGTTGTAGTTCCGTCATCATTCACGGATGCTATCACAGTCAACTGCTCTGCAGTTACTTTTGCACCATCGCTTACAGCAAGCTGTGCACTGTCCTCAACAAAAATTGTATTAAATTCTACATTTGCAGTGCTGTCAATTACGAAAGATCCGCCTTTGCGAACATACACCTGCGTAACATAACTGCCCGCTGTGCCGGTTAATGTAAGCGTGACGTCTTTGTTGACCTCAAGCTTGATATTGTTCAGCTTGTGACCGTTAAGGTCGATCATAACATTGTGTTTTACATCTATAGTATCTAAAGTTGCAGTTGCCGATGCATCGCCGATATCCTGATAGATCTTAACATAGTTTCCGGTATCGGCAGTAATGCTGTCAAGGCAGTCTGCGAGCGTGTCATAGCCTGTCGGCGCATTGCCGTCTGTGCTGATCGTAGCAACAAACTGACGCTCACACTTGTTACACTTACCCATGCCAATGTCAATATCGCTGTGATCACATAACGCTCCGCAGTTTGTGCATTTACCGTCGGAATAACCGTTTTCATGTGCACATTCTTTATATGTAAATGTAAATTTTTCTGTAACAGTTTCTGTGCTGTCACCGTCTGAATAGGTTATATCGCAATACAGAACATAATTTCCGGCAGGAATATTATCCGCAAGCTTGAATTCGCCGTTGCTTCCGGATACTGCCGCACCGAGCTCATCTGCACTGTATGCACTGTTCGTACTGTACCAGTTATAGCTTATGCTTTCACTGTCAACCGTATAGGTGCTTACAAGCTTGTAATTGTCCTTCTCTTCCTGCGAAGTGTTTGTATAGAAAACCGTTCTGTTTGTGTTGTCACCCTGTGTAACCTTGTTGAAACGGTTTGCATTCGACTTTACCTGAACGGTATTGGATACAATATCTCCGCACTTTATTGTAAGAGTATTATCAGTGTCGTATGTAACCGAAAACTCGGTATCGCAGACCATGCACACCCAGCCGTAATCGGTCTTGATTATGCTTGCTAATAAATCGGGTTCATCGCCGCCGAAATAGCCTCTTGCGTCTGCAAACTCTTCATCGCTCATATTCTTCAGAGTAATATCAAAGTAAACCGTACCCTTGAGCTTGGTATCAGTCATGTCCATGCCTTCAATTATTTCATACTCTTCCGTCTTGAATATTCCTGTCTGCTTTCCGAGTATTATACGGGGAGAAGTATCAGGCTTTATAACTACCGTCTTAGCGTCCGCTCCGTCAATCTCATAATAGCCGCCGTTAAGCTTGACCTCGCCTGTCACAGCACTTTCCTCAGCCTTGAACTCAGTCGAACCCTTTACTACAAATTCGTCCTTGTCTATTGTCGGTACAGTTTGACCGATAGCGTATGAACCGCCCGTAGTATATACCGAGCCTGTACCGCTCATTATAAGGTTTACTTTGTAAATGCCATACTTAGCACCATAAGCAGTGACCTTACCGCCGCTTATTTCGGCATCCATTCCGTCGCCGTTGTTTCCGCTGTAGTATATTCCGACTCTTGCTGCATTGCCTTCAGGCACAGTAATACTGCCGTTTTCGCTGACGGAAATTTTGTCGAACTTACTAGTAAGCAATATTGCACTGTTTAACGTAGATTCATTAGCACAACCTACTGCAGTAAGACTGCCGTTGCCGTCAACAGTAATGCCGCCGCTGACATTGACAGCCACACCCTCAAAAGATGCAGTTGTCGCATTTGCGTTCAGCACACCGTCATTATGTATTTCAAGCGAATTTGTCTTTACAGTACCTGTTGCGTTTACTGTACCGCCGTTCAGGATTATTGATCCGCCGAGAGAGCGTGCCATACTGTCTGTAGAGCGGTTCTCTGCATTCAGCACACCGTCGCCGCTGATCGTCATAGTGCCGTCACAGTTAACATCATTCGTATTTACGGCACTGAGAATGTATGTATAGCTGTCGCCGGTGTCCGTCTGTACGATAGTATTGTTACCGTTCAGCACTATCTCCGTACCGTCGGGGACTGTTACGACGCTCATACTGTCTGTTGTCGCCTGAATGTTCACTTCGTCAAGCGTCAGCGTCTTTGTGTCATAATCCCAGCTCCAGCCGACACCGTTTTCGTCCGCCTTCTTTTCTCTGAAATCAAGCGGTGTCGTGATGACATTGCTCTCGCCGTCATGCGTATGTGTCTCGCCCTCGGCAAATGCCGATAACGGTACAGCCGTCAGCGTCATTGCCGCAGACAGCACCGCACTTATGAGCCGTACAAATTTTTTCTTCATGTTTTTCCTCCTGTAGATTTACCCGTGCTTATGCCATGCACCTGCACTTATGCAGTGCCTCCTTCAGCTTTTCAAGCGGTATCGGCTTCTTGTGGAAATAGGTACAGCCAAGCCTGTATGACTGCGCCCCGAATCCCTCATCGTCCGACAGCCATATTACAGGCGTATCCCTGTCGGCATTCTTCGCCGCAATAACGCCCTCCATACCGTCCGCTCCATCGGCAAGCACGATTATAAGGTCAGCCGTCTTACACTCCGTCACAAAGCTCTCATACCTCTGACATACCCTGTAGGCAATTCTTCGATATGCCGCCGTTGCGATCTGTGTTATTTTCGCTTTCAGTATCTCCGCCTCGTTTGCGGTATCGTAAACGCAGATGAGCATACCTCTCCCCCTTATAATTTTATAATTATATCATAACTCATTCGCTTTGCGATTTCAACTTTTTGGCACGAACGGTTGTTATAACGGCGTAAACGGTCATAAATGCGGCTCATAATACAAAAAACCTGCACCCTACACCCACCGGTCAGGTGAAATATATCACCAAGCACTACCCCACCGCTCCGCACCACCACCCTTGCCTATTAATGAACGCTCTGTTGGTTTCGCATCCGCATTATCCCACCCACTTTTTGTAGGGTGAGGGTCTGTGTGTGCTTAGTTGGCTTTGCGTCCATTGCAATCGTGGTCGTTTGCGGTCGGTGCGTCCTGCACCGACTTTTTGCGACCACTTGTAAGCATCCGTGCTTAAAGCCCTTGGGCACACACGCTAAGGCATCCTTGCCTTGCTCGCTCCTCCCGTTGCACCAATCCTTGTTGTTTACACTAATCTTTGCAAAAGAACACTTATCACTTGCCTCTTTATGAACGCTCTGCCGGTTTCACATCCGCACTATCCCACAAATAACACTATCGGTAGCCTGTTGTCATAGTCAAAGCTGAACGATATAACATAAGCACATTAAACAAAAAACTCTTTCTACAAACTGACTGACCGGTGCCCTACAGACACCGGTCAGCTCAGACTGTCGATAAACCTCTTGATTATATAAAAATGGGGTCGCAGGGGCGTAGCCCCCGACAGGGTCTAGGGGCGGTAGCCCCAGTAATATAGCCCCTTTCCCAGGGAAAGGGGTTTTCGGCAAGGATGCCGAAATAAGGACACACCAAGCTTTGCACGAAGCAAAGCCATCAGAGTGTCCTAAAGGGGATAGGGATTGAGAACAAGCACTTTTTTTGAAAAAACATACTTTTTCTACAAACAGACTGACCGGTGCCCTACAGACACCGGTCAGCTTTATTATTTATTTATAGGTAAATTCCTTTGAGAAATCATGCACCTTGCCCTTAGAATCGGTAATGCTCGCTACAATCAGATATTTCTTCCCCTTTTTCAGATTAAACCAGCACTCGTCATTGCCGAATACACCATAAGCCGTTTCTTCATCGCCATAGGCAATGCAGTCAAAGCAATTTACTTTTCCTCCGCCCGTATAATTCAGCTTTACATATGTATTTCCGTAGTCGAGCCGGTCTTTTCTTGTTTCCTTCTTCACCGTAAGCTCGCCTTTAAGCGCAGAATTGTCATACGCAGACACCGATGCCATTTTGAATATCTCTCTTGAGGAACTGTCACGCATCCTGTATTCTACGGTATATTCCCCGTATTCCGGCAGCTTAAGGGAGAATGTCGCACTCTTGTCCTTTACCGAAAATTTCGTTTCATCCATAAGATACGTTTGTGTGCCGTCTTTTTCGTGACTAACGATTACTTCATAGTCAAACGGCGCTGTGCCCTCGCTTATACTCAGCTTGACATTAAGCTGTGGCAGTTTCTTGTTTTCATACTTGATATAATCGTCGGTATAATCAGCATTTCCCCAGATTTCAAGATTTGACTTTTTCTGCTCATAACGGAGCTTGAGGTTTTTGTCACCGACCGTTATATCGGCAACGCATTTCATCGGATCGGCAAATCTGAAGCCCTTGTACCAACCGATAACCTCGTCAAGATTTTCGGGATAGATGTATAATGTCGGGTTGCTGTTTCTTACCTTTCCGTAATAAAAATAGCTTGTATATCCGTTCAGCTCGTTATACTTGTCCTCTATCTGTGTGTCAAATTCATACCAGGTGTTTCCGACCTTGATATTGTTCCACTTATGTCCGGTATATCCTCCGCCGGAATATGCAACATTTCCGCCTATGCTGTAGCAGTCGAATCCCACAGCCCTCGCAAGCACCGTAAATGCGGAAGAATAATTGTCGCACACGCCATATCCGTCAGACAGAATCAGATAGGCATAATATGCGGTTATTGCATCTTCGTCTGATAAGTAGGCATTATCTCCGAAAGTCATCATTTCATCATAATCAATTATTCTCATTTCATAAGACGAGTTTGCAATTATGTAATCATATATCGCTTTCAGCTTCTGGCTGTTGGTCATACCCTTGGTGATTATTTTTGCCAGGATTCTGTCAACCAGATCGTCCAGCTTTTTTGTGTTGGTTCTGACCGGCTTCAGTGTCACCTTGTTTACTTCTTCTTCAAAAGAGCCGGCGGCAGGTACGTTTGAAGCAGGCTGAGCGGTCTCCGCAGGCTTTGTCCTACTCGTATAATCCTTGTGGATATATCTGCCGTTTTTCAATTTGTAATAATCCGTGTCGGTCGTAGCTGTGACAGCTATCTTACTGCCCCGCTTCAGTATCGAGCCGGCAGGCGCACCGATATACGCACCCGTTCGTTCATAGCAGTCCACCGTTACATACAGCGTTTCGTCTGCTTTATTTTCGATCCATTTCGGCTTTTCCGTTGCGGCGGTTGCCGTAGCTGAAGCAGATGGTGCGGCGGTTTCGGGTTTTACTGTTGTGATGGATTTTGTTGTTTCGGGTGCCGTTGTTACCTGCGCCGTTGTTACCGGCACGGTTGTAACCGGAGCAGTTGTGACAGTTACCGAAGAAACAGATGTCACAGCCGCATTTGAAGAAGCTTCTGACTTAGTTTCGTATGAACTTCCGCCGCCTGAACTGCAGGATGTCAGCAAAATACATACGCTCATCAACGCAGAATATATCTTACATCTTTTCATTTGCGTCATATGATAATAAATTATCATTTCCTCCCACTTCAAATATTTATATAATCATAATAACACAGCAAAGTACATTTGTCAAGAAAACAGCACTTTAAACACAGTAATCGCTTCCCTTTCCGCACCCTCCGCCAGTTACAATTCAACCTCCGATATTCACAACTCATTATACTAAAATTGATATATTGCTTTTTGCAATTATTAATATCAATTATATTGTAAGCGTAACATCATCCCTGCCCCCTTGATCTTCCACAAAACAAAACCCCACCCTCCCAAAACCGCACTATCCCTTGCTCCGCACCACATTCTTGGCTTATGAACGCTCTGTTGGCTTTGCATCCTTGCAAAGCCTCTGGGCGTTCAACTTCGGGCATCCATGCCCGTCCCTTGCCAAAGGGAGCTGGATTGCGACAAGGCTACTTCTTATCATAAATTGCCTTGCTCAGCGATTCAAGTATATTTAATATCCTCTCAGTTCTATCTGTCGCAAGACTGAGGGATTGTCACACCATCCCCACCATCAATGAGATTTTCCGCCTCCTACATTCATAACTAATTATAACAAAATCAGTTATATTTCTTTTTCACTATCGTTTGTGCAATAATATTGCAATCGCAATATTATTTTCAATCTTTCTTTTATTTCCTTTATCCCACCCTCTGCGATTTTCCTTTCTTCCCCCTCATTTCGTGACACTTCCAATTCAACTATTAGCTATCAGATATAATGTAATTATCTATATTTGACATTATCACTGATAAGCCGAACGTGTTATCCGCCCGAAGCAATCCGCCACCAAAGCCTCCCATAATTTTCAAGCTTTTGCGATGTAACCCTCTCTCTGCCGAAAAAATCTATATTCATCAAGAATCATCATTCGGATATTCTTGCGTCAATCTGCCGTCACCCCCGATAACATAACGGTTTACACCCATTCCGATGTAAAAACCGGTTCATCATAAATCATCACGCTGTGAATTACATATTTCACCTTTATTTTACACTTATTTACTGTTGCCGCTTTACTCGCCTCTTTACTTGACAGAACAGCCGTTTTTGTATTATAATAAAGGTTGAAATTGAATTATACCGCCATATCGGGCGTATGAAAGGACAACTCGCAAAATGGAAGAGAAAAAATATGACTTTTCTGCCATAGAAAGTAAGTGGCAGAAATACTGGGACGAGCATCAGACATTCAAGGCTGAAAACGGCAGTACCAAGCCGAAATTCTACGCTCTCGTAGAGTTCCCCTACCCCTCCGGCGCAGGTATGCATGTAGGTCATATCAAGGCTTATTCGGGCCTTGAGGTAGTCAGCCGCAAGAGAAGGCTTCAGGGCTACAACGTACTGTTCCCGATTGGCTTTGACGCTTACGGTCTGCCCACCGAGAACACCGCCATCAAGACCGGCATTCATCCCCGTAAGGTCACCGATAACAACATAGTAAAATTTACCAGCCAGCTCAAGCGTGTCGGCTTCTCGTTCGACTGGTCAAGGGTCATCGACACCACCGAAGAGCGTTATTACAAATGGACTCAGTGGATATTCCTCAAGATGTTCGAGCATGGCCTTGTATTCAGGGATAAGACGCTCGTAAACTACTGCCCGAGCTGTAAGGTCGTGCTTTCAAACGAGGACTCACAGGGCGGTCACTGCGACATCTGCCACAGCGAGATAGTGCAGAAGACCAAGGAAGTATGGTACCTGCGTATCACCGAATATGCCGACAAGCTGTTACAGGGACTTGAAACGGTCGACTATCTGCCTAACGTAAAGCTCCAGCAGGAGAACTGGATAGGCAAGTCTACAGGCGCTTTCGTAAACTTCTCCATCAAGGAAAACGGCGAGAAGCTCCGCATCTACACGACCCGTCCCGACACGCTCTACGGCGTTACCTTTATGGTTATCGCTCCCGAGCATCCCATAATAGAAAAGTACAGGGATTCCATAAAGAACATTGCCGACCTTGACGCTTACAAGGCGGAGTGCAGCAAGAAGAGCGAATTCGAAAGAACACAGCTTGTCAAGGACAAAACGGGCGTAAAGATAGACGGTCTTACCGGCGTAAACCCCGTTACCGGCAAGGAAATTCCCATATACATTTCCGACTATGTAATGATGGGATACGGCACGGGCGCTATAATGGCGGTTCCTGCTCACGATACCCGTGACTATGAATTTGCGAAGAAGTTCGGCATTGATATAATCGAGGTTATCAAGGGCGGCGACATCTCGAAGGAAGCCTACACGGGCGACGGCGAGATGGTGAATTCGGGCGAGCTGAACGGCATCACTAACAAGAAGGACGCTATCGAAAAGATGCTCGGCGTACTTGCAAAGCTCGGCTGCGGCGAAAAGGGCGTACAGTACAAGATGAAAGACTGGGCGTTCAACCGTCAGAGATACTGGGGCGAGCCTATCCCGATAGTACACTGCCCCGACTGCGGAATTGTTCCCGTACCTTATGAGGAATTGCCTCTGGAGCTTCCTCCCGTTGAGAACTTCCAGCCCGGTCAGGACGGCGAAAGCCCGCTTGCAAAGATAGATTCATTCGTACACTGCAAATGCCCCAAGTGCGGCAAGGACGCACGCAGAGAAACAGATACAATGCCCCAGTGGGCAGGCTCGAGCTGGTACTTCCTGCGTTACTGCGACCCCAACAACGACAAGGAATTTGCTTCGCAGGAAGCGCTCAAATACTGGCTTCCCGTTGACTGGTACAACGGCGGTATGGAGCACGTTACCCGTCATATGATCTACTCACGTTTCTGGCACAAGTTCCTTTACGATATAGGCGAAGTTCCCACTCCCGAGCCTTACGCAAAGCGTACCGCACAGGGTCTTATCTTAGGTCCGGACGGCGAGAAGATGAGCAAGTCAAGAGGCAACGTAATCGACCCGAATGACGTTGTTGACGTATACGGCGCAGACGTTCTTCGTGTATACGTTCTGTTCATGGGCGACTATGAGCAGGCTGCTCCGTGGAACGACAGCAGTATGAAGGGCTGCAAGCGTTTCCTTGACCGTGTATGGAATCTTCAGAATATGCTTGTCCGTGGCGATGAATACTCAGACGAACTGAGAACATCAATGCACAAGACGATAAAGAAGGTCAGCGAAGATATTGAGAAGATGAGATTCAACACGGCTATCGCCGCTATGATGTCGCTTATCAACGAGATCACCGCAAACGGCAAGATCAACGATGCCGAGATGAAATCGCTGCTGATACTCTTGAATCCCTTTGCTCCCCACATCACCGAGGAAATGTACAATTCGCTCGGCTACGGCATACTGAACGAAGCGCAGTGGGTAACATACGACGAGGCACTCTGCGTTGACAGCACCGTTGAGATAGTAGTTCAGCTCTGCGGTAAGATAAAGGCTCGTATAAACGTTCCTACAGCCGCCGACAAGGACGAGCTGCTGAAGATGGCAAAGGAAGCTATCGCACAGTCGCTTGAGGGCAAGACGATCCGCAAGGAGATAGTTGTTCCCGGCAAGCTTGTAAACATTGTTGCAAACTGATAAATCACAACAGAATACAGCTAAACCGCTCCCGGAGTGTTACGGGAGCGGTTTTTAGTTTAGTCTGTATGCTTTAAGGAGGCGAGGGTGAGAGTGTTGCTTTTCGAGGAATGGTGAGGTTTTGGGAGGGGTGGTGCGGGGTGAGGGATAGTGCGGAAAATCTCATTGATGGTGCAGATGGGGAGCAATCCCCACCATAGTTGGCTCGGCTTGACCGAACAACAGAACTTCACCTTTTTTTCGAGAGGAGCCAAGTAGGATGGGAATTTGCGTTGCTTTCTGCATAGTTTAAGCCCATTTTGTCATGTTATGCTTTATCGCTATCGTTTTGATAGCGGTACTGCCTTAGCCAAGCACCATATCTTGCCTCCCCTCGAAAAAGGGGAGGTGGCACGGCTGATATAATTTTTTGGCTTGCTGTACAGTATTCAGATAGTCCAGCCTTTACAATTCTGAAACTATTCCGAGCCGTGACGGTGGGGATTGAAATTAATAGGAGTACTATCTTCAAATCTTCTAAGCAAACACAATCCCCACCGTCTTGACGGCAAAAAGTATAGCAATTTTGGAAACAGTCCGGTAAATTACAAAATGAAGATAATGTAGAATAACGGTTTTGCAATGCCGTCAAGCCACCTCCCCTTTTTCGAGGGGAGGCAAGGGTGTTGGCGGTTTTCGAGGGTTGGTGTGGATAGGGAGCAATCCCTCCGGTAGTCGCCCGAATTTTTTCGGGCGACAGCACCTCACCTTTGACAAGGGAGGCAAGATGTGGTGCGTGGCGAGGGATAGTGCGGTTTTGGGAGGGTTGGTGCGGAGCAAGGGATTATCGTCCTTTTGCGATGGTTGAGTGTTCGGTGTGACGATCCCTCAGTCTTGCGACAGATAAGGCTGAGAGAATAATAAATATACTTGAATCGCAGAACAAGACAATTTATGATAAGAAGTAACCTTGTCGCAAGCCAGCTCCCTTTGGCAAGGGAGCCAAGAATGTGGTGCGGAGCGAGGGATGGTTGTACTTTTGAGATGATTGTGGGAATGGCAGTATTCGGTGCAGCGGGAGGAGCAAGCTTGTATAGTGTGATAACATAGTTTACAGAATGTGCAAGGACATAGTTTACATATT
>ENA-UOJC01002013-UOJC01002013.1-human-gut-metagenome-genome-assembly--contig:-C104-NODE-2013-length-23746-cov-178.258790_pt1 | contig 23746 bp, 19 predicted proteins | sample MGYA00242339_ERZ723886 | MGnify/ENA metagenome assembly ERZ723886 | reverse complement strand
TCGTTTCGTATCGGCTGACGATTTGGTCGAGCGACTGCGTGTATGTTCGTCAGGCGGTGACGCTCACGCCGGGCAAGTCGTATACGCTGTCGGGATATGTCCGATCTGGCGGCCCGCGCGGTGTGATGCGCGTTGCGTATACCGTCGGCGGACAGGAAATTACGCTGGATTCCGAGCCGGGCAAGGTCTGGGAAAAGACAGACAACATGCCGTATGAGCGTGTGTCGGTCTCCTTCACGCTGCCGGAGAACGCAGAACCTAAGGTTTACTGCATGGCGTACTGCGACATGCAGAACGGCTTCGCGGGCGGCAATTGCTGGTTCGATGCGATGCAGCTGGAAGAAGGGCTGACGCTGAATCATTTCAATATGGTTCAGAACAGTGACTTCTCTGTGACCGGCACGGACGGCAAGCCGAAGGCGTGGACGGTTGGTAAAAACGATGCGTCGTATGTTAAAGTGCTGCCTTTGGAGACGCCGAAGGATGAATTTCACGCGCCGGACTGTTTGAAGCATGATAATACGCAGAAAATTCGTCTGGCAGGCCGCTATGACCGCACGGTGACGTATTACCAGCAGTTCCGGCACTACGGCAAAATCGGCGACCGATTCACGGTGGGCGGCTGGTGCAGCTCGTTCGCGAAGAAGAACGACCCGGACAACTACATTTACTGCCGAATTACCGTTTTGTTTACGGCAGGCAACCCGGACAATGCAAACTGCTACTGGGCAACAGGCGGCTCTGCGGTGTTCAACGCGGAAGAAGGCAACTGGCAGTTCGCGAGCGCGGGCATTGTTGCGCCCAACAACTGTACCTATATCCGCGTGGTCTTGCAGATGAATCGGCAGATGAATTTCGCGGATTTCACCGGCATCTACCTGTATCCGGAAGCGTTTGGCACGCAGTATATTTATGACAAAAACGGCAACCGCAAGACGCGGAAGATGCTCTATGGCGGTCAGGAAAAATCCGAGTTCGACGATGCGGACAACCTGACGAAGCACACCGCCGCGGGCCGCACGGTATCCAGCACGTTCTCGTATGGCGACACGGAAGCGGAGCAGAAGAAGCATCTGCTGCTGAAAAGCATTGCGCCGCTGGGCAGTGTCGGCGTCTTCACTTACGATGCGTTCGGGAATCCGCTGACGAGTCAGGTGCAGAATGCGGATACGAATCCGAGCTACTTCATCCGCGGCGAGACTTCATACACGGATGACGGCAACTATGCCACGGAGCAGAAGGACGCGCGCGGCAAGGTTGTGCGCACAGAAATCGACCCGGAGCGTGGCACGACGACGAGCGTGACCGACGCGAAGGGGCAGACGGTGACGTATGAATACGACAATCTGCGGCGAATTGTAAAAACTTCTGCAAAAACGGGCGCAGAAGCAGGAATTCCGACAGTACATAACGAATATACCTATGACGAGCAGCGTGGGAATCTGGTCGAAATCCGTCACAATACGGACGGGAACGCCGCGAACGACGTGGTGTACAGCTTCGAGCAGGACGCGCTGGGTCGCCAGACGGCGGTCAAGGTCGGGAATCAGACCTTGTCGCAGAGCCAGTATCAGAACGATCCGACGAAGCCGAATTTCGGCACGTTGACCGCGACGACTTACGGCAACGGGGCGAAAGTCAGCAGTCGGTACGATGACTTCAACCGCGTGACGGGGGTGGTGTACGGCGAAGAAACCGCGCCGCGATACGAGTACGACTACAACGCGAAGGGGCAGGTGGCACGAGTCCGCGACAATCTGCTGAATCGGACGACGCAGAGCGAGTACGATTTGGCGAATCGTCCAGTGCGCGTAAAGACGTCGGAGGACGCGAAGCACGTCTACACGGGACAGGTCGCTTACGACAACGTATACGGCAACCTGAGCGAATTCACGGAGAAAGTGGGTGAAAATCGACAGGAATATGGGACGAAATTCGGCTATGATGACGAAAATCGTCCGACGTCGCTGACGTACAGCATTGGTGCGACCACCATTGGGCAGAGCACGACGACCATTGACAAGCTGAATCGGACGACGTTCTCGGCGGTCAAGCTGGGCAGCAAAACGTTCACGAGCGAGTACCATTTCGCGGCGGGCGGCTACGGCACCGGCAGCGTGACGAATCTCGTTTCGTCGATTACCCAGCCGGGGTGCAACTGTGGCTACGGCTATGACGACAACGGGAACATTGCAAGTGCGACGCTGAACGGCAAGTGGACTGGCTACACCTACGACGAACTTGGTCAGCTGATTCAGGTCAACGACCACAGCGACACCCGTTCCGGTGAAAATGGCACGACTTGGAAGTACACCTACGACCTCGGCGGCAACATCCTGAAAAAGGAACGCTTTGCGTATGCCGACACGACGACTCCTCTGGAAACCGTTACCTATACCTACGGCGACGCGAACTGGCGCGACAAGCTCACGGCGGTCAATGGCAGCACAATTCGCTATGATGCGATTGGCAATCCGCTGAACGACGGAACATGGACGTACACTTGGCAGAACGGCCGGCAGCTGCAAAAGATGCAGAAATCGGGCGTGACGGCGGAGTTCGTCTACAACGCGGACGGCTTGCGTGTGCAGAAAACGGTCAATGGCGTGGCGACGAAGTACACGCTGCACGGCAAGAATGTTGTGCATATGACTTCCGGCACGGATGAACTGCACTTCTTCTACGATGCGCAGAACCGCCCGGCGGTGGTGGTGTACAACGGAGTTCCCTATGCGTATGTCAAGAGCTTGCAGGGCGATATTGTTGCAATTCTGGATGAGAATGGCAATACGGTCGTCAGCTACGGCTACGATGCGTGGGGTGCGCCGCTGTGGTGTACCGGTGAGCTGGCGACCACGCTGGGCACTGTGCAGCCGTTCCGGTACCGCGGGTATGTGTTTGATGAGGAAACGGGGCTGTATTATTTAAGAAGTAGGTATTATAAGCCGCAACTCTGTAGATTCATCAATGCTGATGTACAGATTTGCAGCTCGGATGAATATGCGTGCCATAATTTGTTTTCATATTCTGAAAATAAACCAGTTTTAAAATTTGATCCGGATGGTTTTGAGGCAATTACCGCTGGAGTATTGACAACCGAAGGGCTTGGAGCAGCGATAGCAGCAGCTGCTGCCGAACCAACATTCATTGGCGAAATTATAGTAGGACTATATGTTTTGAGTATGCTTGCTTTTGCAACTACATATGACCCTGATCCATATGGACGAGCTGGTCAGAAAAAACAAGGGCGCGAAAATAAAAATAAGGGACGGAAAGATAAAAATTGGAAGCCGAGAAACAACAGACGTGATGGAAAACCTCATCAGCTTCCCAAGCACACGCCTGGTAGAGAACATAGAAAATTCATTGCACCAATTATTTATCCGGCTGCTGATGATGAACTTTTCGGGTCCTATTATATTGAACAAGACGAGGAATAGTGACCTAAATGAATAAGTTGTGGGATACAAGGAAATACATGCCGGAGAAACTGAATAGAACTATCAATTATAGTGGGCTGCGCATTGACATTCATCCGCATGTACATCCGTTTATTTGCCGAGAATTGCGCATATTTTGCCGATGGCTGCGTGCATCCTACGATTTTCCGGTGAGAGTTCATATCTATGTTCCCAATGCAAAAAAGATTCTTGCGCGTGATAGAATCTTGTGTTATGGAACCTGCTTCGTTCCAGATGATCCTAATGATCACGTTAGCATTCATATTGCGGGTGGATATAAAGATGCTGGCACGTTTCAAGATTTGCAAAATTACACATGGACAACCTTGACAACTCTGGCACATGAATTAGGACACTATTACCAATATGTAAATCAGGTTGAACTAACGAAAAGAGGAACTGAATGGCAAGCTACATATTATGCAAATCAGATCATGAATGAGTACTACAATGCAGAATGGGATAGCATGGATGAAAACTGGGAGAACGTTTGAATAACATCATAGAATGAAACTGCCAATCGCCTGAACGATGGTGAATGTAATGTTAATATAAGTCAACGGTAGACCATTTGCCCATATGCAAAGCGCCAACGTGGACGCAAAGTTCGTCTACAACGAGAATGGTCTGCGGGTGCAGAAAATTGTCAATGGCGTTGTGACGGACTATACCCTGCACGGCAAGAATGTTGTGCATATGACTTCCGGCACGGATGAGCTGCACTTCTTCTACGACGCGCAGAACCGCCCGGCGGTGGTGGTGTACAACGGCACGGCGTATGCGTATGTCAAGAGCTTGCAGGGCGATATTGTTGCGATTCTGGATGAGAATGGCAATGCCGTCGTCAGCTACGGCTACGATGCGTGGGGCGCGCCGCTGTGGTGCACTGGCGAGCTGGCGGAGACGCTGGGCAAGGTGCAGCCGTTTAGGTATCGCGGGTATGTGTACGACGAAGAGACGGGGCTGTATTATCTGAGGAGTCGGTTCTACAATTCTTCGCTCTGCAGATTTATTGATATGGATTGCCTCATCCATTCTGGAAATACTTTTGCATATTGCTGTAATTCTCCCGCTTCAATGCATGATGTTTGTGGAACTACAGGCGATTATGCATATGATCGGGATAAGGTTATTGAATATGGGCGGCAATACTATAACAAACAGGATCCTTATTACCCCCAAAGATCATACAGGAATAACTGCGTTCGGTTTGCTTCACAATGTTTGTATGCCGGTCTCGGAGATGATATCATTGCCGAGGTTTATCCGGAGTGGCATTGTTATCGAAACAATCAGCGCGATCCAGAGAATCCGGAAGAACACGATCAAACAAGGTCTTGGCGGAAAACGAATTACTTCTACCGCTTTTTGATGGATTCTGGCTTGGCATATAATACAACCCGCCTTTATTCTGGGTGGGATCTTGGACTGATGGCAGAGTGGTTTCAGTATGAGCCTGGTGATTTTCTCTTCTTTTCAAACGGAAATGGTGCAGATGAATTTTATCATGTGGCAGTTGTTTCGGCTATAACAGAAAATGATATTCTATTTATGGGCAATACGACGGATTGTTTTGACGCTTCGTTGACTGCATGGTTTCAAGACCCGGAGAATCAGGAAAAAGAGGTGGTAATAGTATGTATTGCAGACCAAGGATAAGGAGCCTTGTGATGAAAAGTATTTGTATCATTATAGTTGCTGCAATTGTTTTATTTGGAATCGCAACACATTCTATGCATCGCAACCAAGCCAATCCCTATGCAGACCAAATTATTGGATCATGGGTAATGTATGAAGGTGGAAACGTTGCGCCAGAAGTCCTATCTTTTTTCGCTAATGGTTCTGGTTACTCATACATGCTGAGTGAAGAATTTGTTGAAACAGATCAACCACCTATACATATTGCATCCTCTTTCTTGAGTACACCTCTTTCATTTACGTGGAATATTCAAACAGATGTACTATGTGTCATGTTTGAAGATGGAACTGATATGCAGTACAGCTTGTCTATCGAATCAGACTCAAACAGATGGCCTGTCCTTTCTCTTCAGTATGATATTGGTAGTGGTGGTTGGGTTCCTGCACTAATTATAAAATAGCACGAAATAGAGCTGAAGTTTTTATATATCCATCCCGGAATAATCATTTTGTGAACAGCGCTATTACTCTCACACTGGCCATCCGGCATTACCGGGTGGCCTTTTCTTTTACTCCCTGGTACGACCAACTACACCCTGCATGGCAAGAACATTCATCACATGACTCAGGGCAGCAACGAACTGCACTTCTTCTACGATGCTCAGAACAAGCCTGCTGTAGTTGTGTACAACGACATACCGTACAGCTATATCAAGAATCTGCAGGGCGATATTGTGGCCATTCTTGACAGCACTGGCACGCCTGTGGTAAACTATGTGTATGATGCTTGGGGTCGTCCTATCAGCTGCTCTGGCATCATGGCAAACACGCTGGGCAAGATCAATCCCTTCCGGTATCGTGGCTATGTCTACGACGAAGAGACGGGGCTGTATTATCTGAGAAACAGATTTTACAATGCACACAACAGTCGTTGTATCTCTGCTGACTCAATGCTGTCAACCCGTGGTACACATACTTCTGCAAATGCCTATGCTTATTTCCGTAATGCTCCGACAATCCGTGCTGATGCTAACGGACAGGACAGTATCTATGTCATTTATGATAGTCGCCCCAATGCTACAGATGAACATCCTGAATATAAGGGTCTAACCCTTCAAGGTGAATGGGCAATCAACGCTTTGCGGGAAAATGGCCATTACGTAATGCCTGCTGGTTTTACCAATATTCCTGAGTTCATAGCAGCATGGAACAATGCCGGAGCTTACGAATACGATTACATTATCATTTATGCGCACGGCAGCCCTGGCACTATTGACTGTGCAGGTGGTTATTTGAAGGAAACTACTGAATCAGGTGAAGATGCGAACGGGAACCACTGTTATAGCTCTATCAATGAATTGAAAGAGATACGAGTCAATAAGGGCATTTACCTGCTTTCGTGTAACGGCGCCACGCCAAACTCAGAATATATGACAGCTATTGGTATGCTTTCTTCAAAAGCCGGTGGGGCGCCGACTATGGGTTCAGCATACGCTTCTGTTAACTATTATGAAGGCACGGGAATACCTTATCAATCTCCTGGCCTCAAGTGGTCAAATGGTTTGTCGAAAAATTTCAGCAACTTGATGAATTGGCTATATGCAAGTTGCTGGGTGACCTTCTCAAAAGACGGGATGTGGATTGACTGATATGGTAATGAAAGGAAATGTATCTGGTGAAAAAGAATATGTTGATAATGTTTTTCATCTTCGCTTTGCTCATATGTCAATTCGTTTGGTGGTTTGACATAGGATCTTGGTGTTCTCTTCCAATCGAATTGTGTTACACACACGCTTCCGATTTTTCCTTTAGAGATAAAAACAATAATAAAGCCGAAGCAGATATGTACACATGGCGCACATTCTTTCACCCTGATGATTTTGTCTCGTCGGAAGAGAAGTTGATTTATAATCAGTATAATTCTCTCGTTGGTTTTGACTTTTCACAATATACTTACATCCTCAGTTACGGATTTTCTATTGAGTATCTGTATTGTAAACAACCTGATGCAAAAAAAATGCAATATGGTAAAGTCGTTCATGATGTCAATTGTCTTCCGAATGAGGTTCTGCTATATCGCGTTCCGAGAGTATATATCGAGCCTAATCCGGATCGCACCGATAGTTTTTCTTACAAATTTATTCATTCTGCTCCTTGAATTGCTTCTTCACCTCTTTATTATACCCCTTTTTCGTCCTTTTGGCTGTTCTTTCTTTGTGCGGGATTGCCTTAATTTGTGTTTGTGAGTGAGGTGTTAGAGTGTATTTTCCTGTTCTACCGACAGTATATAGAAAAATGAGTGTTTTTTTCTGTACCATTACATCCATAACGAGTCTATTGGTAACTATACTCATGTTCCTTGTGTTGTATTTGGGAAACCAAGTGCAGGGTATTGTGTTTATTTCATTTCTTTTTTCAGTTATTCTATCTATCGTAGCATGGAGAGCTTGTTTGATAACAATTAAATGTAACGAGTATGTACACATTATTGTTGACAAGCGTATTGTTGCATTGTATAGTCCTACCGGGAAAGCATTACGTACTTTCAACTTTTCTGACATAGTGGATGTGCGGGTTGTCAACTTACCTCAAGTTATGTATGCCGCCTCAATACCCTATGTGCGTAAACAGCAATACATCTGTATACAATCTGATTCTTCACACGCCGAAACACGTCCCCATACAACCTATTCAGAGATTCGAAGTAATCCCCACTGCATTGTTTTAGCCTATAATGAGTATGCTTATAATAATATTAGCTCAATTCTATTGCGTCAAGAAACTGGAGATACCGTGTAAGGGGGGGCAATTCCCCATACCAATGGGTACAGAAGAAGAGTGGCTTGAGGGTTGGATTGAACCTTTGCGGAAGAGTCCTCGTTGGGGAACTGCCGTTGATGGCGAGCAAATGAGTGTGTTCTATTTCGTGAATGGCCTCCACTATATGGTTAACGACGTCGTCGATGGTAAAAAAGGTTGGAAGTATCGCAGCAATATGGGATTTGGATATGTTGATTGTATTGGCGGTGCGAGGTTCATGGGACAACAGTTTTTCAAAAACAGCAGAACCTTGAATGCTAATATTTGTGCGACTGCAAGTGGAATCCGAGCGAACAACCTTTCCCGCTTAGAAGATATTGATCCCACTGCTTTGGAGGAAATCACATATGGTGCCGTGCTATTTACTCTTCCAGATAAGAACGGAAAGAGGCACATGGCATATTACATCGGGAGTCATAATGGATATGAGCATTGTATTATTGAAACCACAGGAAAAGGAGATCGAATGCATTATGCGAATTTGGAAGAACGGCTGTACAATCCAGAAACTGGGCATGGTTTCTATGAGTGGGGCGAACTGGCATGTGTTGACTATAGCGGTGTGTGCGGTTCTTGGATTGCTCTTCCCTATGATATTCCTTCCGATTGAGGTGTCAGCTGATCAGTCTACGTCGCAGGAATATACTGAGGTATTGACACCTCATGAACAAAATGGCATGTGGGGATATACCGATCGTACTGGTTCTATAGTTATACAGCCGCAGTGGGCTGTTGCGGGGTGGTATCGGGGCGGAACCGCAGCCGTTTGCTCTACCGATGGGCAGTGGGGGATTATAGATGAAAACGGCGAATATCTCGTACCATGCCGATACGATAGCATCTGGGATCAGCATTCATATTATGAGACAACGCCATTTGAAGATTCTAACAGTTACATTGGCGGTCTGAGTGATGGATTCTATATTATCATCGATCGCGTTGATGATGAAGAATATATGGGATTCTTTTGCATTTCAACCAAGACACTTGTTGAACCACAATGGTTTTCAGTTACAATTGCTGACGAGGGTATTGGAATCAATGAATTAGTTCTGGTAGAAGACTGGGATGCAGGCTTTGGATATGTAGACCGCTTTGGACATGTGGTTATTGAGTGTCAGTACGATTGGGCAACACCTTTCGTAGAAGGAGTGGCGCAAGTGGGAAAGTGGATTGATGACGATTACTATGAATACTATATCGATACTACTGGAAATGAAATTAACCTCATGATGAACTGATTTACACAACATCAACTACTCTATCTCTGAAGATTCAAACAATGTAGCAATAAGCGGTAACACCGCAACAGAAGGTTGGCGAGATGACCATGCAGGAATTGTTGGATATAGATTGGATTGGAGACGATTAATTATGAAAATCAAAAGGTTACTGTCTCAAATCTTGGCTAATCGAAAGAATAGGCTTCTGTATATTGTTGATGCAAGTTGGGAAATATTTATTTTACTTTTTCCTGTTTGGTTTATACTGTCAAACGGGAAAGCTCGTCTTGCGGAAACGCTCGGTGGAAATAGAGATCTCGCATCTATTCTCATCTGTCTTACTCAACTCAGCATGATTTATGCAGAAAAAGTAATTACATATATAATAGAAAAAAGGGCGGATGTAAAATAAGATTAGGCTCTCAGACAATACCGTACAAGAGCATCAGCAACGCTGCCAACGAATTGTGTGGTATCTCTTTAAGTAAGGATGCAGGCACTGGTGTCTAAACAAACGTTACGAAAAAACGCGGCGAAGCCCATCAGCTTCGCCGCGGTCAAAGACATTCGTCTATGACAATGCGGCGTGTTGAGAGCAACGAGCGGTTGTCTGCACGGCAAGAATGTTGTGCATATGACTTCCGGTGAGGATGAGCTGCACTTCTTCTACGATGCGCAGAACCGCCCGGCGGTGGTGGTGTACAACGGAGTTCCTTATGCGTATGTCAAGAGCTTGCCGGGTGACATTGTAGCACTTCTTCTTGCCCTGATTTGCAAGAACTTACTGACTTAAATCAGTTACAACCAGGAATGGAGATTTATCAAGGGACAAGTCATTGCGGTTTGGTTATCATGTACGATTTTGGAGATGGGAAAGGATACCGACTGGCAGTGTTTCAATCTACTAGTGTGGCAAATATAGCAACCCAAGCGAAAACAATCACTACAGCCGTCTTCATGGATGATTCTAATGCAGGGCCTAATATAACGGCTTTGGATGAAATTGGGCATTGGGATGCGTTTGGTCATCCGGATTACACGAAGGGTTCAGATGCATTTATGCTTGATCCGAACAACAAATGGTATCTGTATAAGTGATTTTACATAGAATGAGGTGATCATCATGTTTTTCAAAGGTATTAAGAATTTGATGGTTGTATTTCTATTTGTCTTTCTGCTTTGCCATCAAACATGCTTGACCGTCATCTGCGAAGAGAATTCAGCACAAGTCTATCCGCACCTCATTTTCCAAAATGGATATTATGGATATGTAAATGATAGCGGAAAAATAATAATTCCTTGTCAATGGGAAGATGCAGGTGAATTCCGTGGCAGAGGCTATGCGTCTGTAATGATAGACCGTCAAACGCAAGAATATGGAATAATTGATATAAACGGAAATTATGTAATGCGGTTTATTGGTGGCATTGAAGAAAGTCAAAACGGTGTATACTGTGGCGGTATGCATACAGGTATATATTGGCTTCAGAATGAAGAGGGCGTGGGATTTTTTGATGTGACAACTGGATATTTTTCAGGATTTATCTTTCACCGAAATCAAGATATATGGTATTGTTGTGAAGAGTCTGATCTTGTGCGGGTGTCCATTGATGGAACATACTATGGGTATGTCAATACAACAAATGGAGAACTTCAAATTCCTTATGTGTTTACCGGCGAATGTTTTAGCGGTTTTGTTGGTGGATATACTATTGATCAGCGGGATGACACATATATTGTTTTTAATGAAAAAGGAGATATTGTTCCGCTTCCAGATGAACTTGTTCCTGTAAGCTTAGGCGATTTGATCACTGTACGCGACAAAGAAAGTGGTCTCTTTGGATTTGCTGACTATAACGGGAATTGTATAATTTCCCCACAATACGAGGATGTTTCCACGCATTTGAATGGCTATGCATCTTTTTTACAAGACGGGAAATGGGGACATATTGACAGAATGGGCAATATATGCTGTTCTCCTAAATATGATAATGAATACTGGTTCAATGGAATTTCTTTTGCGGTAAGTCTGGAACAACAACCTTTACTGATTGACGAAGACGGTCATACGCTTCGGGAATTTGACTGCCATTCCGAATTGTCCTATTTTACAAATGAGCTAATTCTCGTTACAAATGACGAAGGTACAAGTTTAATCAATCGGTTGGGAACAGATATTATCGAGCCAGAGCGGAAGTTATTCATTGATAGTGAGCGGGGATGTAATGTATATGAACAGCTAATAATAGTCAAAGACCAACAAGAATGCTGGGGATATGCCGATTTATCCGGCAATGTGGTATGCCCCTGCATATGGGATTCAGTATCACCGTTTTTTAATGGTTGGGCGCTCGTTGAATCAGAGAAGAAAGCGTTTTATATTGATCATTCCATGCATATCGTATTTACGTTCGAAGAATGTGACACATTACTTCATTGAGTGCTTCCTTCGCACTGCTGGATATAATGGGGCAGAACACGGTCACGGAGCAACATTTGCTGCACGCCTTAGTAATGGTATGCTCACAATCAATCATGCTGCAGGAACGGAAGAAGGAATTCTTTCGGAGGACATTACGTATGAAGAACTCTGTCGCCGCTTCGAATATATCGCGTGGCCAGCTGGTCTCGGTACACAGGAGGAAGCTCCGACTCTCTGGCGTGTCAGAGATGAACTTGATGATTTCTACGAGTAAACCGTGATTCTTGTTTTTACCAACTTATCATTTTGCGCAAAAGGGGTGTAGTGAATGAAATTAACTATTCTAAGTTTTTTGATTCTGTTCTTCCTTTCTAACACCGCAGTTTCAGAAGATATAACTTATACAGAAGGCGATTTTTCTTACTACATGACCAATGAAGGTGCAGTACTGGTCGACTGGGAAAATTCAGGAGAGAAGTTGCCGCTTTCTACATTGATAGTGCCCAACACTCTTGGTGGAAAGCCAGTAATTGGAATAGGCTCTGGGACGTTTGCCTCCAGTCAAAGCGAGCCTATTACTGACCCTCTTGAAATTGTCATCCCTGAAGGTGTTGTTTTCCTCGAAGACGACGCATTCACGGATTGTTGCGAGGCGAGCATCATTTGCTTACCATCCACTCTGGAAACAATTTCCGAAGGAAGTATGTTTCATGTCAAAGCGGAGATTACATTCCCTCAAGGCAATCCGTTTTATGTCATGAACAAGGGATTCCTCGTTGATACACGTTCAGAAACATTGCTGTATTCCTCTCCATGTAGTTCAGAAGAAGCAATCCCACCGGTTATGTATCTGGGTGAACAGTGCCTTGATAACTGGCTAACTGATAAGACCGATGTTGTATTACCGGATAGCATATCTGCAATCGGCACTTGTGTCTTTTATGATCTTCCTGATTTGGAAAATGTAGTTTTGCCTGCAAAGCTCGCCACTTTGAGCCCGTATAGTTTCAACGCAACAGGAATAAAAGAACTTGCTATTCCATCTACCATCACTCAAATACCTGCGTATTGTTTCGTTAACTGTGCTTTTACAAGCATCAGTATCCCGAACGGCGTTGAGTATATAGGAGAGTATGCTTTCTATTACAATTGGGAGCTGACAGAGGTTACACTTTCTGAGTCTGTTCAATTTGTTGGCTACAATGCCTTTCCGGAAGAATGCAGCATTATCACAGTGAACCCTGCCACTCATTTTGAAACTTTGGATGAGTATCAAGTTCGAGATCCGAATGGCGAATGGTGGGAGTAAGTGGCATATCCCATGCGTCCGCCTGAGGAAGCGAGAAGTACTGCAAGTTATGTAAAACATAATCATTCATCCCCACCCGGTCATATATCAAGGAAGCACGAGGGCAGAGAATTGCAGCAACTGGGGGTAGATGCATCAAGCTACACTGAATATGATATTTATGCGTATGACCCATCTGTCAATCGCGGCCCTGAAAGAATCGTAGTAGATAATAACAACCGTGTTTATTACACAAACGATCATTATCGTACATTTTGGAGAATGATGTTTATAAATTGAGGTGATATTTATGGAGTTTCTTAGCAAATATTTCGACGCAACGAAACCATACGCATTCTTTGAGTTTTCATGCGGTCACTACAAGTCAATGGATGACTTGTTTGTGGAAATGGCCTATGTTTTATCTTTCCCTGATTATTTTTGGTGGGGGAACAGATGGGACTCGTTGAATGATTGTATGCAAGATTTGGGGTGGATTGATGAAGAATTTATTAGCATAAGATTTTCTGATTTCTTTGTCATGGCTTCTAATTTGCCATCTGATGAAAAAAAAGACATAGAAATTTTCCTTGATACGATTAAGTTTATTGTCGATCATTCGCATGATGCGCGGCCAACATATAAACTGTTCAAAATTGTTATAGACTAAAATACAGAGCAAAGAGCTGAAACACAGAGCGTCGAAACTATCCGTGAGGTAAATACCCTGCTGGAAGGTCGTGTAAGAAATGAACATGGTCATTTTCGTAGTTCATATGAATCGCTTCAAGACATAATTCAGAGGATTGAGAAAGGAAAGTAATATGAAAAAGAAGCCTATACATTTTATAGTGTTAGTTTTGGGACGAAAATGTCCGAACTTTCATGCATAGTATACCACGTTTTTTGAAAAATATCAAGGCAGCAAACGAAAAAGCGCCACAATCAGCATGGTTGACAGCGAAGGGCAGTTGGTGGTAAAATATCAGTAGAGAAAGGAGAAAGCTCCTACTGACCGGAGGAAGCATATGTTAGGTATTACCTTTTCCGCAGAAGCAGAACCATCAGCTGCCGAGCGAATTTCCGATTGCTTTCAGTATTTTGAATCGCGGATGGACGTGGTTCGACTGCCGAGATACTGCAAAGTGCTGGACAGCATCAAGATTATTCTTTCCACTGCGCCGGATGAAAAAGAGCGGAAGCACATCAGCTTGAAGTGGCGAGAGGCGGAAATTTGCGTCAGGCTGGACGGTGATACCTTCATGAAAGCCTCGCAGGATGAACAGCGGGACATGGTGAGAGCGGCGATTACTCGGGCGCTGGAAATCATCCGAGATCGGAGCGAGGTGAAGAACTTCCGCTTTGAGTGCAAATCGCTGCTGTATGACATGTTCCCGGATGCGTACATGACGCCGTTTACCTTTTCAACCGAATCGGAATCACCGGCAGCACAAATGATCATGGACAACTTCTGCCTAATCGAAAAGAACATGCGGGTTACGTCGCTTGCGAAGTATACGGACGCACTCGACAGCATCGGCATCATTCCAGAATGTCTATCAGAAGAATTTCTACGCACATTCGATTGCGGCAAAGATCGCAAATATATCAGCTGGAAGAAGCGCTATGCGGATATTCGGCTGCGTGTCCCGTTCCTGTCTTTTGTGCAGGCACCGAAGGAAGAACGGATGGAGCGGTGCAAGCAGATTATCCGCGATTCACTGGAAGTTGTTGCGGCGCGGTGTCGGGCGAAGAAACTGCGGTTTGATTTGGATGAGCTGCTGCGTGACCTTTTCCCGGAGGAAGCAGCTTCAATGACGCAGGAGAAGAAATAGAGAATTACAAAAGCCAACACGGTGACAAGAGAACTGGGTGGCTGCCTCTCGATATAGGAGGGCAGCCACTTCTAGTGCGCCCGGCATGAGCAACAACTAAGTGGTGAGAGACCACAACGCGCTCGGCAGTAGGAAGCGTAAGCCGAAGGCAAGGGTGTCCATCGTGAGGTGGAATCTGAAGGAAGCCGGATGTCAGCAGGAAAAAAATGCTGGCGGGCAAACTCCCGAACCGACGAACAGAAATCACATAGAAGGCCGTACAGGGACGGACGAGTGTGCTAGACAACACGAAGTCCAATGCTGCCCGAATCCCGTGCGGTAAATGTGGCGGTTACGTGGGAGGAAAGCTGTTGCGCTTACCCGGGGAGGTCTTGCAGACGGGAAGTAGGAGAATCCGAAAGCCGCAGTAACAACGAACTGCAAGAAGTCAGCCGAGGCCATAGTACCTTGAATTTTTTTTAAGGGAAGGGCTGAACAATCGTAAGTCTCAAGTAAAGACCGGAAGGAGGTCAGTGTGATGAAAGCAGAAAACCGAGGAAACGAGGGCTTCCTGCAAAGAGAACGTGTGGAACACCAAGGGTATGCAGAAGCGTGGAGCACAGACCGCAGCGAAGGGAAAGAACGAGACGGTGCAAGCATAATCATCACTGTCATGTCTAAAAACGCGGATGCACACGCTACAAAAGTGTGCTAAAATCATACCATCGAAAGATGCAGAGAAGCTCCCGCGCACGGCGCGAGGGGCTTTTTTCGTACCGTTCGATAGAAAAAACGTGCGCCAGAGGAGCGCACAGAAAAGAAAGGAAACATATGAGTAACCAAGAAAACAATCAGGAACAGATTCAGTTCCCGGCTCAGCAGGAACTGAAACACCTTCGCACCCGCTGCGGGAAGGTGTACGCGCTGGGCAACAATCGTTTCCGGGCGGTGGTGCAGACCACGCCGGTTCACGAGTACGACGCGGCGACGCACCAGTGGGTGGAACTGTCTGCCGAAAAGCGCCAGCAGATGGCGGCGCAGGCGCACAGCCCGATTGCGACGTTCGCGGACAGCGCGAATAGCGCAGAAAACGCAGCAGGTATCCTCGATACCTACGTCAAAGAGGGCTCGCAGCAGAACTTTTCGCACGACGAGCGCTTGTGGATCAGCAACACGAATTACTACGGCAACCGTTTGACCTACTTGAAAGTCGTGGATTTGCCGCATCTGGGCGCGAATCACTTCATTACGTCCGCAAAGTTGTGCGTTCGCAACGTTTACGCACCGACGGCGGACACCGCCATCATGTGCACGGAAGTGCTGGAGGACTGGAATCCGGAGACGATCACCTATGACCACCAGCCGGATGTCAGCGGCGTGTATCAGGACTACTGCCGGGTGCTGAAAAATCAGTATTCGTGGAAGGAGTTCGATGTCACCAATCTTGCGCGCAAGTGGTATTTGGGCGACAATCACGGCGTTCAGCTGAGCGCGCCCGAAAGCGAAAGCAGCTTTTCGCAGCTTCATTCGAGCGAAACGGCGAATCAGCCGTACTTCGTGCTGGAATACGCGAGCCTTGCGGGCTTGGAGAGCTATCTGACTTACGACCATCAGTCTGCTGGGTTGGCGGGGACTGGCAGCGTCAGCCTTGTCAATGGCAACCTGATTTTCTCCCATGCGGATACCGCGATGAATGGCAATCGTCTGCCGGTCTCGATTACGCACTATTACAATTCTTGCGACAGCGACAAAGACGAGTTCGGCATGGGCTACGGCTGGCGGACTTCGCTGCATCAGACGCTGCACAAGGTGCTGTACAATGGCGAAGTGGAGTTCGTGTATACGGATGGCGACGGTACGGAACACTTCTTTAAGAAGAATAAAGATGACCAAAAGAAGTATTCTGACCAGTCCGGCTTGTCTCTGACGCTGGAAGTCGGGGATGAGAATATCACGATTACCGACAAGGGCGACAACGTCATGACGTTCCCGCTGGTGAGCGATACGCCGACGGAGGATGCGCCGGAAACCGCGAAGGTGCTGATTCAGAAGATTCAGGATGCGATCGGCAACGAAGTCACGGTGACGGCGCTGGCGGATTCGCCGCTGAAAATCGCATCTGTGACGGACGGCACGGGTCGCGTTACGACGTTCCATTACACGGACGGTCGCTGCGACCGGATTCAGACACCGTGGCAGGATGAAAACAGCTGCGTGCGCTTCGACTATTATATAATGAAGAAACGCTGTACATTACGCACGAAGATGGTCGCATGAGCAAGTACGAATACGCGCTTGCAAACGGCTACCATCTGCTTATGTCGGCATCTGCCATTGAAAAGCATGTTGACCAGCAGCCGGATAAGAAGCTGGCGGACGTGACTTACGAATACAGCAACACGAACGCCATCGACGGTCTGCCGCACTGCATCACCCACGCAACCGTGACGGGCACGAAGAATGATGAAACTCTGACCGCGGCGAACGTCTCGTACACCTATGGCAACCATATGGCGCTGGTCAGAGATGAAATTTCCGGCAAGACGCTGCGCTACCATTTCAACGATGATGGCAATCAGGTGAGTGTCGATGACGAGCTGGGCTACGCGATGTATACCCGCTACGACCGCACCGACGACAACGCGAATGCGCCGATTAACCACGCGACGGAACGTTCCCGGATGCAGCGAGTGGTCAGAAACCTCCTGCTCGACCCGATGTGCGAAGAAAACAGCAGCGTATGGGAGAAAAGCAGCACCGGCACGATTACGCGCGACCAATCCACGCGGCAGTTCGGTCTCGTTTCGTATCGCCTAACGATTTGGTCGAGCGACTGCGTGTATGTCCGTCAGGCGGTGACGCTCACGCCGGGCAAGTCGTACACATTGTCGGGCTATGTCCGATCTGGCGGCCCGCGCGGTGTGATGCGCGTTTCGTACACGGTGGGTAATGAGACGTTCACGCTGGATTCTGAGCCGGGCAAGGTGTGGGAAAAGACGGATAACATGCCGTATGAGCGTGTGTCGGTGTCCTTCACGCTGCCGGAGAATGCAGAACCTAAGGTTTACTGCATGGCGTACTGCGACATGCAGAACGGCTTCGCGGGCGGCAATTGCTGGTTCGATGCGATGCAGCTGGAAGAAGGGCTGACGCTGAATCATTTCAATATGGTTCAGAACAGTGACTTCTCTGTGACCGGCACGGATGGCAAGCCGAAGGCATGGACGGTTGGCAAAAATGATGCGTCTTATGTTGAAGTGCTGCCCTTGGATGCGCCGAAGGATGAATTTCACGCACCGGACTGCCTGAAACATGATAATACGCAGAAAATTCGTCTGGCAGGCCGCTACGACCGCACGGTAACATACTACCAGCAGTTCCGGCACTACGGCAAAATCGGCGACCGATTCACGGTGGGCGGCTGGTGCAGCTCGTTCGCGAAGAAGAACGATCCGGACAACTACATCTATTGCCGAATTACCGTTTTGTTTACGGCAGGCAATCCGGACAATGCGAACTGCTACTGGGCGACGGGCGGCTCTGCGGTCTTCAATGCGGAAGAAGGCAACTGGCAGTTCGCGAGCGCGGGCATTGTTGCGCCCAACAACTGCACCTATATCCGTGTGGTCTTGCAGATGAATCGGCAGATGAATTTTGCGGACTTCACCGGCATCTACCTGTACCCCGAAGCCTTCGGCACGCAGTACATTTATGACAAAAACGGCAACCGCAAGACGCGGAAGATGCTCTACGGTGGTCAGGAGAAATCCGAGTTCGACGATGCGGACAACCTGATGAAGCACACCGCCGCGGGCCGCACTGTATCCAGCGCCTTCCATTACGGCGACACGGAAGAGGAGCAGAAGAAGCATCTGCTGCTGAAAAGCATTGCGCCGCTGGGCAGCGTCAGCACGTTCAGCTATGACAATTTCGGGAATCCGCTGACGAGTCAGGTGCAGAATGCGGACGCGAATCCGAGCTACTTCATCCGCGGCGAAACTTCGTACACGGATGACGGCAACTATGTTACCGAGCAGAAGGATGCGCGCGGCAAGATTGTGCGTACGGAAACCGATCCGCAGCGCGGCACGACGACGAGCGTGACCGATGCGAAGGGACAGACGGTGACGTATGATTACGACAATCTGCGGCGAATTGTAAAAACTTCTGCAAAAACGGGCGCAGAAGCAGGAATTCCGACAGTACATAACGAATATACCTATGACGAGCAGCGTGGGAATCTGGTCGAAATCCGTCACAATACGGACGGGAACGCCGCGAACGACGTGGTGTACAGCTTCGAGCAGGACGCGCTGGGTCGCCAGACGGCGGTCAAGGTCGGGAATCAGACCTTGTCGCAGAGTGCGTATCAGAATGATCCGACGAAGCCGAATTTTGGCATGTTGACCGCGACGACATACGGCAACGGAGCGAAAATCAGCAGTCGGTACGACGATTTCAATCGCGTGACGGGGGTGGTGTACGGCGAGGAAACCACGCCGCGATACGAGTATGACTACAACGCGAAGGGGCAAGTGGCGCGAGTTCGCGACAACCTGCTGAATCGGACGACGCAGAGCGAGTACGATTTGGCAAATCGCCCGGTGCGTGTGAAAACGTCGGAGGACGCGAAGCACGTCTACACGGGACAGGTCGCATACGACAACGTGTACGGCAATCTGAGCGAATTCACGGAGAAAGTGGGTGAAAATCGACAGGAATATGGGACGAAATTCGGCTATGATGACGAAAATCGTCCGACGTCGCTGACATACAGTGCGAGCGGCAAGGAAATCGGGCAGAGCACGACGACCATTGACAAGCTGAATCGGACGACGTTCTCGGCGGTCAAGCTGGGCAGCAAGACGTTCACGAGCGAGTACCATTTCGCGGCGGGCGGCTACGGCACCGGCAGCGTGACGAACCTCGTTGCGTCGATTACCCAGCCGGGCTGCAACTGCGGCTACGGTTATGACGACAATGGCAACATTGCGAGTGCGACGCTGAACGGCAAGTGGACGGGGTACAGCTACGACGCGCTTGGCCAGCTGATTCAGGTCAACGACCACAGCGATACCCGTTCTGGTGAAAATGGTACGACTTGGAAGTACACCTACGACCTCGGCGGCAACATCCTGAAAAAGGAACGCTTTGCGTATGCCGATACGACGACTCCTCTGGAAACTGTTACCTATACCTACGGTGACGCGAACTGGCGCGACAAGCTCACGGCGGTTAATGGCAGCACAATTCGCTACGATGCGATTGGCAATCCGCTGAGCGACGGGACGTGGACGTACACTTGGCAGAACGGCCGGCAGCTGCAAAAGATGCAGAAGGCGGGCGTGACGGCTGAATTTGTGTACAACGCGGACGGCTTGCGTGTGCAGAAAACGGTCAACGGCGTGGCGACGAAGTACACGCTGCACGGCAAGAATGTTGTGCATATGACTTCCGGCACGGATGAACTGCACTTCTTCTACGATGCGCAGAACCGCCCGGCGGTGGTGGTGTACAACGGAGTTCCCTATGCGTATGTCAAGAGCTTGCAGGGCGATATTGTTGCGATTCTGGATGAGAATGGCAATGCCGTCGTCAGCTACGGCTACGATGCGTGGGGCGCGCCGCTGTGGTGCACTGGTGAGCTGGCGGAAACGCTGGGCAAGGTGCAGCCGTTTAGGTATCGCGGGTATGTGTTTGACGAGGAAACGGGGCTGTTTTATCTGCGGAGCCGGTACTATAATCCGGGGTGGGGAAGGTTTGTTAATGCGGATGCAGAGATTGCAGTAGAAGCAAAATTATGGGATGCAAAACTGTTTCTCTACTGCGCCAATAATCCTGTTCGCTATACGGATGATGGCGGCAATAGTTTCTGGGATGTACTTGCAGATTGCGGAAAAGCACTATTGGTAGCTGCAGTTGTCGTTGCAGTAGTTGCAGTGGTTATAGCTGCGACTGGTGGCGGTGGTGGTTTTGCTCTTGCAGCAGCAGGTGGTGAAATTATCAGTGGTGCTGCTGTGGCAGATGCTGCGATGACAACAGCGGTTGCGGCGGGGGCAACAGGTGCAAGCTTAATGTTTGCATCAAAGCTAGGAAAAGAATATGAGGATGGCAATTACTCAAATCATACCAAGTTAAACAACGTATCGGAGAATGAAAAATTTGAGGAAGCGCTTCGTCGGCTTAAAAGAGATTATAACCTTAATTTGAATCGTGGGCAACGCCGCCGCCTGCATGATGAAATTACTGGTATGGGTTATAGCATACTGGAAATAGTTGCGGAAGGATGGGCAATGTTTGGAGGGTAAAATGGAAGATAGATACCGCATTGACATGCTTTTGGGATGCTGTCTGCTGACGGTCGGTCGTGCCGCTGATTTGGTCTGGTGGCAGTTTGAAAAGGACGGTATTCCCTATGCGTTGCATACGCAGTGCGCTTTTCGTGTTACGCACGAGGGCGTTTTGCTTGTAACACGCAGCAGCATTTACGATGTCTTTGAAGATAACGACGACCCGCACAATAATAGGGTGTTTGATAAGAATGTCGTGAAACTCAACCAATTGCTTCCTGCGAAAGTCTTGCAGGTTGAATGTTCGCCCATGAATGATTTGCGCATTATGACAGGCAATCAACTGTGCATTGAGATTTTTGCTGATAATGATGCGGAGTATGAGCAATGGAGGTTTTTCAGGCGGCATGTCGATGTCCCGCATTTGGTTGCGTATACGGGGCATAGTGACTATGAATGATTTTATTGCTTGAACATCTATGCTTTGAAACCATGCTCAAACCATTGGAAAACTGGCTTTTATTTTATAAATGCATAGTACAAATAAGCATGGTGAATAATCCTTGACTGTGCAAGAATAACTGCATCAGCCTATACGGCACACAACCGACACCAACTCGGCTGTGTGCCGCTTTTTCTATGCCTGAAAATTTTCTTCATTTTCGCGTTTCAGAAACTGAAATTCAGGCGGTCTGGAAAGGCTTGTAGGAAAATTTCTTGCAAAAGCAGGAAAAACCTCTTCATATAGCGAACACTATCCTTGCCCAGCGACATTGTTGCGATCCTGGATGAGAATGGCAATACCGTCGTCAGCTACGGCTACGATGCGTGGGGCGCGCCGCTGTGGTGTACCGGTGAGCGGGCGGAAACGCTGGGCAAGGTGCAGCCGTTCCGCTATCGCGGGTATGTGTTCGATGAGGAAACGGGGCTGTATTATCTCAAAAGTAGGTATTTTAATTCTGCTATATGTCGTTTTATCAGTAGCGATGTATTTTTCGAGAAAATCAACTCTGCGAATAGCCAAAATATTTATACCTATTGCCACAATGAACCGGTAGTTAAATACGATAAGAATGGAAATGCCTCAGACAGCTGCATTACTTTATTCGTTGAAGGTAGTGCTGATGTGAAAATTGATATTACCGAGCGATTAAATCAAACGATGGAGGAAGGATATAATGAAATAAGTAAATATTGCATGGAACATGGGCTGGCAGAAACCATAGTGTACTTCGTTGAAAATGTCAAAACCGGTGGAAAGTGGGATTTAAAGAATAGAGCAAATTGGAATTTGAGGAAGGGAGAAACTTATATATACAACGATATTCCCCTTCGCTGGGATGAACCGGGGAATATTAGCTTTGGGTATATTGGCTCTGCGATATTTGGTACAGATGTATTACAATTGGGCGCGGGAATGTATCAGATAATGTCGGGAACTTCTTACTGGGGATATGTTTCAAGTTACGGCGATGATCCACTCGATAGCATGTGCATCCAATATGGGTATCTCCTCAAGAATCAAGTACGATTTGTTTATATGGGCGTTACGGAAACACTTGAAGAATTTGAAATTAAATTTAAGGAAGTGCATCAATGAAACTACGCAATTTGCTTATACTTTTCCTTCCAATGCTGCTGATAATACTGTATGGCAGTAGTCATATACCCGAAGGAAAGCTGATTACCAGTAGTGTTTCACCCAATGGAACATATAAAGTGAACGCATACCGGTGGGACGGAGGAGCTACAACAGACACAGCAATAAGAGGAGAAGTTGAATCCTTAGAAACAGGGCAGAAAAGAAATATTTACTGGCAATACCATGAGTATAGTGCGGAAATAAAATGGGTATCTGATGAAATCGTTGTATTTAATGGCGTCACTTTAAATGTGAAAAATGACATGTATGATTACAGAAAGGATGAAAAAAGGGACACATACAGAAGATGACGCATATGAATTTGCAAGATGGGTTTGCTCGCTAAGACGCTGGGGTCTGTGCAGCCGTTCCGCTACCGCGGGTATGTGTTTGATGAGGAGACAGGGCTGTACTATCTGCGGAGCCGGTACTATAATCCGGGGTGGGGACGGTTCGTCAATGCGGATGGTGCGATAATCCAAAAAAACTTGTTTGCATATTGCAGCAATGGGCCGATTGTGGGTTATGACCCGTCGGGATTTGAAAGAGTCAAACTGACGCCGCATAGAAGCGATTCGTCTGAAAAATATCCTGATTCTGTTATGTCGGTGGATCTTTTTGTAGAACTTATCAAGCAGGCAGTTGAGACAGAAGGGTGGAAATATATATACGGGCACGCTCGGTGGAAGGAAACTGACTGTGTTGGTTTGCCGAAGTATGTTTTGGAATGGTATTATAGTCACAAATCTTTCAAAAAACTATATCAAATCACCAAAGGAGAGAATAAAGGAGAAATTCTGAATCAAGTAAAGGACTTGGCGGTTTATGGAATGCAGAACGGCGAAACTTTTGACATAACTGATTGGAATGATATTCCAATAGGTGCGGCAGTACTCAAATATGACCCTACGAATCCGGAGGCTACCAAAGAAAATAAAGGATGGCTTCATGTTGGTGTGTATATTGGAATTACAGAAGAATATGGGTACACTATCGCAGCAGCCGCGAGTAAGAAAGATGGGGTGGGCTACTTTCCACTTACCGATGAGTACACAAAGTGGGGTTATTTTAATGGGGTATCATATGATTAAAAAAAGCCTGCAAATAAAAAGTCAAGCCCCAAATGGGACTTGCTGCAAGGAAATTTG
>ENA-UOJC01002008-UOJC01002008.1-human-gut-metagenome-genome-assembly--contig:-C104-NODE-2008-length-23829-cov-11.908009_pt1 | contig 23829 bp, 18 predicted proteins | sample MGYA00242339_ERZ723886 | MGnify/ENA metagenome assembly ERZ723886 | reverse complement strand
GAGGGTGAGGGTGGGGGCCGCCAGAAGAGGAAGAAGCTCCCTCACCCCTGCCCTCTCCCGCAAGCGGGAGAGGGAGTTCATACCAAATTCATAGCTGTCAGCGCTTGCTACATGGGCGCTGGAGGCATATTTCATGATGGGAACAGGTGGCTATCATGCAGCGCCACGGCGGCATGGATCAAGGCTGGCAGGCCCCCATCCCTGCCTTCCCCCAAAGGGGGAAGGAGAGAAAGCCAGAGGGGGAAGAGTCTCACCTCTCCCACCCTCACCCCTGCCCTCTCCCGCAAGCGGGAGAGGGAGTTAATACCAAATTCATAGCTTCTAGCGCTTGCTGCATGGGCGTTAGAGGCATATTGCATGATGAAAACCCCGCAAACAGGAGAGAGCATCGCTGGCGCTCAATCAATCGTTCGCTTGTCCAGCCCTTTTTTCAGCACCAGATCCACAATCCGCTGCTCTCGCTTATTCGATCGCATGCAATGGTCTTTCTGGAAAAGGTCTGTTACCCAGATCACTGCCTTGGCCCATTTCTTGTCGCGCTCGCGCCAGGCGTGGGAGGAGACGCTCTCCCACGCATAGCCATTAAAAAGCGTGGCATTCACAAAATGGTCCAAGGCTCGCACCCCTGCACGGCCTCGATCAGTTTTTCCGAACAGGCCTACCCACCACAGCAGCAAGTAACCCAGAATCGCCAAGGGAACAATGGCACACATCAATAAAAAACCTGCCAAACGCTCCTTCACACTGCAGCCCTTTGCTTCAAACGCACCATCACCCCATTGGCTGATCGAATCGTAAGCCGCCCCACCGGCTGGGGCTCGTGTTCATCCACAGGCAATATTTCAAAATCTCTGAGCAGCATGCTCAGAATCAGCACCGCTTCCTGCAGTGCAAACGCAGCCCCCAGGCACACCCGTGGGCCCATGCTGAAAGGAAAATAGGCATGCTTAAGTGCAGCCTTGCTTTCTTCGCGGTCAAAGCGGTCTGGGTCAAACGCATCAGGCTCCTTCCACCACTTTCTGTGGCGCTGCATCAGCCAGGGGGCCACCACCACCGTGCTGCCTGCCTTGACCTGCTTGTTGCGGATCGGGCAAGTCTGCGCACTTTCACGCGCGAAGAAGCCCACGGGTGGAAACAGCCGCAATGCCTCGCGGAAGATGTTCCACACCAGCGGCAAGTCTTTCATATCGCGCTGCTCCGGCTGGCGCTGTGCCAGCACCTCATCAATCTGCGCCCGTGCACGGGTCTGCACCTCCTGGTCCATGGAGAGCAAATAGCAGGCCCATGTCAGCGCACTGGCTGAAGTCTCATGGCCCGCCAGAAACAGCATCGCCACCTGATTCACCAGCTCTTCAAAGTCAAACGGCTGGCCTGTCTGTGGATCTTTGGCCTGCATAAAGGCAGCAAGAATATCTTTGGGCTCTTCATCCACCTCGCCACGCTGGTGGGCTTCATAACGGGGCAGCACCATGGCGCTAAGCAGGCTGCGAATCTCCTTGGCTGCCTGGTTGCTGCGCCAGCGGTTCCATGGCAGCGTTGCCCAACGCATGCCAAACAACGCGGGCAGCATGAGCTTGGGAGCTAGTGCCTGATAACGCGCAAACGCCTTGAAGATCCTCAGCGCATCCGGCCCCTGCATGGGCTCCGAGAAAATCGTGCGGAAGATGATGTCTGCCGTCACATGCGTCATCTCCACTTCAATGTCATGGGGCTTGCCATCCGCCATGGCTTGCAGCCGCTGGAGCAAAGCCTGTGAGGCCTCCAGCATGCGCGGGAAAGCCACATTCAGCCGTGCCTGCTCAAACGCAGGGTTCATCATGCTGCGCTGGCGCTGCCATTGCGCGCCATTGGTGGTGAAGATGCTCTCACCCAGCAAAGGCTCCAGCGCTTCATGCAGCAGCTGGCTTTTAGGGAAGTTGGCCGCCTCGGTCTGCATCACGCGCTTGACCTGTTCAGGGTCATTGAGCATGTACAGATCCAGGCTGGGCAAATGCACCTCACCCATCTGCATGTGGTAGCTGCGCTCATACAGCGCGTCCATCCAAGAACGGCGCGCATGCCAGAACATGCTCAGCTTGGATGCCTGCTCAGGACGAGGCTTGGGGTAAACGGGGCAAAAACGGCTCATCTCAACAATCTTTTTCGAACAAAGTCTTCTACAGGGCCAGCATGCGTGAGCATGGCGAAATAGTCATAACCACCACGCAACTGTGCAGCCATCAAATATTGAAAATGCATGCGCATCTTATTGCGGCGCAGCCAGCGGTAAGTGTCAGGCTTGAACAGCTTGTGAAACCGCGGCGTGCACATGCACTGCGGGTTGTGCAGGGACTGTGACTTTGGCAGATAGCTCTCGCGCAGGCTTAAGTGCATCAAGTCGCACATGCCAAAACTCACGCTGTCCCCCGGAGATGAAATATCCGCCCAAAACCAGTTGGCGTCCTGCGCCAGGGCAAGCAAATGCTGGCGCATCTGCGTGGCTTGGGGCATCAGGCTGAACAGTGGAATGCAATTCCCCAGCGTCACCAGTCGCACCCGCTGCCATTGCTCCTGCGTCAATTGCTGCTGCAAGCTGTGCAGCAAATCCACGGCCATGGCACTGCCCACACTAAACCCCACCACCAGCAATTCCCGCTCGGGGTGTGCAGCCAGTTCCTCTGCCAACACCTTGGCTGTGGCTGCATGGCGCTGCTGCAGCGCAGGCACGCCGTTGCTCTCTGCAGCCTCACGCGCAAAATTCATGATCCGCATGATCCACGAGACATGCAGCACCCCATCCAGCTTCCACCCCAGCCCAAGCACCGCCAGCGCTGTCAGTACGGCAGCCAACACATTCCACACCAGGCTGGCTGTACTGGCTATTTGTGGCAGCAGCTGCACAGCGCCCCATGCTGCCAGCACGGCAAACAAGACGAACAGCAAGCCATACACCAGTGGATAAGCCAGCGTCCACAGCGTATAAGGCGTCTGCTGGTGCAAGGGCCCCAAGCAGCGCCGCTCTTTCCAGACCAATGCGTAAGTCTTCAGCGCCTGGCTGGCCACCGCCCAGCGGCTTTTGGGCCAGTGGCTTCGCACCACATCTGACCAGTCATAAAACACATAGTCTGCAGATTGCCCCTGGGCGCTGGATACGCGCCATGCCGCATGTGGCAAGTCTGCTTGCTCACCCGCTGGCCATCGCTCACGTGGCCCTATCTGGTAGGCAGCACCCACCACCGCTGACTGCAACTGCGCCTGCTGGCGCATCAGCCGGTGGTAGTAAGCAGCACCTCGCGGATCAAAACCACCCACAAACAGCACCAGGCGCTGTGCTGCTGACTTTTGCGTGAAAGGGCTCATGATTTACTGCTACGTCGTGAAGTGCTGCGCGCCTGTTTGTTACCTGAACGTTTATGTGCTTTGGCTTTGCTTTTTGTGGTGGCGACTACCTGCGTTGTGTTCACCGTTTCAGGCCACAGGCGCTGCGCCATCTGCCCATTCAAGAACACACCGCACTTCCAAGGAGCCTGGGCAATTTTTCGGTAAAAACTGCCGTTAAGCTGCGTGCGGCTCACCAGTGCCTGCTTAAAGCGCAGCACCAAATCAGACTCAGGCGCTGCTGTATGCGCCAGGTGCCAGAAGCTGCGCAGCTTGCCCTGGTACGTCAGCCCCGGCATGTCATACAACGCCGCGCCACACACTTTGACTGGTGCACCATGCCCCAGCGCAGACAGGCCCACCGTGCTGTTCACCACTACCACCCCACGCGCAGCTTTGAGCAGTGAGGGCAAATGCTGGTCATGGATGTAGAGCACCTGCTCCTGCAGCCCATAGCGCTGGGCCAGCAGCTTCAGCACCTTGCCATAGTGGCGATGCCCGCGGTCCATGGGGTGGTGCTTGAACACCAGGCGCGCATGCTCCAGAGACTGCCCACCCTCCGGCATCTGGCCGTCTCGCTCTGCTTGCAATGCCTGGGCGTAGGAGCGCATTACCAGATTCATAAATTCACAGACGGAGGCAAAGTCTGAATGCACGCTGATCTGTGCATCGTTGTACACCTGCAGCGGCACCAGAAAAAAATCCTTGCACCAGGTGTTGCACAGCTGTGCCTCAATACCGCTTTCTTTGATCTTGTACCAGGCCTTGCGCCCAAAAGACAGCCACCAGTACGGTGCATCCGCCACCGTCATGGGCCGGTGGTGCAGGCCATTGTTCCAGCACTTCTGCCCCAGCCAGGCCGCAAAAAAATAGGCCATACCCCACATGGCTGCATGCCAGTAGCTATTGCCTACTTTCACCGTGTGCAATGCCTCAGACTTTGCAGCCTTTGTTTTTCGAGCAGGGGCGGCATCCAGCAGCGTGCGTGCAAACAGCCATTCCTGCAGGTCTTGCCCAAACACGGAATGCCCATTCACGCCAAACGGCTCAAAGGTCACATAGTCCGGGCGCAGGTAGCCTTCTTCAAAGACCCCCAGTGCACAGCCCAGCTGCGTACACAAATCACGTACACAGGCATGCACAGGCCGGCAGTCACCAAACACCAGCACCACATCAATGGCTTGCGCTTGCATAAAGGCCCGCAAGGTAACAGGCCAGTCCTGCAGGCTGCCACGGTAGCTTTGCGCGCCCCTGGGGTAGAACAGCCAGTCACCAGCGTTGAAGTTGAACTTGAAAACCTGCGCACCTTTGCCGCGCAAATCCTTAGCCAGGTTCCAGAAAAAAGGGCCTACAGGCCCTTGCAGCAGCAGCACCCGCTTGTCTGCAAAGCTTGGCTTATCCATTGCCATTCACACTATTCACCTTCACAGCCAAATTTCACATTCAGTAGGGGTACGAAACATTTGTTCAAACTGAAGCACGTAGCGGCGCATCCTAACCCAAAGCCTGCACCAGCACCTTCAGCTTACGCCACTGCCGCGCCACATAGCCCACGCGCAGCTGCTGCAGCTTGCCACTGCTTGCCAGTGCATCGCGCCGCTGGCGCAATTGCTCCAGCACGGCCTCGCAGCTGGTATAGCCTTTGAGCACTGGGTCCCAATACAACGGGTAGGCAATCAGGGCGCAATACACCAGCTCATCCAGGCTGCGCGTGCGCAAGCGCCGGGGCACGGGCAGCACGTCTTCCGTCAGGCCCCAACCCGCATAAAACGGCCTGCCATGCACCACCACCCGCTTGCCGCGCAGCAAGGCGTCAAACCCGGTGAGGGATGTCATGGTGACCACCACATCACAGGCCTCTACACAGCTCACCACCGATGCCTGTGTTTCCACCGCATCCGCATAGTGCATGGCCTGCTGCAAAGCCAGCTGCCCCTTGCGGTTGCCGCTGGCTACATCCGGGTGCGGCTTATAAACAATAAAAGCATCCGGAAACTGCGCCCGCGCCGCCTGCAGCAATCCCAGATTGGTGTGCACGCCATGCTGCACATCACAGCCAAAGCGAATGGATGCGTCATCTTCCACCTGGCCCGGCACCAGCACCACCTGCCGCCCGGCACTGCCCCACTGCACAGGGGTGTTTGGCTCCAGGTTGTATTTGGTCAGCCGGTGCTGCACGATCAATTCACGCACCTTGCGTGCACGTTCCACGTCGTGCGCCGTGCATGCACGGTGGTTCAGCAAGTCTTCCAGCTCAGAGGGCTGGCCGGGGTCAAAATAAATACCCTTGGCATCCAGTACAAAAGACTGCGGCGGTATCAGGTCAGAGCCCAGCCCCACAGAGCGCACAAAGCCATCTTCCATGCGCAGCAGGCGCACCCCAGCTTGCTCGGCCAGCTCCTGCACACCCGCGGGTGGTACACGGCCCCAGCACACCAGGCAATCCTGCCCCGTGGGCTGAAGCGCTGCTGCTTCTGCAGCATTCTTTACAAACAGCACCCGCTCTGGGTAGAGCGATAGCATAGGCCGCAGGTTGGCCGCCTTCCAGCGCCTGAAACCCACCGCAATCATGCGCCCTGCATAGCGTTGCGCGACTGCTCGCTGCTGCACCAGCCAGTGCATCACGTCTGCCATTTCGCCACGCTGGTGCGTGTAGGGGTTCAGGTAGCGCGTGTAATGCAGGTAGCCTGCGGCAAACAGCTCATCCACCGTGCGCCTGCGGCCAGTGCCTGCTGCGCGGCGCTGCATGGCGGGGTGGTTGGGCTGGCGGTCATCCGTCACACCCCAGCCTGCGTACCAGGGCACACCAAAGCAGGTGACCGGCTTGCCTGCCAGCAAAGCCTCAAAGCCCATGGTGGAGCTGACCACATACACCTTGCTCATCTGCTGGATGAGGGAGAGTGGGTTCACCGCCGCACGCAACACCACCACCCGTGCACTGTTCTGCACAGCGGTCAGGTAGCCGCCCTTGCGGCCACTGCTTACTTCTGGGTGGGTTTTTACATAGATGGTCGCCTGCGGGTTTTCATCCAGCGCGGCCTGCAGCATGTCTGCAAAGCTTTGCGCACTGGCACCGCCCAAAGCCACACTCATATCACCCGCCGTCTGGTCTAGCACCAGCACACGCTGCACATCACCCGCACGCAAGGCCTCTGGCGGCAGGTCTGGCGCATGGTTGTATTTGCTCAGGCCCGCCTGCAGCAAAGCCGCGCGCGCCTGCACCGCGTTGCTGCCGGGGCCTGCCAGCACATCCACAGGGCTTGCCAGCAATTGCTCCAGCGCACTGGGCTGGGTGCAGTCGTAGTAAATACCTGCATCGTCTACCACCAGAGATAGAGGTGGCTGATGCTGCCCTGTGTGAAAGGATCGCAAAAAGCCATCTTCCAGCCGCAGCATGGGCAAACCTAAGCGCGTGGCCACTACCTGCGCCCTGCAGGCACTGGGCTTACGCCCCCAGCCCAGCATGCCTAGTGGCTTACCTGCTGTGCTGTGCCTACCCAGCGGCAGCACCTGTGCTCCCAGCAAAATGGGCAAGCACATCATATGGGCCAATGGCCTGGACATCTGTAGCCAATATGGCTTGATATGCACTATGCCTCTCCTAGACGATTGTTCTGGATTGCGCACACTTGCTGGGCCAGCTGCACCTGCTGAATATGCGCAGCAGGCACCTCAATGCCTTGCGGTGCAGCAAACGCACGCTCAGTTGCCAACAGGCCTAGATATGGCGTCTTGCCACACGCCAAGCATTCAATATGCCAACGGCCCCAAGATTCCACATAATCCAGACGTTCTACAGATATTCCTTTATCGGAATAACCTGTTTTCTTATCCGTCATCAGAGAACCTGGCCGATGTGCCACCAACGATAAAGGTTGCCTGATCCGCTTAACTGCTTTTTTGCCAAACACCAGGCGCAAGCGAGCATAAAACTCACTGTCTGCCCCCGTACGGACACAGTCCCAAGCACCAGCTTTTGCTAAAACTACTTCACGCCTGAATAGTAGTGACGATTGGTTGAGACGCATCAGCGGGTGTACAGGCCACGCATAAAACTGTCCGTCATCTTGCATGCGCAACAAGTAAGAAATACTTGCCACCAGCTCAGGCTCATCCAGCAAAGGCTGCACCTGGCGTGCAATCTTGCAGGGGTGTGACCAGTCATCAGAATCATGGCAGGTTACAAACTCACCACGTGCAGCCTTCATTCCTATGCTTTTGGCGACATAGGTACCAACATTGAAAGGCAATACTAGGACACGTACGCGTGAATCATGCTTTGCGACCTGTGCCAAATGTTGCACCGTCTCATCGTCACTTGCATCATCCACAACAATGATTTCTAAGTTTCTATAAGTTTGGTTTAGCAATGACTCTATCGCTGCTAATCCACGTTCACCTGTCTTGTAAGTAGTCATTAGCACAGTTACTAATGGACCTTCCACGGAAGGCAAAGCTTGATTCATTACTACATTACACGGACTCGGTGGCTGACTCTGCCTGCGCAACGATAATGCCGGAACCCCTTGTGCTTGCAAAAAGGCATTCAATCGATCCAGTTGCTTCAATGGCTCTCCACCCTGCTCAGCCATTGTCTCAAGCAAGTGCAACTCAGGATATTTTTGGTGGTGCCCAGCCTGCAAAGCTTTCATAACTACCTGTTGTGCTTGCAATCTATTACCTGTTCGCAGCAAAACCCCTGCATACAGCGGCGATGGCGCAGCATCACCCAATGTTTGTAGCAAGCGCAGCGCCTCATCAGGCATGAAAGGAGATAAAGCGGCCGCCAGCGCAATCTTCTTGGCCGTTGGTATAGAGGCCCATGGTAAAAACCGCAGTATCTCAAGTGCCCGTACATGGTTACCACAAGCAGCCAAAGACACAGCAACAGGAAATGTAGCACGCCAGTTAGAAGCAGACACCGGCAATCGTGCTGCAGTGGCATACATGCCAATACGGTAGAAGGCTTCGGATCTATAACGCTGACTGAGGCCAGACTCCATCAGCCATGAACCCTCCCGGCACCCGGCCAAAGCCTGCACAAACTCTCCAGCACGGAAATGACGCCATATCTTCCAAACATTAAATATTGATAACATTTTTCAAATCCATATGAATTCTCAGAACTGCCAAATAAATATTTAACAATTATCTCAATCAATACTTAATCTATTATCATCAAATAATCTTACACCAGATAAAAAACAATAAATATCGTTTTATATTAATTTTTAAACAATATCAATAAATTGAATTTTTATCTTTTTATATATTAACCATAAGAAATAGACAAATCCCTCAAGGAATCAACAGTATCACTTGGAAAAAATTTCTTTAGATAATCCCAAGACTCATCAATTATCTCGTAACTATCTTTTGCTCTATGATAACCAATCATATTGGTCACATTCGCACCCGGCGACTTCACATCCAATGCAATAGCATTCAATTCCTTCATCCTCATGGCAACTTGACCAAATAGAATATTTTTATTCTCAGTAGAAATTAAAATCGCATACTCCTTCAAAACAGGAAGCATTCCAAGTTTAAGCAACCGGTCTTTTGCAACACCATCCAAGCCCTTGTTGATATGTATACCATGCCATAAAGAATAATCCATATGCTTCAAAAGCAATCCAGAATACATTCGCCCCATACCAAGAGTTTCATTCAAGCGCCAAGGCATTCCGCGATCTCTATTCAAACCACCATACCCCTTCCAATAAAGTATCTTTTCAGAATTAGCAAGATCTAAAAAACAAGCATCACTGATACCAACAAACAAATATCCTTCATTTAAAAAATTGGCGTAACACCGAAATAAAGAAAACGAAAGAAAATCATCTGACCCAACAATAATCACGGCATCCGGATCAAATTCACGAGAATTCTTTAAACCAAACTCCCATTTATCACTAAGTGGCAAGTTTTTATATTCCAAATAGTAGAAACCATATTTTTCGCACAATTTACGAGAAGAATCCCCTTCCGAACCAACCGCCATTAATATTAATTCAATTTCTCCTTCAAGCTTTTTCGCAATACCCTTATAATAATTAAGAAATATTTCCGTCAAAGCTGGACGTTGCCAAACACAAGTCAACAACACTATTCGCAACAATTTACTCGATTTCACATTATTTTTAATATTATTCAAAATAGAATTTTTTATACCCCCCTGAGCTGCCATTATCTTTTTATTAAGATAACTCACCGAAGAATCCATATCATAAACTGAAGTAACCTCCCCTCTCACTTTCAACGCTTTACTTAAAGCATCCAAAATCAATGGGGAAGTACTATTTAAATAGTTATGTTTTCTAGAAATATCAATAATTTTTGAAATTAAAAACAAATTAAATGGATTCCTTTCCAAGGAAAGAAAATAGTGCTTCAATGCTTGGTCGAAATTTTCATCGAGATAAAAAGCATCGCCAATTTTTTGATGATGTATATACGAATCGGTTAAGCAATATTTTTTCTCATCGACTGGCATAGTCATTCCGCACCACATCTATTAAAACACTTTATTTTTAGTTTTCATAATTTTTTATTCATATAAATATGAAATTGAAAATTTATTCAAACGAAATATTTAGGAAGTTTGCAAGCAACTAAGTTTAAAATAGCACTTTTAAGGCAAGGCGCTCATAAAACAAAATCCATCTTTACACTTAAAAATAATTTTGCAAATTTTATTTGATTGCGTTACACATATAGCCAGAATACATTTCGCATAAATATGATTTATAATATGCTGTAAATTCATTTTACTAGCTCTTACTCCATCTAACCCGGGAGACCTAAGTAAAGCGATTTCGCGCATTATAGTCTACATTGAAATTATTACAACCATCAATGATTATTTTAGCTTCAGTGGAAAAATTTTCGTTTTGTTACTGATTTTTTTATAGCACCCATAGGTTTAATCGAAATGATTAATTCATCAACAAGTTGAAGATCAAAAAATAATTTAAAATTTCTCATATATCCTCATAAGAAATATTGAAATACATTCAATCAAACTTACAAAATCAATTTCAAATAATTCAATTTACTCTTCAAGTATTTTTTGTTTGAGTAAATTAAATCAGGGTGCTTTAGAAGCTTTTCATACTCAACACAAGCCTCTTTTCTCTCACCAGCCGCCTCATACTTTACCGCTTTCAAAAAAATATCACGCGAATTTTCTCTCTCTATGGTTTTCACTGCTTTACTAGCAAGGGAAGCATCGATTTTACCCACCCCATTTAATCTAGAAATCTTAGCTGCAAGTGAGTTAATTTTTTCTTTATCTAGCTGCAGTGAGGTACAATACAATTTCATTAAATCAATAGCGCAATCAACCTTAATCTCCACAGAACTTGAAATTTCATTTGTTGCTTCCGAATAAAGATTAATTAACTGCTTTGCCACAACATCCAAAGCATGCGTTCTTTCAACGTATGTCCTAGCACGATTTCCTATTTCTATACGCCGATGAGAATTTAAAATAATTGACTCTAGCTCTACCTCTAATGTATCTTCGTTCACATTAATTAGAGGAAGTTGACCATCAAATTTTAATGAATCAACCAAATCTTCTCGAATATAGCACATCGCCACTTTACCGAGAGCCATAGCTTCAGTTGACAAAACACCATGCCATCCAATTTTTAGTTGATCAATAATAATATCTGATCTTGCATAAACTGCAGCGGCATCCTCATTCGACAGCCCTTCAACAAGCCTAAAGTCGAATTTTAAGCCTTTTTCTTTTAACCTATCAACCGCTTTAAGAATATAAGATGTACCTTTAACGTGCCTTCGAGTGGGTGCATGAACTATCAGGGGCTTTGTTGAATTTATTTGCCCATAATTTTTCCATTTATTAATATCAATAGCTCTTGGTATTATTTTAGCGCCAGGAACATATGATGCTAACTCAGCATCTGGAACTATTATTTTTGTACAGAGATTTTTACAAAGTTCAATGTATTTTCTTTGCTCTTCGGACGGGAAGCTTTTAAACAACCCATGATCTTCACCTTCTGCGAAGGAGTATCTAGCATAATTATCAAACAAATCCTTTTGCCTTACTTCACTACCTCTAAAATTCATTATGACAGGCAATTTCAAAAGCTTTAAAAGAAGAAGATCAATTCCAAACGGAAAATTCAATTTATTTTTCCAGCCAAACAATGGAAAAGCATAAAAATGAAATACATTAAATTCATTAATTAATTCAGAAAAAATCTCACCCCTATCAATGTAGTTAGCTTTATCAATAACTCTATCGAATTCAAAACCCATCTTATTTGCACCGATATGCATCGATACAGAGTGAAAACCCAAATCCCTTTGCGCACGAGCAATTTGTGGCGGTTGCCCTGCCCCAGATGTAAATCCATGCAATATCTTCATTTCTTCCAAACCATTTACATGTTTATTAACGAAATTCATAAATCACCCAAAAACTATTACGCATGCCATATAAGATAATCCATATCTTTCTTTAGAAAAAACTAAACACTACTAATACTTACCAATAAGTATTAATAGATTTAATTAAAAATAAAAAACACATCATACCTAACACCATGAAAATTTGGAGTTGAAATAATTCTTCATTTATTTTTTGACTATATAATTCATATCGAAATAGACAAAACATTTTTTAATCATGCTATTGGGCATCCCAATTTCTGCAAAGCCACTGCAAAATACCCTACTCCAGTTCGTATATCATTAATAAATTTTAGGGTCTAAAATTTATCAATTCAGGTCACAAGGCGGACATGGAAGATGTCCGCTCGTACAAAAAATATTAAAATCAGTGTACCCAACGCAAATTTTATATACTGACCAATTCAGCAATCCGTTGAATGCTTAGCTGATCCAGATACGGGTGCATAGGCAGGCTGACCACTTTTTGTGCAACCGCATCTCCCACTGGCAAATGTGCGCTCGGGTCGGCCACTGCAGGCTGCAGGTTCAGCGGGATGGGGTAATGCACGGCTGTAGGGATTCCTTGGCCCTTGAGTGTGTCCTGCAGCTGCTGACGGTCCGGCACTTGCAAGGTGTACTGCGCCCATGCGCTGGTATTGTGGGACTCGACATACGGCAGGAGCACGCGCTGCGGATTACCGCCTTCACTCGCACGCGGGGCCAGCAGGCTCTGGTATTGCTGGGCGACTTGCTGGCGCTGAGCAATCTCCTGATCCAATACGGCCAGCTTGGGCAACAGGATGGCAGCCTGCAAGGTATCCAGTCGGCTATTCACGCCAACACGGATATGGTGATAGCGACGATCTTGCCCATGACGGGCAATCTGGCGCATGACAGTAGCCAGCTCATCATCATTCGTGAAGATGGCACCACCATCGCCGTAGCAGCCTAGTGGCTTACTGGGGAAAAAGCTGGTGCAGGCAATCGTTGTAAGGTTGCAGCTTTTACGCCCTTTATAGGTTGCGCCAAAGCTTTGCGCAGCATCTTCAATCACCGGAATGCCGTGCTTGACAGCTATCGCATTGATGGCATCGTAATCGGCACACTGGCCGTACAGGCTGACAGGGATAATGGCCTTGGTACGGGGTGTAATCGCAGCTTCAAGCAAGTTCGGATCAAGATTGCAGGTTCGCGGGTCAATGTCCACATACACTGGTTTGGCGCCCAGTAGAGCCACGGTTTCAGCTGTCGCAATGTATGTAAATCCAGGGGTAATGACTTCATCGCCAGGGCCTATGCCCAGTGCCATCTGGGCAATTTGCAAAGCATCGGTGCCATTGGCTACTGTGATGCAGTATTTGGCTCCGGTGTAAGCACAGAGCTTTTCTTCCAATTCAGCCACTTCAGGGCCAAGAATATACTGACCATGATTGAGCACCTTCTGGATATTTGCGTCAATTTGCGCTTTGAGGTGCAGGTATTGAGTTTTAAGATCAATAAAGTCCATGATTTTATTCTGTAGTTTTGGTCAATATCTTCCCGCTAAGGGTATAGAGGGCGTTAGTGTGCAGGCAATGCGTTTGCGCTTCGCCCTCAAGCGGTAGATCAAGCTGCTCACCAAACTCGCTCATCCATCCAATTTGTCTGGCGGGCACACCAACCATCAGAGCGTAGGCAGGCACATCTTTGTTGACAACGGCCCCAGCACCAACAAAGGCATACTCACCAATCGTCACACCGCAAACGATGGTGCAGTTGGCGCCAAGGGTGGCACCTTTTTTTACCAAGGTATTACGGTACTCGCTTTTGCGTTCAATCAGCGAGCGTGGGTTGTACACATTGGTAAACACCATGCTGGGGCCGCAGAACACACCCTCTTCCAACGTCACGTTGTCATACACACTGACGTTGTTCTGCACTTTGCAGTGATCACCAATCGTGACTTTATTGCCAACAAAGACGTTCTGGCCAAGCGAGACACCGCAGCCGATGCGAGCACCGCCACACACATGCACAAAGTGCCAGATGCGGCTTCCTTCGCCAATTTGAGCGCCATCATCAACGATGGCGCTGGGATGAATGGTGGTCATGGTGCTCATGCCAGGCGCGCCACGAAAGGATGCACTTCTCCAGCCGCACCCGTGACAGGTTGGGCAGAACGAATCACGTTCACTGTTTCTATGCAATGCCGCGCATCTTCAAGTCCATAGCCACGACCTGCCAATACTTCCTGGTAGCTGGTAGTGTGCAGTTCCGTAAAGCCTTCTGAAAACTCCAGCTGCTCGCCGCTGATATCAATGCTGCGGAAGGTTGGTTTTTTTCCTTTCACTTCTTCAGGCAGGTCATTCGCATCAATCGACAAAAACCAGCGAACACGAGCGCGCTCGTATTCAAGATAACCAGCAGCCTTGTCAACAGCGCTGTAATGCACAACATTGCGTTGCAGCTTACCGAATACGAAATGCAGCATGTCATAAAAATGCACGCCAATATTTGTAGCGACACCAAAAGACTTGTTGGAATCGCCCTTCCAGCTTTCCATGTACCACTTCCCGCGACTGGTGATGTAGGTCAATTCCACATCGAATTTACGATCCACAGGTGCTGCGGCTACCTTTTCGCGCAGCTTCAGAATAGCGTCATGGTGACGCAATTGCAGGATGTTGAAAACACGCTTGCCGGTTTCGCGCTCGACCAAGGTCAACTCATCAATCAACTCTGGTGTAGGAACCAGCGGTTTTTCACAAATGACATCACACCCCAGACGTAAGCCTGCCGCAATGTGTGCATGATGCAGATAATTTGGCGAGCAAATAGAAACATAATCCAAAGCAGTTGCAGGATTACGCTTTAGTTGGTTGGCGTATTCATAAAATCGTTCGAATTGTGTAAAAAATTCACTTTGCGGAGAAATGCTATCAATAATTCCAACCGAGTCATTAATATCGTATGCAACCGCCAGATGATTGCCTGTATCTTTAATAGCCCGCATATGACGAGGAGCGATATAGCCGGCGGCACCAATCAGGGCAAAGTTTTTCATATAAATACCAAATAAAATAATTAGAGACGGAAAACGTTGAAACCTGCTTCTGTCAACATGTGACGGTCATACAGGCTTTTCACATCGGCCAGCACAGGGTTATCGCCACGTGTCAAGGTCTTGAGTTGCTCAGGTGTCAGATGACGATACTCATCATGGCCAACAGCAACGATCAAAGCATCCACGGGATGGTCAGCATCAATAACGCCAAGCGTAATACCGTATTCGTGCTGCACCTCTGCGGAATCAGCCCAGGTATCCGCCACTACAACTTGGGCACCCCACAATTGAAGCTCGCGGATTACGTCAATCACTTTGCTATTACGAATGTCGGGGCAGTTCTCCTTGAACGTAACCCCCAACACCCCCACACGGCAACGCGGCACGTCCATGCCTGTTTGCAACATGCGTTTGATGGTGGTATTGGCCACATAGCGGCCCATGTTGTCGTTGATGCGCCGCCCTGCAAGGATCACCTGTGGGTGGTAGCCGACTTGCTCGGCCTTGTGTGTCAGGTAATACGGATCTACGCCAATACAATGCCCACCGACCATACCAGGGCGGAACGGCAAGAAATTCCATTTGCTTCCCGCAGCTTCCAATACATCCAATGTATCAATCCCCAAGCGCGCAAAAATAACGGAAAGCTCATTAACCAAAGCAATGTTCAAGTCGCGCTGGGTATTTTCAATCACTTTTGCTGCTTCAGCCACCTTGATACTGCTGGCCTTGTGAGTACCTGCAGTGATGATTTGGCGATAAAGCGCATCCACAGCTTGAGCGACATCAGGCGTACTGCCACTGGTGATTTTTTTGATCGTGGTGAGAGTATTTACCTTATCGCCCGGATTAATACGTTCTGGGCTGTAACCGCAGAAAAAATCTTGATTGAATTTCAGACCTGACACTCTTTCCAGCTCAGGAACACATACTTCCTCCGTAGCACCAGGAAAAACGGTGGATTCATAGATCACCACATCTCCCTTTTTGAGCACGCTACCTACCGTCTGGCTGGCTTTGACAAGAGGTGTGAGATCAGGACGATGTGCATCATCTACAGGAGTTGGCACTGTCACAATAAATACGCCACAGTCACGCAGATCATCCAACTCGCAGCTGTAACGCAGATGCTGCGCCTGCTGCAACTGCGCGGGTGAGCACTCCAGCGTGTGGTCTTTTCCACTCCGCAACTCTGTTACACGGCCTTTGTTGATGTCAAAGCCAACGACTGTGCGGTGCTTACCGAATTCAACGGCCAAGGGCAAACCAACATAACCCAAGCCTACTACGGCAATTTTTTTATCGTCCAATTTCATTTGAAGCTCAAATTTAGTTTTTTAAAACTGTTTATATCCGTTTGATTTTAAAAATTACACGAATTAAACATTTTTCATTTTAACCTAAAGTCTAGGCACTCTAGACTTTATTTTAATTATTAATCTTTATATCTTCATTTTTTGTTTTAAAGATTTTTACCTCCTTCCACAAATACCATGGCATACCCAGCCAACCTCTCAAATTCTTAGAGTTTTTCACCATACAAGCCCCCAATCTATAAGAAAGATGTTTTTTAACTTTCTCTGCTTCGGCGAAATCTTGATAAGATTCAATTGGTGGAAGCTTTATTTTTTTAATGTTATTTTTCTCATTTTTAAATTTCTTCACTTCCGATCTAATTTTAAAAGGGATGCTGAAAAACCCATTTAAACTGCCAGAATTTTTATCTAAAATGGCACCTAACCTATAAGAAAGTTGATTTTTAATTCTATCTGCAGCCCCATAATAAATTTTATTACTATAATTATTCTGACCTTTTTTCAATCTTACATTTTCAATATACAATTTCTCCAACTCTTCTTGCACGCTATGCAATTGGATTAAAAGTAATTCGTTTTCAGATTTAAAGTCAATTACGGGATCGCTACTCTTATCACCCACTTTTAGTGAAGTAACACTATTCTGTAGCGAAATATTTTGTTCCTGATAGGTTTTTATCTGCCTTTTAAATTTTTCAATATTTTCCTTATCAACTTTTACCTGCTCTTGCAATTGCGTAACTTTGCTAGTTTCTGCAGCAAACTGGTCTTTTAGTTTTTTTATTTTTGCATTCAAGGCTTCCTGATTTTTTTTATCCTCTTTGCCTTGTAGATACAGAATTTCTAATTCTTGCTGCACTTGATGCAGCTGTCCTAAAAGCAGTGCATTTTCTTCTTCTGCGTTTTTTAACTGTGCTTGCAGAGCGCTCTGAGCATGCTTAGCTGCATCTGTCATGCTCTGAGCCTGGACTTGTAACTGCTGCTGCAACTCTTGCACTTGCTGCTGATTGCTGCGGTATTGCAGCTGTGCAGCCGCAAAACTGGCCCATGCCTGCTGCAATGCAGCCGCATCTGCAGCAGGGGCTGATCCTGCAACATGGGCCAATGGCAGGTTGGCGGCAGCTTGCAGCTCTTCATACAGTTGCAATGCGTCAGACTGGGTGTTCACCAGCTGCTCAATCAGCCAGTTGGTCAAGCCCTCTGTGCCAGGCTGGGTCGTAGCAGATGGAAGGTTTTGCGGTTCACCCATGCTGGCCAGCTGGCTGTTGGGCTGCTCTACCGCATCAACAGGCTGTTCTGCAGCGGTGCTATGGCCCACTGCCAGCTGCAGCGGTGCGGCTACGCGCTGGTTAATTTGCTGCACATAGCTTTGGGCAGACTGTGCCACTTGCTTGGCATGTACCAAGAAGCTGCGTTCTGGGTTACGCAGGTGGAATTGCAGCAGGGCCTCGTTATAGGCTACCCAGCTTTGTACTTTGGCGTTAATGCTTTCAGGCGATGCATCTTCACCTTCTTGCAGGCACTGCTGGTAGATATTTTGAATATCGTCGTACACCAGCATGAACACGGTGTGCGCACTTTGCTGTTGCCAGAAGTCCAGCAAGTGTACGGCTTGCGGGTCCAGCCAGGCCCACAGGGGCTGTTCCATATTGCCCAGCACCAGGTCCAGCACCAGGCTTTGCCACATGGGGGAGGCTTCCACGCTTTCAATGCTTGTAGGCACTTGCCCATTGCTCCATTGCAGGCCATGGGCTTTGAGTAATGTCTCAGTCAGCGCCTGGGCAGAAAGCTGTTCACGGCGCGAGGGCAAGGCTTCCTGCACGCCTGCGGTTTTCAGCAGATCAAACACTTGCTGTGCCTGTGCGCTGGGGTGGGCCACCACCAGTATGTGGTTGGCCGCAGCTTTATTTACGGTTTTTTTAGTTTTGCTCATTGTCATTCTGGGCTGCTGCGCTACGGGGGAAGATGCCGTAGCGGGGGCTGCTGCCTGCTGCGCAGGCATGGGCTGCAAGCCGGTATGGGGGCGCGGTTGTGTCATGCCTGCCTGAGCATGTGCTTGGGCAGACTGTGGTTGCGGTTTTTTGCTGCGTTTTCTGCGCTGATCTTTGTGCAGTGCGGCTGGTACAGCGCCAAGTTTGGTTTGCGCCTGTTTTTTGTTCTTTTTTTGGCCAACTGACAGGGGTTGTTGGGTTCGCTCCATGTTTTTGTCTCTGCAATAGGGTTGGGCGGGAGGAATGCTGAAAGCAGAAGCCGTGGCACATCAAAGCAGGGCAAACGAAAGCCTTGCCCTTATTACGAAAGGCAAGGCTTTACAGATTTACCAACTGCCAAACACCACCTTGGCGCTGACGGCGATCTGGTAGAGGATTTGCGTCATGTCTTTCCAGAACTGGCGTTTTTTCTCATCCACCTTCGGCAAAACCAGAATCTGGTCACCCGGCTGAATATTGGTATTGGCAAACAGGCGCTTGGGGTTGACCTGTTCAAAAGAGCCATCACGGCGGGCGACCACCACACGGGCGTTATCGGCCATCTGGGTAAAGCCACCGGCACGGTCGATATAGCCTTCCAGGCTCAGGTTGTTTTCATAGGCCACGGCATTGGGGAAGAGCACTTCACCGCTGACGAGCACGATGTCGTCCTTACGGGGGATGCGAATGACGTCGCCGTTTTCCAGCAGGATGCTGTTCAGCTGGCTGGCCTTGGCAATTTGCACCTGGCCAATGGGCTCAATTTTTTTGGCGCGCTCCACCCATTGCAGGGCCAGGTCGGCCTCTTCGGTGCGCAGGCGTGCTTCTTCGCTGCTGCCGCTGCGGGCGGTGAGCAAGCTCATTTCCAGGTTATGCAGGCTGGTTTGCAGCATTTCACGCTGGCGCTGCTTCACGCTTTCGCGGAAAAGCTGCACGCTCTGCATGTCTGAGTGCTCGCGCGGCTGTATGCGCTGCAGCAGTTCACCCATGGGGGTGCCGTAGGGCAGCACGTATTCCTGCGCGCTGTCGTGTTCACCTTCTACGCGCACGGTGATGGTGCCGGGCTTTTTGTCAGCGGTAAACTCCAGCTCGTCACCATCACTCAAGGCAATGGCCTCAGCCTCTGTCAGCGGGTAATACTCCACATTACGCAGGCTGCCGGTGTTGCGCACCACGCGTACGTGCGTTGCCAGGGGCAGGGGTTTGGCCAGCTGCATGAGCTGCGCCACGGTTTGCTGCTCGCCCTTGAATTCAAAGCGCTTGGCGTTGACCACCAGGCCTTTCACGCTGATGCGCTTGCCGTTGGCGGGTACAAAAATCACATCACCATCTGCCAACTGCACCATGGGAATGGTGCCTTGCAGCAAAAAGTCATACAGGTTGAGTGTGGCCTTGACCTGCTCCCCACGCTTGACCTGCACCTGCAGGTAGCTGCCGCGCTCAGGGTCTACGCCACCGGCAATGTCCAGGTAGTGCAGCACGCTGTCCATGCTGGTGCCGTTGTACAGGCCGGGGCGGTTGACATTGCCGCCCACAAACACGCGCACGGGCTGGGCTGCGGCCAGCGTGGCGTAGCTGCTGACGTTATTACGGAATGCCTTGCGCACGGCGGTCTGCACCACGGTTTGCAGCTCGTTGTTGCGCACGCTCAGCACGGGCACCGGGCCTACGTGGGGCAAAAAGATGTTGCCACGCGGGTCTACGGTAAGTGTTTGCTCAAAATTGAACGCCCCCCACAGGCGGACCTGAATCTGGTCCCCAATGGCGATGGCGTAGTCTGGGTTGAACTGCATGGCCCCGGGCGCGCTGAAGGCGCCGGTAAACAGCTGGGCACCAAATACATCACTGGCCTGGTTGCGCAGGTGGTCTTCCGTCAGCAAGGCGCTGGGGGGCATGGGTTTGCTGGCAGAAGTGGTGTTCGCCATTGCTGGGTAGCCCAACATGGCTGCAGCCTGGGGGTCTGCAGGGGTGCTTGGCTGCTGCCTGCTGGCAGAGGCTGAAGCAGCGTGGGCCGTATTGCTGCCGCCCATCAGCGCTTCATAAGCCAATTGCGCATGGGCAGTTTGCAAACCAAGGGCAAGGCCAACAGCGGCCAGCCAGTGCCAACGCTGTGTGCAGCGCTTGACTGCTTGCATAAAAGGAGTGCTTTGCACTGGTGCAATGCCGCTTTGCGGGTGAAATGTATGTGAATGCAAGATTTTATCAGCGCTAGCAGCTACAAAAAAAGTAGTTTTATTGGTCAGCTTGTTCATGGTGCGAGTGGTCATACGCTGCGCCTCAGTCCTTGTGGTCACGAACAATGGCCAGCAGCAAGCTGGCAACCCCGGCAAGTAGCAAGATCACTACCACCCAGACGGTGGTGGTGTAAAGGCGGCGAGGCTCTGTGGCCTCCTGAGGCAGATTGGGCTGCTGCAGCACAGAAACTTTTTTCAGGGTGCGGGTGGCTTCCAGCCTGCCCTGCTCCAGCGCGGTGATGGCGGTTTTGTACATATCCAGCGCAAACTGGGCCTGCAACTCCAGCTGGGCGTAGGCTTCTGCCGTGCGGTTCAAGGTTTTGCCGCCGGGGGCGGCCAGCTTGGTCTGTTCTTGCTCAATCTGTTTTTCCAGTGCTTTGATGCGCTGGTTCAGCAAGACGATGTTGGGGTGGTCTTCCACCAGATAGGCCTGCAGGGCACTGCGCTGGGCTTGCAGGTCTGCCAGCTGGCCTTGCAGGTTGCCGATGATGGAGGCCACCACCTGGGCTGCGGCTTCAGGCGATATCAGGCGCTTGCTTTCCTGAAAGCGCAGCAGCTCCTGCCGGGTGCTTTGCACTTTGTCATGCAGCAGCTGCACTTGCTGCGAGAGAAAGTCCACCTGGTCCTGCGCAATGGCATGGGCCAGCTGGTTCATAAAGCGCTCACCCTCTTTAAGCAGCGCTTGGTTAATGCGCTGGGCAATTTCAGGCTCATAGGCCTGCGCCTTGAGCACAAGCACGCCCGCAAATTCATCAAACTCCACGGCTACACGGCGCAGGTAGTAGTCGTAAAAGCTTTCCGCACTTGCTTCTGCACTCCACAGGCGAGAGAACCAGTCGCCCTGCCCGGCAAAGTGCTGGCGCAGGTGCAGTTGCTCGTCCAGCTTTTCGGCCATGTCGGGCGAGCGCAGGTGCTCACGCAGCAGCAGCTGGTCGGTACGGTTGCCGCCAGAGGCGCCAGAGATCAGGCTACCCAGGTCTATCTGGCTGCCGCTGTGCAAATTGGTGCTTTGAATGATGAGGCGCGATTCAGACACATAGCGGTCTGAGGCAATGCCTAGCCAGTAGATAGCACTGCATGCGCAGGCAATGGCCGTGACCGCGCGCAGCGGTTTTTTGCGCAGCCACTGCAGGCTGCGCGTGGTGAGGGAGGCAATGGCAATGGTCATGATCGGGAAAGAGAGATGCTGTCGTGGTAGGCGCGGATGGCGTCGTCAATCTGGTCAAACCAGTGCGCTGTGCCGTTATGCAGCCAGATGCCTGCCTGGCAAAAGTCTTTGAGCGTTTTTTCGCTGTGCGAGACCATGATCAGGCTGGCTTTACCCACTTTGTCTTTAAATGCCTTGGCGGCTTTTTGCTGAAATTGCTTATCACCCGTGGCTGTCACTTCGTCTGAGATATACACATCAAAATCAAACGCCAGTGACAGGCCAAACTGCAGGCGTGACTTCATGCCTGAGGAATAAGTGCGCACGGGGCGGTCAAAGGCTTCACCAATTTCGGCAAAGGCCTGCACCTGCTCCACAATGCGAGGAATCTCATCTTCCAGCCCATGAATGCGCGCGACAAATTTGGCGTTCTGGCGGCCGGTGAGGCTGTGCTGAATACCGCCACCAAAACCCATGGGCCAGGAGACATTGCAGTGGCGAATGACTTCACCTTTGGTGGGGTAGTCCACGCCACCAATAATGCGCAGCAAGGTGGATTTACCAGCCCCGTTACCACCTACCAGGCCCACGCTGCAGCCGGTGGGAATATTCAGGTTCACGCCGGTAAGCACCCAGGGGCCCATGCCATGGTCGGTGAAATAGCGTTTGTGTACGTCAATCACTTCAATCATTGCATCACCAAGCGCTGGGTATAGCGGCGAAACAGGGCAAGCCCCATGAAGTTCAACACCAGTGCACAGCCATAGGCATAGCCTACGTCTAGCCCGGTGACAGCATGGTAGTAAGGTGCAAAGCCAAGGCGCGCAGCCTCAATGGCGTGGGCGAGGGGGTTGTAAAGCAGCCAGTCCAGATAAGGCTGCTGCACCATAGACAGAGGGAAGATGACGCCAGAGATCATCATCAGCGGCATCATGATGAAGCCAATAATGCGCCCCAGCTCTGGCACCAGCTTGATGAGTACGGCAAAGCACATACCCAGGCCCAGGCCGCACAACCAGGCGAGCAAAAAGGCTTCCAGCACCAGCAATGGCGCAGCGGGCAAGGCCATCCAGCCAAAAATTCCGCCCACAGCAAAAACCGCTGTACTGATAACGAGCATGGTGACGCCTTCAAGCACGGCGCGGACCAAGGCAACATCAGACGGACGTACTTGGCGATAGGCAAACAATGCAGAGTTGGCGTCTACGGCGTTCTGGACTTGAGACACCGTGCGTTTGAACGTCATGAACACCAGCATGCCGGAGGCAATCCAGAGCGGCGTTTCTATGCCTCCGATATGCCGCACGCGGATGACGGTAAAGATCAAAACCAGCCAGAGGATATTGACCACTGGCTCCAACACGACCCAGCCCCACGCAAACCGGGAGCTGAACATTCTGACCAATGCCTCTCGTAGAAACAGTGCTTTCCAGACAGCGGCTGCTCTTTGAAAGTTATTCATGGAAAACAAAAGTTCAGCCGTTTGGCTGAACTTTTTGAGGTTGTGAAAAAAGCGTTTGCACCATATCACAAAATGGTATTGGTGACCTATCACAGACAAGGTTGTTAACAAAGTGTTTGCAAGCTTGCATGGAATTCATCAAGTGCGCCTTAAATGGATTGCTCCCCCACTGAATTCCTCTCCTGCTTTGCGCTAACTTTTTCTGCTTCTCCCTCGGGCATTCACCCCTTTCCCCTCGGGCATTCACCCCTTCCCCCTCTGGGGGAAGGCAGGGATGGGGGCCGGGCATGGCCCTGAATATGAGCAGGTGAAGCAGCAAATATCAGGCTGGCCCCCACCCTAGCCCTCCCCCAAAGGGGGAGGGAAAGAATCACCCTCACCCCTGCCCTCTCCCACAAGTGGGAGAGGGAGTACACACAGGCGATGGTCAGGCAGGTAGTGGGGATGCATTGGGTTGTCCCACACCCTCACCCAGCGGGGGAGGGAATGCTTTTTCCCTCTCCCGTTTACGGGAGAGGGTCAGGGTGAGGGTGCTCCTTCCACCAGCCCACCTTTGTTCCGTCCCCTCTGGCTTCCTCTCCTTCCCCCTCTGGGGGAAGGCAGGGATGGGGGCCGGGCATGGCAGGTGGTGTGGGCTACACCTGGCTGGCCCCCACCCTAGCCCTCCCCCAAAGGGGGAGGGAAAGCGTGCACTGCTCTCGCTTAAGAGTAAGCAAACCTTCGCGCCACGCCTGTTCCCTCTCCCGTTTACGGGAGAGGGTCAGGGTGAGGGGAGCTTCTTCCTCTTCTGGTGGCCCCCACCCTCACCCTCCCCCAGCGGGGGAGGGAAAGAATCACCCTCACCCCTGCCCTCTCCCACAAGTGGGAGAGGGA
>ENA-UOJC01002005-UOJC01002005.1-human-gut-metagenome-genome-assembly--contig:-C104-NODE-2005-length-23873-cov-6.861239_pt1 | contig 23873 bp, 25 predicted proteins | sample MGYA00242339_ERZ723886 | MGnify/ENA metagenome assembly ERZ723886 | reverse complement strand
AGCCATCCTCAAGGCAGGCTGGAGCGAAACCACCCAGATCTACCGCGAATACACCATTGCCCCCGGCCGCATCGTGGTGCGCGCCCTGTGCCAGCAATTGCGTGAACAACTGATCCAGGCGCGCCAGACCGAAAACCTGCTGGCGCAAGCATGGGTGGAGCAGGCGGCGGCATAAGCACCTCGGTACACATGACAGGCTACGCAAAACCTTGGACCAGTTATGCGGACCAGCTGCGTATCCTGCAGCAGTGCGGCATGCAGGTGTCTGATGCCGCCAAGGCACTGGAGTATCTGGGGCGTATTGGCTACTACCGCCTCTCCGGCTACTGGCACGACATGCGCCAGTGGCAGTGCGATGCAAACGGCCTGCGCGTAGTGCTGGACCAGTTCAAGCCCGGCACGCAGTTTCAGGACGTGGTGGCGCTGTATGTGTTTGACAAGCGCCTGCGCCTGTTGGTGCTGGACGCGCTGGAGCGCATTGAAATTGCGCTGCGCGTGGACCTGTCTTACCGGCTGGGGCAAAAGGGGCCGTTTGCGTATCTGGATCCGGCTAACTTCAATGCTGTTTTCACGCAGAAGAAGAAACGATCAGGCTTGACGGCCTATGCAGAGTGGCTGCAGAAGCACGACAGCTTGATACGGCGCAGCAGCGAAAAATTCATTCAGCACAACCGCAATAAATATGGTTTGCCGCTGGCTATTTGGGTGGCCTGTGAAGTGTGGGATTTTGGCTGTATGTCTGTGCTTTTTTCAGGCGTACCAGAACCGGAACAGAACGACATTGCGAAGTCTTACGGGCTGCCAGCAGATAGCGGCAGTGTGATGGTCAGTTGGCTGCGCAGCTTGAACTATGTGCGCAATGTCTGTGCCCACCATCGCCGCTTATGGAACCGAAACGTGGTGGATCAGCCCAAGCTGCCTAAAAAAGGTGCTGTGCAGGCGTTGGATGTGTTCCACGGCAAAGCTTGGCTGGTGGCACGCCCGTTTGCGCTGTTGTGTATTTGCCAACATTTGATGCAGCAAATTAACCCGCATTCCTCGTGGAGTCAGCGTGTGCGGGTGCTGTTGGAGAGCTTTCCGCCCTTGCATCATGTGGGCTTGACGCTGCAAGGCATGGGAATGGAGGCTCAGTGGCTACAAGCACTAGATGACGGGCGCCCTGCTTACTGGACCAGTCTTTTGCGCTGCGAGGGGTAAAGAAAAACCCCCAGCAGCTAGTGCAAGCACATCACTGAAGGGGGCCGTGTTGACGGTGATTCTAGACCTTTTTTGGTTTTTGCACATCATCCAGAGCGTGCAGTCTGTGGCGTGGCAGTGTTTTTACTTGGGGTGAAAATTAAAAAGCCTTGTAATTCAATGAGTTACAAGGCTTTTGTGTTTTGGCGGAAGGGGCGGGATTCGAACCCGCGGTAGGCTATTAACCTACACACGCTTTCCAGGCGTGCGACTTAAACCGCTCATCCACCCTTCCGTTGCTGGGGCTGCAGTGCAGCATCAGCGAAAACTTTGCCAGCTGCAGAGGATTGGCTCTGCGATTTGGCTAAACCAAGATTCTAGCGCAGTTTTTCATGCCCTCAATGAAATTCAGGGTGTCTGTGCGTGGGCTGAGGGCCTTGCATGCAAGTTGGTGCCTGTGCAGGCGGTGTGCGACACAACGTGACGCAGTGCTGTGAAGAATCTGGGGCTGCAATCTCAGGAGGACACAGCATGGCAAGAAGGCGTAAATTAGGTTCAGGGGTGAGTGGGGATCTGGACCCATTGGTCAGATTGTGGATGCTGCGCTTGCTGGTACTGCTGGGCGGTCAGCGTGAGTTCCTTGGCACACATGGTTTTCGCAATGATGCAGTAGCTGTTGCTCTGGGTCTGGGGTACTGGGGTACTGGGTGGATGAGGCGGAGTTTGATTTGCCCGACTATCTGAAGGGGGGCGAAGGCAGCAGCAGTGAGTTTGAGGTCAAGCGGGTCAAACGCGCGCTGCGGCAGATGCACCAGCAGGCTGAAGACAGCAAGCCGCAGACCGTGGCTTCGGAATTCATGCGCCGCAATATGCACAGGCTGGCCGAGCTGGTGGGACTGGATGAGACGGACTGCAAGATCCTGACGTTTGTTGTGGTCATTCACAACGAACGCCTGCTTGACGATACGGGGGATTTGCTGGGCCAGCTTTCGTCGTCCAGGGTGTTTCAGGTGCTGTCAGTGCTGCTGGAGCTGCCGGAAGCTGCGGTGCGTACCGCATTGGGTGCACAAGGGATTCTGGCACGCTCAGTCTGGCTGATTACGCGCACATTCAGCCTTCGCTGGACATTTTGCAGCCGTATCTGCAGCACACGGGGCAGACACGCCGGCGTGGCGTGAACATCTTTTTGCATGGGGCGCCTGGTACAGGCAAGAGCGAACTGGCGCGTGCACTGGCGCAGGAGCTGGGCTGTGAGTTGTTTGAGGTGTCCAGCGAAGATGAAGACGGCGACCCCATCAACGGAGAGCACCGCCTGCGTGCCTTTCGGGCCGCGCAGAGTTTTTTTGCGCAGTGCACGGCGCTGGTGGTGTTTGATGAGGCTGAGGATGTCTTCAACGATGGCGACCTGATGTTTGGCCGCAAGAGCACGGCGCAGGTGCGCAAGGCCTGGATCAACCGCATGCTGGAGGACAACCCGGTGCCGACGGTATGGCTCTCTAACGCAGTGCGCGGCATGGACCCGGCTTTTGTGCGCCGTTTTGACATGGTCATTGAACTGCCGGTGCCTCCCAGAAAGCAGCGTGAGCAGATGCTGCGCATGCGCTGCGGTGACTTGCTGGATGCGCCGCGTATCGCGGCAATTGCAGAAGTTGACAGTCTGGCTCCGGCAGTGATTGCCAAGGCGGGTGGGGTGGTACGTGCCATCAGTCAGCAGCTGGGGGCGGAGAAGACCGCTGCTGCGTTTGAGCATCTGGTCAGCAGCACTTTGCGCGCGCAGGGGCACCGCACGCCGCTCAGGCAAGGGAGTGCAGATGTGGCCATGGGCTATGACCCTGCATTCATCCAGGCTGACGCTGATCTGGAGGAGGCGGCTTGGGGGCTGGTGGGTACTCAGTCCGGCCGCCTGTGTCTGTACGGGCCGCCGGGCACGGGCAAGACCGCCTATGGCCGCTGGCTGGCAGAGCAGCTGGGCATGCCGCTGACGGTTAAGCGGGTGTCGGATCTGATTTCGCCCTATGTGGGCGAGAGTGAGCAGAACATTGCGCGGGCATTTAGGGATGCGCAGTCGGAGCAGGCGGTGCTGATGATGGATGAGGTGGACAGCTTCTTGCAGGACCGCCGTGGCGCACAGCGTGGCTGGGAGGTGAGCCTGGTCAATGAAATGCTCACGCAGATGGAAGCTTTTCCGGGGGTGTTCATTGCTTCGACCAATCTCATGGACGGGCTGGATCAGGCTGCACTGCGGCGTTTTGACCTGAAAGTGAAGTTTGACTTTCTGCAGCCACAGCAAGCCTGGGCACTGCTGTGCGCGCAGTGCGAACGCATGCAGCTGCCTGCGCCTTCAGACGCAGAGCGCGCACAGCTGGCGCGACTGCACAGCCTGACGCCAGGTGACTTTGCCGTGGTAGTGCGCCAGAGCCGGTTTCGCCCAGAGCGCAGCGCGGCCAGCCTGATTGCAGCGCTGGAAGCGGAATGTGCGGTCAAGCAAGGTGCTGGCCGGTCGATGGGGTTTGTGTAAACAAGTGCTGGGGTTTATATAGTTTTAATAGCTGTCAGTGCCTGATACATAAGCCTTAGAGCGTGTTTTTGCTATGAAAATTTGGCTGTTACGGCTTCGGATGCAGCAGTTCAATGCCCGGCAATGCCTTGTATGTGCATTCCCGGGTAATGCGCACAAAATCCTGCATCCACGGGCGCTGTGCCACTTCAGGGCTGCTGGCCATATACAGGTGTGCATGCAGACCGTTGGGCGTAATGGGCTTGGCGGCTACATAGCCTTTTTCCAGATAGCTTTGCACCGTCCACATGGGCAGGGTGGCAATGCCGCGGCCACTGGCCACCAGTTGCAGCATGGCCACCGTGAGCTCACTGGTGCGCCTGCCTGCGGGGGTGACTCCGGCAGGGATGAGCACTTGCCGCATGATGTCCAGCATATCGTCAGGGATGGGGTAGCTGATGAGCACTTCGCTGGCAAAGTCCTGCGCTTGCAGGTAGCTGCGCTCAGACAGGTGGTGCTGCTTGGCAATCAGCGCCAGCATTTCGTAGCGAAACAACGGGTGGTAGACGACGGGGTCATCCTCATCGGGATCGCCCACGATGGCGACTTCTGCCCGGTTTTGCAGGATCAGCGCCACGGGGTCGGGGTGAAAGCCGGAGACGATGTCCAGCTCTACATCCGGCCAGCGCTGGCGGAAGACATCCATGGCGGGCATGAGCCAGTCAAAGCAGGTATGGCACTCCACCACGATGCGCAGCGTGCCACCGCCACCTTGCGACAGGCGCAGCACATCGCGTTCCGCCTGTTCAACCTCGGGCAGGATATGGGCCCCCAGTTCCAGCAGGCGCTCGCCAATGGCACTGAACTTCAGCGGGCTGGATTTGCGCTCAAACAGCGGGCTGCCGTAGCGCTCTTCCAGAAATTTGATCTGGTGAGATAGCGCAGACTGGGTAACGTTGAGCATCTGCGCAGCGCGAGCCAGGCTGCCGGTTTCTTGCAGGGCGCAGAGCGTACGCAGATGGCGCAGCTCCAGAAAAGGGGAGAGGATCACAGCAGGTCGTTGGTGCGAAAACTTAAGGCTATTAGTTTTCCTCAAGTTTATCTGAAAAATTCTCGTTTTACTGCAAGATATAACTTTTATAGCATTCATGCATTCCTTGTTGCAGCTTGCACTGCACTGGGCTCTCATGTTTCTCTCAAGGTTTGTATGTCGCTGTTCTGTTCTTGCCCTCTGTTTCACATGCCGATGCTCTTGGCTGCTGCTGAGCGTAGTGCTGGCATTTCGATGATTGACAGCCCAGCATGATTTGAAGCCGGATTTGCCTGAATGCGAAGAATTGAAAATAAAAAACATTGCATGCATATCGCAGGTTTGCTGCATTTAATGTTTTAAATAGATTTAGAAAATTTCACGAAATTTCAGAATTTATTTTGAAGGGAAAAGACGACCATGTATCCAGACTTCACTTTTAGCATTGAAAAGTTCATTTTTGATGAGAACTATCAGCCATCGAATAAAACCAGGCTGACCACCAATTTTGCCAACTTGGCGCGCGGTGAAAATCGCAAGGAAAATTTGCGCCGTACGATACAGATGATGAATAATCGTTTTAACAGTCTGGCGCACTGGGATAACCCCAATGGTGATCGCTATGCGATTGAACTGGAAATTGTTTCTGCGGATATGAAAATCAATGGGGAAGCATTAAAGCATGAGCTTCCACTGATTGAAATACTAAAAACCAATATTATTGACAGGCAAACGGGGCTGCACATCGAGGGCAGTGGCGGCAACAGCTTCTCGTCTTATGTGCGTGACTATGACTTCAGCGTCTTGCTGAAAAATCACAACGAAAACAAGCCGGAGTTTAGTGAGCCAGAGGAATTTGGTGTGTTGCACGGAAAGCTGTTCAAGCACTTTCTGAACTCCAAGGCTTACCAGGAAAATTTCAGGAACTATCCGCTGATTTGTCTGAGCATTGCTGCTGGTAAAACTTATTACCGCACGGGTACGCATCATCCTGTGCTTGGCATGGAGTACACCCAGGATGCTCCATCCATCACAGACAGGTATTTTGAGAAAATGGGTATGAAGGTACGTTACTTCATGCCTGCAAACAGTGCTGCACCTCTGGCTTTTTATTTTATTGGCGATCTGCTTGCAGATTATGCCAATCTGGAGATGATTGCGGCCATCAGCGTCATGGAAACTTTCCAGAAGATCTATCGCCCTGAGATTTATAACGCCAATGCCCCAGCTGCTACACGCTTTCAACCTAGCTTGAAGCATACCGACTATTCATTGACGCAGATTTTCTACGACCGTGAAGAGCGCAACCAATTGGCCGTCAATCAGGGCAAGTTGACCGAAGCATGGTTTATCAAACCCTACGAAAAAATCCTTGCGCAATGGGCTTCGCATGTACAGGTTTAAACGCTGTGCATGGATAGCGCTGAGATACATATTTATGAAAGAGCCATCATGCGCCCATTGCGTGTAGTTGCGATCTCTGGTGGGGTGCAGCAAAGCTCCAAATCCACAGTTCTGGCAGAACATTTGCTGCACTTGATGGCCCAGAAGCTGCCTGTTGAACCACGGTTGACCGTCCTCGGCACGCTGGTGCCGCAGTTAGCGGGCACGACATGGCGCGCTCAAGTGCCAGGTGTGGTGGAGCAAGCGCTGGAGGAAGTGGAGCAAGCAGATGTTCTGGTAGTGGTTACCCCGGTCTTTCGGGGCTCTTACACCGGCATGTTCAAGCACTTTTTTGACTTGATCCATCAGGATGCCTTGATCGATAAGCCGATCCTGCTGGCTGCCACAGGCGGCAGTCAGCGTCACGCCTTGATGATTGATCACCAGCTGCGGCCCTTGTTCAGCTTTTTTCAGGCGCGCACTTTGCCGCTGGGCGTTTATGCGACAGACAGCGATTTTGAGAGCCATCGCCTGCACAGTGCAGCCTTGCTGGAGCGTGCCCAGTTGTCCGTGGATCGGGCATTGCCTGTGATTGAACTCATATGCCGTGCACCAGCGGTGACTCCCTGAGTGCTCACTTCGCGCTCTCCATACAGGGGAGCGCCCCCACTTTTTGTTTATTGTTTGAGAGGAACCCTGATGTTTGAGACTTCTATTGCAGGCAGTTTGCCAAAACCAGCCTGGCTGGCAGAAACCAACAAGCTCTGGCCGCAGTGGAAAGCGGAAGGCGATGCACTGCTGCAAGCCAAGGCGGATGCCACCCTGCTGTGGATCAAAGCCCAGGAAGATGCGGGCCTGGACATCATTTGCGATGGCGAACAGTCCAGACAGCACTTTGTGCATGGCTTTCTGGAGCAAGTCGAAGGCATTGACTTTGAGAACAAGGTCAAGATGGGCATTCGTAACAATCGCTATGACGCCATGGTGCCGCAGGTGGTGTCGGCGCTGCGCCTGAAGGGCCGCGTTCATGCCTTTGAAGCACAGCTGGCGCGCGCTCATACGAAAAAGAAGCTCAAGTTCACCTTGCCTGGACCCATGACCATCATCGACACCGTGGCAGACAATTACTACGGTGACAAGATCAAGCTGGCTTTTGCTTTTGCCGAATTGCTGAATCAGGAAGCCCTGGCGCTGCAGGCGGATGGCGTTGACGTCATCCAGTTTGATGAGCCTGCATTCAATGTCTATATGAAGGACGCCGCAGACTGGGGTGTACAGGCACTTGAGCGTGCCGCACAAGGCTTGACCTGCACCACAGCGGTACATATCTGCTATGGCTACGGCATCAAGGCCAATACCGACTGGAAGAGCACCCTGGGTGAAGAGTGGCGGCAGTACGAAGAGGTGTTCCCCGCACTGGCGCGCAGCAGCATTGACCAGGTGAGTCTGGAGTGCATCCACTCCCATGTGCCTCCTGAACTGATGAAACTGCTGGTGGGCAAGGACGTGCTGGTGGGCGTGATCGATGTGGCCAGCGATGTGGTGGAGACACCTGAGGAGGTCGCAGACACCATCTCCAAGGCGCTGGAGTTTGTGCCTAAGGAACACTTGTTTCCTTGCACCAACTGTGGCCTGGCACCGATGGGGCGCGATGTGGCATGGCGCAAGCTGAAAGCCCTGGCTGCTGGTACCCAGCTTGCCAAGGAGCGGCTTGCGGTGAAGTCATTGTGATGGGCTGAAGCTGCTTTGTTCAGGCAGCTCAATCAGCCGGGCGCGCAACGAACTACCGGTGATGCACAAGTGATCGGAGGTTTGGCTAAACTGCCGCCTCGTTTTACTTGGGATTCCTGTCCCTGCAACGCCCTGATTTATGACTGCTGCAACCTATCCATCCGCTGAAACTGACTTTGACGCCATCATCCTGGGAGCGGGGGCAGCCGGTTTGTTCTGTTCGGCACAAGCCGGACAACTGGGCCTGAAGGTGCTGCTGATTGATCATGCGGAGAAGGTAGCAGAGAAGATCCGTATCTCAGGTGGTGGGCGCTGCAACTTTACGAACCGGGACTTGGATGTACGCGCCCCACACAAACACTATGTGGGCCAGAACCCCCAGTTTTGCCGCTCTGCGCTGTCTCGCTATACGCCTAACGACTTCATTGCCTTGCTGGACAAGCACGGCATTGCCTATGAAGAAAAGCACAAGGGGCAGTTGTTTGCCAGCCGTAGTGCCGAGGACATCATTCAGATGCTCTTGGCGGAATGCCAGGCGGGTCACGTACAGCGCTGGCAGCCGTGCAGCGTAAAGAAAGTGGCGTTTGATCCAGCCCAGGCACACAGCCGTAAATATGCAGTGCACACGGATCGCGGTGTCGTTCATGCACGGTGCCTGGTGCTGGCCACGGGTGGCCTGTCGATCCCCAAAATTGGTGCCACAGACTTTGGCTACCGTCTGGCACAGCAGTTTGGCCTGCCTTTGGTAGAGCGCCGCCCAGGCCTGGTACCTCTGACCTTTGATGGCGAGCACTGGCAGCCTTATGCACAGCTGGCTGGCCTGGCGCTGAACGTGGAGATCAGTACGGGCAGCCAAAAAGAGAGAGTGACTTTCCAAGAGGATTTGCTGTTCACGCACCGTGGTTTGTCTGGCCCAGCGGTGCTGCAAATTTCCAGCTACTGGAAAGAAGGCTCTCCGCTCAAAATCAATCTGCTACCTGGTAGCGATATGGGTGAATTACTGCAGCAAGCCAAAAGCTGCTCTCGCAAGCTCGTCGCGAACGAGTTGTCTGCCTATATGCCTAGTCGCTTGGCGGATGCCTGGACCGCACAGCGGCCTGAGCTGCAACGTCCGATCAATGAGGTCAGCGATAAAGCGCTGGCTGCGTTGGCAGAGAAATTGTCCCGCTGGGAAATCACGCCCAGTGGTTCAGAAGGCTATAAAAAAGCGGAAGTGACTTTGGGTGGCATTGACACCAAAGCCTTGTCGCAAAAAACCATGGAGGCTAAATCTCAGCCTGGCCTGTATTGCATTGGTGAAGTCGTTGACATCACAGGCTGGCTGGGTGGCTATAACTTCCAGTGGGCTTGGGCCAGTGCTTTTGCGTGTGCGCAGGCCATGGCACAGCAGCCTGCGAACGATCAATAAAAATGCTTCGGCACGTTCGCTCAAGCACTGGTCGATGCCGTTCAGTCCGCAGATGAGGCTGGCTTTCCATAGCTCTTGCTCGTGAATGGGACTGCTTCGACACCACGGCGTTGATTGACGACCAGTGTCATCAAGAAAAACAGATTGCACAGCGTATTGCACATGCGTGGCAGGATGTCTGGCACAGTCTTTTGCCCTTCCTCCTCCACACGCACCATGCAGCGAATCGCCTTTTTGGCAGCAGATCGTGCCTGGTGCAGTTGTGGCACGGGGGCAGTGCCGCGAGGCAGCACAAAAATATGTTCACGCTCACCAACCTCGGTGCGGTAGTGCTGCAGTCTGCCCAGCAGCCATTGCTGGTCGTCTTCGGTCACAGCAAGACGTCCACGGATGGAGCCATTGATGTGAAAAGCCAGGGGCTGCAGCGTTTCGAGGTCCTGGCGCATGTCTTGCATGTCATCGGGCATGGCTGCAATGGCGCTGCCAATCAACGCACACAGTTCATCGGTGGTGACTTCAAAGTCGCACAGGTAAGAGGTCTGGTGAATAAAGGGGTAGCAGACTTCATCCCAGTTTTTGCTGAGTTTCATGGGGTTCTTTCGCGGTAGGGCATGCGCAGGCAGCGCAGAAAAATCTCTGCCGCCTCCGCCAGGCGTGGGCCAGGTCGCGTCGCAATGCGGCGCTCTTCGGCGGTCAGGGGACATATGCGCCCGTGCTCGAGCGCAGGAATACGGTGCCAGCCGGGGCGTGTGTGCACTGCCTGCGCCCCTTGGGAGTAGGTCTGGATGATCAGCTCCGGCGCATGCTGGACCACATATTCAGGAGAGAGCTTGGGGTAAGCCGTGGTCGATGCTGCTGCAATGTTCTGCGCCCCCAGAAGTGCTAACAACTCACCAATAAAGGAGCTGGGCGCGGCGCTGTAAAGCGCAGCATCAAGCTCGATATAGACACGCTGTGCTGGAATTTTTGCAGCTTGCTCGCGCAATGCATCGAGCTTTTGGTCCATGGCGGCAATCACCGCTGGTGCAGCCTGCGTGTCCAGTAGACCATCTAAGCGCTGCAAGACGCTGCGGACTTCCTCTATTGATAAGGCATCGACTTCCTGCACATTCAGGCCCAGTGCCTGCAGCTTTTGAATTACTTGTGGAGCGCGACCCACCAGTACCAGATCGGGCTGTAGCTGAACAATTTCTTCGAGACGAGGTTGCCAGGTTTTTCCCAGCCGTGGGAGCTTGGCAACTTCTGGCGGGTCCAGCGAGAAATCATCCACACCTACGAGGCGATCGCAGGCCCCTAAAACACAAACTGCCTCCGTAGCAGAAGGCAGTAAAGAGATCACGCGCTGTGCCTGGGCCCATGCCTGCCCATAAAGGGCGGACAGGGTCACAAGGCACGCTGCGCTGTAGATGCGCAGCTTGGGCATTATTTAGGGGCCCATTTGAGCGTCAGATAACCAGCGCGGCCACGTTGGTTGTAGCCATAAACGGTTTCGTATTCCTTGTCAGTCAGGTTAGCCACACGTGCTTGTAGCGCCCAATCTTTGGCAAGCTGGTATTCGGCATAGGCATCTACTGTGGTGTAACTAGGAAGATAAGCGGCTGTAGAGCGCTGACGCTTGCCAACATGTAGTGCAGATGCACCTATCTTCCAAGCCCCCCAGTAAGCATCAAGTGCAACGCTGGCTTGATCTTTAGCTAGGTTGTATAGAGGTAAGCCGGAACCATCGTGGGCATTTAATCGCTCGTAATTTGCATTCAAATTCCAATGCGTGCCGCTGACGCTATATAGCAGTGACCAGCCCTTGAGCTGTGCTTGATTAACGTTGGCGGGAAACCAAGGGCTGTTATTTGGATCTGCTGGATCGGAAGGTGCCCAAGCAATCAAGTTTTTAACTTTGTTATCAAAACCTACCAACTTAAGATTGTGTACACCAATATCCCATGCAAGACCAATTTCATTGCTTTTTGCTGTTTCAGGCTGCAGCAGAGGATTTCCACTTCTTGGGTAGTACAGGTCATTGAAAGTAGGCGCAGTTAAGCTGCTGGAGCGACTGATATGTGCTTTGAGAGAAGAAAAAATTTCATAACCATAGGTCAGCCCCCAGGTGTTGTAACCACCGTATTGAGAGTTGTCATCTCGACGCAAATTGATCTGCCAAGAGTGGCCTGCGTGACTACCATTCACACCTGCGTAGACAGCATTCGTGGTACGGCTGGTGGTGTCAAATGGGGTAGACGTATCTATTTTTTGTTTTAAATGGTCAAAACCAGCGACAACGATACCTGCTGCCGTTTTTATTTCATTACCCCACTGGATTTCGTCTTGAGTGGTGTTGAACTTATCACTGTGGCGCGTATTGGTTGATATGGTGTGATATTGGTTGCTTTGCTTGTCCATAGAGCGAGCTAAGCTCAGATGGGTTTTCCACGTAGGACTCACAACACCGGATAGCTTCAAGGAGCGTGTCCCGGCTTGTGAATTAAGCCATGCATCTTGAAGCAAATTGTTGTAGTCCGCATTATCAAACTCAGCATAGCTTTGGGCTTGCAGTAGATTGGCATCTAAGCGCCAAGCATCATTGAATGCGTAACCCAGGCTGGCACTGACAGCCGTTTGGTTAAATTTATCTTTATCTGGACTATGTTTGGGGCCGGCTTTTTTGTTCGTTGAAGAAAATCCAGGATCGAGCACGCGGGATACATTCAAACTGTAGTTCCAGCCTTGCTGGGTGCCAATAAACCCAGCATTGGCATCTTTGTAGCCAGCACTGCCCCAGGTAATGTCGGCATGCGGTTTAAAGGCTTTTTTGGCACCTTTACCTTGTTTGGTAAAAATTTGAATCACGCCTCCAATGGCATCACTGCCATACAGAGCTGAGGCGGGGCCTTGTACTACTTCAATGCGTTCGATTTGTTCGATCGGAAGGCTAGCTAGAGTGGGAGTTCCCATTGTGGCCGAGCCAAAACGCACTCCATCGATAAGCAAAATTACTTGGTCACTTCCACGAATCGTGAAGGACTGTGTATTGCCCCGTCCTCCATTGCTTGACATACGGACGCCAGCCAGTCGTTGCATGATTTCAGCCAAAGAGCGTCCAGCAAAATTCCCTATTTGTTCTTGTGTGATCACACGCACGTCGGCCAAAGTTTCGTCCAGTTTTGTTTCGGAGCGGGTCGCCGTCACAACCGTGGGATTCATGCGCGCTTCTTCTGCGGAGACCTTTTGTGTCAAGGCCGTAGCGGTTATCGTAACCACAGCTAAAGCAAAACGCGCAGACGTGCCCACGGCACCCTGCTTCAAGGAGGTTTGGAGAGACATAAAAATTTTGAGCTGCACGCACAGCGTCCCCGCATGTGCGTCACAAAACCACCGGGGCAGCTGCGCAGGGCGGCTGCCTCGAACCAATTTCTGGCCGGTATCCAGACTGATGCACCGACTGTCGAAGCCTTCCCAAAGCACGAGGCTTCAGTGGCTGTGGAACGACAGGCTGGTCTTACGACCTGTGCACACACTGTTGCGGGGGCAGTACATGCAAGGTAAGGCGCTGTAGAGCGCAGAACCTCCATGTTTCTCGTTTATCAGCATGGCCTGAACGGCCACGCGAGCACCAGAAATCAGCGTGGATTCTAGAGCGCAAAACAGTGTTGTGCAGCCTGACTTGGCGATGGCTGTTGCCATATGGCACAGCATCACCCGGTTTTTGCGTGTTTCAGCGGTGTTGTTGCAGTTCGTCAATGCAGTGAGGTGCTTGGCATAACCTCAGCGGTGGCTATGCCTCGATAGCTACTGCAGGGCAGCGGCATTGCTCAGTCTTGTGTGCTGACCGCCTGAACGGCAGGCTGTGGGCTGCTTCAGCCCCACGGAGTTTTTTTGCTGCTGCGACAGTGTTGGCTATCAACGGTTTTTGGCTGTGACATGCTGCAGCACCATTCCTGCCAGCATGGCTGCTACAAACAGCCAGACCTCCATCTGCAGGGTGGCCAGATTCATCACGGCAGGGCCGGGGCAAAACCCTGCCAGGCCCCAGCCAGCGCCAAACATGGCGGCGCCCGTCAGCAGCTTGCGATCTACTACCGTGGCCGTTGGTAGCTGCATGGGCTCACCCAGTGCCGAGGTTTTGCGGCGCTTGGCCCATGTAAAAGCGACCAGCCCTACGGCAATTGCTCCGCCCATCACCAAGCCCAGCGAGGGGTCCCAGGTGCCAAAAATATCCAGAAAGTTTTGCACTTTGGCGGGGTTGCCCATGCCGGAGAGGATCAGCCCCAAACCGAACACTAAACCCGCAATCAATGCAGCGATTGCAATCATGGTGTGACTCCTTTTTCTTTGCTGTTCAAGCCACTACATGGCGCATGATGAACACTGTCGCCACGCCTGTGGCCATGAACATCAACGTGGCGGCCAATGAGCGAATGGACAAACGCGACAAACCACATACACCATGGCCACTGGTACAGCCCGAACCTAGTCGCGTGCCGAAACCTACCAGCAAGCCTGCGCTGATGATCAGCATGGGGTTGGAGGGCATTTGCATGGCTGGCAGTGGAGCAAACATCTGCCACAGCAGCGGTGCAAGCAGCATGCCCGCTACAAAGGCTGCACGCCAACCCCACTGGCGCACCGAGCCCCATGTGGCCTTCTGCAGCAAGCCTCCCAAAATACCGCTAATGCCTGCAATGCGGCCCAGCAACACCACCATCAAAGCGGCGGCTAATCCAATCAACACCCCGCCCGCCAAGGACGACCACGGCGTAAAAGCTTCCCAATAAATACTCATGACTGAGCTCCATGCGCGGCAGGGCCGCAAAACAATTGATGCACCACTTGCATAAGCTGCAGAGCACGAGCATCGGCCAATTGATACCAGATGAACTTGCCTTCGCGGCGCGTCGACACCAGGCCTTCTCTGCGCAGCACACCCAGCTGCTGCGACAAGGTAGGCTGGGTAATGCCTGTCAGCTGCTCCAACTCCGTCACTGTGCGCTCTTGTAATGAGATCTGGCAAAGCAGCATCAAGCGATCTTCATTGCCAAGTAGCTTGAGCATGCTCACCGCTTCACTGGCATGGGCACGCATGCTGGCCAAATCCAGACTGTTGGTGATGTCTGTCATTGGCTCGTTGAAATTTTCGTTTGTCATCTTTTCCAGCATTGGGCGCTTGTGGTGCCCAATGTTTTGCTAGTTCCAAAATGCTTTGAGAGCAGTCTGTGGCGGATTACTTGGTTCTTCACGGATTTCCGGGGAATGCGGCCTTGATCTTCAAGAAGAAGTATTCAGTGTTGCGATATCCGTAGGCCATGCGCTTGATGAGTTTGATGCGGTTGTTGATACCCTCCAGCAAACCTGTGTGCATGGGCCAGCGCATACGGGAGAGTATGCCGCGAAAGTAATTGCTTAGCTTTTTGGCAAACTGCTGAAAGCAGGCAATGCCACTTTGCTGGCAGTGCTCATGCCACTGTCTCCAGCTGCGCCTGAACTGCCAAGGGTCTGAACAGTTCCACAGTTGCTTGAGCTCATCTTTGAGCACATAGACCGTCATCAAGGGCTGATTGGCCTGTAGCACTTGCTGCAGGTGCTGCAGGTGCTGCTTTTGTTTAGGGCGCAAGTGGGCTTCATTTTTCAGCAACAGCCAGTGGACGCTTTTGACCATCTTGCGCTGGCGTTTATCCCCGCGCAGTGCATTGGCCGCATCAACACGCACGCGTGCAACAACCTCGCGGCCATACTTGGCCACCACATGGAACAAGTCATAGACAACCTTGGCTTTCGGACACCAATGCTTGACCTCTGCGTCGAACGCCGTATTCATGTCCATGGCGACAGCTTGGATACGCTGGCGTAGCGATGCCCCTTGAACATTGCAAACTCATCCATGACCAAACGCTCAGGCTGCGCTGGTGGCAAGCTGTCAATTTGTTGCTGCAGCCTGCGTGCATCAAGCTCACGCACGGTCTGCCAATGCAGGCCTAACGTCTTGGCAACGTGCTTGATGCTCATGTGCTGGCATAAGTGCTGGATATGCTCAACCAAGCGCTTGGTTAAACGACTGTACTTATCGAACCAGTGGCATATCTCGCACTGTGCGCTGCACGTATTCATGCACCTGAGCCAAGGGCTTGAGACAAGCACTGCACTTGCTACTGCCCTGTAGCGGCTCAAGCGTTAAAACTGCTTGGCCTGGTGTTTGAAGGTCAGCATCAATAACCCGGAAACCCTCCCAAAGGTCCAGCCATGTAGTATCTTTGTGCATGCAGCGGTGCTTTCTTGCATGTTGATTGGTCGCACAACCATCATGCTTGAAATGTCACCGCTGTTTCTGTTTGAGGGGCAACTACCCCGACATTCCGTGATGAACCATTTACTTCTTGCTCCGTAGCGGACAGGTGTTCAACCCGAGTAGCGGGTACAAGGGGCAGAATCGAACCAGGCCCGTGACCAAGGGAATCACACCCAGCCAGCCCCACCAGCCGACAGTACCTGTCGCAGCCAGTCCGATGAGCACCAAGCCGAGCACGATGCGCAGCACACGATCCCAACCACCGATATTTGCTTTCATTGCGGTCTCCAGATTGTTGAAAACATAGGGCGTATGGTTGTCACCTGCGAATAGAGGGTGAATGCATACGATCTATTTTTTTATATTATATTAAAAAGTAAATTAAAAGCAAGTCCGTCACCCAAAGGAAGCTCCATGCACATGCCTCAGCCACATATCGAATCTTTTTTTGATGCTGTCACTGGCACGGTCAGCTATGTGCTGGCAGATCCCAGCACCGGCAAGGTCGCCGTGATTGACTCCGTGCTGGACTTTGACGCCAAGTCAGGCAACCTCACCAGCGCCAGCAGCGATCGCATCATTGAATATGTGCGCAGCCAGAACTGGCAGGTCGAATGGATTCTGGAAACCCATGCCCATGCTGACCACATCTCGGGGGCGCAACACATTCGCCACCACTTGGGCGGCAAGATTGCCATCGGGGCCAACATTCGTCAGGTGCAAAAAATCTTCCGCACAGTCTTTCTATTTGAACGGAGTTTCTTGCCCGATGGCAGCCAGTTTGATCACCTGTTTGAGGACGGAGAGGTGTTTCATGTGGGCAGTCTGGCCGTAACAGCCATGCTCGTGCCCGGGCACACGCCTGCTGATATGGCCTATCTGGTTGGGGGTGATGTGTTTGTGGGCGACACCTTGTTCATGCCTGATGTGGGCACCGCACGTGCCGACTTTCCCGGTGGGGATGCTGCAGTGCTGTATCGCTCTATACAGCGCATCTTGAGCCTGCCTGCAGACACCCGTATCCATGTGTGTCATGACTACCCGCCTGCCCATCGTGCCGCTGCCTGGGTGTGCACGGTGGCAGAGCAAAAGGCCGGCAATATTCATGTGCGCGACGGCATCAGTGAAGCGGAGTTTGTGGCCATGCGTAACCGCCGCGATGCGACCCTGGCGATGCCGACGCTCATCTTGCCGTCCGTACAGGTGAACTTGCGCGCAGGGCGCATGCCTCCTTCTCAGCCAGATGGGCGCACCTATATCGAAGTGCCCATCAATGCATTCCTCAAAGACCCCGATCAGGCACCAGATGGCATCTGGCAAGGTGCAGAGACGGAGTAGCTTTCACTCCTCAGGGGGGGGGTGATCGTCCATGGTGTTGCTTCGAGCGCGCTTGGTGAGTAAGCGCCTCGAGAATTCACTGGAGAAAATCGGCAGTTTGGAGAGAAGTGCGTGTGGCAGATGCGAGGCTGCATCTGATGCGGTGAAAACGAAAAACCCCTTGCAAGCTCGCGCTTGCAAGGGGTTGTCGATTCTGGCGGAAGGGGCGGGATTCGAACCCGCGGTAGGCTATTAACCTACACACGCTTTCCAGGCGTGCGACTTAAACCGCTCATCCACCCTTCCGGAAGACCGCTATTGTAACCAGCTTTTTGCACCTTTCTGGCTTGGTGCGCATTTTTTCGAAAAAACTTGCACTGAAGAGCCAGTTTTGACTGGCTTTTACTGGCCGTTTTTACCTTGCTGCACCACGCGCATGGCAGAGGCAATCAGGCCAGAGACTTCAGAGATGTTGCTGGGCACGATGAGGGTGGTGTTGGCATCCTGCGCGACCTTGCTGTAGGCCTCGACCGCGCTTTCTGCCACCTTGAGCTGCACGGCCTGCTCGCCACCGGGCTGACGAATGGCGGCTGCCACGCGCTCCAGTGCCTGGGCCGTGGCTTCTGCCACGGTGGTAATGGCGGCGGCCTCACCCTGGGCCTTGTTGATGGCGGCCTGCTTTTCACCTTCGGAGCGGGCGATAAAGGCTTCGCGCTCGCCGGTGGCGATGTTGATTTGCTCCTGGCGGCGGCCTTCGGAAGCGGCAATCAGTGCGCGCTTTTCGCGCTCGGCAGTGATCTGGGCCTGCATGGCGCGCAGGATTTCTGCGGGCGGGGTCAAGTCCTTGATTTCGTAGCGCAGCACTTTTACACCCCAGTTCAGCGCGGCCTCGTCAATGGCGTTGACCACCTGGGCGTTGATCATGTCGCGCTCTTCAAAGGTTTTGTCCAGCTCCAGCTTGCCGATCACGCTGCGCAGCGAGGTCTGAGCCAGCTGCGTCACGGCCATGATGTAGTTGGACGAGCCATAGCTGGCACGCATGGGGTCAGTGACCTGAAAGTACAGAATGCCGTCGACCTGCAGCTGGGTGTTGTCTCGGGTGATGCAGACCTGGCTGGGTACATCCAGCGGAATTTCCTTGAGGCTGTGCTTGTAGGCGACTTTTTCGATGAAGGGGATGATGATGCGCAGGCCGGGGCTGAGCGTGCCTGCGTACTTGCCAAAGCGCTCCTTGATCCAGGCGTGCTGCTGAGGAACGATCTTGACGGACATGCTGACGAAGATGGCAGCAATCACAAATGCGACGATGGCGATTTCCATGGATCAGGCCTTATGAAGAAAAACAAATAAAAGAAGCAACCATGAGCTTGCCCCAAAAGCAGGGCTTATGCTTTGTCAACGATCAGCCGGTTGCCTTGCACCTCTATGACGCGGTACAGCCCCGCCGCAGGCATGCTGCCTGCACGCAGAACCACGGTCCATTGGCTGCCACGGTAGGGGATGCGGGCTGTGCCGTCACTGTTCCATTCGGGCACGTGCAGGGTTTCGCCAATGTCAAGGTTCAGGTCTGGGTTGGCAGAAGGGGGCAGCTCAGGGGCACGGCGCGCACGCAGACGGCGGCACACCAGCACGGACAGCATGCCCACTGCGGCTGCTATCATGATCTGCATTGGCAGGCTCAGGCCCAGGTGTGCTGCGATGGCACCGCAGGCCAGACCGAGTGCAATCATCAGCAGATAAATGCCACCGGTGAGCAGCTCGGCCACAATGGTGATGCCTGTGAAAACCCACCACCAGGTACTGGTCGCCATGTGTTCTTCTCCCTATAGATATTGGTGCAAGAGACCGCTTTGAGAATTTGCCCGGAAATTGAGGTTTAGTGGGCAGAATTCACAGATTTGCACACGATATTACTTACACTGCGCGGCTATCCGATCTTTATTGTTCCCGATTACAAAGGGTTGCGCATGAAATTCCGCTTTCCCATCGTCATCATTGACGAGGATTACCGCTCCGACAATACGTCTGGTCTTGGCATCCGCGCTTTGGCTCAGGCGATTGAGGCCGAAGGTTTTGAAGTGCTGGGGGTGACCAGCTATGGTGATCTGAGTCAGTTTGCGCAACAGCAAAGTCGGGCCAGCGCCTTCATTCTGTCGATTGACGATGAAGAGCTGACGGGCCATGACGAAGACCCCATCATTCACAGCCTGCGCAGCTTCATTGGCGAGCTGCGCCGCAAGAATGAAGAGGTGCCGATCTACATCTACGGCGAGACCAAGACCGCGCGCCACCTGCCCAACGACATTCTGCGTGAGCTGCACGGCTTTATTCACATGTTTGAGGACACGCCGGAATTCGTGGCCAAGCACATCATCCGTGAAGCCAAGGCCTATCTGGAAGGCGTGCAGCCGCCGTTCTTCAAGGCGCTGCTGGACTATGCGGAAGACGGCTCGTACTCCTGGCACTGCCCCGGTCACTCCGGCGGCGTGGCGTTTCTGAAGAGCCCCGTGGGCCAGATGTACCATCAGTTCTACGGCGAGAACATGCTGCGTGCCGACGTGTGCAATGCGGTAGAAGAGCTCGGTCAGCTGCTGGACCACAACGGCGCGATTGGCGAGTCTGAGCGCAATGCGGCGCGCATCTTCAATGCCGACCACTGCTACTTCGTGACCAATGGCACATCGACATCGAACAAGATCGTCTGGCACCATGCTGTGGCGCCGGGTGACGTGGTGGTGGTCGATCGCAACTGCCACAAGTCCATCCTGCACTCCATCATCATGACGGGTGCGATTCCGGTGTTCTTGAAGCCCACGCGCAACCACTTCGGCATCATTGGCCCGATTCCGCAAAGCGAATTCAGTGTGGAATCCATCCAGGCCAAGATTGCGGCCAACCCGCTGCTCAAGGGTGTGGATGCCAAGGCGGTCAAGCCCCGCGTGCTGACGCTGACGCAGTCCACCTATGACGGCGTGCTCTACAACACCGAGACCATCAAGCAGATGCTCGATGGCTACGTGGCCAACCTGCACTTTGACGAGGCATGGCTGCCCCACGCGGCCTTCCACCCCTTCTATGGCACCTACCATGCCATGGGCAAGAAGCGCATTCGCCCGAAAGAGTCGGTGGTCTACGCCACCCAGTCCATCCACAAGCTGCTGGCCGGTATTTCGCAGGCTTCGCATGTGCTGGTGCAGGATTCGCAGACACAGAAGCTGGACCACCACCTGTTCAACGAGGCGTACCTGATGCACACCTCGACCAGCCCGCAGTACAGCATCATTGCCAGCTGCGATGTGGCCGCGGCCATGATGGAGCCACCCGGCGGCACTGCGCTGGTGGAAGAATCCATTCTGGAGGCGCTGGACTTCCGCCGCGCCATGCGCAAGGTCGATGATGAGTTTGGTGAGGATGACTGGTGGTTCCAGGTCTGGGGCCCAGAGAAGCTGGCCGAAGAGGGTGTGGGTCGTGCGGACGACTGGATCATCCGTGGCAAGGACGCAGCGCCCAAGACCAAGTCCAAGAAGAAAAACGGCAAGCAGTTTGACAACTGGCACGGCTTTGGCGATCTGGCCGACGGCTTCAACATGCTGGACCCTATCAAGTCCACCATCGTCACGCCCGGCCTGGATCTGGATGGTGAGTTTGCTGAGACGGGTATTCCCGCCTCCATCGTGACCAAGTACCTGGCCGAGCACGGTGTGGTGGTGGAGAAGACCGGCCTGTACTCCTTCTTCATCATGTTCACCATCGGCATCACCAAGGGCCGCTGGAACACCATGCTGGCTGCGCTGCAGCAGTTCAAGGACGACTACGACCGCAACCAGCCACTGCTGCGCATCCTGCCCGAGTTTGTGCAGCAGCACCGCCGCTACGAGCGCATGGGCCTGCGTGACCTGTGCCAGCACGTGCACGAGCTGTACGCCAAGTACGACATTGCGCGCCTGACGACAGAGATGTACCTGTCTGATCTGCAGCCAGCCATGAAGCCCTCGGACGCCTACGCCCACATCGCGCAGCGCAAGACCGAGCGTGTGGAGATTGACCACCTGGAAGGCCGCATCACCGTGGGTCTGGTCACGCCTTACCCACCCGGCATTCCGCTGCTCATTCCCGGTGAAGTCTTCAACAAGAAGATCGTGGACTACCTGCTGTTCGCGCGCGAATTTGCCAAGGAGTGCCCCGGCTTTGAAACCGATATCCATGGTCTGGTGGAAATCGAGGACGAAAAGGGCGAGGTGCACTACTACGCAGACTGCGTGGCGCAAGAGCAGCCTGCCGTGAAGCCCGCAGCCAAGCCTCGTGCGAAAGCCGCGCCCCGCAAGACGGCTGCCAAATAAGCTCAGGCAAGATCAGCAAGGGCATTGCCCTTCAAAAATAAAAGCGCCTTGCGCTTGATTCATAAGTGTTTCAGGTAGAAAACTATCTGAAACCTTTACAGAATCAGCGCAAGGCGCTTCTTTTTTATTATTTGGTGGGTGAAGTGGCCTCTTCTCGCACACGCCAGAACCGTGCAAAGCGTGGCACCCCACTGGGATGCGTGCCGTTGTAGCGATAAGTGATGGTGCTGCCAATCGGGGGCGGGTTGGCACGGTCTGCATCGCTGAGCCCACTGCCAATGCGAAAGCGCAGGCCCTCGGGCGTCTGCACCAGCAGCGCGCCTGTCATGCCCGTGTATTTGCCTTTGCCGGGCAGGTGGCCAATGACCACGGCTTCTGCGTCATCAAACAGCTTGAGTTTGATCAGGTCATCACTGCGCCCAACGCGATAGGGCGCGTGCTGGTGGCGCAGCATCAAGCCTTCCGCGCCTTGCTGGCTGAACTGGCGCAACTGCTGCATCAGTGTGGCGTGGTCCGGCACTTGCCATTGCGGCGCAGCCTGCACCCAGGGCTGCGCGATGCCTTGTACCAGCTGCTGCAGCGCCTGGTAGCGCTGGGTGAAGCCTCCGCTGTGCTGCGGCAGGTCAAACACCATGTAGCGCAGCTGCTGCCAACCTGTTTCATCTTTGCTGCCTTGTGCCACCGTGGACTGCACTTTGGCAAACTGCCCGCGCCCGGCCCACAGCTCACCGTCCAGGGCGTAGGCAGGCCAGCCTGCCGTGAACCAGGCAGGGGCTTCAATCGGCAGGCCCTGGCGGCTGAGGAACTGCTGGCCGTTCCAGTAGGCGCGAATGCCATCGTATTTTTCGCTGACCCAGTAGTGCGCCAGGTTCAGGTTGGGGTGGTAGGGGGTGGCGAGGGTAATGGGGGTGTTCTGTGCGTTTAACTGTGCAGGCAGGCAGAGCGCAAATGATGCTATCCATAAGGAGAGTAGACGTAGTACAGACATCTTGAAGCAGGCTTTTTGCACTGGTTGCTTCAAGGCTAGTGTGTCTGTGATGCTGGTGTTAATGCCGTATGTCCATATTCCATGGACAAAAAAACATAAATATTGAATTTTTATTCGGATATATTGTTTTTGATAGTTTTTCCTGCGAAAAATTTCTGAAGCGTTATGTCCTACTCACATGTGAATCAATTGACTTCATGAACTGAAGGAGGAATGCCCGCTCTTCACCTGCGCTTTGTCCTACAAAAATTTTATGTCTAGTTGTTACTATTTTTAGCGGCCCCAGATATTGGGGGTTTATAAAGAAAGGGAATTTTATGAAGAAAGTCCATCAGGCCCTCACCAAGAGCACTTTGATTTTATCTCTTGGGTTTATTGCAGGAGCAGCTTTTGCAGCAGATGGTGAAATTACTTTTGTGGGAAAAATTACCAGCGCAACCTGCAAAATTAATAATGGACAGCCTGATTTTCAGGTGACATTACCTACAGTTTCTGTTCAGACACTCAATAGCGCTGGTAAAACGGCAGGGCGAACACCATTCAACATTAGCTTGTCAGAATGTGATGAAGGTCTGAAACAGGTTAGTGTTTATTTTGAGCCTGGTAGCTATACCAGCATGACAGATAACCGACTCATTAACAGTATTAATCCAAACAGTAATGTTGAGATTCAGCTGATGAATAGCAATTTGAGCGTAATTAAGCTCAGTGAAGGTGTGACTGGTCAATCCAGTCAAGTGGTTCCAGTTCAAAATGGTAATGCAAGTCTTACCTATTTTGCAGAATACTATGCAACTGGTGCTGCTGAAGCGGGTGCAGTGCAAAGCGCCACTGAGTACACCATTATTTATCCATAAATACATTTGAAAATTTAATAGTATGCATAGATTTGTCGTAGTTTTGTGCAAATCATGCGAACGTTGTAGAACGTAGTCAATAAATTTATTGGGAAAAACAAGGAGATTTTATGAAGAAATTGAAATACCTGGTTGCAGGTGCATTGACACTATCTGCTTCCTTGGCCTCTGCCTCTGTGATTCTGCAGGGTACACGTATTGTTTATCCTGCAAACAGCAAGGATGTGACGATTGTTGCGGAGAATACAGGGTCGCAGCCAGCGCTGGTTCAGGCCTGGATGGACCGTGGTGATGACCTGAAGACTTTGGATACGGATGAGACGCCTTTTGTGTTGACTCCTCCTATTTTTCGTCTGAATCCAGAGAAAACGCAGTCTATTCGCATTATCTACAACAAGGAGCCTTTGCCTAAAGACCGTGAAAGTCTGTTCTGGCTGAATGTGCTGGAAGTGCCTCCAACGCTGGCAGATGCAACGGATGCAAATGCACTGCGTGTGACTTTTCGTACGCGTATTAAGATGTTTTTCCGTCCTGCAGAGTTAAGCGGTGATGTGCGTAAAGCAGCTTCTGAAATGCAATGGGGTCTGACGCAAATTGCCGATGGTGTGGATATTTCTATCAAAAATCCATCCCCATATTACATTACCTTGACTGATGTCTCGGCTGCAGTTGGTGGGAAAGAATACAAGGCAGATGGTCAAATGGTAGCGCCTTTTGGTAGTATCACCATTCCTTTGAATGGTTTGAAAACCACCGAAGGTTTGAGCAAAGTGACATACTCATTTATTGATGATCAAGGAGCAAATGTCACGATGGAATCGAAAGCAAAATAAAAAATGATAACCACCAAACGTGCTGTTTGGTGGTTT
>ENA-UOJC01002002-UOJC01002002.1-human-gut-metagenome-genome-assembly--contig:-C104-NODE-2002-length-23890-cov-6.870778_pt1 | contig 23890 bp, 31 predicted proteins | sample MGYA00242339_ERZ723886 | MGnify/ENA metagenome assembly ERZ723886 | reverse complement strand
CGTTACTGTGCGCCAAGCCTCGGCAACCACGATCAAAGAGGGCTTTGTCGGCATCGTACTGACCTTTGGCAAAGCCGAGCCGGATATCCTGAAACCCGGATTTTACCTCACGCCGCCGTGGGAATCCGTTGTTAAAATGGATTGCCGCTGGCAGAAGTACGAGGTCGCCTGCTCGGCATTTAGCAAGGATATCCAACAGGTCGATATCAAGATGACCTGCAATTACAAACTGTCCGAAGACGGCGCGAGGCGTATCTATTCACAGGTCGGCGTCGATTACGGGAGCAAGATCATGGAGCCGTGTATTCTGGATGCGGTTAAAGCCGTATTCTCAAAATATACGGCAGAAGAGCTGATTTCCGAACGTGACGGCATTTCCACAGAAGTCTACGAAGCGGTCTACTCTAAAATGGAAATCTACGATGTAAAAATCCAAGACGTGGCGATCACGGATATCGACTTTAGCGATGCTTTCACCGACGCGGTGGAGGCTAAGCAAGTGGCTACTCAGAAGAAGCTGCAAACACAAACCGAGCAGGAACAGCAGACGATCATCGCGGAGGCCGAGGCCAAGCGCGAAAAGATCAAGGCTCAGGCTGATGCTGAGATGAAGAAAATCGCTGCGGAAGCGGACGCGGAAGCCGTCAGGATTCAGGCTGACGCAGAAAGTTACCGTCTTGAAATGGAAGCAAAGAGCATCACCGATAAAGTAATCCAGAAAGAATACATTAAAAAGTGGAATGGTCAGCTGCCGATTATCAGCGGATCCGGCGCGACGCCGATTGTGAATATGACCGAATTGTTGAAAGGAGGTTAATAATGCAGTTGACGGAAGCGGACAAGCGCACGCTGCTTGACACGCGGAAAAAGCGCAAGGCGTATGCGAGGACGGAGGAAGCCTACGAAGAAGAGAAAGCCGCCTATCTGACGGCGCAAAAGCTCACGGGCATGCCGTCCGGCTCGTCCAGTGGTGCAGGGCTTGAAGCATATGTCATACGGCGCGACAAGGCTTTCGAGGCACTGCATGCCGCGAGCATGGCATACGCTATGGCGATATACGCGGCTCTGGACGTGATCGACAAGATCATCTTGCAGATCGAAACGCCGGAGAAGGTCAGCAGGGTGCGCGAGTTTTGCAAGGCGTACTTCGTCGAGGGACTGTCCGTCACTGAGGCGACGGCGCGCCAAGGGCTGGCTGAAAGCACGGGCTGGGCGTACAAGAGGGAGATTATAGGCGACTTGCAGTAGACTTATAGAGCGGTCGGAGCTACACATAGAGTGCGACCGTGTGATAACATTAAACTCAGCGGAGAGCGCAAAGCGCAGGACGCTGGCTAATAATCAGCAGCAAAGCCGCGGCGAACGTCACGGCTTTTGTTTTGGGGTGATTTGTGCTTTACCTCCGGCGCAGATCGGGACGCAACGCAGACGGGGACGCAGAGTGGGAGCGGCGTTGCTTATGCTGATTCAGGAGGATGTGCAGGGAGGCGAAATCATGGAGATCAAGCGCGTCAAGTTGTCGGAAATCCGGCCATACGAGAAGAACCCGCGCAGGAACGATAGCGCGGTTGATGCTGTCGCCGCGTCGATTAAGGAGTTCGGCTGGCAGCAGCCCATCGTCGTTGACAAGGACGGAGTTATCATTGCCGGGCATACCCGGTACAAAGCCGCGAAAAAGCTGAAATGCAAGGAAGTCCCTGTTGTATACGCGGACAACCTGACCGAAGAACAGGTCAAGGCGTACAGACTGGCGGACAATAAGACGAGCGAGCTTGCGGAATGGGACGCTGATCTGCTTTCCGAGGAATTGCTTGATCTCCAAGATTTCGACATGGGGCAGTTTGGATTCGATGATTTTAACGCAGACACTCAGGAGATTGAGGAAGCACACGAGGATGAATATGAGGTTTCTTTGCCAGAAGAACCGAAGGCGAAGATTGGAGATATATATCAGCTCGGAAGGCATAGGCTAATGTGCGGTGACAGCACTGACAAGGCAACTGTGGAAATGCTGATGGACGGTACAAAGGCTGATATTGCTTTTAGTTCGCCACCATACAATGCAGGTACCACAGCAACAGAAACAGCTATGGGCAAAACCACAAAATACAACGGCAATGACGATAATAAAAGTGAAGCCGAATATATTGATTTTCTGAATTCCTATATTGAACAGGCGATTGAACACAGTGAATATGTGTTTATGAATATGCAGTCTATCAGCAACAATAAACTTGCGTTAATTGATGTTTTATATCATAACAAAGATGTTTATGCGGATACAATTATTTGGGATAAAATACACGGTCAGCCTGCGATGGCTGAAAATGTTATGAACAGCGTATTTGAATATGTGCATATATTCAGTCGGAAAGCAAATAGAGCAGTTGGCACTGTGCAGTTTAGAGGTACAATAGATAACATTTTACATTTGCAGTCGCAGAGGAAAAACGAATACAGCGGCATACACAACGCAACTTTCAGCGTGGAGTTTGCAAGTCATTTTATAAAAAATTTTGCAAAAGAAAGTGTGTTAGACCAATTCGGTGGAACAGGAACAACGCTGATTGCTTGTGAACAGTTAAACCGCACTTGCTACATGATGGAACTTGACCCGAAATATTGCGATGTTATTATCAAACGATGGGAAAACTTCACGGGGGAGAAGGCGGTGCTTGTTAATGCTTGATAAAGCCAGAGAGCAACACGTCAAAAAAATTAAAGAACTGGAAGAAGAAGCGAAAAATGCTGGAACTGTCAGAAAAAGAGACTTGGAAAAAGCAATCAAAAGAATGAAAGATGAATTGACGCTGTACGACAGTTACCATGCTCATGCAAAAAGGTAAAAGGGGAGTGCGAAGATGTGCCGACGGTGGACTGGGAGCGGATAAGAGCCGAGTATATAGCAGGCGGCGCATCCATACGCAATCTAGCTGACAAGTACGGGATTTCCAAGGACGCGGTTGGGCGAAGGGCGAAAGCGGAAAAGTGGAAAGAGACCCGCGACAAAACCGCGACAAAAGTGCGACAAAGGACAACCGAGCGCATTGTCGCGCAGAAAGCGGACGAAGCCGCAAATAACGCTGTTATTGCTGCAAGAATTCGGTCAAAGCTGCTTCTCCGACTGGAAAGCGAGATAGACGCTCTTCCCGGTAGCATCGGAACGGAGAGTGCAAAGGACATCATCAAGTCTGAGAAAGGCGGAGGAAGACGTGAGGTCATGTCGAAGCGTTGGCGGCTTCGCGATCTGACGGCGGCTTATAAAGATTTGACGGCAGACATGGACTTGGCGGATGTTGACACCGAAGACATTGACGCGACACGAGAAGAGGTATATGGCGATGAAGACACGTAAATATGTGCCTGTTTTCAGTCCAAAGCACCTCTCGTATATCCGCGCCTGTCGAAAAAATATGTACAACATCGCCGAGGGAGCTGTTCGCGCCGGAAAGACGGTTGATAATGTTTTCGCCTTCTGCACTGAGCTTGAAACTTGCCCGGACAAGATACACCTTGCGAGTGCTTCAACATCACCAACGGCAAAACTGAATATCGGGGACTGTAACGGAATGGGCATTGAAGCCCAGTTCCGTGGGCGCTGCACGTGGGGCAAATATCGAGGGAACGATTGCATCCGCGTCAGGACGAAGACGGGAGAGAAGATTGTAATCTTTGCCGGAGCTGGAAAAGCGGACAGCTTCAAGCGAATCCGAGGAAACAGTTACGGCATGTGGATTGCAACGGAGGTCAACCTTCACCATGAAACTTTCATTCAGGAGGCGTTCAACCGAACCGCTGCGGCAAAGCTGAGAAAGTTCTTCTGGGACTTGAACCCAAGCGCACCGAATTCTCCGATCTATGAAAAATATATCGACCTGTACCGCATAAAGCAGGAGCGCGGAGAATTGCCGGGCGGATGCAATTACGAACTGTTTCTGATGCGCGACAATGCGACAATATCAGACGAGAGATTTGCGGAAATTGTCGCACAGTACGACCCGCAATCCGTATGGTACAAGCGGGACATCGAAGGAAAGCGCGTATCTGCCGAGGGCATGATCTACCCCGGTTATTCCTCGTCGCTCGAAACACCGTTCACGCCGCCGCGCTGGCGTGATGTTTTTATGTCCATCGACTACGGCACGCAAAACGCCTTCGCTGCTCTGCTATGGGGCAAAAGCGAGGGCGTTTGGCATATTTTCCGGGAATATCGTTATTCAGGACGCGACACGCAGGTGCAAAAGACCGATGAGGACTATGTGCGCGACATGGAGCGGTTTGTCAGCGAGAGCCTGCCGGAAGACCAGCGGCGCGGCGTTATGACGATCATTGATCCTTCGGCTGCATCGTTCATCGCGGCGCTCAGACGCTCACGGCTTGCCTTCCGCGTACGCAAGGCAGACAACGACGTGCTGGACGGCATCCGTGACGTTGCGGTTTGCATGCAGCGCGGAGACGTGCGGATTTTCGACAATCTGCCGGAGTTGCGCAAGGAGTTTGACGGCTATGTCTGGGACGATAAAGCGGACGACAAGCCGATTAAGGTCAACGATCACTTAATGGACGCGCTGCGCTACGGAGTGCGCACCATGAGGCTTGTCAAGCCAAAAGAAGAGTATAAAAGCCCATTTTTCGCATAAGGAGGTGATAGCCCGATGGGCAGAATCGTCACGTATCAAGATTTCGTAGATTTCGGCGACAGCGACGAACAGCGCATTGCAGCTATCAAGCAGCTTATTTTCCAGCACAAATCGAGCGATTTTTGCGAGATAGCGCGAATCGCTGACCTATACGACGCACAGAAGAACAAGACCATCATGGAAGCCGCGCCGATCTTGTACGCGATGAACGGAATGAAAGCGATTGACTACACCGCGAGTAACCATCAAATCGCGTCTAACTTCTTCCGGCAGCTCAACAAGCAGCGCGCAACGTATTCGCTCGGCAACGGCGTGACGTTCACGCGCGACGGTGTGAAGGAAAAGCTGGGAAAGGACTTTGACGCCGACATTTCGAATGCGGCGTATCTGGCACTGATTCACGGCGTTTGCTATGTGTTTCTCGATGTTGACCATCTACACCGCTTTCCAGCGTATCAGTTCGCGCCGCTGTGGGACGAGCGCAACAGCGCCTTGCGGGCTGGTGTGCGCTACTGGCGCATTGACGACAATCACCCCGGCTATGCCGTGCTTTACGAAGAGGACGGCTTCACCGTCTACAAAGCCGAAAGAGGCGACGATTACAAGATCGACCAGCCGAAACGCGCATACAAGTTGACCGTGCAGAAAGCCGCGATTGACGATGAGGAAACCATCGTCGGCGGCGAGAATTACAGCGGTTTGCCTATCGTGCCGCTCTGGGGAAGCGACTTGCATCAGTCGACGCTCGTCGGCGTGCGCGGAGCGATTGACGCATACGACCTTGTATGCTCGGACTTTGCGAACGACCTCTCGGAATGCAGTCAAATCTATTGGCTCGTCGAAAACTACGGCGGTATGGAGGAAGCGGATTTGGTCAAGTTCCGCGACAGGCTGAAATTTATGCACATCGCGGAGGCAAACACGCAGGACGGCGGGAAGATCACGCCATACACGCAAGAGCCGCCGAGCGCATCAAGAAGCGCGTTTCTGGCGCAGATCAAGGATGATATCTACCGCAACTTCGGCGCGTTTGACGCGCAGACTGTGCAGGCAGGAAGCAAGACCGCGACGGAGATCAACGCCGCGTATCAGGCGCTCGACCAGAACGCAGATGATTTTGAGTATCAGCTAACCATGTGCATCCGTCAGCTTTTGGCGCTCGTCGGCGTTTCCGATGACGTTTTCCCAACGTATAAGCGCAACCGCATCAGCAACCAGCTTGAGCAGGTTCAAATGCTGATGCTGGAAGCGACGTATCTTGACAGACAGACGATCCTTGAGAATCTGCCGAATATCTACATCGACAAAGTGCCGGAAATCATGGCGCGGCTGGACGAGGAAACGGAAGGGCGGTTTGTGCGTGGCGATGAAGAAAATGCTGGTGATGACGAGTGACAGATCAGGCGGTTCGATGGACTGACAAGCAGATCGAAGAACTAGAGCGGCGCATCCGCGACGTGTACACCGACGCGGCGGCTGATATTCAGCGCAAACTCGACAAGTTCATCGCAAAGTTCCGCAGGGACGACAAAAAGTATCGTGCGCAGCTCGAAGTGGGAGAGATCACGCAAGAGACGTACCGCGATTGGCTGGCGGGGCAAGTGTTCCAAGGCAAGCGCTGGCGGCAGATGCTTGCCAACATGACGGAGACGCTGACGCGCAGCAATGAGCTTGCCATGCAGATCATCAACGACACGACCCCGGAAGCGTTTGCCTATAATGCCAACTGGTCAAGCTATGTGCTCGAAAAGGGCGCACGGATAAACATGGGCTTTGAGTTGTACGACGTATCGACCGTCAAGCGGCTTATACGCGATCAGCCCGACCTTCTGCCGCCGTCAAAGGTGGACATACCAGCAGACAAGCGGTGGAATCATACGCAGATCACGCAGCAGATCACGCAGGGCATCATCCAAGGCGAACCGCTTGAGACGGTCGTGAAGCGATTGCAGCGCGTGACGACGGCGAACGAGGTCAGCGCAAGGCGACACGCGAGAACCGCGATGACCTACGCGCAGAACGCGGGACGCATTGAAAGCTATCATCAGGCGGCGAAGCTGGGTATCAAGCTGCAAAAGGAGTGGCGGGCGACACTGGACAACCATACGCGCCACTCTCACGCCATGCTTGACGGGCAGCGTGTAGACGTTGACAAGCCGTTTCAAAGCGAGCTTGGCGAGATCATGTGTCCGGGCGACCCGAACGCAAGACCCGCGAATGTGTACAACTGCCGGTGTGCGCTCGTGTCGTACAATCCCAAGTACCCGCCGCGAAATGAGACGCGGCTCGACAACATCACCCGCGACACGATACCGTTTAAGACCTACGTGGAGCGGGCGGGATGGAAGGAGATGCACAATGGCGGGAAACCTGATCGACAACAGTGCGGCATTTTTGGCAGAGCTGGAACGCGCAAAGGCGCGGGCGCTTGAGACCATCGGTCAGCAAGCCGAGCGATACGCAAAAGACAAGTGCCCCGTCGGAACAGTTGAAAGCACGGGAAAGAAAGGGTACATCGGCGGAACGTTAAGAAACAGCATCACGCACAGGGTTGACGATGATGCGGTAAGCGTGGGAAGCAACGTCGAATATGCCCCATATGTCGAGCTGGGCACTGGGCCGTATTTCGAAGCACCGCCTGAATGGGAGCAGTTCACAACGACGCGAGGAAGTGGCGTTGGTAAATCCTACGTCAGACCCAGACCGTATATCAGACCCGCGATTGAAGATCACCGAGAAGAATACAAGGAAATCATGCGAGACGAGCTGTCGGGAGGTTAAAAATGGGGCTTATCAAGTGGTTCAGGCGCGAGAAAATCCGCAGGGGAGCGCGAAAAGAGATCAAACATGCGCGGGAATCCGCGCCCAGCACAAGGCAAGGTCAACGCGCACTGGCGCGGAAGATCGAGAAAATCAGGGCAAAGGCAAACAGGGAAATTGACAAGCACCGCTGAGAGCAGCGGTTTTTATTTTGACATTTTCAAAAAAGAAAGGAACGAAACATGATGAAAGCTATGCTGTCCCAGCCTATGGCGGGCAAAACCAAAGAAGAAATCATCTCTACCCGTGAACGTGCTATTGCCGTTCTCAAAGAACGCGGCTATGAAATCATCAACACCCTGTTCACCGATGAATGGTATTCTCAGGAATCCATGAAGGAACGCGGCGTTGAAAACCGCCCCTTGTGCTTCCTTGCGAAATCCCTTGAAAATATGTCGCTTTGCCATGCTGCTTATTTTTGCAAGGGTTGGGAAGAAACGAGGGGTTGCCGCATCGAACATGAAGCGGCGAAAGCCTACGGGTTAACCATCATTTACGAAGAATAAACGCGGTTAACAAAGCAAAAACGGCAAAGTACCGCCGTTTGCATATAAAGCGAAGGGCGAAGAACAGCCCCCGAAGTAAAGGAGCGTAAACATGGCATTCACCAGAAAATTTCTCAAGGCGCTTGGTTTGACCGAGGAACAGGTTGATAGCGTGGTTGAGGCGCACACGGAAACCGTTGACGGGCTGAAAAGCCAGATGGCGGGATACAAAACCGACGCTGAGAAGCTGAAAGACGTCCAGAAGGAGTTGGACGACCTGAAAGCCAACGGCGGCGGAGAGGACTACAAAAGCAAGTATGACAGCGAGCACGCGGCTTTTGAAAAGTACAAGAACGACCAGAACGCCAAAGAATCGGCGGCACTGGCCGAGCGACTGTACCGGGAGCAGCTTAACGCGCTGGGCATCACTGGAAAGCGAGCTGACAGCATCGTTCGTCTGACTGATCTTTCCGCAGTGAAGGTCAAAGACGGAAAACTGGAAGACGCTGACGGCGTGAAGAAGGGCATCCAGACCGACTATGCGGACTTCATTCCGAAGAAACGAACGGACGGTGCTGACCCTGCCGACCCGCCTCACAGCGGCGGCAAGATGAGCCGCGAAGAAATCTACAAGAAAGACGATAAAGGCCGCTATCTGCTTTCTACGGCAGAACGCCAAAAGGCACTTGCTGAAAGCATGGCGGCTGAATCCGAATGACCGAAAGGAGCTAGAATATGGCTGCTAAAACTGGACTGACGACCGCCGCGCAGTTTACCACCGAAGCGCGAGAGGTTGATTTTGTTACCCGCTTTTCCGACAACTGGGATGCGCTGAGAAAGATCATGGGCATCATGCGCCCGATCCGCAAGACCCCCGGCACGAAGCTGATCTCTTACAAGGCGACGGTTGACGGCACTCTCGCGGGCGGTACGAGCGTGGGTGAGGGCGAGGAAATCCCGTTCACCAAGCTCAAGGTTGCGCCCACGACCTACGGCGACATCGAGGTTGCCAAGTACGCCAAGAGCGTCAGCATTGAGAGCGTCGCCAAGTACGGCGCGGAAGTCGCCGTTGAAAAGACCGACGAGGCGTTCATCAACGCCCTGCAAACGCAGGTTCTGACCGACTTTTACACTTTCCTCGGAACCGGCTCTTTGAAAGTAACCGGCGAAAAGAGCTGGCAGCGAGCGCTCGCCATGGGCAAGGCAAAGGTGCTTGAGAAGTTCGCGGGCATGGACAAGGACGTGACCGAGGTTGTGGGCTTTGCCAACATCCTTGACGCTTACGATTATCTCGGCGACAAGGATATCACCGTGCAGACTGCCTTCGGTGTGAACTACATCGAAAATTTCCTCGGCTACCGCACTCTTTTCCTCCTGCCGACCAAGTACATCGCGCAGAACAAGGTTATCGCAACTCCGGTGGAAAACATCGACCTGTACTACATCGACCCCGGCGACAGCGACTTTGGCAAGATGGGGCTGAACTACACCGTCAAGGGCGAAACCAACCTGATCGGCGTTCACGCCGAGGGCGATTACAGCCGCGCCACTGGCAACATGTACGCGCTTATGGGTATGAAGCTCTGGGCGGAGTATCTGGACGGCATCGCGGTTGCGACGTTTACCAAGCCCGCTGCGGCGGTTGGCGGCTAAGGAGTAAGCTATGGAGATGCTTGAAGCGGTGCTGACGCACCTGCGAAACTGGTTTCCCGTCAGGTGTGACGCTGGAACGTTCACCATCGCTTCCGGCATCCCTGACGTTGACTTTCTGAGGCCGGGGCAGTATTACCGCATCAGGGGTAGCGTGTTTTCCGACGGGCTGCACGTCTACCAGAGCGGCGAGACGCTGGCAGATGAAACCTTCAAGGGCGAAATCTGGGCGCTGGCAATCCCGAAAAGCGTCAGAGAGCTTGCGGTTGAAATCACAGCGTACACGGAAAAGAACCCGGTGACCGACAAGGTTTCTGAGAGTTTCGGCGGGTACAGTTACTCCCGCGCATCCGGCACGACTGGTGCGCCGACGGGCTGGCAGGGGGCTTTCGCCTCCCGCCTTGCCCCTTATCGGAGGATAAGCGATGATTAACGCAGAGCTAATCGAGAGATTTTCTCAGCCGTGCGTGATGCTGGAAAAAAAGCGCGTCCCTGACGGGCTGGGTGGCTTTGAAACGAGCTGGGCGGACGGCGACGAGTTCGACGCGGCGATTGTCAAAGATCAGAGCTTGCAAGCGCGTGTCGCCGAGAAGCAGGGCGTTTCCAGCGTCTACACCATCACGACGGCGCGAGGCGTTGCGCTTGAGTATCACGAGGTTTTCCGCCGCGTTTCTGATGGGGCAATCTTCCGCGTAACGAGCGACTATACCGACAGCAGGCCGCCCGACGTGGCGACGTTTGACTTTGAGCGAGTGACGGCTGAGAGGTGGGAACTTCCGACATGACCGAGACGGCAAAGGCACTATACAGCTTTTATTCCGGGTTCGGCATTGACGCATACCCAGAAAGCAACGTGCCGGAGGACGCGAAACTCCCATACATCACCTACACCGTCATTGAGCCGGACTGGCGAAACGCCGCAAGTCATCAGGCGCGGGTGTGGTATCGGTCAGAAGGCTATAAGAAAATAAACGCCAAGGTTGACGAGATCACAGGGGCGGTGGGGGAGCTTATAATGCTTCCAACGGCGAACGGCTATGTCGCCATTCGCCCCGCCGACCCACTGGTGCAGTATCAGCCCATCGCAAACCCGGAAATCAAAGTCGCGTATCTCAATTTTCAAATCAATTCGTATCAATCGAGGTGAAACAAGTGGAAAGACCTGTTACGGCTGTTAGACCGCAGACGTTCGAGAATTTGCAGCTCAACGCGGGCGCTGTTGTCAAGAATTTTGACGTAAGCACCTACACCGATTACAGCACACTCAAAGAGGCGCTATTTGCAGCGGTAAAGGACAACACAAAGGCGCTTGGCGCGACGCGCGGCGGCGGTACATTTACCGCATCTCCGACCATGCGCAGCATCGAGGCGGACGGAAAGCGGTATGAGTTCAAGGGCAGCACGGTTGTTGACGCTTGGGATATCAAGCTGACCGCGACGCTTATGGAGATCACGCCGGATAACTTCACGCTTGCGCTCGGCACGGCCGAGAAGACCGAGGAAAATTCTTTCACAAAAGGCAAAAAGACCACAATCAAGCTGAGAACCAATATCGAGGACGGCGATTATATCCAGAACCTCGTCTGGTTTGGCAACACGTCCAAGGGATTTGTCGCCATCGCGCTTGACAACGCGCTGAACAACACGGGCGTGACGTTGACTTTCAGCGACAAGGGCGAGGGAACGCTTCCGGTCGAGTTCCACGCTTATCAGGACACCGTGGAGAATAACGATTACGCGCCTTGCGCGATCTACTTTTTTGACGAAGCGGCGCAATAACAACACGCCGGGGGCTTTGCCTTCGGCGCTTTTCTTTTTTTGAGGTGAGAAGAAGATGAAACTTTCTGAAATGAACGGCGAAGAACTGTCTGTCTGTCTCTGCAAAATCGCAGAACCGATTGAGCGGATCGGCTTTGACAAGAAGACGACAGCGGTATTCCAAGAAATCGCCGATATGAGTAAAGACAACATGAACAACATTCAAAAAGCATCTGTGATGATTGGAAAGTATGTTCCGCTGTTGCTGGGCGATCATCGGGAGGACACGTTCGCCATTCTGGCGGCAATCAACGGCAAAACCGTTGAGGAAATCCGCAGTCAGAATGGCATGCAGACCATCAAGGAACTGAAAAACGCACTCGCAGACCCCGACCTGATGAATTTTTTTTCGTCGTCCGTTCGTACGGTCGGAAAGCTGTAACGGCGGCGATTTACAGGCACGGAGCACCGCCGACAATCACGACGCTTTCCGACCTTTTGGCAGATGACCGTCAAAAGTGGCTGGGAGACGTGTACAGCGCGAAGATGCTTTCCGCCATCTGTCAGGCGATGGGAAGCGAACCCGTGAGCTACGAAGAGTTTGTCGGGCTGGTGGAACAGGATAACCGAACGGGTCAAGAGATCATTGATGACTTGATCGCTGAGCACGAAAGAAGGAAAAAAGCAAGAGGGGAGGGGTAAAGCGTGGATTTATTTACGCTTGTAGCCAAGATCGGCCTTGATTCGAAAGAATATGAGCAGGGCATCAAGGGCGCAAAGCAGGGCTTTGAAAAGCTCGATACGTGGATGGTTGCAAAGGCGCAGTTGATTGCAGACGGCGTAAAGCGCGCATTTTCGACGATTGCGGACTTTGCCAAGGATGCAGTCACAGCCGCAGCCGATGTGGCAGCAGAAAAGGCGCAGTTTGCAGCGACATTTGACGGAATCGAGGAAGCAGCGAACGGCGTTCTCGAAAGCGTCAGCAATAGCACGGGCATCCTTGCAACTCGCTTGCAGCAGGTCGGCACTAAGGCGTTCAGTCAGTTCAAGGGTGCAGGCATTGACGCGGCGGGGGCACTCTCGATGATGGATGAGTATACCCGCATCGCGGCTGACGCGGCGGCATACTACGACATCAGCCTTGAGGATGCAGACGTGCGCTTGCGCTCTTTCCTGCGTGGCAATACCGAGGCGGGCGACGCTATCGGCCTTTTTACGTCGGAAAGCCAGCGAAACTCTAAAGCTGTCGAGCTGTACGGCACGAAATGGACAAATCTAACCGAAGCGCAGAAACAGAACCTCATGCTCAACGTTGCGCAAGAAATCTATGACCAGAGCGGCGCAACCGGGCAAGCAGCGCGTGAAATGGACGGCTGGGTGAACGTCGTCGGAAACTTGCAGCGCGTATGGAAAGACGTTCTGGCTGTTATTGGCGCCCCGTTCTATGAATCGCTAACGCCAGTCGTGCAAAAACTGAGCGAGTTTCTGTCTGATGAAACCGTGCAGATGCGTCTTGGCATGCTTGCGTCAAGCCTCGGCGATATGGCCGGATATGTCTTTGACGGCGTTATTGACCTGCTGGACAAGATTCTGGCGTGGAGCAGCGGCAAAGAAAAACCCAGCGACACCGCGCAGGCGCTCTTTGATATTGCCAGCTCGTTTGGCAACATTGCGGGTATGATCTTCACGGGCGTTGTGGACTTCTTGGCGCTGCTTTTCAATGGCTTTGACAAGGAGACAGCCGAAAATGTAGAGGAATTTCTTGAGGATTTCAGCGCCTTTGTTGATGATCCTCTCTTTCAAACGGCGGCGACTGTTCTTGGCGGCATTGTTACCATGTGGATTGCCATGAAATCGCCTCTTCTGCTTGTTTCCGGCGTTCTTGCGTTGATTATCACACACTGGGAAGATATCAAGCGATGGGCGGACAAGGCAAAAACGGCGTTCACAAACTTTATCAACACGCACGTCCCGGAAGGGTTTATGAGCGGCGTGACAGCGGCGCTTGAAACAGTTGCCGGTCTTGTCTCTAGTATCCAGTCCGCGTGGAATACATTTGTCAATAGCCTTAATTCCACAAACGCTGAAAAGGGCATTAAATCCATCCAAGAGGGCTGGGAGAGCGGCGGCGTTGCTGGCGCGGCCTCTGCCGCGTGGGATTCCGCGTGGATTAACCCGTCGAACTGGGGAAAGAATAAGAACTATGGTGCAGGGCGCAGCTTTGCGACTGGTCTTGATTATGTTCCCTATGATAACTTCGTCGCCAAGCTCCACGCCGGAGAACTCGTTCTGAATCGCGCAGATGCGACGGCGTACCGTGCCGGAAACGTCGGCGGTATCAGCGCGGAGAGCATCAGCCAAGCCGTCGCCGTCGCTGTGCGCGAAGCGCTTGACGGCGTGGGTGTGTACATGGGCGCGGATAGAGTGGGCGATCTTGTGACGCAGCGTGTTAGCCGCAACATCGCCAAGGGCGCAAGAGCTATGAGGTATGCAAACGTATGATGACGAGATACGCCTGCCGGTTGAACGGCATTGATCTGTCGAGCATCGACCCGGCAATCTATGTGCTTGACGTGAGCACCGTTTCTCCCGTGCGCGATCTTGTGACAACACCGCTTGCAGGCCGAAGCGGACAGCGAATCACAAAGCGCACGACGAACAGCCTGAGCGTCGAAGTGAAATTTGAAATCCACGAGCAGAATACCGTTCGCCGCGCCCTCATCGCGGAGAAAGTGACGGAGTGGGCGATTCTCGGCGGCATTCTGACGACGAACGACCGACCAGAAAGGCGGCTGCACGTCATTTGCGAGACGTTGCCGAACTTCTCCGCGTTGCACTGGACGAACAGCCTGACGGCCACGTTCACGGCTTTTGAAATCCCCTTCTGGGAGAGCGAATACCCGCGAAACGCGACGGTTGACGGGAACGGCGAAGCTCAAATGATCGCGCCGGGCTTTGCGGATGATTCCCGCGTGTGGGCAAGCGTGACCAACGCCGGAACGGGCGCGATCACGACCGTAGACCTGACAGCAGGACAAACCGCGCTGCACTTCTCCGGGCTTACGCTCCCTTCCGGCTCGGCGCTAGAAGTCGGAACAGACGAGCACGGCGTTTTTTACGCGCGAATCGGAAGTGAAAGCGTACTGAGCAAACGGACGGCAGAATCAAGCGATGAACTGCGGCTTGAAGCCGGGAAGTTTGGCAAGCTGTCCGTCTCCACAGACGGAAAAGCGAAGACGAGATTCGGCGTGAGGGGGTATTACACATGAGCGTAAGGCTTCCGCGTCTGCTTGACGCACAGCTCCGCGAGGTGTGCCGCCTCCATCCCGTTACGCTGTCCATCAACGAGAGGCTTGTACCGCCGCATGATGCTTCCATGACGCTTCCTCCTGGCGAGGGAGCGCCTTTCCACGCATTGGTAGAGCTTTATACCATCGACGGAAGCGCGGGCTTCTACCGCGTGTCTGGCGCATCTGAGTGCTATGTCATCACGGGCGACGTTGACCTAGAGCACAGCGCGGCGATTCTCGGCGACGCGATCATCCCCGGCGAGGGGAAGTACGGCGGAACGTGCGCCGAAGTGCTGACGGCGATGCTGGCAAACCAGACGACGCTCATAAACGGTCAAAAGCCTTGGGTACTCGGCACGTGCGCAAAAAGCGCAAGCATCGAATACGCGTATGACTGCAACAACATCCTGTCGGCGATGACGGAAGTGGTCGGCGATGAGAAAGACGGCTACGCGCTCGAATTTGATGATACACACGGTTTCCCGTGGCGGGTGAACGTCGTATCGGTCGAGACAACCGCGAGCTGCGAGGGGCGACTAAGCCGAAACCTTGAAAGCGTTAGCATCTCGATATCCGATGACGAGTTTTGTACGCGGATTTACTGCAAGAGTCTCCCAGAACCGCACTACATCGACGGCCCGACCGTCGGCGTGTGGGGCATCATCACGAAAACGATCACCGCCGGAGAGGGCGTGACCGCTGAGAGCTTGAAAAGCTACATCACGCGATACCTCGAAGACCACAAAAACCCGCGAAACAGCATTGAGATCAACGGCGTTGATTTGGCGACCGCGACAGGGGAAAGCCTTGATTCCTTCCGAATCGGCCGGCTTTTCCGGCTTGCGCTCCCTGATTACGACGTGAAAATGGAAGAGCGAATCCTTGTGCGCAGCATCACCGACGTTTACGGTGACCCGCGCGGCGTAAGGCTGACGCTTGCAAGCAACATCCGCGACACGGCGGAAGACCTCGTGCGGCTGGACAACACCGTTACAGGCGGATCGTCGCAGAACAGCACAAAAAAGTATATCGGCGGCGGCAAGGGCACCGGCCTGTCGAAAACGTCCGTGCTCGATATGCTTAAAAAGACCGATTCTTTCACGAGCGCAACGGAGGCGTGGGTTAAAGAGGCGGGCGTGAAGATTGAGGCGAATCACGCCGATCTATACGCGACGAAGCAAGCGATCACGGGAAATTGGGCGGGAGACGTTGAGACGATTAACGCCTTGATTACCGCATCAAGCGACAACGGCGGTTTGGTTTCAATGCTTGTCGGCCGGCACAACAAGATTGAGGATGTGAACGCCGCCATCTCTGCGACTGCCGCTGGTGGTGGTCTGGTTACGATAAAGGCAGACAACAAAACCGTTACCGATCTAGGCGAGCGCGTCTCAAGTGCGGAAATCAACATTAGCGCGGCAGAAAGCAAAATCGAGCTGAAGGCGGACAAGATCGCGCTGGATGGATATGTTACGATGTCCAAATTTAATGCGGAAATTGCGGAAATCAAAATCACCGACAGCTCATACGTGACAACAGCAGCCCTGAATACTAAATCTTTGAGCGCCAACTATGCGGAGATTAGCAGTATCAATATCGGCGGAAAACAGGCGCGCTGGGAAAGCGTGACAGTCGTGACCGGCGTTACAAGAAAAAAACGGTATGCAATGGCTCCGTCAGGCTCGACAAGCATGGAATTTTATGAGTGCGCCAGCGTAAGTACTGACACATTCACACTTTTGATGGCATAGGAGGAAACATGAAAATCAACATACTTCTTCGCAACGTGAACGCAGCGCTTGCCCGTGTCCATGTGCTTGGTGCTGACGCTGAATTGCTTGCAGGAGCGATGCAATCAATCAATAATTGTGTTGACGCGATTGAAAAGGCTCAGAAGGAGGAAGAAAATGAAAATCACGACGAGCAAGGGCAAGACGCTTGACGTAAACTGGGCGTTCGGCCCAACCAGCGAATCTGGAAGTCTGATGATCGAACTCCCTGATAATCGGCTGCTGTCGGAAATTGCCGCTGATTTCGAGGGCAACAAAAAAATCGAAAAAACGGACGAGACAAAACCCGGTGTAACTGAAACCTATGAAGGATTTACCGAACTTGCAGCCATCCAGCGCAACAAAAACGGAAGCGTGCTTGTGAAGCTGGTAAAGGAGTGATGACCTTTGAATCTCGGCGTATTCAAGCGCAGAATTGACGTTGACGCTGAAATCCAGATGACCCAGCTAAAGTCGCTGTATGCGTCAGGCGACAAGGACGCGCATATCTTCGAGCTTTCTCTCTATCGAGGCGCCGAAGAAATGGACTTGAGCGGCGCAAGCGCTCAGGGCTATTTTATCCGCGCGGACGGGTATACCGTTCCCATCACGGGAGCGATCAGCGGAAATATCGTGACCCTCACGCTTTCGGAGGGCTGCTATTACGTCGTCGGCAACTTTAACCTTATCATTAAGGTTTCCATCGCTGAAAGCCGCAAGTCGGTATTTTGGGGAAATGGCTATGTCGTGCGCAGCATGACAGACGCGATTGTCGATGAGGAAAACGTTATCCCATCGCTTGATGAGCTTCTGGCACAGATTTCCGCCGCAGAATCGGCGGCGAAGGCCGCGAATCAAGCTGCATCGGCGGCAAACTCCGCAGCAACCAGCGCAAGGCAAGCAGCAATCGCGGCCAACACGAACGCATCATCGGCCAACAGCGCGGCAAATGCGGCAAAAGCTGCGGCTATTACTGCCACGGAAGCAGCCACCAAGATCGACGACATGACCATCACGGCGACCGGCCTTGCGGCGGGCGCTGCACCGACGGCAGAGCTGACCGAGGTGGGCGGGCACTACAATATCGCGCTTGGTCTGCCGAAAGGCGATAAAGGCGATCCGGGCGCAACCCCTCAGATCACGGTGCAAGTCAAGACCGGCGAACCGGGAACGGCGGCGAGCGTCAAGCAGACCGGCACGGCGGAAGCGCCGGTGATCGAGCTGACGATCCCGCGCGGCGACACGGGGAACATCGGGAGCCTGACGATCAACGGCAAGACCCCGGACAGCGCGGGAAAAGTCGAGCTGACAGCGGCGGACGTTGGGGCGCTCTCCGGCACGGACGCGACGCTGACGCAAGCGGGAGAGGCTGCGGACGCGAAAAAGGTCGGAGAAGAGCTTAATCGGCTGAAGGACGAGAAAGCAAATAAATCAATCGTATCTGATGCGTGGCAAAGCGGAAAAACCTATGCCGTGGGCACGTACTGCATCTATGACGATAGACTGTATAAGGCATCCGTGCAAACATCCGCAGAACCAGGAAATGGCAGCGATTGGGTACAATGTAGCGTGACCAACGAGTTAAAAGCGCAAGGCGACAAGCTGAACAAGGCATACGTTAAAGAGTATTTCAGCAGTAAGTTGGACAAAGCACGACCCGTAACGTACCCTGTCGTATCTACCGGAGGGTATCTCGTCATTGCGTATAACTACGATTCGGCTGCTGTCTTCTTGGTGCGTGGCGAGGGGTCAAGAGGATTTGTGCATCGGATTGCTCCGGCAAGTGATCGTAATTTGATTAGTTGCAAATGGGAAAACGCGCAGTTGAAGCTTACATCGACAGACGAAGCCTCGGCAACTGTAAGTATAATTAAATTGTATTAAAAGGGGGACGAATCGAATGAGGTACTACAGCATTAAAATTTTGACGGCTACCGACGGCGCGGAAGCTCGCGATCTGCGCGGCTTTGACACGCTCGACGAGGCGCTTGTGCGCTATCACAGCGACTTGCAGGCCAACATCAGCAAGTGCAAGTCGGTATACTGCGCGGTCATCAACGGCGTTGGGGGTGTGTATAAATCCGACACTTGGAGCGCGGCGACTGTTCAGGCGGAAGCGGAAGCGTAAGGGCGCAGGTGCTATTTGAATCTGAGTTAAACGAGGGGAGAGAGCGCGATGCGTGATATCATTCTGGCGCTTGACCGTTTTGGCGATCAAGCGCTGCTGCTTGGCCGTGTCGATGAAAATCGCGCGACACGGGTACTGATCAACATAAAAAGCATATTGAGCCAGTATCCGGATGCTATTGCGTCGATCACGGTCAAGCAACCTGGCGGGGTGGAGTATCCGGCGGCGGTGAAGCAAGAGGACGGTATCCTGACGTGGGAGATCACGCGCGCGGATATCGGCGATAAAACCGGAAGAGGGCAAGCCCAAATCACAATCCAAGACGCGGATGGCACGGTCATCAAGACTGCGATTGCCTGCACGCGCATCAGTGAGTCTCTTGGCGACGCAACTGCCCCAGCGCCTGATCCGATTGAAACATGGATTGACAAAGCAACTGGCACGCTGGCCGACGTTGAGCGGGCGGGAAACGCCGCGCAAGCGGTCGCGGACGAAGTACAGCGGCGGTTGGACAACGGCGACTTTGTAGGGCCGCAAGGCCCACAGGGCGACACGGGCGCGCAGGGCGAGAAAGGAGAGAAGGGCGACCCGGGAAAAGACGCGCCGCAGGAAGCGGTACTGTATACGGCGCAAACGCTTGATGATGCGCAAAAGGCGCAGGCAAGGGAGAACATCGGGGCGGTAGATGCAGCCCAGCAGAACATCCTTGTGGGCGGTGAAACGGGCAACCCGATTGCCGTTAATGATGCCTTTGCCGCGCCACTGCGCGGTCTGACCGTGTACGGAAAAAGCACGCAGGACGGAACACCAACGCCGGATGCGCCTGTGCCTATTATAAGTGCAGGGGATGACGGGAGCGTAGTAGTGAAGATGACGGGAAAGAATCGGATGCCGCCCAACCTAAAAATAGGCAGCTTTGTCGAGTGCTTTGTCAAGAAAAACACACAGATAACTGTAACATTCAAAGGCAATATTGTTTCGCAAGGCGGAAACATCTTATTCATTGGCGAAAACAATGAAAAACTTTGGATTGGTGTTGATAAGGGTAGTGCTGAAAAGCATGTTGTGCTTGAAGCGAACGCAACAAAGTTTCAGTATTTGTTAGAAGAAATGGCCAGCGAAAACGTGTGTCTGGCATGGAACGCATCATCTCCCGGTTATGAGCCCTACCGTGAGCAGCTCCTCACCCTGCCCACCCCCAACGGTTTACCCGGTATCCCTGTCACCTCTGGCGGCAACTACACCGACCAAAGCGGCCAGCAGTGGGTGTGCGACGAGGTGGACTTTGGCAAAGGTGTAAAGGTGCAGAGGGTTGATAAAGGTGCTTTCGATGCCACCAAAGCGCTGGCTGAGCAGAATGCAATCCTTGCCACTCCCATCGAGACCCCACTCACCCCTGCCGAACTCGCCGCTTACAAAGCGCTGACTACCTACGCGCACGACACCGTGGTGCAAGCGAGCGACGGCGCAGGGCTGAAACTGGGCTATCAAAGAGACGTAAACATCGTGATCAAAAATCTTGAGGACGCGGTTGCGTCTATGACTGCTACTTAAAGGAGGCATGTATATGGCTATCAAAAGTAAAGCCCGGCACGACCTGACCCTGCGCTCCATCAAGCGTGAGATCACCGCCGGACGCGACGTGGCGTACTGGCTGGACAAGGCATACACCCATCTGGACAGCGGCCTGCTGACGGAGGACGACATTACGGAGGTCGAAGCCCTTGCGCAGGCATATTATGATGCGCTGGACGCGGCAGAAAGAGAAGAGGCTGACGACGGCCTTACAATCGTCTAAGGAGGCAAAACCATGATTATTCTTGGCATCATCGTCGGCGGCGCGATCATCTTCGCGGCCGACTGTCTGGTTGGCCGCTTCATCCGCGCGGGAGGTGCGTGGGACGAATGAAAAGCAAAAAAGAATATGAAATGCAAAGAAAACGGGCGAGAAAATGGGCCGTCTGGTACCTTGGTTATGCAGGCATTGAACCGACAGAAGAGAACATCCGAAAGTATGCTTTAGCCCGCAGACGGACGCTGAAACAGTTTCATCGGCTGCGAGGGCATTTGCTCGGATAAAAAAAACGGAAAGGAGGAAAAACCAATGATTGAAACAAGCGAGGCCATCCGCATGGCGCGGGCGCTGATCGGGACGGCGTACAGCGAGCTGGACTGTATCAACCTCATCAAGAAGGTCATCCGCACCTGCGCGGGCGGCGACAAGCGCTACACGACGGCGGGGACGAACGAGCTTTGGAACAGCTTTGACAGCGTGCCGAAGTATCGCCATTTGATCTGGCGGCAGGCGGGCATTTCCGGCGCGAAGCCGGGGATGCTGGCGTTCATGGGCGTGGGCACGGTCGACGTGAGCCACACCGGGCTGGTGACGGAGCAGGGAACGGTCATCCACTCAAGCAAGAGCCGGGGCGGCGTGGTTGAAACCGCGCTGACGGAAAAGAACGGTTGGAACGGGCTGGGGGTGCATCGGATGATCGGTGTGGACTATCCGGAGGGAGGAAAGGCGGAAGTGAGCGAAGCAGAAAAGATTTTTGGCAACGCGGCGGTGAACATCACCAGCGGATATCTCAACATCCGCGACGGCGCAAGCACGCGAGCAAATGTCATCGCCAAAGCCACAAACGGCGCGCGGGTGAACATCATCCGCGAGGCGGGTGGCACAGGCTGGGTCTTCGGCGTGCTGGCAAGTGGCGAGGCCGGGTACATGTCCAGCGAGTATCTGGTCGAGGATGCGCCGCCGGAAAGTGGAGATCAGGGCGAGACAGGCGGCGAAGCGCCGACCACGACAACCCTGCGCAGGAGCGACGGCGTGTATATCACGCTGGGCGGCGCGTGGGCGCTTGCGGAGGATTGACCGATGACTCTACAAATGCTGCTGGACGGCTTACGAGCGGCTGTCACGACGCACAGCACGCTGACGCTCGTGCTGGTGTATATCACGCTCAACCTGATCGAGATTTCACCAATCAAGGTGCAGCCGCTTTCGTGGGTCTTTCGCGGCCTGCGAAAGGCGCTTGTCGGCTCACTCGAAGAACGCATGAGCAGGATCGAAGCAAAAAATGATCTCGAATTTGCTAAAATCTCCCGCGCCAGAATCCAGCGGTTTGCCGACGAGTGCTATAATAGCGTCAAACACAGCAAGGAGCACTTCGAACAAATCTTTGACGACGTGAAATCATATGAAACGTATTGCAAAGCACACCCGGAATTTGAAAATCACAAGACGGTAGAGGCCGTCGAAATCATCAAAAACGCTTATCACAAGTGTTTGCAAGAGCGTAAATTTTTGTGACGTTGCCCGGTAAAGACCGGGCAGAAAGGGAACAACATGAAAATTAACTGGCTGGTTCGTTTCAAAAACAAAACTTTCCTCGCGTCTTTCCTGGCGCTCATCATCGCCTTTGCCTACAACATGCTTTCCCTCTTCGGCGTAACGCCTTCCGTGCAGCAGGACGCGCTTTTGACTGCCGTCAACGCGATCCTGACGGTGCTGGGCATGATCGGCGTGATCGCCGACCCGACGACCAAGGGCATCAGCGACAGCGCGCAGGCGATGACCTACGACAAGCCCAAGGAGGGATAAGGGAGGCGGTTTCCCGTGCGCCTTGACTTTGACAGGCGCACTAAAGAGGAAATCGCCCGCCGCTGCGGCTTTGATGAGCACGTTCGGCTGGGGCAGATCTTTGACCTGCTCTGGCGTGGTTACAGCATCGTGCAGATCAGCATGACGCTGGGCATGTCTCCGGCGACCGTCAGCCGTAGCATCCGCGAAATTAAAAAACGAATGTCTGCATCTTTACATACTGATGATAACACCCCGGCCTGATGGCCGGGGCTTTTTTTAATGCAAAAAATAAATAAAAATAATTTGCAAAACACTTGACAAGTAAATTAAAATGATGTATAATACAGACATAAAGAACAAGGAAAACAACCAGATCGGAGGAAACAAAAATGTACAACAAGCAGATCATTATGAAGCGCGCGTGGATCATGGTCAAGAGCTTTGGCTTGAGCCTGAGCGTTGCGCTCAAGGGCGCGTGGGCGCTGGCCAAGGCGCTGATCGCCGCCGAGAAGGAGGGCAAGGAATCCGGCTGGAACTACAAGGTTGTTTGCAACGACTGGGTCAAGGGTAGCCATAATCGCACCTATGTTTCCGCGCGCATCTACACCAACGCGTGGAACCGCAAGCGCGATCTTGAGATCGGCTACATCGACAACATGACCGGCGCACTCGTCGCCGCGTAAAAAAAAAGAAGGAGAAAAAGCATGAACATTAAACAGCTGCGCGTCTTGCGCGGATTGAAACAGAAAGAGCTGGCAGATAAGATGGGTATATCCGCCCAGCAGCTTAACAACTACGAGGGTGGGCAGAGCAATCCCGGAAACAAGATTCTGCCTGCCCTGGCGGACGCGCTTGGCGTTTCAATGGCCTACCTTCGGGGCGACGCCCAGAGGCTGGCCGTCTATGATTGGGAGACTGGATGTACGCTGGCACTCCCAATCGTGTCTGAGACGGTGATCGACGAGTATGGGATATTTTATCTCGTCGATCATCCGGATGTCGGGATCATTGCTGTGATCCAGTCTGAGGGTGTACAGTTTACCCTCGCGGACTGGCAGGGTGAGCAGCCTATGACCGTTGATGAGATCGGAGGCGCGCGCTGGGTAGACGCGCATGGTGAAGACGCGGTAATGTATAGGGGCTTACCGCGCATCCTCGTTGGCGGTGAGTTTGGATGGAGGTAAGCGGATGAGCGATGTTCTGTTGCCACGAATTTGTCCGATTTGCGGTGAACCTGTCCCGAAGGGGCGGATGGTCTATTGTAGTGAAAACTGTATGAACAAGGCGGAGCGGCGCAAAGATTATAGCCGCAAGGGGCAAAAAGACCGACACCCGCCGTTCAGGCTGCTGACCTGTCCCGTTTGTGGCAAAGTCAGCGAACGCTCGATTAAGTCGAAGCTGTGTGAAGCCTGTCAGCGCGAAAAGGATAAGGCGAATACTGCCGCGTATCGCGCCCGGGCAAAAGCAGGCACATCCAGGCGTCTGGGCGAATCGTATCCGTGCTTGAGCTGCGGAGAGCTTTATACCCTGACCAGCGGCAAGCAACGCTATTGCCCGCGCTGTGCTGCCGCCGAAACAACAAAAAATATTCGAGCACACAAACGGGCTTATAACGCAAAAAAGCGTGAAGAAGACCCAAGCTATTTTATAAACCTCAACAAAGCTCGTCCCTCAAAGGATACTATACGGATCTGTCCTGTCTGCGGAAACTCTTTTGCTGCGTCTTTTTATCATCGCATCTATTGCAGTGAAGAATGCCGCCGAAAG
>ENA-UOJC01001998-UOJC01001998.1-human-gut-metagenome-genome-assembly--contig:-C104-NODE-1998-length-23916-cov-41.137086_pt1 | contig 23916 bp, 15 predicted proteins | sample MGYA00242339_ERZ723886 | MGnify/ENA metagenome assembly ERZ723886 | reverse complement strand
TCAACATTCCATCCGGATGGCCTCTGCGTAATCCGCGTAATCTGCGAGACTTTATGATACCGGTTTTTATGATACCGGTTTGATTGTGGAATGATACCGGTTTGATTGCGGACGCGCCACGGCGCGTCCCTACAAGTGAATGGAAGCCATCCGGCGGGATTTCCCATCCGGATGGCTTCTGTGTAATCTGTGTAATCTGTGAGACCCCTGGGAGAATTGGGAGAGATGGGAGAATTGGGAGAGATGGGAGAATTGGGAAAGAGGGGAACAGGGGTGTCGGGTTATAACGGATTCCGCGTGGCGGCGGAATCCGTTACAGGGGTCAGGGGACGAGGAGCTTCTGCGATCCGTGGGCGGGGAGGGTCAGGATGTAGAGGCCGGGAGCAGCGGAGAGGGTGTTGCGGCCGGTGTGGAGGGGGGCGGCGGAGATGGTCTTGCCGTCGGGGGCGGTCAGGATGGCCTGTCCGTCGAGGGTGATGTCAGCGGGGATGGTGACAATCACCTGGCCAGGGGCGGTGGCGATCTTGATGCCGGAGGCATTTATTCCGTCGATTCCGGATGCGGGAATCACGTCGGCGCGGTTGGAGAGGGGATGCAGGCCGCCGTAATTCTTCTCTGCGGCCACATAATATGTGGCCTGTCCGTTGAAGTCATCGGTGTAGTTCCTGTCGGTCAGACCTGAGGCGATGACCTCACCGTCGCGTAGGACGGAATAGGTCAGCTGTGAGGCATCCGACTGGGCGGGAGTGTAGCTGATGTCGTCGAGCTGCAGGCCGAAGATGTCACGGCTGGTGTAACGGATGGCGAAGAAGCGGGCATCGGCGGGAAGTTCGGCCGTCACCTCCTCCCAGTATGGGGTCTTGTCAGCCTCGCCGGTCTTTGTCAGGTAGGTTGACAGGAGGGTGAAGTCCTCCACATTGTCGCCGGTGGCGGAGGTGAGGATTTCGATGGTCTCGGAACCGTAGGCGTAGTGGAGGGGACGGACAAAGAAGCTGAGCGTGGTGCCACCCTTGACCTCGGGTGAAATCAGCCAGTCATCCGCGCTGACATTGTAGTCGAACGGGGAGAAGACAATCAGCGAGCGGGCCGAGAGCTGGTAGCCGGCGTAGATGTATTCAAATCCCGCGTCGGCGTAATCCCAGACTTGCCATGCCTTGGGTTTGCCGGAACCGGGGAAGGTCTGGCCTGAGAAGCCGATGACACGTTCGCCGTCGAGGTCGAGGTTGGTGAACAGGCCGAGTGACGTGCTGTAATCCCAGGGGGTCAGACCCTCGCAGTTGAGCATGCCGGAGTCGGTGCGCGGGGCAGACCAGGAGAGGTTGACGGTGGATGACTCCCCGTCGCGTTCGGCGGTGAGGTCGCGGACGACATACTCAAACTGCACTTTCAGTTCGGTCTCGCCGAAGACGGTGTTGTTGTCGGGGTCGGCGTCATTGTCGGGAAGCAGGGTGAGGTCGTAGTAGAGCGGTCCCTCCATACCTGCGTCGAGGGTGACATAATAGACCAGTTCAAGACTCTCTGTGGGCTGGAGGGTGACTTCCTGACCGGGACGGGTAGCCTCGGGGAATGACACGACATCGCCGTCGAGGGTGGTGAAGTTAAGTTCGGGAACAGTCACTGTCAGCTCCTCGCGGCCATAGTTGGAGGCCAGGAACTTCCAGGTTGTCTCCTTCTGGGCAACCATCGAGGAGTGTACGGCGGTCTCGCGGAGGGTCAGCTCGTGGTCGAAGTAATTATCCATTCCGTATGCGTCGAGCATCCAGATTTCATCGTCGTGGTTGCCTGTGAAACCGAAGTCAATCACCGGCTCGATCCACTGGCGGTTCATCAGTTCGGCAGGGAGGGGGAGGGAGTAGGTCTGCCATCCGGCGACATCGGAAGGCTCGATTGTGGCAATCGAGACAGGGCCGTCGAAGGTGAGGGCGCTGACCTCTGTTACGGCGCAGTGGGGATGGTTGTAGATGCGCAGCACCAGTCTCGCGCCATCCTCTGTCAGGGTCGAGAACTTGGGAAGGTGGAGCGAACCACGGGCGGCACCCTCCTCCTGAGTAAAAGCGATGAGGGCCTTGCCCGAGGCGTTGGCGGCTTCAGGAAGGGCTTCGGCAGGGTTGTCGAAATACCAGTCGAGTGTGTAGTCCTCACCGGGTTTGTCCATCGCGAGGGGCTGGAGGGTTATCTCGCCGTCGGCGAACTCCTCCATGGCGGGGATTTCGTAGGGCTTGCCGAGCATCACACCCTTGCCACGGGGTGTCTCACACTCACCGGCGACATTGGAACCGCTGACGGCGAGGTAGTGCATCGCCAGAGGGTAGGATTCGGGGATGGAGTAGACATACTCGCATACCCCCTGGGTCTCACCCACGCGGGTGTAGGAGCCACCTCCCGATGAGTGGCGGATGACATAGGTCATCTGCGCCGGGTCGGCATAACCGCCGTTGGCTCCTTCGGAGGGCTGTGTCCAGCGCAATGTCATGGTGCGGTTGTCCTCGCTGCAGGTCACCACGAGGTCGGTGACGGGGGCGGGGACATCCTGACCGGTGTAGACCCTGACAGTGGCGGGATTTGAAGCCCCTGCGGTGTTGCTGACAGTCACGGTGACATTGCCGTAGCCCTGGCCGTTGAGGATTTCAACGTTCATGGGGTCGCCGGGCTTTCCTATGAGGGTCTTGGTCTCGGCGGAGGTGGTGACTGTCGCTTCTAGGTTAATGTCTGAACCGAGGTTATCGCCGGCTTCGTTGAGGAGCGGCATCGTGAAGCTCACTATCGCCTGCTCGCTTCCCATCGGGGCGGCTGTGGCGGCGAGGTCTGAGACGGGGGCCGGGACGGTGGTCTGGCGGCCGTCAGCCTCCACCACGAAGTCGCGGAGGAATAGATGGAAGGCATTCTTTTTCGAGGTGGCACGCACGGCGAGGTAGGTCTTGCCGGTGTGGGTCGGGGCGAAGGAGAATTCCATCGGGGTGAATGCCTCGTTGCGGATTTCAGGGGAGGTATGGATTTTGCGCATTGAGGCGGGGTCGGGGGTCTCACCCTCCCATACCTCGTAGGTCTCGGTGAACTTGGGGCTTTCACCCATTCCGCGCACGTTGAAGGCGAAACGTATCATGGCGTCGGTGGAGGGGATGTTGACGGCGGGGAGAATCAGCCAGTCGTCGGCATCGTTGTCTACCGAGAAGTTGTAGCGGACAGCCCCGAATTGCTCGTAGTAGCTCCATACGCCGTCGTCGCCATTGGCGTTGACGGTCTGGAACTCGTTGTATTCCTCCTTGGTGGGCTGCATCGAGAAGGGGAGGGCGTAGATGTCACCCTCGCTGACAAGCTGGAGGGTGATGGCGCGTACCTGGGCTTCACCTTCGGTGTTCAGGCCGAGGTAGCGGATGCCACCCTGCGCGACACTTATGACGCGGCTGACGGTGGTGAACTCCTCGGTGGAGTCGAGGGTGAAGAGTGACTGCCGGGCAGCGTCGGCGGGGGCATTCCCCATCGACACCTCCACCGCGTCACCTTTGACCTCTATGGTGATTTTCACCCGGGAGTTGTCGGGGAGGATGAATGAGGGGGTGAAGCTGGTGGAGGCGGATATCTCGCGGGTATCGGGGAAGTCGACGGGAAGATGACGGGCGGGAGCCTCGTCGGTGGCCTCCAGGCGGAAATTGCGGGTCAGGAGCTTGTAGCGGTTGGCCGGTGAGGAGCAATGCAGGGCCGGACGGTAAAGGCCCGGTTCGGCCACGGTGAACACCACCTCGCGGCGGTATGTCTCGGTGCCTACTGTCGGGTCGGCGAAGAGTTCGGTGAACTGGGTGGGGTCGTCACCCTGGCCGAACAACACCTCGACAGACTCCCCGTTGCCCCAGCAGCGGGCATCGAAGGAGAATTTGTAGTTGCCTGCCTCTGGAATCTCGATTTCGGGGAAAAGGAGGTAATCGTCGGCGGCATCAGTCTGGCTGTATTCATAGGCCATACCCTCGTTGGCGGTGTCGTATTTCCAGGTCTTGCCATCCTCGTTGGCGTCGATGAACTCGAAATGGCGGCTCTCTGTGGCCAGCGGCACCATCTCGAAGGGGACGGTGAAGCCCTCCTGGGCCACCGCCTCGATGGCGATGTTGCGGATGTAGAGGGATATGCCCCATTCTGGGGAGTTGCAGTGGACCATCACATAGTATTCCCCGGCAGGGGTGGAGAACTCCGAGGTCAGCACCCCGTAGTTCATGTTTGGCACACTTGCGCAGCTGTATATGGTCACAGCGTCGGCGGCTGTGCCGGTCGGGGAGAGGCAAATATCGAATGTCTCGGGACGGGCTGTCTGCTTGGCCTCAAGCGACAGGTTATAGCTTCCGGAAGGGGCATTGAAGCTGACAGGACCGAGGACGAGGTAGTCGTCGGCTGCGCCTGAGACCCCAAGTCCCTCATAGCAGGCGGCTCCGTCAGGGTAGCCTTTCTCGAACTTCCAGGTCTTGCCGTCACCGTTTCCGTCGATGATAGCGGCCTGGTCGAAATCCTCCTGGGTCAGCAGGGGGAACTGTGCGGGGAGACTGACAGCCGGGGCTTTGGCCACACGCAACCGTGACAATTGTCCGGGTCGAATCTCCCGGAGGTTGCTTTCGGCGAGGCCGTTCCTCGGCAGAGGAGTGGAGGCCTGCGGGAGCAACGGGAACAGTGTCGCCGCAGCCAGAAATAGTAAAGATTTGTTCATTAGTGATAAATGATTAGAGTGGAATATTGTCGGGTAAAACGCGAATGATTGTCCCTCATCCGCAAAGTTAAACAAAATCCCCCATTGCGCCCTATATATCAGGGAGATTTATTGTGGGAAGATTGGGAATATTGGGAATTATGGGGAAATCGGGAATTTTGGGAGGGGATTTTGGGATGTGGGGGAATTTGGTTATCTTTGGGGTGATAATTACATACAATGAATATAATGAGGAGAGATTGGTATGAATGCTGAAAATAAGGAGTTTATAAGGCCGATTGGGGATTACAGGGGACTGATTGTTTATAAGAAAGGGGAGTGTATCTATGATTTGACTTTTCATTTTGCCAACCGGTTTCTTGATAAGAAGGACAGGACGGTCGACCAGATGGTGCAGGCGGCGCGTAGCGGGAAACAGAATATCATTGAGGGGTCGGCCGCGGCGGTTACTTCCCGCGAGACTGAAATCAAGCTTTTCAATGTCGCCAAGGCGAGTTTCGATGAGCTTCTGGCTGATTATGAGGATTACCTGAGGGTAAGGGGACTGGGGTTGTGGGATGAGGAGAAACAACGACGGGTGAGGGATTTCTGCAAGATCAACAATGATTCGGAATTATACCGGAGGATTGCGCCTTTGAGGGATGATGTGACGTTGGCTAATCTCTGTATCACGATGATTCGTCAGGAGCTGTATTTGCTGGTCAGACTGATTGAGAAGGCCAAACGCGATTTTCTGGAGAATGGGGGAATCAGGGAGGAGATGAGCCGCGCAAGACGGGAGTATCGGAGGAGAAATGAGGGATATTGATGGGGGAATGAGAGGGGATGGGAATTAATGGGAAGATTGGGAGGATTGGGAATTATGGGAGATTTGGGAATTTTGGGAGGATTGGGAGTTATGGGCCACAAAGTTTTTGAGGCGCCCAAGGTCATCAATTTTCCCAAAATTCCCAAATCTCCCATAATTCCCAATCCTCCCAATCTTCCCATTAATTCCCATCCTCTCCCAATTTTCTCATTATTCCCATTGAAGATGGCAAGGCCCCGGGGGCCGCGCTGGGCGCGGCTACCGGGGCCTTGTGGTGGGGGAGGAGGGTGGGATTAGAGACGGGCTTTGATGGCGGCTGTCTCTGCCTCGTAACCGGGTTTCTCGAGGAGGGCGAACATGTTTTTCTTGTAGGCCTCGACTCCGGGCTGGTTGAAGGGGTTGACATCAAGGAGGTAACCTGAGATGCCGCAGGCTTTCTCGAAGAAGTAGATGAGCTCGCCGAGGTATTCTTCCTTGAGGGCGGGGATGATTACCTGTATGTTGGGGACATTGCCGTCGACGTGGGCCAGACGGGTGCCGAGTTCGGCCATCTTGTTTACTTCATCGACGCGTTTGCCGGCGAGGTAGTTGAGGCCGTCAAGGTTGGCTTCATCGGTGGGGATGACGGTCTCTTTGTCGGCTTTGGCCACGGAGATGACGGTCTCGAATATGGTGCGTTCGCCATCCTGAATCCACTGGCCCATGGAGTGGAGGTCGGTGGAGTTGTCGACTGACGCGGGGTAGATGCCTTTGCCGTCCTTGCCTTCGCTCTCGCCATAGAGCTGCTTCCACCATTCTCCGAAGAAGTGGAGTTTGGGGTTGTAGTTGACCATGATCTCGATTTTCTTTCCGGCGCGGTAGAGGGCGTTGCGGGTGGTGGCGTAGAGGAAGCTGGGGTTGGAGTCGTTGGCTGCGACGGTAGCGGCTTCCATATGGCGTGCGCCATCGAGGAGCTTGCGGATGTTTAATCCGGCGACGGCGATGGGGAGGAGTCCGACGGGGGTCAGCACAGAGAAACGTCCGCCCACATTGTCGGCGATGACGAATGTCTTGTAGCCTTCCTCGGTGGCGAGCTGGCGGAGTGCGCCGCGTTTCTCGTCGGTGATGGCCACGATGCGTTTTGCAGCCTCGGCTTTGCCTACCTGCTTCTCAAGCTGCTCTTTGAGCAGACGGAAGGCGATGGCGGGTTCGGTGGTGGTTCCTGACTTGGAGATTACCACGATACCGAATTTCTTGTCTTTGAGGAAATCCTGAAGTTCGTTGAGGTAGTCCTCGCCGATGTTCTGGCCTGCGAAGAGGACGTTGCAGCGGCGGCTGTCACCCTTTTCGCGGAGCATCGAGAAGCTGTCGCCGAGGGCTTCGATGACGGCCTTGGCTCCGAGGTAGCTTCCGCCGATACCGATTGCGACCACGAACTCGCATTTTTCGCGGAGGTCTTTGGCCACTGCCTCGATGTCTGCAACGAGGCTGTCGGGTGTCTGGGAGGGGAGGTTGACCCATCCGAGGAAATCGGAACCGAGTCCGGTCCCTTTATGGAGTTTCTCAAGGGCGGCGGTTGCCTCCGGGTCAAGGGCCTGGATCTGCTCGCCTGTTACGGTCTGAAGGACATCCTTCACATTGACTTTGATTGTTTCCATGTCGATATTTAAATTTGTGTATGGTTTCTGGGGTTGGGAATTATGGGAGTTTTGGGAGGAGTGGGAGGATTGGGGGAGGGGGGATGCTTGGGGAGGTCAGGGGTTGCGGGTCAGCTTTATCAGCTCGAGGCGTGAGGCCGATTTGCGGGTGACCTCGAGGCGGAGCGGGCCGAGCTCGATGGTTTCCCCCTGGGCGGGAATCTGACCGGTCTCGCAGAGGATGTATCCGGCGAGGGTCTGGTATTCGTCTGACTCGGGTATGTCGAAATGATAGGTCTCGTTGAGATGCTCGATTTCGATGCGTCCCGAGAACTCCCAGACATCGGGGGCGAGCTGGCGCTCCACGATGTCGGTGGAGTCGTGTTCGTCCTGTATGTCGCCGCAGATTTCCTCCATGAGGTCCTCGAGGGTGACCATTCCGGCGGTGCCGCCGAACTCGTCCACGATGACGGCGATGGAGCGCTTCTCGGCCAGCAGGCGGCGCATCATCTTGCTTGCCAGGAGGGTCTCCGGGGCGTAGACTACCGGTTTGAGGCGTTCTTTCCAGTCGACTTCGGGAGTGAACAGTTCGCTGACGTGGATGTAGCCCAGCACGTTGTCGATGTCCTCGCGGAAGACAAGAATCTTTGAGCGTCCGGATGAGGTGAAGAGGGCCGAGAGGGTGTCGCGGTCGGTGGAGTCGATGTCGACGGCCACGATTTCGTTGCGGGGCACCATGCAGTCGCGCAGATGGGTCTCGGAGAAGTCAAGGGCGTTATGGAAAATCTGCACCTCGCGCTCCACCTCGGCGTGTTCGTCGGCTTTCTCGTCGATGGTCTGCTCAAGGTATTCGTTGAGGTCGCCCATCGAGATTATGCCGAGTTTGGTGTCCTTGTCCTTTATGCCGCCCAGGCGCATCAGCAGCTTGGAAATCCATGTCGAGAAGAGCGACACGGGATACAGCAGGCAGTAGAGCAGGGCGGTGAAGGGGGCCACCAGCCGCAGCGAGCGGTTGGGGTTGATGCGGAAGATTGTCTTGGGGAAGAACTCGCCGGTCAGCAGTATGACCAGTGTGGAGAGGAGGGTCTGGCTTATCAGCACCCATGCCTGGTTGTCGAAGATGGTCTCAAGCCACGGCTCTATCATCTTTGCCGCGCCGATACCGTAAACCACCAGCACGATGTTGTTGCCTACCAGGATGGTGGAGATGAAGAAGTTTGGGTTGGAGTAGAAAAGGCTCAGGCAGCGGCCCAGAAGCCCTCCCTTCTGTATGTCAAGCTCCACACGCACGCGGTCGGAGGTGACGAACGCGATCTCGATGCCCGAGAAGAGCGCCGAGAAACCGAGTGCGATCAAAGTCAGTATCAGCCAGGTTGCGTCCATTTGTTTTTCATTGTCATGAGGTCAACGGTTGCTGACGAAATCGGAGGTGGGGAAGATTCCCGAAGGGCGGCGGATGACATATTCGGTCATCGCCTCGTTTGACTCGAAGCCGTAGCCTTCGATAATCCTGTCAGCCCGTTCGATGTGTATGAAAGAGTCGGAATAGAGTTTGCGTTGGGTCTGGTCCCAATATAGTTGCTGGGTGAGGAATCGGTCGCCGTTTACATTCTTCATCCTTACATTGCGGTCGAACCTCCAGATTTTGGTCACGCTCCAGTATGTGGCGGTGTCGGCCGTGAATGTGCCATTCTCCTTCATGTCATTATCATATTTAATAACGTACAGACCCTCCGGGAAGTTCCAATGAGGTTCTTTTGCTTCCTCAAACATCAGCCAAAGGGGGGCTGTGATGTGGTAGCGGGTGAAGCCGGAGTCGGAGATGGTGGTGGAGACATCGATGGTCTTCATGGTCGGGAATGTCTCGGGGTCGGCGGAGATGGCGATTGTCTCGCGCTTGTCTTCGCCGCATGACTGCATGACAATCCCCGCGCCGAAGCCGAGGGCTGTCAGCACCAGCGGGAAGAGTCTCATTGTCAATCCTTTCCTGTCCATAAAGGGGAAACACACCGGGGAGCGTGACGGTCGCGGGTCAGCGCAGCTTGTTCTGCCAGAACCAGAGCTCGTTGACGTTCACTCCGATTGTGAACTGGAAATAGTTCTCGCTGACCAGCTTGACGGGATGAGCCTCGCGGTGGCGGTATTCAAACGAGAGGTTGATCATAGTCTTGGTGGAGGGGGCGGGGAGGCCGAAACCGAGCGACAGGCCGTATTCCCTGACCGAGTTGCTTCCTACCATTATGTAGTCGTTGGAGCAGTAGCCACCCAGGCGGTAGCGCACACGCTGGATATAGTTGCCTCGCAGCGCGGGCTGGAACTCGGCTCCAAGGGCGGCTTTCCAGCGGTTGTCGAACTGGTTGGCCCCGGCGTTGTCGAATCCTTCGATAAGGCGGTATTTGACATCCTTCCAGGGCTGGTAGGTGAAGTCGGCCTCGACGGTGAGTTTCTTGCGCCATTTCCAGGAGATACCGGCACCCCAGGTCTCGGGCTGGTCATAATGGCCCTTCATGGAGCCGTAGCCGATGGTGTCGTTATTGGTGTCCTGGCCGACATCATACTTTACTCCGTAGGCATGGCCGTGGAACGACTTGCGGGGGGTGTATATGACACCGAGGGTCACCTCATTCTCCGGGTTGACGTTGAAGCCGTACTGCACACCGAGACGCATGTTGTAGTCTTTCACCTCCAGGACGCGCTCGAAGAGCGAGGTGGTCGAGGCGCTGTATATGTAGGTGTCGTTGAGCAGTGTGCCGAACAGGTAGCTGAAGTTGAGACCCAGGGTGAAGCCCTTGAAGGGACGTGCGGCCAGACCGACGAAAAGCTCGTTGAGAGTCCCGGAGCCCTGGTACTCGTTGGTGCCGTTGGAAATCTCGCTGCCGAACTTGTAGCCGACCTCGGAGTAAGGCACCATACCGATGGCCATACCGCCGTAGCGGGTCATCGGGAACTGGAGGGCCACATAGTCAAGACCGCCGGTGAAGTCCTTGCCGGATTTCTTGACCCCGTCGCGGGTCTCGGAGGTCGAGAGCGACTTGATGTTGGCGGCGATGTCGAAGAGGAATGTCACCGAGTCGATGGCGGCATATGAGGCAGGGTTCATGAAGTTGATGGCCTCTCCCGAGCGTGAGGCCAGACCGACCCCGCCCATTGCTTTCTGGGAGGCGTTGGAGTAGTCTGACAATGCCCCGTATCCGAAGCGGGAATATGGGGAAATCTCGGAATTCTGGGCGGAGGCTGAGGCGCAACCGAGCAGCCACGCCATCGCCACGAGGATGGATATAGAGAGTCTGTTCATATTTTCTCGTTGTATAGGAGTATGCTAAGCAAGCCTTTGGTGACCAGGCAGGGGTCGATGGTGACCGGGAAGTCGAGCAGCTCGCTGACGCGTTTTGACCATCCGCCGGTCAGCACCACCCGGGTCTCGGGTGGGAGCAGCCCGCGGTAGTAGTTGATTTCACCGGCGACTCCGCGGACGGCTCCGGCACGCATGGCGGTCATCGTGTCGTGGCCGAACTCGGGTGTCTCCCCGTAGCCGTTGACCTCCGGCAGGCGGGCGGTGAAGCTGCGCAATGCCCTCAGGCGCATGCCGACTCCGGGTGCGATGTTGCCGCCGGCGTAGTGGCCGTCGGCGGTGACGACATCATAGGTGACGGCTGTCCCCATGTCTACCACCAGGGAGTTCTCCCCCGGGAAAAGGCTCCAGGCTCCGACAGCCGCCGCGATGCGGTCGGGGCCGAGGGTCGCCGGGGTCTTGTAGTCGATGACCAGAGGAAGCGGCAGGCGCGAGGAAAGCTCGCTGGCCTGGATGCCTCGTTTCGACAGCCATGCAACCATCTCCTCGCCGTTGCCCGTCACCGAGCAGCAGAGGGCCTTTCGCGGGGAATAGCGGCTGACGACCTCTTCGAGGTCGCGCTTGTGGAGGCGGCGCTGGAAGGTCTCCTCCTTGATTAGTTCCGGGCCCTCCCAGAGGGCTATCTTGGCGGAACTGTTGCCTTGGTCGATTGTCAGCAGGGGCATAAACCTTCTGGTTGGGATGTCGGACTTTTTGGGCTGGTCAGGTGTCGGGCCGTGGGGGATGATCCGGGCGGTTATTTTCTCTTCTGCTGCTGTTTCTGCTGCTCGCGCAGGATTGCCTGCTGCTTGCGCTGGGCCTCTTCGAGACGGGCCATCCAGCCTGACTTCTTGCGGGGCTTGGCGGCGTTGGCCTTCATCTGGGCACGCATCTTCTCCTCGTCGGTGAAGTAGCGGAAGAGGTAGGTCTGGATGATTGTGATCAGCAGCGAGAGGAAATAATAGTAGCTCAGACCGGCGGCGTAGTCGTTGAAGATGAAAAGGAACATCACCGGCATGAGGTACATCATCCACTTCATTCCGGGCATCGCGGCCGAACCGCCCTGGTTCTGCATGTTGATGCGGGTGTAGATGATGTTGGTGGCGGTCATCAGCAGACAGAACAGGCTGACGTGGTTGCCATACCAGGGTATGGTGAAGGGGAGGGTGAAAATCACGTCGGGGGCGGAGAGGTCGGTGGCCCAGAGGAAGTGCTGGCCGCGAAGCTCGATGGCCGAGGGGAAGAACCAGAACATGGCAATCAGCACCGGCATCTGGAGCAGCATCGGCAGACAGCCCGACATGGGGCTTGCCCCGGCCTTGGAGTAGAGGGCCATGGTCTTCTGGTTGCGCACCATGGCGTTCTCCTGTCCGGGATACTTCTCGTTGATTTCCTTGATTTCAGGTGCGAGCAGGCGCATCTTGGCCTGCGACTTGAAGCTCTTGTAGGTGAAAGGGAAGAGTATCACCTTGATGAACACCGTAAGCAGGAAGATAATCAGGCCGTAGGAGCTGATAAACTTGCTGAGGAAGGTGAACACCGGAATGATTATCAGGGTGTTGATCCAGCGGAAGATGGGCCATCCCAGGGGGATGAGGTTGGTCAGGTCGAGGGAGTCATCCTCTGCGCCGGGAATCTCCTTGTCGAGCGAGGAGAGCAAGGGGTAGAGATTGGGCCCCATGAAGATGTCGATGGAGACCGGGGTCTCGGCCTCCGAGCTGTAATCCATCACAGCCTCGGCGGCGAGGTCTTTGACAAACTTGGGATTCTCCTTGAGGTCTTTGGAGGCCACGTCGGCGGAGGTGAAGCATGTACGGGGAATCATCACCATCGAGAAGAACTGATTCTTGAAGGCAATCCATTTCAGCTTCTGGTTGAGCGATTCCTGCTTCTCTCCCTGGGCCGAGAGGTCGTCGGGGGAGTCGCCGAGATATTTATAGTAGAGTCCGGAGTTGCGTTCCTCGAAGGTGCGTCCGCGCTCGTTGCGTCCCATCGTCTGCTTCCAGTAGAGTGTGGTTGTGGCCACGGAAGAGGGGATTATCTTCTGCATGCCTTTCTGGAACACCTCCATATTGACCACATAGCTGTCTTCGGGGAGGGTGTAGCGGAGACCCCACATCGCGCCGTCGCCGAGGTCGAGGGTCATCTCGACCACCGAGTCATTGACCTGGAGGGGGGTGAAGTAAAGCTCGGAGGTATTGAAGCGCTGTGAGGCTGAGAGCAGCTCGAAGGCGTATTCATTGTAGCCGGGACGACAGATTTCCACGTCGGCGGTGTCGATGACGTTGGAATGCTGGTTCTCGGGGAGATAGGTCTTGTAGTCGAGCAGGGTGGCGCGTGAGATATAGCCGCCACGGGTGGTCAGCTCAAGGCTGAGCTTGGAGTTCTTGAGGGCCACCGACTGCTCCTTGCCGCTGCGGTAGCGGGCGAATGAGCCGTAACGCTGGGCGTCGTCGAGGGCTTCGCGGAGGTTGCGGATGGCCTCGTTGCGGTCGGCGACGGTCACGTCGTCGGAGAAGTCGCCGTTGGCGACTGTCTGGTATGGGAGGGTGCGGCCACCGGCCTTGACGGTGCCGCTGACGGTCTGGCCGTCATAAGAGAGTGACACCTTCGCGGTGGAGTAGTCGTAGCGGGTCACGGAGTCGTTGCCGGCCACACGGGCACCGGCCTCCCGGACGATGGCAGGGACGGCGGCCACCTCGGCGGTGGTCAGCGAGTCGACACCCAGCACCGGGCGGTTTTCGTCCTGGGTCTTGGCTGCGGCCTCGGCCTGCTCCTGCTGTTGTTGCTGCAATTGCTTCTGCTTGTTGTTGTTGATCCACATGAAGCCGAAAATCAGCACGCCCATCAGCACCAGGCCGGTAAGTGTATTCTTGTCCATTTCTCGGAAATCAGGGTTTAAGGTTACTTTTCAGTTTTCGCGCCTGCTTCGGCCTTTTCGGCATTGTAGCTTATGGCGGCGCTCACGAAGCTGAGAAAGAGGGGGTTGGGGTTTAAGACGGTGGAGGAGTATTCGGGATGGTATTGTGTGCCGAGGAACCAGCGCTTGCCGGGAATCTCGACAACCTCTACCAGCCCTGTGTGGGGGTTCTCCCCCACGCATGCCATTCCGGCCTCCTCGAATACCTTGCGGTAGTCGTCGTTGAATTCGAAGCGGTGGCGGTGACGCTCACTGATGAGTGTCTGGCCGTAGGCCTTGGAGGCCAGTGAGTCGGGGCGGAGCTTGCACTCGTATGCCCCCAGACGCATCGTGCCCCCCATGTTGGAGATGCTCTTCTGCTCCTCCATGAGGTCGATGACGTTGTGGGTGGTCGAGGGATTCATCTCGGTGGAGTTGGCGTCGGCCATGCCGAGGACGTCGCGGGCGAACTCAATCACCATGCACTGCATGCCCAGGCATATGCCGAGGGTGGGGATGTCATGCTCGCGGGCCCATTTCAGGGCTGAGAATTTCCCTTCTATGCCGCGCTGTCCGAAACCGGGAGCGATAATCACGCCGTCGAGGGGTGAGAGCAGCTCGTCGGCGTTGTCGTCGTTGAGCTTCTCGGAGTGGATGTAACGCAGGTCGAGCTTGCGGTCATTGTAGGTGGCCGCCTGGAAAAGCGACTCATTGATTGACTTGTAGGCGTCCTGGAGCTCGACATATTTGCCGACCAGGCCGATGGTGACCGGTTTGGTTGCGGCGTGGAGCTTGTCGAGGAAGTGGAGCCAGGGAGCCATATGGGGTTCACCTTCGGGGGTGATGCCGGTCTTGCGGAGCACGATTTCGTCGAGGTGTTGCTCGTGCATCTTAATCGGTACCTCGTAAATCGACGGGACATCGATTGACTGTATAACCGCGTCGGGAGCCACGTTGCAGAAGAGGGCGATTTTACGTCGCGCCTCGGCTGTCATCGGATGCTCGGTGCGCAACACCAGGACATCGGGCTGGATGCCAAGCTCCTGGAGCTTCTTGACGGAGTGCTGGGTGGGCTTTGTCTTCAGCTCCTTGGCTGCGGCGATGTAGGGGACATATGTCAGGTGGAGGCATAGGCTGTTCTGGCCCAGCTCCCAGCGGAGCTGTCTTACCGCCTCCAGGAAGGGGAGCGACTCGATGTCGCCCACGACTCCGCCGATTTCGGTGATCACGAAGTCAAATTCGCCGGTGCGGCCGAGCTGCTTGACGGCGCGTTTGATTTCGTCGGTGATGTGGGGGACAATCTGTACGGTCTTTCCCAGGTAGTCGCCATGGCGTTCCTTGTTGATGACGCTCTGGTATATGCGTCCGGTGGTCACGTTGTTGGCGCGGGTGGTCTGTATGTTTGTGAAGCGCTCATAGTGGCCCAGGTCGAGGTCGGCTTCGTGGCCGTCGACGGTCACATAACATTCTCCATGCTCATAGGGGTTGAGCGTGCCCGGGTCGATGTTGATATACGGGTCGAATTTCTGGATGGTGACACGGTAGCCACGCGCTTTCAGCAGACAGGCGAGCGATGAGGAAATAATCCCCTTCCCAAGGGAGGAAACAACGCCGCCGGTCACAAAGAGATATTTAGTTTCCACGAATGATGGTGAATGAATTGGGCGATAAAGAATATCAAGCCACAAAGTTACTGAAATTTTTCGATTTCATCTCCCTGTTAACGCTTATTTGCTAAAATAAAGCCGCCCCGGGAATAGCCGGAAATCGCCTTAGCGAGAAAAAATCAAAAAAATCGCTTCCGCATCCCGCCAAATCCGAAAAAAAGTATTACCTTTGCAAGCCTGTAAATGAGAAACCGCCCTCCCGAAGCGGGGGAAGGTCGAATTTTAAGCGGAAACGCAAGGCATCTCGGGGTGTAGCACAGTTGGTTAGCGCGCCACGTTCGGGACGTGGAGGTCGGAAGTTCGAGTCTTCTCACCCCGACCCTCAAAGGGTCAATCGCTTGCAGACCATTGAATGGAGTGCAAGCGATTTTTTTCGTTTTATCGGCATTTTGGCCCGGTCAGCTTCTTTGAGACCAACCCTATAAAACTCACTTATAAAATTTGCCTGTCTTCCAGGCAAGAAAAGCACAAATGAAGATTCTGAAGTATTTGATGGCGACATTCCTTTTGTCGGCATTGAACGCCACGGCGACAGACATCGCCAATTTCGGTATGTATGAACAGGCCAACCGGCGCGTGATGGAGCAACCCAACTCCGGCACGCGGGTAATAATGATGGGCAATTCAATCACATATTTATGGAATGGCGCACACCCCGACTTTTTTGTCGAGAACGACTTTATATGCCGTGGCATCGGAGGACAGTCCACTTACGAGATGCTGTTGCGGTTCCGCGAGGATGTCGTCAACCTTGAACCTGCTGGCGTGGTGATCGCGGGCGGCACCAATGATGTGGCCGAAAACCTTTACCCCTATGATGAGCGTCGGACTTTCGGCAACATCCTGTCCATGGTTGAAATCGCCCGTGCGAACAATATCGAGGTTTTCCTCGCGTCGGTTCTCCCGGCTGCGGGGTTCAGATGGAACACCGCGATATCCGATGCCAAGGATAAGATTGAAAATCTCAATGCGCTGATGCGGGAATATGCCGACATCAATGATATTCCCTACATTGACTATTATTCGGCGATGACCGGCAGGGACCGCGAATTATATGAGGGCTTCACCTCTGATGGGGTGCATCCCAATGAGGCCGGATATGCTGTTATGGAGAGGATTCTGCTTCCGGTGATACGTGAGCGCATCCCGCTTGACGGATTCGCGGAGGCTTCTGTATGTGAGGGGGTTGAGGAGCCTTCGTTGGTGAAAGTTGACCCACAGGGGAGGGCCATCCTTCTGGATGACGCGGTAATCCACGACGTTGCCGGAAGTCTGGTCGCCGAAGGTGACCGTGGAGACACGATTATCCTGAAGCCGGGATGTTACATTGCCAGCGGGACAGGTAAAAACAGAGGGGTGACAAAATTCAACATCAGGTAAGGCTGATGTAAGGAGGGGAGGTTTGGGAATTTTGGGAAGACTGGGAGTTTTGGGAGGAATGGGGGAGCGGGATGGGTCAGCGGCGGCGGAGGACGGAGCGGACGCGGGCTTTCAGCTCGCGGATTGAGAAGGGCTTGATCAGGTAGTCATCGGCTCCGGCATTGAGAGCGGCGATGATGGTCTCGGGCGACATCCTTACCGAATAGGCGATGACGGCCACTTCGCCGGGGTCGTAAATCTGCTTTATCTGCTCGACCAGGCCGAGTCCGCAGTCGTCTATGCTCAGGTCAAGAAGTACCACCTTGTATTGCGAGAGGTCGATGTTGTAAGTCTCGTCGCCAGTGAGACAGCTTTCCACCTCATATCCCTCCAGGGCGAAATTGTCACGAATCATTTCCCCGACAGTTGTGTCGGAGTCCACGACAAGAATCCGCGCGACATCGTTGCGCGTTCTCGTTTCGTTGAAAGGATGATTGACAAAATCAGTCATTGCTTATTTGCGACCTTGTCGCTTGCTGTCCCCACGGGCTACGGAGGGAGATTCGAGGGGCTGTAAGCTGTCAGTGGATTGAATTTGCGTTTATTTGCGATGACAAATTTAGGTAAAATAGTCAATATTCCGTCAAAAGTAACCGGATTGTAAACTTTTTGTTATTGTAAATTATTGTGTTTTACAAACAGGTGTGCTGGCTCCTACAAACCGATTAGGAAGCGGAGACATCCTCTACACAAAATGGGAAAACGGTGTGCCAAAGTTTATTATCGACAGAATTGTGGTGGATTCCCAGGGCGATTCCGAAAGAAGGTTTTTGAATATGGTTCCACCAACTTTACCAATTCCACCAGCTTTGCCGATTCTACCGGCTTTATCGGTTTGACAACTTTAATATCCTCAGGGGGATATGAAAAAAGTCGGAGTGTCAAAATTTTGACACTCCGACTTGTCGGTTTATCAGACAGCGGTGAGGCTTATGCCTTGCCGGAGAGTTTTTCCTTGAGGGCGGCAAGTGCCTCGATGTCGCCGAGGGTGGTCTTTTCCACGGGGGTGGAGATCAGCGGGGTCTCCTCCTTGCGGGGACGGTCGGCACGCTTGGCTGCCTTGCGGGGAGCCTCTGCGCGTTCGGGCTTGTTGGCATCCTCGAAGATGCGGCTGTGGCTGAGGATGATGCGCTTGGAGTCCTTGTTGAACTCGATCACCTTGAAGTCGAGCTTCTCGTCAACCTTGGCCTGGCTGCCGTCTTCCTTAACGAGGTGCTTGGGAGTGGCGAAGCCTTCAACACCGTAGGGGAGCTGTACGACGGCACCCTTGTCGAGCATTTCGATGATGGTGCCCTGGTGTACGGAACCGGGAGTGAAGATGGTCTCGAACACTTCCCAGGGATTCTCCTCGAGCTGCTTGTGGCCCAGGGAGAGACGACGGTTGTCCTTGTCGATTTCGAGAACGACAACCTCGATGTCTGCACCGATCTTGGTGAATTCCGAGGGATGTTTAACCTTCTTGGTCCAGCTGAGATCGGAGATGTGGATCAGGCCGTCTACGCCCTCCTCGATCTCAACGAACACACCGAAGTTGGTGAAGTTGCGGACCTTGGCGGTGTGCTTCGAGCCGACGGGATATTTGATTTCGATGTCTTCCCAGGGATCCTGCTTGAGCTGCTTGAGGCCGAGGCTCATCTTGCGCTCCTCGCGGTCGAGGGTCAGGATTACGGCTTCGATCTCGTCGCCAACCTTGAGGAAGTCCTGAGCGGAACGGAGGTGCTGTGACCAGGACATCTCGCTGACATGGATGAGACCCTCGACGCCGGGAGCAACCTCCACGAATGCGCCGTAGTCGGCCATGACGACAACTTTGCCCTTGACCTTGTCACCAACCTTGAGCTCGGCAGCGAGAGCGTCCCAGGGATGGGGCATGAGCTGCTTGAGACCGAGGGCGATGCGCTTCTTCTCGTCGTCGAAATCGAGGATAACGACGTTGAGCTTCTGGTCGAGCTGCACAACCTCTTCGGGATGGTTCACACGGCCCCAGGAGAGGTCGGTGATGTGGATGAGACCGTCTACGCCGCCCAGGTCGATGAACACACCGTAGGTAGTGATATTCTTGACGGTTCCCTCAAGCACCTGGCCTTTTTCGAGCTTGGCGATGATTTCGCGCTTCTGCTGCTCGAGCTCGGCCTCGATGAGAGCCTTGTGGGAAACAACGACGTTCTTGAACTCGGGATTGATCTTCACGACCTTGAACTCCATGGTCTTGCCCACGAAGATGTCGTAGTCGCGGATGGGTTTCACGTCGATCTGTGAGCCGGGGAGGAAGGCCTCGATGCCGAAGATGTCGACAATCATACCGCCCTTTGTGCGGCACTTGATGTAACCCTTGATGATCTCGTCGTTTTCGAGAGCCTGGTTGACACGCTCCCAGCTGCGGGATGCGCGGGCCTTGCGGTGGGACAGGATGAGCTGGCCCTTCTTGTCTTCCTGGTTCTCGATGAACACTTCCACAACGTCGCCGACCTTGATGTCGGGGTTGTAGCGGAATTCGTTCATGGGGATGATACCGTCTGATTTGTAGCCGATGTTAACCACAGCCTCGCGCTTGTTGAGGGCGATGATGGTACCTTCGATTACATCCTTGTCCTTGACGGTGTTGAGCGATTCGTCGTAGGTTTTGGTAAGCTCCTCGCGCGACTTGTCGCTCTTGGTATCGCCATTTTCGTAGGCATCCCAGTCGAAATCAGCGATAGGAGAGTTTTTAACTTCTTCAGTCATTTAATTAAATGGTTAATAAATAAAAAGATAATTGCAACGGGGCGTGTCCGGCTCGGAAGCCGTTTGGCCCCAACCCCGGGAGAAGTGTCGCAACCGCCCGCGCAGCCCGCAACTTGCTGACTGACTATGGGTTGCAGGGCGCCGACAGGGCATACCCCTCCCAAAGTTGCCTGAAAGGCGACGCAAAGGTAAGCAAACTTTTCCAATCCTGCAACCCCTTGATTGATAATGGCGTTGTTTTGTGTCCCACGAATGAGGTCTCACGGGGAGGGGTCTCACGCAGATTCCGCGGATATATGGATTTCTCGCGGATTTGTCAGGGGGAGGGTCTCGCAGATTACACAGATTACGCAGAGGCCATCCGGAGGGGAGGGTGGTGAGTTTCTGTCCGGATGGCCTCTGCGTAATCTGTGTAATCTGCGAGACTTTTTTTCGGACAGGGTTGGCGCGGACGCGCCGCGGCGCGTCCCTACCGGAAATCTGCGTGAGGGATTTGGGAGGGATGGGAATTATGGGAGAGTTGGGAGGAGTGGGGGGATTAGTGGGGGAGGAGGGAAAGGTAGCGGGAGGCGATGGTGGAGGGGGAGAAGCGGCGGGCGACTTCGGTGTGGAGGAAGGCGGGGGTGATTTCGGTGTCGGGGTCGAGGGCGGTCTGGAAGGCCAGGGAGAGGGCGAAGGCCAGGGAGGCGGGGTTGTGGAGGGGGGCGAGGAAGCCGTTTACGGTGTCTGTTACGATGTCGGTCTGGCCCGCGTCGCCGTAGCTGACGGGGATGGCTCCGGCGGCCATGCCTTCCATGAGGGTTGCCCCCATTGTCTCGTATAAGGAGGAGGAGAGCACGACTGTGGCGCGGGCGTAGAGGTCGCGCAGGCGGTCGGGGGTGAGGAGGCCGTGGCTGGTGTGGGGGAGACGGAGGCGTTTCAGTTCGGTGTCGTCGCGGAGTTCGCCGACGAAGGCCACCTCGACATTCGCGGCGAGGGCGGGGTATTCCCAGGCGAATGTGTTGAGGGTGTCGATGGCGGCGGGGAGGTCTTTGACGGGGTCGTCGAGACGTGCGGCAGCCATCACAATCAGGCGTTTGCCGTCGGGGGTGACTTTCTCCCCGGGGGTGTAGAGGTCGACGGGGAAGGGGTGGGGGATGACGGTGATTTCCTTCCCGGGGAGGATGGCCGAGCGGAGGGCCTGGTCGCGTTGCCAGTTGCTGACGGCCACCAGACGGAGGTTGTCGGCGGCGAACACCCGGCGTTTGGTGGCGGCGATTTCCCGGCGCAGGAGTGAGCCGCGCTTGCCGTTGAAGTAGGGACAGGTGGCGCAGGGGTTGGTCTCTGTGAAGCGGGGGCAGTTGCCGGGGAGATGGCATAGGGATGTGGCCGGCCAGAGGTCATGCATCGTGTATATGACCGGTTTGCTTGTGGCGGTGATTTTTTCCAGCGATGCGAGGGAGAGGAATCCCTGTGAGGCCCAGTTGACTATCACCGCGTCAGCCTCGGCCACGAAGGGATGGCGGTGAAGCCCGACCCCGTAGCGGCCTGTCGACACCTTGAAAATATCCTTGCGCCTTACCCCCTTGACCCACAGTTCGGCCCGCTCGGCGAGGAACGGCGGAAGCCATTTCCGGCGGTCGACGGCCATCACGGCGGGATCGCCGGGGATGATTTTCCCGGGACGGGCCACAATTATGCGGGCATCGTGACCCGCGAGGCGCAGCGCGTCGGTAAGGCGTCGGGTGACTATGGCGGCGCCTCCGAGGTCGTGGTTTGTCGAGAGCAGGGCGATTTTCATGTCAGTGACGTTGATGGATGATAGTCAGGAGAGTTTCCGGCGGCGCGACCATACGCGGTTGACAGCCAGGACGCTTCCGCCGAAGATGACCAGCAGCAAGGCGCGGCAGGGGAAGTCAATCCAGTTGTTTCCGGTGGTGAGGAGGGTCGCAATCCCCCACAGGGCCATAGCCGACAGGAAGTAGAGTCCGAGTTTCCCCAACTGGTAGCCGATGGGATATTTGCGGTCGCCGACAAGATAGCTGGCCACCATCATGAACCCGTAGCAGCCGAAGGCCGCCCACGCGCAGGCCATGTAGCCGAAGCGCGGCACGAACAGGATGTTGAGCAGCAGCGTGACGGCCAGACCCATCAGTGAGAACCAGGTGCCCCAGATGGTCTTGTCGGAGAGCTTGTACCAGAGGGAGAGGTTGAAGAAGATGCCCGCGAAGAGTTCGGCCATCATGATGATCGGCACCACCCTCAGTCCCTCGAAATACTGCGGGGAGATGAAATATTTCAGCACCGGGAGGAAGAACATCACCCCGAGGAATATCAGCAGTCCGAAAGCGACGAACCAGTTCATCGCCTGGGAGTAGGAGGCGTTTTTGTCGGCCCCCTTCACTTCTTTGTTCTGGGCGAAGATGAAGGGCTCGTAGGCGAAGCGGAACGCCTGGGTGAACATCACCATGACGATGGCTATCTTGTAGTTGGCTCCGTAGATGCCGAGTCCGGCCATCGCTTCCGCCTTGTCGGGGATGAGCATCGGGTAGAGAATCTTGTCGATGGTCTGGTTCATGATTCCGGCGATGCCGAGGATTAGGATGGGGTAGCTGTAAAGCAGCATCTCCTTGAGCAGCCGGCCGTTGAAGCGGTAGCTGACCGATGTCAGTTCGGGGTAGAGGAGCAACAGCACCGTCAGGGAGCTGATGAGGTTGGCCAGGAAGATGTAGCCGATGCCGAAGGTGGGGTCATAGAACCAGCCGATTGTCTCCGGGGCGGTCTTCCACAGCCAGGGGCAGAGGAGAATGAAGAAGAGGTTGAGGCCGATGTTCAGGCCGATGTTGAGTAGCTTCAGGGTGGCGAAACGTATGGGGCGTTTCTTGTAGCGGAGATAGGCGAAGGGGAGGGAGGTGTAGGCATCCACCCCGACGGTAATCACCATCATCCATATGAAGGAGGGGTGGGCGCCGCAGTCGAGCAGCCGCGCCAGCTCGGGGGAGAGGAGACATCCGGCGATGATGAACAGCAGCGATGATGTGCCGAGCGAAATCAGTCCGGTGGTGTAGACCTCCGAGGGGTCTTTCCAGCGGTCATGGTTGGCGAAACGGAAGAATCCGGTCTCCATGCCGTAGGTGAGAATCACCAGCGCGAGGGCCACATAGGCGTAGATGTTGGTGACGATGCCGTATTCCCCTGCGGCGAACAGGTAGGTGTACATCGGGACGAGACACCAGTTGAGGAATCGCCCGACGATTGAGCTTACGCCATATATGGCGGTATCTTTGAATAGCGACTTGATTGAAGCCATAGTCTCTTGGAGGGGGAGAAGAGGGGGATGGGAGTTGTGGGAGAATTGGGAGGAATGGGAGGGTTGGGAGGAGCGGGCGGCAGAGGGGTCAATCGAAGAGGCCCCGGTCGAAGTTGAGGCGGTCGAGGCCGAGGTGGTTCCACGCCAGGTCGGTGACCTCGCGGCCACGGGGTGTCCGCTTGATGAAGCCCTCCTTGATGAGGAACGGCTCATAGACCTCCTCGACGGTGCCGGGGTCTTCCCCGAGTGCTGTCGCGATGGTAGACAGTCCTACCGGCCCTCCACGGAATTTGGTGATTATCGTGGCGAGAATCTTGTTGTCGATTTCGTCGAGTCCGTAGCGGTCGATGTTGAGGGCTTCGAGGGCGTAGCGGGCGATTTCGGGGTCGATGGCCCCGGAGCCTTTCACCATCGCGAAGTCGCGGACACGCCGCAGCAGGCGGTTGGCGATACGGGGGGTACCGCGTGAGCGGAGGGCGATTTCATGGGCGGCTTCCGCGCTGCACTCCACCGACAGCAGCCGGGCGGAGCGGAGTATGATGCGCTCAAGTATCTCGTGGTCGTAATATTCCAGATGGCAGGGGATGCCGAAGCGGGCACGCAGGGGTGAGGTCAGCAGGCCGCTGCGGGTGGTGGCCCCAACGAGGGTGAAGGGAGAGAGGGTGAGCTGCACCGACCGTGCCCCCGGCCCTTTGTCGATCATGATGTCGATGCGGTAATCCTCCATCGCCGAGTAGAGGTATTCCTCCACCACGGGGCTGAGGCGGTGGATTTCGTCGATGAACAACACATCGTTCTCCTCCAGGGAGGTCAGGATGCCGGCCAGGTCGCCGGGCTTGTCGAGGACAGGGCCGGAGGTCACCTTGAAGCCCACACCAAGCTCGTTGGCGATGATGGCCGAGAGGGTGGTCTTGCCCAGTCCGGGAGGGCCGTAGAGGAGGAGATGGTCGAGGGCCTCCCCGCGCATGCGGGCGGCCTGCACGAACACGCGCAGGTTTTCGACAACCTTGTCCTGGCCTGAAAAGTCGTCGAAACGGCGGGGGCGCAACGCCCTCTCGAAGTCGTTGTCGGAGTCGGAACGCGCGGCGTCGCGGCGGATGTCGAAGTCTTCTTCCATAATCTACCGCAAATTTACGCAATTCCCCCGGAAAAACCTCCCCCGCTCCCCAAAACTCTCATACCGATTCCGCAGATTTGTTAATAGGAAGGTCTCACGCAGATTCCGCAGATACGCAGATTTCCCGCAGATTATTTTAAAGATAAGCAAGATTAAGCCGATTTTTTGGGAAGGGTCTCACAGATTACACAGATTACACAGAAGCCATCCGGATGTTTTCCACTTGTAGGGACGCGCCGCGGCGCGTCCGCAATCAAACCGGTTATTATTATAAAGTCTCGCAGATTACGCGGATTACGCAGAGGCCATCCGGATGGAATTTGTTGGATTTCCGGCCGGATGGCGAATGACTGACG
>ENA-UOJC01001992-UOJC01001992.1-human-gut-metagenome-genome-assembly--contig:-C104-NODE-1992-length-23956-cov-11.168570_pt1 | contig 23956 bp, 23 predicted proteins | sample MGYA00242339_ERZ723886 | MGnify/ENA metagenome assembly ERZ723886 | reverse complement strand
AAATTGAAATAAACGAAAAATCCCCCTCCCCCTCTTTACAAAGGGGGTAAAGTAATAGCCTTCCATTTTTAAGGGAAGTGTCACGTAAGTGGCGGCGGGTTTGAAATTGAAATAAACGAAAAATCCCCCTCCCCCTCTTTACAAAGGGGGTAAAGTAATAGCCTTCCATTTTTAAGGGAAGTGTCACGTAAGTGGCGGCGGGTTTGAAATTGAAATAAACGAAAAATTCCTCCTGCCCCCCTTTACAAAAGGGGGCAAAGTACTAGCCTCCCTTCGTAAGGGAGGTGTCACGAAGTGACGGAGGGTTTAAAATTTAAAATCCACCACCTTTGATAATCTGGTTTTACAAAACATTAAAAGAAAAAATTCTGTTTGCTTATATTATAGAATGGCCGGTTCTGCTGAATCCTTTTCTTCAAGTGCCGTAGTTATCTCGTCAAGTATTAATTTTGCCGCAGCAATTCTGTTTTCTGCAGTCGTAATAGGGCGGCCTATTACCATATAATCTACTCCGGCAAGAATGGCATCTCTTGGTGTATCTACACGAACCTGATCATTTACGGATGCCCATGTCGGTCTGGTGGCAGGACAAACAATTATAAAATTTTCATCCTTTATTTGACTTCTGATTCTTTTAGCCTCTTCCGCACTTGCCAGAACCCCGTCAAGTCCGGAATCATATGCTACTTTGGCAAGCTGAAATACATAATCTTCTATGCTTTTTTCAACACATAATTCTGTAGTAAGGGTTCGCTGTCCAAAACTTGAAAGTAAAGTTACTCCCAGAATTACCGGAGGCTCTTTTTCCAATCGCTTACAGCAGGCATTAACAGCCTTCACCGTACCGGCAATCATTTTTGAACCGCCCTGTATATGTACATTAAAGAAGTGAATGTTATTTTTAACAAGATTAATACAGGCTTTTTGTACAGTATTTGGTATATCATGGAATTTGCTGTCATAATAACATCTTCCGCCCAGTTCCTCAATCAATCGTACTGCCTCAAAACCGTAACTCACAATCAGTGGCAATCCTATTTTAAAATATCCTACATAATCTTTAAGTTCAAGAACGAGTTCTTTAACTTCGTCCAACGTATCAACATCAAGAGCCAAAATAATTCTGTCCTTAGGACATTGAGGTTTTATCATATCTTAATCCCACCTTACTTTATCAAAATTATATTATCACCCGCAAAAAATAAAAGCAAGAAAATTTATAAAACAGAAAAAATCCCCCCAGCCACCATTACAAAGGAGGCAGAGTAATAGCTATCCTTTGTAATGGTGGTTCCACGTAAGTGCCGGCGGTTTAAAATTTGAAATAAACGAAAAATCCCCCTCCCCCCTTTACAAAAGGGGGCAAAGTAATAGCTATCCTTTGTAATGGTGGTTACACATAAGTGACGGCGGTTTAAAAATTGAAATAAACGAAAAATCCCCCTCCCCCCTTTAGAAAAGGGGGCAAAGTAATAGCTATCCTTTGTAATGGTGGTTCCACGTAAGTGCCGGCGGTTTAAAAATTGAAATAAACGAAAAATCCCCCTCCCCCCTTTACAAAAGGGGGCAAAGTAATAGCTATCCTTTGTAATGGTGGTTACACATAAGTGACGGCGGTTTAAAAATTGAAATAAACGAAAAATCCCCCTCCCCCCTTTAGAAAAGGGGGCAAAGTAACAGCCTCCCTTCATAAGGGAGGTGCCACGTAAGTGGCGGAGGGTTTTATATTTTTGACATATATATTACTATTGTTCTATAATTATTCTATGGCTAAAGTTAAATCAAAATGGGTTTGTTCGGAATGCGGTTATGAAACTGCAGGTTATTTGGGCAAATGTCCCGAATGCGGTTCCTGGGGAAGTTTGGTGGAAGAAGTTCAATTCTCAGAAAAACTGCCTAATGCCGCCGCAAATGAATTTATAAATACAGAAAAACCCGCTTTGCTAAAAGATATTAAAGTCGGTGAAGGCGTCAGAGTAAGTACTAATATTTCTGAATTTGACAGAATCCTCGGAGGAGGGTTTGTGCAGGGTTCTCTTGTGCTGCTTGCCGGCGATCCCGGTATAGGAAAATCCACCATTACACTGCAAACTTGCGGTGAACTCTGTAAAACAGGTAAAAAAGTTCTTTATGTTTCTGCCGAAGAAAGTGCCAGTCAGCTTAAACTCCGTGCAGATCGCCTTGGAATTAATTCTGATTCTCTTTATATATATCCGCAGACTAATATGGAAAATATTAAATCTCAAATTGAAGAACTGACTCCCGATTTTGTTGTTGTGGATAGTATTCAGGCTATCTATTCCAATAATGTACCGAGTTCCGCAGGTTCTGTTTCTCAAATTCGTGAGTGTTGTAATATCCTTATGCACATTGCGAAAAGCAAAAATATAACAACTATAGTCATAGGTCATGTTACAAAAGACGGCAACATTGCAGGTCCTAAAGTTCTTGAACATATGGTTGATACCGTAATATATTTTGAAGGAGATAAATATAAATCATATAGGATGCTCCGTTCTATGAAAAATCGTTTCGGGAATACTTCCGAAGTCGGAATTTTTGAAATGAATGCCACAGGATTGAGGTGTGTAAGCAATCCGAACGAACTTTTTCTTAATGAACGTTCACAGGTCGCAGCACCAGGAAGTGCCATTGTCGTTACTAATGAAGGTACAAGACCGCTTATGGTTGAAATTCAGGCCCTTGTAGGAACGACATCGTATCCTTCCCCGAGAAGAGTTACTAATGGCGTTGATATGAGCAGGCTCCACCAAATTCTTGCGGTTTTGGAAAAACGTGTCGGGCTTAACCTGTCAAAACAAGATGTTTATGTGAATGTTATGGGTGGTATTGAGGTTGATGAACCTAGTGCTGATTTAGGAATTGCACTTGCCGTAGCAACCTGTGCCAGAGATGTTGTTGTGGACAGCCAGACTGTTATTATCGGTGAAATAGGACTTTCAGGTGAAATCCATCCTGTTAATAATATAGAAAAACGATTGAATGAAGCGGCCGCTGCCGGTTTTAAAAAAGCAATTATTCCGTATGCAAACGATATTCCGAATGACTTGAAAAAAATAGAAACAGTTAAAGTAAAACGCCTTATGGACGCAATAGCTGCCTGTGTTTCAGCTCAGTAAAATTTATTATAAAAGATTAATATAACTTACTTGGCTGAAATCAAAGCTTTTCATATAATGTAGCATCGTTGTCAAATCTTACCTCTCTAACCTGCGGAGGTTTGTGTTTCGAAACTTTTTCAAAAAATCTTAAACCAGCCTGTTGTCTTATTTGTATAGGTACAATGTCCCATGCATTGCTGCTGAACAAATCTCTTATTTTAAATTGGGTTTGCGGAGCTAAATTTTGCATTTCCAGAACTGCTACTTCTGCTAAATATTCGTCTAATCTCAAAGGTACACCTCATTTATTTCTCTTTTGCAACGCCTTTTGCGTCTTTTAATATAAATGGTCTTACAAATGCCCAGGTACCGTATAATGACGTCAAAAGACCTGCAGCCATTGTGCCTTTAAAAAGTTTAGGGTATTTGGTTTTGTTAATGAGTCCGCCCAGTGTCACAAGCGTAGTACCGGTCATAATCCCGAGATACCCCTTAAAAATCGTCCGCGGAACTACAATAGTGTCTGTCATATCAGAGGCATTACGGGTATTTTCGTGAATTTTATCAAGCCAGCTTTTATTTTGAGGTGTTGTGTTTGCTTTAAATACGGTAGTGTTAATGTTTTGAATTTTCATATTTTCCCTAATCTAGTCAGGAATGTGTTCAAATATATCCTGAATTCTACAGTTTAAAGCATTGCACAATTTGTTCAAAGTTTCAAGTTCTATTGTTTTTGTTTTATCATGATAAATTCTGAATACCGTGACATGTGTAAGTCCTGCAATTCTTGCAACTTCAGCCATATTCAAACGTCTGCGTCCCATTATTGCAGAAAGTTTATTTCGTATCATAATAAAATTTTGATGACGGTAACGGCGGTAACGCGGGTAACCGAGAGGGGGTTCTTGCTTGTTATAATACGTATCTTGCAAAATATTTGAAGAAAACTACAGAAATAGATAATGGTGGAACGACTATTGATATAATGTCTGCAGATGGTTCTAAGATTAAGCTCAGCAGCGGGTATTGCTTGGATATAAATTTTGACAGCAACGGTCAAAAAGCACCTAATACACATGGAGTTGATATGTTTGATTTTCTTCTTTGTACAGAAGAAGGCTATAATGCAGGTTTACTTAGAAATAAAGAAATGCCTTTTGATGCATATTTTTCTGGCTGCGGAAGAACCGGATACTCAAGAACTCAACTCCTAAATGAATGCAAATCTAATCAGCTTTACTGTTCAGGTCTTTTAATGTATGACGGCTGGGAAATTAAGGATGATTATCCTTATAAACTAAAATAATTAACTTTTTCTTAATAATTCATGGGGCCTAAACCTATTGATTAGTTTTTTTGTTAATGATATAAAAAACATGTTATAGATTTACAGAATAAGAAGGAGTAAAAACTTATGGTAAATGTAGCAATTAACGGTTTTGGTAGAATCGGCCGTAATACTTTAAGAGCCGCTATCAGAGAAGGTATTTTTGACAAAATTAATTATGTAGCAATCAATGACCCTGGTTTGAAACCTGCTGAAGCAGCTTTACTTTTCAAACACGATTCAGTTATGGGTAAATTTGAAGGTACTGTAGAAGCTTATGATGAAGGTATCATCGTAAACGGTAAGAAAATTAAATTCTTTGCAGAAAAGGATCCGGCTCAATTACCTTGGAAAGATTTGGGTGTAGAAGTTGTTGTTGAATCAACAGGTTTCTTCACTGATGCTGAAAAAGCTAAAGCTCACATCACTGCAGGTGCTAAAAAAGTTATCATTTCTGCTCCTGCTACAAACGAAGACAAAACTATCGTTTTAGGCGTAAATGATAAAGAATATGATCCTGCTAAACACAATGTAATTTCAATGGCATCTTGTACTACTAACTGCTTGGCTCCTGTAGCTAAAGTTATTGATGAAAAATTCGGTATCGTTAAAGGTTTGATGACAACAGTTCACTCTTATACAGGTGACCAGAGAATCTTAGACGCAGGTCACAAAGATCCTCGTCGTGCAAGAGCCGGTGCTTTGAACATCGTTCCTACAAAAACAGGTGCTGCTAAAGCTGTAGCTCTTGTTTTACCTCAATTAAAAGGTAAATTGGACGGTTTCGCTATGAGAGTTCCTACTCCGGATGTTTCTTTAGTTGACGTTGTATTTGAACTTTCAAAAGACGTTACTGTTGAAGAAGTTAACGCAGCATTAAAAGAAGGTGCTGACGGACACGTTCTTTGCTATACTGAAGAACCGCTAGTATCTTCTGATTACATCGGAACTTCTCAATCATCAACTGTTGACGCTTTATTAACTCGTGTAATGGGCGGCAACCAGGTTAAAATCATTTCTTGGTATGATAACGAAATGGGTTATTCTACAAGATTGGCTGAAACTACTTTGATGGTTGCTTCTAAATTATAATTTTTATAATTTAATAATAAAAAGACCTCTCTAAAATGAGAGGTCTTTTTGCTATCCTTCTGGTTGATTATAAATCATTATTATTTTATTCGCAAAAAAAAACTCTATCTTGAAGATAGAGCCTTGGAATTTTTTTGTAATTCCTCGTGTGTGTAGAAGGTTAGTGTGTAGTAGGTAGTGTAGTAGTAAGTGTATGTTTTATGTCTCGTGTTTATTTAATCGATATTGCTTACATTTATATAAAGTATTTTGCAAGTATATAATTGCTATATCGACTGTATTTCTTTACACTTCTTAACACTAATCTTCAAAACACACATTAGGGAAGACTTCATCTATATATTTTTGATAACAATTTTCGTTAAAAAATCCGATTGAAAATTCTGCTGTATTCTCACCTATTTGCTGAGCCTCAGGTACTGCAAGCGGAGGTCCTGCAGGCGTTGAGCGGGCAGGATTTTTCGGATTGGAGATAGTTCCTGTTGACCGTAAAATGGTTATTGATAATTGATTTTTATAAACTTCGTATTCGGTCAGTCCTTTGGTTATTATGCCTAAACCTTGAGAGCCTACATATCTTTGAAGCGGTGCAAAGTTTGACTTTGTTTCTATCCCGCGAGTTTTTGGCAAATGTTTTCGCATATCGTAATCAGGGTCGAATGTACGATGTAAAAGGCTGTTCATATCTTCTGAAAAAGTTTCTGTGACAGGATTTTTAAGATTAAAGCGTACCTGCCATAGCTTATCTTTTAAAGTATTATTCCAATTTATTTTAAAATTAATAAGATTTTCACTTCTGTAGAATTCTACGTCAAAAAAGCTTGTCTTAATTGTTTTATCATCCAAATAGAAAATTTTTGCGATTTCACCGTAATCGTCTTCTTTGGGTGCAAAATTATATGTGTCACCTAAATCTTCTCGCCGGAGAAATTCTATTTCAATATCATTTGCATATAATTTACCATCCCGTAGTGTAAGTTTTATATCAGTACGTTTGTTCGGGATTTTTCTTAAGGTTAGAAGTTCTGTAAAATCTTCCGTTACCGGAATTCGTTGTGTATCATAAAGCAGCTGGTTTTCAAAACCATGGTGTTTTTCAATGATTTCATAACCATCAACGGGTTCTTTAGAAACCATTATTGGAGTTTTAAAGTTGTATTTTAGTCTCAGCTCTTCAATGACTGTATTTGCAATTTGCAGAATTTTTTTGTACCTGATAATGTTTTCCTTATGTACATCATCTGTCGAACATCCACAGATACCGTCGTGTGCCTGATTTTGTAATAGAAGTTTGTATGCATATTCTATTACTGAATCGTAATTTCCTCCATAGTGTTTTTGAATTTTGTTTGCAAAATCAAGTTGGTATGTGCATTCTGTGTTGTACTGTTTAATTTTGGTTCTTGCTGAATAACTTCCCGGAAGAATAAATGTTTTTGAATTGTCCCGTAGTTCATCATTCCATTCAAACTTAGTGAAGTTATCTTTTACAAGCTCAAAGTAATCAAAAGGTGAGCCAAGTTCTATATGATAATCTTCCAAAAATCGGTTAACACCATCAATTTGCTCTGCAATATCTGGTTCAACCCCGAGATGATCGGCACCTATCGGTAAAAGCAATATATCTGAGGATTTCGCTGCAATTTTATCAAGGTTGCCTTTCAGCCAGTTTGCTTTATCTTCTATTGTCATTGGTGCTGAAAATATATCCATAAAGTAGCCGCGAATCAGGTTAACTGTGTCAATTCCGTTGAATTTAAATTCTGAAGGAATATCTCCGCAGCCCCGCCAAACCATACATTTATTTATGCCGTATTTTAGAAATATTGACGGAATATTTTTGCTGTGTCCGAAAGTATCGGCAAGGTATCCTATAAAATCATTACAGCCAAAATCTTTTGATATCTTTAAACCTATTTCCAGATTTTTTTCAAACACGGTTTTATCGGTGAGTAATTCGTCCACAAGTGTGTAACATGGACCTATAAAAAGCTTTTTTTCAGCAATAAACTTTCTGATTAATTCTTCTTTTTCCGGTCTTATTTCAAGATAATCCAACATTGCAGAAACCTGTCCGTCAAAATAAAATGACGGAATTTTCCCGCCGGAAAGCATTTCCAGAACATTATCAAAAACTCTTAATAACCTTAGTCTGAAAATTTCAAATTCTCTATACCATTCTCTGTCCCAATGTGTGTGCAGATATGCAATTACTCTCTTTTTCATAACATATTAATTATATAAGTTTTTAGAACATTAGTCAAAAGTTTTAGTAATTGCAGAGTTTGTTTTCAAAACTGACGATGCGATTGCAACCATTGTCCAGAATACAAACTGGATTTGCGGCCTGAAAAATACTGTATCAACAAGTCCGTGTATCATTACAGCACATATTGAAATTACTGCTGTAGAGATAAATATTATATTTTTGATATCGCTTGAATGTAATATATATTTGATAGAATCTTTGAGTAAAATAATTAAAAATGCCAGAAAAGTCAGCAGTGCAAATATTCCGCTTTCAACAGCCGTTTCAAGGAAAATATTGTAAGCACTTAAAGCGTCAAAACCAGTTCTCATATATAAGCCGTAAATTTCTCTGAAGTTTTTATTTCCGACACCGATACCAAAAAGCCAGTTATCCTGAAACATTTTGAATGACGATTGATAAACATTGAATCTGAATGAATTTGAAGAGTCCTGTCTCATTGCAAATATTGAGAGAACTCTTGCTCTCAATGAATTCATAGCAAGAAGAGCCGTTGTTATAAGTACTATAAATCCTCCGGCTATTGAAAGATATATCTTTTTGTAATTATTCCATAAGAATTTTGCAGAAATTAAAAACATTCCGCAAAATATTACCATACATCCGATATAAGAACCTCTGCATCCGGTCATGAAAAGTGCGGCTATTGAAATTAATGATAAAATTCCACAGATAATTGCCATCATATGTTTTTTCAGATAAAGCAGGAGTGCTGTAAGGCCTAAAATTGACGGAATTCCTGCAACAAAGTATCCGCCGAGAAGATTTGGATTATATGGTTTCAATGTTCCGTAAACTCTTGTCATTACTTCTTCAGGATTAAGATTCGTAACATCCTGCCATGTTGAGATTTCCTCTACATGTGCAAAGTTCTGTAAAAAACCTGCAATCCCCTCAATCCCTACACATAGTCCTATTGCTGCAAGAATATAAGGGATTTTATTCCGGTTATCTTTCAAATAATGTACAACAGAAACATAAAATCCCAGGTAGGTAACGGTTTTCATAAACCCTTTAAGACTCAACGCAAAAAGTGTTGAGCCGGCAAGGCTTATTAAAACTATCATAAAATATATGAGGATGAAAAGTTCAAATAAATTTGGTTCAAATTTTTCACCCTTTTTAAATATCACTTTTATGACTGTTAAAAATATCGTTATTAGGGCTATAAACCCGATACCGTCAGAAGACAATATTGTTGAGGCTAATAATACCCCTATTATTGAAATGAAAATCAACTTATCCGTATTTTGAAGGAACAAGCTGTTTTTATAAATATAATCCAGCTTGTTCTGAGTAAAATTAAGTATATTATTGAATATCATCTGTAGTGTTTATATTTGCTCCCATTTTATTTTCGGCATCATAGTGCATTAATTGTACATTAGAAACTGTGCCGTTAAACTTATAATCTTTTCCTTCAAGAGTAATCGGTAATCCTATTTTTATTTTGTTACCGCCGACAACAGCTCCGTCTTTTGTAATCTTTGCCGTATCCGTTAGTGTAATCATAATGTCATAAAGATTTTCCATTGACGGATCCTCAATTATTGTAAGTGCAAATCTTTCATTTGCTGCCGGAATTGCTGAAAGTGCCATCTGACGTCTTTTTATTTTAACATTAGTGATTTCCAAATCGGAATAAGGCACATTTCTGATACTGATAAAGGTTTTGTCACCTTTATGTATAGGCATATCACTGCCGGTATATGTTATACCTCTGATGAAAACATCAAAAGAAATTTGAGAGGTTGCCTCAATTTGTTTGTCCGCAGTCTGGCGGAAGTGTTTAAATGTAAAAAATCCAACAATCAAAGCGATTATAATACCAGCAACAATAATAAAATCTACAGTTCTTATTTTTTTTAAAATTTCCATATATTCTCCTTATTAGAGTTTTTCTACGGCGGCAAGAAGTTCTTCAACTGTGGTAGTTGCACAGCCGAATTGTCTGACAACAAGACTTGCCGCAACATTTCCTATTAGTGCTGCATAAACAGCGTCAGCACCTGCTGCAAGTGCCAGTGTATAGACGGCCGTAACTGTATCGCCGGCACCTGTTACGTCAAATACTTCCGATTTATTAAATACAGGGATTTTTGTATATTTTTTATTCGGTTCGGCAACAAACATTCCGTCAGCCCCGCAGGTTATAAGAATGAATTTTGCCTCTGTATCAAATAGTAATTTGTCACCGGCTCTTTGTAATGTTTTTTCGTCAACAATATCAAATCCCACTGATTTTTGAGTATCCGGAAGGTTTGGAGTCATTGAAGTAACATTTTTATAATTTTGTAAATTTCTCTGTGCATCAACAACAATAATTTTATTATACTTATTGGCAAGTTCTATTGAACGATTTATTATTCTCGGAGTAAGAGTTCCTATATGATAATCCGACAGAATAACCGCATCATGATGAGGTATTGCTTTTTCAATATTTCTTAAAACTTTTTCTTCTGTTTTTTCGGAAATAGGGCTGTTCGTCTGTCTGTCAAGACGTACAATCTGTTGTGTTATTGACGTTGATATAGAACCTGAAATTCTGGTTTTTGTTGTTGTCTTTCTTGTCTTATCTTTAATTACATATCTCGTATCAATACCGGCTTCTTTAAATGTTTCAATAAGCTGCCCGGCCTGATAATCTTCGCCCATAACTCCTATTACACTTACCTGATTCCCGTTAAGTGTTGATACGTTGTGAGCTGCGTTTGAAGCACCGCCGAGAATAAGTTTTGTATATGAATGCTGTAATATCAATACAGGAGCCTCTCTGGAAATTCTTTCCGCATCCCCGTATATCATTTCATCCATTGCCAGATCGCCTATTACAAGAACCTTCGGCTGTCTTAATTTTGTAATATATGAAACCAGTTTTTCTTTATTTATATCCATAATAAACTCGTCTGATTATTTTCAGGTTAACACAAACAAAATTTGAAATCAAAAATCTTATAAATGCCGCAATATAGGGCAAATCAACTGATCCGCAATTTCGTCACAGCCTTCAAAACCTCTGTTTCGCATCAGCATTGCAGCCATTTCATAGTCATAATCAACTTCTTTATGATTAACCGTAAATTCTCCGTCTTCAAATTCAAACACTGCATAATTTGCCTTCGGAATTCCCGTCATGGGGCGTCCGACGCTTCCGACATTTACAACTGTTTGATTGGTCAACAGCTGATATCCGCATGGAATATGCGTGTGACCGCAAAGGATTAAATCGGCAAGTTCACCTTCACACATTTCCTGAACTTCAGAAAGCTTCATTCCAGGTAAAATATCTTCATTCATTCTTCTCGGGGAACCATGAACCATTAAAATTGAAACCCCTCCGAACATAAGTTCTTTTCTTGGCGGAAGCGTTCTTAAATAGTATCTCTGTTCCGGAGTAAGAATGTCTCTGTCATCAAGAAGAGCGTTTGCCATAATCGGGAATTTTTCCGACATTTTTTTATACATTTCAGTAGAACATTCCCCTATTATTTTATCGGTGTTCCCCTGAATAATTTCCCATTGTCCGAATGTTAAATCCATTATATAGTTTAATACAACATCCGGCTGCGGGCCTGCAAGTGCCAGGTCTCCAAGGCATAAAATTTTTTCGCATTTTTCTTTTTCTATATCAGCTAAAACACTTTCCAAGGCCTGATAATTCCCGTGAATATCAGAAATAACCGCAACTTTCATTACTTTCGCTCTCCTTTTTTATTTGTGATACCATGATTATATGATAAAAAGAAGAATTTCAAAAGAAATTGCAATAGGCAATGTGAAAATTGGCGGAAATAATCCTATCAGTGTGCAGTCTATGTGTAATACCGACACAAGAAATATTGAAGCTACATGCCGTCAGATAAAAGAATTGGAAGAAAAGGGATGTGAAATTGTTCGTCTGGCAGTATTAAATAAAGATGCGGCAGATGCGATAAAAACAATCGTGAAAAAAACGACAGTTCCTCTGGTTGCAGATATTCATTTTGACTATAAACTTGCAATTCAATGTATAAATAACGGCATTAATGCTCTTCGGCTTAATCCGGGAAATATAGGTAAGAGAGAAAATGTTGAGGCTGTGGTAAAGCTTGCGAAACAGCAGCAAATTCCTATAAGAATAGGTGTAAATGCAGGTTCTCTTGAAAAAGAGCTTAATGATGAAAACATTCCGCTTTCCGAAAAGATGGTTAAAAGTGCAATGAAACATATTCAAATATTGGAAGATTTGGATTTTGATTTGATAAAAGTTTCACTTAAATCTTCGGACGTTATGACAACCATTGATGCATATCGTTCTATTGCGGAAAAAGTTCCTTATCCTTTACATCTGGGTGTCACAGAAGCCGGAACTCTCAGGGGCGGTTTAATTAAATCTGCAGCAGGTATTGGAACTCTTCTTGCAGAAGGCATCGGGGATACAATAAGAGTTTCTCTTACTGAAAATCCGGCGGAAGAAGTTACTGCGGGATTTGAAATACTAAAATGTATGGGTTTAAGAAAACACGGTGTTAATTTTGTTTCCTGCCCTACATGCGGAAGGACTCAGATAGACTTGATTTCTCTGGCTAAAAAAGTTGAAGAAAAATTTAAGGACTTGCCTTATCCTATAACTATTGCAACTATGGGTTGTGCTGTGAACGGTCCGGGTGAAGCCAAGCATGCCGACTTCGGAATCGCTGGCGGTATCAATGAAGGTTTGATATTTAAAAAGGGCGAAATAATTGCTAAAGTTCCCGAAGATGAGTTGCTTGAAAAATTAGAAGAAATTATAAGAAAATCATACAAATAATCCATTTCATTTAAGTGTAAAGAAATTATAATATTATTGAAACTGTAATAAAAAAGTTATATAATAGTTACTAAATGAGGTGAAATATGAAAAAAAATCTATTATTGTTTGGAATTTTGGTTTTAGCGGCAGCTCCTGCACTGGCGGAAGTTGATGTTAATACTTTAACCGAACCGTATTATTTAAGAAACAGCAATTATTCTTCTGAAGCTATCAGGTTAATTCAGCTTGATAAACACTATGCAAACGGAATTCCTGTAGCTCAAAATAAAAAAGTTAAGTATTCCGATAATAAATTTTTAAATGCTACTGCTGAAGCTGTTCATGCTGCATTTAGATATTGGGATCCTGCTTGGGATGACGGTAAGTACTTTACTCGAGATATTGACCAAGATTTCGGTTTCGATGATTTGTAATCGTAAGTTTGTTCTTACTTTATCTACGGCTTTTATAGTTTTATTCACCTCTTTTTTTAATGCCTCAATGGCAGAGATTAAAAAGGGCGGTTTAGAATACCATGAAGATAGGTTTGATTTTTCCGCCCTTGATACAAAAGAACTGACTTATGAGGGTAATATATATTTCAATCAAGCTCTGGCAGCCCAGCAAAAAACGGTAAAAAAAGAGGCTTTTGAAAAGGCATTAAGCAGATATTATCTTGTAACAAAAGCAAATCCGAAAGATGTATATGCAATTACTCAAATTGCCCGTATTCATGATTTGAAAAAAGAAGATAAATACGCAAAACAATACTATTTCAGAGCCTTTAATATTGAACCTAAAAGTCCGCATGTAAATTACCATTTCGGCGAATTCTATTTTAAAAGAGACAAGCTGGAGAAAGCAGTTATTCATTATATTATTGCCTATCAAAACGGGTATGAAAAAAATTATAATTTGAATTGCAGACTTGCGATAGCTTATGATAAACTTGGTGATTTGAAAAAGGCAAAGCAATACTACCAAATAGCATTAAGCATAAATCCTCAACAATCGGCGATTAAATCCAGACTTGAAAAAATTAATAATCTAAATTATGAGAATTCCGAATATTATCAGGGAGCAAAATAATGAAATTTAAAACAATATTATTATTAATATTTTTGGCATTTATGACTATTTGCAGTCTGAAATCTTATGCTAATAATACTGATAATATGTTTGAACCATATACAATGAAGAAGGGTGAAATATTGTTCAGTCACTCAAAACGTGTGGTTGATGCAGTTAATCCTACACCTAATTCAAATAAATCAGCAAGTTATCTTCCGGGTTCAAGAGGGGTAAATCAGCTGGTTCTTTATACAAAAGACTACGGAGAGAGAACTCACACAAATGAATTTGGTATGGAGGCTATTATTGTAGGTAATACTGTTACCGAATTAAGCGGGGCTGATTCATTTATTCCTGAAAACGGTGCTGTTATAAGCGGGCACGGACTTGGTAAAACTTGGATTACTTCTAATGTTACGGTTGGAACAAAAGTGTATTACGATCAGATGACCGGAGTTATTACAACATATACAACGTCGGACAGTTATATTTTTGAGGCTCAAAATAAAATAAATGAGGCCAAAAATATGGTTAATTACTACAAAAATGTTAATCCTGAATATGATGTTAATTCGCCGCTTTCTTATATTAAAGATGCTGAAAATTATTTGAAAAAAGTTGAAAAACACCCCGATGAAGCTCAAAAATATTCACAGCTTGCAATAAAATCTGCAAATACGGCTTTAAAAAGTGTAATTCCTTATAAAAATACAGAGTTTAAGGGCGTTTGGCTTCGACCTACAGAAACGAGCGAGCAGGAAATTATTAATTCAATTAAAAAAATTAAAAAGTCCGGTATAGATAACATTTTTATTGAAACATATTTTCATGGTCGTACAATTTTTCCTAGTAAAACAATGCAAAGTTATGGATTTATTGCACAAAATGAAAAGTTTGCAGGCTTTGATCCTTTGAAAATTTGGATTAGAGAAGCTCATAAAAATAATATTAAAGTTCATATCTGGTTTGAAACTTTTTATGTAGGTAATCAAAAACCTAATGCTAATCCTACCAATATTCTTGCAGTAAAGCCGGCCTGGGGAAATAAAACGGGTGCAAATTATGAGTCTGCAATGCCAACCCCTTCTGCATCGGAGCATAACGGTTTCTTTATTGATCCTGCGAATCCTGAAGTTCAAGACTTTTTATACCAGCTGTTGTCTGAGATTATTACCACATACAAACCTGACGGCATAAATCTTGATTATATCCGGTATCCGCATGCTATTTCATACTCGCCTTATAGTAACTGGGGTTACACAGAGTACGCAAGAAATGAATTTTATTCGCTTTACGGCAAAGATCCGGTAGAACTTACATTAAAAGATCCGCTTTGGCTGCAATGGAATAATTACAGAAGACAAAAAATTACGGAATTTGTTCAAAAAATCGGAAAACTCGGTGAATCTAAAAATATTTATGTAAGTGCTGTTATTTTTCCGGACAGAGATGCTGCTTTGAAGCTTAAATTGCAGGATTGGCAGACCTGGTCAGTGAATAATTATATTAAAGGCTTTACTCCGCTGTTTTTGACGTGTAATGCAAAAACTTTAAATGCAATGCTTACAGAAGTTATGTCCCATAAATCTGCTAATACGGATTTGTTTGCAGGATTGTTTGTAACTTTCATGGGCGGAAGTGAGGAAGACTTAATAAGAGAAATTCATGAGACTAGAAAACTTGATATAAACGGTGTTATATTGTTTGATTTTGCACATCTTGATGACAAGTATATTAATGCTATAGCGACGAGAGTTTTTAAATATGCTTCTCAGCCGTCGGCTTCCGAACAGCGACAGCCGGAAGTGATAATTCCTGAAGCTGCAGCTCCACAGCCAAAACTTTTGCCTTCACAGAAAAAGAAAAACACCTTAATATTTAAATAACCTCTTATTCATGCTAGCATAAATCTGTGAGAGAACGTATTATTTGCTTTTTACAAAATAAAAATGCAATTATGTTTATTACGGCACTGATATTTATGCTGGGGATAATGGCATATTTCAATGATTGTGCGATACAGGCGTCGGTAGTTTTTTCCTTATTGGTTTTATTTATACTTTTTAAAAAGTACATTTCTTATAAATATGTTCTTTTCTGGATGTTTATTTTCTATTTCGGATTTTTTAACTCTTATTTTAGAATAAAATCTACGGATGCTCTGACTGAACTTGCACCTGTTGATGCAGTTATAAGCGGAAGAATCCTTTCTATTCCTACAGGAAATTCTTTTGATAGGGTAAAGTTTTTCTTTGGTGTCGAAAGTATAGATGAGAAACCGGTAAGCGGAAAAACTTTTGTAACCCTTACTGATGAAAATGGCGGGTTTGAGAATTTTAATATAGGAGATAAATATTTAATCAAAGGTAAACTCAGACAGCCATTTATGGCTACAAATCCATCACAGTTTGATTATGCAAAATATTTGAGAAATTACAAAGCTTATACTGTATTTTACGCGGAAAAGTCTGATTGCAGCGAAATATCCGGAGAAATGCCTTTCAAGTGGAAATTTTTACAGGAGCTTAACAATGTTCGAAATAGAATTTTAAAAACACATTCACAATATTTGAAAAGCCCTAATATTGAAATTCTTGGCGGAATTGTTTTCGGGGATGATGCTGTCGCTCCACCGGATTACATAAAAGCTTCTTTTGTAAATTCAGGTTTATTGCATATTCTTGCAGCATCAGGAATGAATGTTGCATTTGTGTATGGATTCTGGTTTTTCATTTTAAGGCGTTTGAGAGTTCCTTTTAAAATAACCGTAATCAGCGGTATGTTTGTTATTGTTTTATATACATTGATGACAGGACTCGGACCTTCTCTAATCAGAGCGGCTCTTATGCTTTTATTTATTCTTGCTGGAAAATTAATTGACAGGGATGCACACAGTGTTGCTCTTCTTGCTCTTGTCGCAATGCTGATGCTTATATATAATCCGGCGTATATAAATGATGTAGGCTTTCAGCTTTCTTTTCTTGTAACCTTCGGGCTTCTTACAACGGCAAGTGCCGTAACAGCCAGACTGAATGATACTAAAATTCCTGCCTGGCTGAGTGCAGGTGTACTTATTCCTTTAGTTGCACAAATCTGGGTTGCTCCAATACAGATGTTCTATTTTAATACTTTTTCGTCGTATTCTGTATTTGCAAATATTGCTACAATGCCATTTTTAAGTATAATAAGTTTCGGTGGTTTTGTAAGTTCCGTTCTTGCCATAATTACACCGATTGCAAATTTTGTATGTGCAGTTAGTGATTTTGTATTAAAGTATTTTCTTGATATTTTGGTATGGATATCGGATTTATTTTCAAATTTACCATATGCAAGTATTACAACTACACATCCGTCAATTATTCAAATTTTGATTTATTATTTAATTATTCTTTTAATAACATATTCATTCAAGACGGAATTTTCAAAACGAATAATTATTGCAGCGGGTGCACTTCTTTTAATATTATTAATTTCGCTTATAAATATTCCGTCCAAAAATGTTGAGATTATTACATTTGATGTTCAAAATGCAGATGCATTTCTGATAAAATCCCCTAAAAATAAATATTTTATAATTGATACCGGCAAATCAGGATATAAGGGCAGTTCTTCTCAGGCAAAGATTATTATTCTCAAATATTTAAAAGACAGAGGGATTAAAAATATAGAAGGCATAATCATTACTCACTTTGATAACGATCATTCGGGCGGTGCTGTAGATTTAATGGAAAATCTTAATATCAATCATGTTTATATAAACTCTTATGACAGTAGTGCTTATACCTCAGTTAAAATCTATAAAACGCTTAAGACACAAAATATTGACTCAAGTCTGGCAAAAAATAACGATGTAATATATTCGGAAGGCGATGATTTTAAACTAAAGACTTACAAAGCGGAATGTAAGAATGATAATGAAAATTCAATAATAACATTACTGTCTTACAAAGATTTTGATATGTTGTTTACAGGTGATGCGGGTGTTGAAGCCTTCAATCAGGTTAAATCTGATATTCCGCATAATATTGAAATATTTAAAGTAGGCCACCACGGTGCAAAGAATGTAACGGACAGAGCAATGCTTGAGCATCTTACGCCGGATATTTCAATAATATCTACAGGCAGAAATTCTTTCGGGCATCCGCGAAAGGGCACACTTGATACTCTAAGAAATACGAGAACTTACAGAACAGATATTAATCATTCCGTTAAAATTGTTTCAAACGGTGAAAAATATGATATTTACACATACAGCAGGGATAAGCATAAATATGTTGAAGATTTTTCTAAGAGTATCCAAGAGATGCAGCCTTAGCATATGAGATTTGGGCTTCTTTCAGTTTTCCCAGATAACTCAAAGCCAGACCTTTAAAATAGTAGGCTTCTCCGCAGTTTCTATCCAGCATAATGGCTTTATTTGCGGCTTTTAATGCATCCATTGATTCTCGTAAATCGAGACTTGTTGCTGCAAGTCCTATGTAGCTGTATTGATCTGTGGGATCAAGTTCAAGTGCTGTTTCGTAAGATTCTTTGGCTTCTTCAAACTGTCCAAGATAATGTAAACCCCATGCTTTCCTATAATGAGCGTAAGCATAGTCTTTATTTACCAGAATTGCTTTGTTTGCATAAATCATAGATTTTTTCATTTCACCCATTTTTGAATAACAATAAGATATATTTGCATATGCATCAACATATGATTCATTGCAGTCAATACAATTTTGGTATGCTTTTATTGCGGAATCATACTTACCGAGTTCCTGTAATGCCCAGCCTTTTCTAAAATGGACATAACAATCGTTTTTGTTTACCATAATTCCTCTGTTTGCATATTCAAGGGACAAATCGTATTTTTCAACTTTTGAATATGCATAGGATACGCTTCCGTAATAATCTACATCGGAAGGGTCTAATTCAAGTGCTTTTTTATAAAATTCCGCGGCTTCATCGTATCTTTTCAAATCACAGCAAAGGTTGCCTTTTCTATAGTAAGGATAAGGTTCATCAGGCTCAAGAAGCAGGACTTTATCAACATAGAGTTCAGCTAGTTCATTTTCTTTGAGATTTGAATAGCAATATGATAAGCCCAGAAGTATATCTTCATCGTTTTTATCAAATTTTAATGCCTTTTTATAACATATAACTGCATTTTTGAAATCACTTTGTAATTCATATAAAACTGCCATTTGATAGAACAAAAACAGGGTAGGCTCTGTGGAATATTGTGCAAATCGAAGATATTTCAAAGCTTTTTTTAGCTGGCCTTTTTGCTGGGAAGCTTTTGCAAGGTAAATCAGAGCTTGTTGTTTATCTTCTGTGAGTCTGTAAAAATGTCGTATATCATTAATAACTTCTTCCGGAGTTTCTTTGTATAAAGCAAGCTGGATTTTTCTTTCAAGCAAATCTTCGGTTTCACCATATTCAAGACATTTATTGAGATAAATTTCAGTGTTCTCACTATCACAGAGTTTTCCGAAAATTATCATCATTTTATAAATTAGGTCGTAATAATTTTTGTAGCCTTTTTCTTCTGCCTTTTTAAAATAATAAACTGCTTTTTCATACTCTTTTATCTGTGGGCATCCGAAAGAAAATCCGAGAGAATAATAATAATCAGGTGTTTCAATATTTAAACTTTCAATCTTGTTAAGGTAGCATTCTGCCTTTTCATATTCGTCAAGCCATGCAAAAATATTTATTAAAAATGCACATATAAACCAGTTGTCTGCACCAAGTCGTTCTGCAATTACCGCAGCATTTTCGGCTTCTTTTCTTTTTCCGAGCCTGCCGTATGTAAAAGCAAGCCTGATATATCCGTAAGCATAAGTTTTATCCAGCCTTACTGCCATTTTTGCTGTTTTAAGGGCATGTTTGTCGTCCTGCATATATGTATAAGCTTTTGAAAGGTATGCATACTTTTCTGCCGTCATATTTTTATTTTTGACGTCATTTAAAAGCTTTTGACAAATCTCTTCTGCAGTCTTTTCATTAATAAAATATTTTGCGTCTTCATATTTTGTATAGTAATTATCAAACATTTGTATCTAACCTCTACAAAATATAAATCGGAGAGTCATGGAAAAAACTTTAGATATTTTTGCCGGATTTTTACATAATGTTACGAATTAGGTTTGCTATTTCTTTTCTGACCATTTTTGCCGCGATGAGGGTTTTTATTATTTCTCTGCGGAGGGTTTGGAATATGAGAGTAGGAAGTTTGTATTCTTTTTACACTGAATACGTCCGGTATTGCCTGTATGCAGTTAATAACTTTCTTAAGTGTTTCAACATTATCAAGTTCAATACCGAGTTCAATAACACCTATTCTGTTATTTTTTGATTTTACGTTTGCATAATTAATATTTATATTATTGTCAGATACTGCAGCTATAATGTCTTTCAGTAGCCCTAATTTTTCACCTGTTTCAACTCTGATTGTTGTTGCATATGTTTTATTTACGTTCTGACCGGACCAGTGAATATCAAGAAGTCTTTCCGGCTGGACATTTTCAAGAGTTTTACAGTCTATTCTGTGGACAGTAACTCCTTTTGAACGGGTTACGACTCCTACAATCGGTTCTCCCGGAATAGGAGAACAGCATCTGGCAAACGAATACATAAGCCCTTCAAGACCCACAATGTCCTTTTCTGATTTTTTCCGTTTAGAAGTGTGGAATGCAGCTTCAGGAATCTTATTTTCCTGCGGTTTTTTGAGTTTATTTAAGACTTTATTAACGGTTGTTTCTCCGTATCCCAGTGCTGCAAAAAGGTCTTCCGAACTTTGATAGTTCATTACTTTTGCAACTTTTTCAAATTCACCCTGTTTTGTGTATTCATCGAATACGGCTTTTGTCAATTCGTGTTCCAGATTCGTTTTACCGACTTCAATATGGCTTTCGCGGTTATTTTTCTTAAACCACTGTTTTATTTTAGAAGATGCCTGTTTTGTTACAACAAAATTCAGCCAATCCAGACGCGGGGCAGGGGTTTTCGAGGTTAAAATTTCAACGATATCTCCGTTGTTTAATTTTGTATCAAGTTGGGCAATTCGGCCGTTAATTAATGCCCCGACTGTTCTGTTGCCTACATCGGAGTGAATACGGTATGCAAAGTCAACAGGGGTAGCGTTACGCGGTAAGTCCAGAACATCCCCGTTCGGAGTGAAAGCAAAGACCTGATCTGAAAATAAGTCCAGTTTAACCGAGTTTACATAGTCTTCTGCAGAGGTCATATCCTTGTCGTATTCGACAAGTTTTCTCATCCAGGAAAATTTTAAATCTGCAGGATTGTCTGCTTTTTGCGAACCTTTTTCTTTGTAACGCCAGTGTGCGGCAACACCATATTCTGCGACTTCATGCATTTCCCATGTTCTAATCTGAACTTCAAGCGGTTTTGATCGAGGCCCGATTACCGATGTATGAAGAGACTGGTACATATTGCCTTTAGGCATAGCTATGTAATCTTTAAATCTTCCCGGGATCGGTTTGAATTGTGAATGAATCAGCCCCAGAACTTCATAACATTCTTTTTCGGTATCAACAATTACACGAACAGCCGTTATGTCATAAAGTTCATGGAATGCGATATTCAAACGTTTCATTTTGGCATAAATGCTGTAATAGTGCTTGGCACGTCCTGTTATTTGAGCATTAATCCCGCTCTTTTTAACATCTTTTGAAATTTTGTCAATCAAAAGTTGAACTGTCATTTCACGTTCGGCTTTTGTTTGTGATACGAGTTGTGCAATTTCAAAATATTTGTCGGGTTCAAGGTAACGAAGAGCCAAATCTTCAAGTTCTGTTTTGATTTTACCAATACCTAAACGGTTTGCAAGAGGGGCAAAGATGTCTAAAGTTTCACGTGCAATTTTCTGTTGTTTCGGTGCCGCCATAAAGTTAAGAGTTCGCATATTATGCAGTCTGTCTGCAAGTTTCAGGAAAATAATTCTTATATCATTCGCCATTGCAATGAATAAACGTCTGAAATTTTCGGCCTGACGTTCTTCTTTTGATTTAAATTGAAGTTTCCCTAGTTTTGTAACCCCCTGTACAAGTGTTAAAACATCATCTCCGAATAATTCTTTGATTTCCTCCGGCTTTGTGTCCGTATCCTCCAGTATGTCGTGCAAAAATGCTGCCATAATAGTGTGTGTGTCAACTTTTAAATTAATCAGAATTTTGGCAACTTCAACAGGGTGGATTATATAAGGTTCCTCTGAAACCCTGTATTGTCCTTCATGAAGCTTTTGTGCAAACAGAAATGCCTTTTCTATCTGTTTTATGTCTTCTTCGCTTCTGTTTTGTTCTATGAGTGTACGTTTTATTTCGTTAAATAAATTTTCGGACATGGTATAATCATAATACGAATTTTAAATGTTTTTTTCAAGAAAATTCAACAAATTTCATTCATAAGGATTACCGATGGCAAGAGAAGAAGGACTTATCATAAAACTGAAAATTTCACCCAACGCATCAAAAAATGAAATTATACGAACGGAAGATGGCGTGAAAGTAAAAATTACGGCTCAACCTATAGACGGCAAAGCTAATAAATGTCTTGTTGAATTTCTTTCCAAAACATTTAAAGTTCCGAAAAGTTCTATTGAGATTGTAAAAGGTGAGACCTCAAAAGAAAAAACTTTATTGATTAAAGTTTTTGATAATGATAAGATAAATTTTATAAACAGTGTTTTACATTAGAGAAAAGGAGCAATTTAATGAAGAAAATTTTAGTATCGGTGTTTGCCGCACTGTTGTTTTTCGGCGTATTATCAGCGAATGCTTTCTGGTGGACTAAGCAGGAAGAGACTATTGCACTTGTTCCTACCATGAAATGTCCTTCTCAGGCTCAAAACAGAATTTGGGTCGGTACATTCCAGTTGGCATGGAATGAGTTAATGGATAATTTCACCAAAGGGCCTGTAAAGTTTGAAGGCTACAAATCGCCGCTTGTGAAAGAATTGAACTCTCAATCATTTAAAGCGGCTTATATCTCGCCTGATTCGTATTACTCGAAATTTGGCGAAACCTCTCCTGAATTGAGAGCGGAAATTGAACAGGCTATCAAAGAAAAATTTAACGAAACAAGCGATGTTCTTGATGCCATTGATTGGACAAAAGACGAAGGTAAATATGTTGCTTATGCAATGTTAAAGAAAGATTTTAAATTTATAAAGGCTTTCTCAAAACTTGAAAGCGATAAGTTTGGCAGCAACAGAACAAAGGTTGAATACTTTGGAATTAATAAAGATTCTGAGGCTGATTTAGATAATACGCTCAGCGTTCTGTTCTATAACGCAAAAAATGATTTTGCAGTAGCAATAAGAACTGATGGAAAAGATCTTGTTTATCTTTACAGAACTGATGACGACAAAACCTTTGATAAATACTATTCTGATATGATGATTAAAAAAGCTCAATATGAAGGAAGTTATGAATTTAGCAGTAAAGATGAATTAAAAGTGCCAAATCTTGATCTTTATAAAGAGCAGGAATTTAATCAGTTGACGCATAAGCGTATTAAAGGTACTAATATAGAAATTGATAAAGCTCTTGAAACTGTTCAGTTTAAAATGAACAATGAAGGAGTTAAGTTGAAAAGTGAAGCAATTATTGCAATGAAAACATGTGCTTTGCTTCCTCAGGAAAATAAGCCTAGAAAATTCTATTTTGATGATACTTTTGTAATGTTCTTACAGGAATATGACCAGCAGGTTCCATACTTTGCGATGAGAGTCAATGACGTAGAAACGCTTAACAAAACAGCAAAAAAATAGGTCGTATAAATAATAAAAATAAAAGTGCCGTTCTCGTTCTGATGCGGCACTTTTTATTTCATAAGAATTTCGTTAATCCGTATTCCTATATCAAAGTCTTTTTTATGTAACTCCAGCATTTTGTCATGAATAATGCGGATTAGAGCAAGATTATGGATACATTCTGAATTTGTATCCATATGGTATTCCATAGAATCTTTCAGGGTCTGTGATAAATCGCTCAGTTCACAGATAAGTTCGGAATTCCTAAAATGCATTTTCTTTATTAATACTTGAAGATTTGATTGATTTGAAATAGCAGTTATAAGCCCCCTTTTGTAAAGGGGGTTAGGGGGATTTTTTCTGTAATAGTGAAAACCCACCGTCACTTACGTGCCACCTCCCTTACAAAGGGAGGCATTATTGGCCCCCTTTTGTAAAGGGGGTTAGGGGAATTTTTTCTGTAATATCGAAAACCCCACTGTCACTTCGTGTCACCTCCCTTACAAAGGGAGGCATTATTGGCCCCCTTTTGTAAAGGGGGTTAGGG
>ENA-UOJC01001990-UOJC01001990.1-human-gut-metagenome-genome-assembly--contig:-C104-NODE-1990-length-23967-cov-19.928613_pt1 | contig 23967 bp, 13 predicted proteins | sample MGYA00242339_ERZ723886 | MGnify/ENA metagenome assembly ERZ723886 | reverse complement strand
GTCAACGCTTCGCCGAGTCGGACGAAGGGGAACTCACCTACGAAAACAGTTGGATACGCAATTGGCTGATCAATACGTGGATAAACGAATTGTTTACACCCGCGCAACAGGCGATCTTACAGGGCAACGAAGACTGTTTCGGCGACAAGATATTCTTGCCGAGTTCGGATGAAATCAGCATTAACAATCCCAAGCCGTTCGGACTTTACAAGTATCCGTTCTGTCTGGGCGCATATAAAGAAGTTTTGCAAGGCTACGGCGACAATTACTGTCCTTATTGGTTACGCGACGGAATCGAAAAAGGGGAAGACGGCAAAAACTACGTTACGTGCGTCACTTCCTGCCCGCCGTTCGACCAAACAACTCAATATCTTGCCACCAAGACCTTTGTCGGTGTCGTACCCGCAATCATCATCGAGTTGTAATCGAAACGAATGCAAAATAACTTACGCGCACACCGAAATGTGAGCGCAACGGTAATAAATTTACGAGGTAAAATATGAATACAAAATCAAAGAAAAACGTAATAGCTGGCTTGCTTTTGCTTGTCTGCATGATTGCCTGCATTGCAATCGCGACGGCAATAATGCCTACCGTCGTTTATGCGGAGTCGGCAAGCCCGTACCTGCAAGTCACTTGCGGTTCGATTGACAAATCCGGCGCTGGCTGGACTTGGGATACCGACGAGAGTTATAACGGTACGCTTACTCTCAACGGCTACGACGGCGAAGAAATCGCAATCGGCGGAGTCGATAACGGCAAAGTGGATATTGTGCTTGTCGGCGATAATAAAATCACCGTCACCGCGCCGTACGGAAACAGGGCGATTCACACGTACAACGTTTCCACCCTTACGTTCAGGGGGAACGGTTCGCTTACCATTGACTATCAAGTAGTAGCATCAAACCAAGTGTATATGCATGGTATTTTAATGGAAGGCGAAAGCAGTTCTAAAAACAACGGCAATCTGACGTTTGACGAAAGTTGCACCGTCACCGTAAAAGTTTACGGCGAAGTGGCAGAAAAAAACGGTTCGGTTGACGCAATTTACATGAAGACGGACGACATCGGTTCGGGCAACGGCAACGTGACCGTGGGCGAGAACGCCACGCTCAATATCGACCTGAAGTGCGACAAAGATTATCAGACGTACGGCATTTTCGCCAAAGGCAGCATTGCTCTCAACGGCACGGTTGATATCAAAATGGAATATACGGGCTCGGGTTCGACTTACGACACATGGAGAGACGTAAATACGTCTTCTTCGTACACGGCTTGCTCGATCGGGAAAAATGCAAACGTCACTTCCGTATGTCCCGGAAGTTCGGGCTCGTCGCTTATCGCGTTTCCACTTGTTGCCAACGGCGCTGAAAAGATTTCTTCCTGGACTTACATCGGGTCGAGCGAACAGTATTTTGAAAACGACGACTGCCTCGTCCACGTTTGGGATAAGTGCGCCAATGGCGTAAGTTTCAAAAATTACTCTTACAACAAAATCGCACCGCCCCTTACGTTTGAAGACAAGGCGGAGTACGACGTTCCCTCCACCGTTTACGGCGGAGACGTTGCTTATTCTTCCGTTGCGCTTTCGGCAAGCGGCGGCAGCGGAGAATACGTCTTCTCTATCGTGAGCGCGGCAGACGGGAATACAAAAGGCGTCGGTATTATTTCGACTGAAACCGATTTGAATAAGATATACGTCAATCCAAACATCAGAGGCGTAAGCGAAGCCACGGAAATCACCGTCAGGGTGAAGGACAAAGGCGGATATTCAAAGGACGTCACCGTACGTATCGGCGAGGTTGCCGCTCCCACGTACAGCGCAACCGTGGATCCCGTGGATTTCGGCACGGTGAGAGTGGGATATTCTCCGGTCACGCAAGTTCCCCTACGCGTTGTCAACACGGGTACGGGGAAAATCAACTGCAACCTTACTTCCATTACTCTCGAAGGGGAAAACGCAAGTTCTTTCACGTTAGGTTACTATTCTAGCCCCTATTACGTCGGAGCGGGCGCTGAAAATACTTCGAGTTGGAGCATAAAACCAAACAACGGTTTGCCGGTGGGCACATACGTCGCCACGATAAAGTTCAGCGGAACACCTGAATATTCCAAGTACGGCGGATCGAGCGTGGAAGCAACCGCAACCGTCAGGTTTGTCGTCACCGAGCATGACTTTGACACTTCAACGTGGCAATACGACAACAATACCCACTGGAATCCCTGCAAAGACACGGGATGCGCAGTCCACGGCAACGAAGCCGCGCACGACACCAAGGGTGAGTTGAAAAATGCCACCGCAGCCACTTTTGACACGAACGGATACACCGGCGACAAATACTGCTCGGTGTGCGGTGCCTTGGCAGAAGAAGGCACGGTTATCCCCGCAGGCAAGTACATCAGAGTGAGTCAGGCAACCATGACTCCCGCCGCGATCACGGACAAAATGACGGCAAACGACCTTGTTTTCACGTCGCAAGACGAAGAAAAATACACGGTTGCGCTCTGGCGCGTGTTCGATTTGACGGAGAACGCTTTGAACACCGCCGACGGACAATATCCCAAAGCCAGCAAGTTTATCGCGGGGCACGAGTATGCGATTGAAATCGAGTTTGAAGCAGTCGGTTCTTACGTTTACAATGAGATGGATAGCAAGTATTGGTCCACGTTTACGGTTAACGGAAATGCAACCGGATTGTCGGCGGCAACCACTCTCGGCGGTTCGCCCTTGCGCAGAATCGTTCTCGTTGCGCAGGACACCACCATCCCCGTCGCCGTGACGGACGTTCAGGTTGATTTTGCATCAGGCGAAACCACAGTTGTAAGAGACAGCACCTACACGTTCAAAGCAACCGTTTCGGGCACCGGCGCGTTTGACAACACGGTCACATGGAGCGTCATAGGCGGCTCGGCAGGCACGAGCATTTCGATCGACGGCGTTCTCACCGTTGCCGCAAACGAAACCGCTTCCACTCTCACCATAAAAGCGGTTGCCAACGGAGATAGCGGCAAGTTTGCCACCAAGACGTTGGAGATCTATTCCAAAGTGACGATCAAGCAAGGCACAGGCTCCGAAGATCTTTACAAAAAGGCAGGGGAGACCGTCAGCCTCACCGCAATTGCCGCTCCTTCGGGCTATCACTTCACAGGTTGGACCAAGACGGGCGAAGGCACCTTTGCGGATAGTACCGCCAGCGAGACCGACTTTACAGTGTCCACGTCCAACGTGACGATACAGTCCAACTTCGAGTTGCACTCCGCAACCTCGGCAACCTGGCAATCGGACGGCACGAGACACTGGCACGTTTGTGCTTGCGGTGAAGAAGTGGACGTCGCTCCCCACGTGCCCGACCGCGCGGAAGCCACCGAAACCGAAGCCGTCAAATGCACCGTCTGCGGATATATCATTACCCCCGCGCTCGGTCATACCACACATACGGCGGGAGAAGAATGGCTGAAAAATGCAGACGAACACTGGCATCAGTGTACGGGTTGCACCGAAAAACTCGGCGTTGCACCCCACACCTATGGAGATTGGACGGTCGTCACTCCCCCGACCGCGACGGTAGACGGTGAGCAGGAGCACATCTGCTCGGTTTGCGGCTATAAACAGGTCGAGAGCATTCCCGCGACGGGAGAACCCGCGCAAGTACCGGTGACTGTCACGGGCGGTAACGGCACGGGCAACTATACCGAAGGAGAAACGGTCACCATCACGGCAAACGCCCCCGAAGAAGGGAAGACCTTTAAGGGATGGAGAGACGCGAGCGGCAATATCGTCAGCACGGATGCCACCTATACCTTCACCGTCACGGGCGAAGTATCGCTCACGGCGGTTTATGAGGACGTCAACGCGGGCGGCGGCGAGCAACCCGGCGGCGGGCAACCCGGTGGCGAACAATCCGAAAAGACGGGACTTTCGGGCGGACAGATTGCAGGAATCGTAATCGGTTCGGTGCTGCTTGCGGGAATCGGCGGATTTGCAATCTTCTGGTTTGCAGTCAAGAAAAAGAAGTTCGCCGACCTGATTGCATTGTTTAAGAAGAAATAACCGGCATTAAACAATAGGCATTAAACAATCACCCCTTGCCTTTCGGGGCAAGGGGAAAGCAAACGGAGATAACAATAAGAAAAAATCAAGAAATGTCTTAATAACGTTTCAGCGACGCATGTAATGGTTGATATTACGTTAGCGGAATAATCAAAGACAGCAATGAGCCGTTCGGTTTCCGAGCGGCTCTTATTGTAAAATAGGGATATGATGCTTTATCTTATCGTTGGGTGGTGCTTTAATTGCACAAAATCAGCAATATGAGTTTTTTATAAATTCTTTGAATTTATAGGCGCAATTTTGTTGCAAAAAATTCTCGAAGAAAGAATAATACGAACCCATTATCTGAGTTCGTATTATTGTCATTTGGTGACCCTACCGAGGTTCGTAGGCAGCGCGGTTGGCGACTGCCGTAATAGTGGAACGAGCGAATTTATCCGCATAGTGAAACGTCAGTCGGGTGTCCCGAGTTCGGCACGCAAGGCGTGAGGATATGAAATATCCAAATCTTGGTAGAATAGAAAAAACCCGACTGCAATAGTCGGGTTTTGTGATGAACAAAATGACGCATCATTTGAATTGAAGTGTAATTTTAACGAAAAACTATGTTATTTGCTCTGAGTTTCTTGTTTGAGAAGAGTTGCATAGCGGAGCATTTGCTTGCGCGAGGACACGCCGAGTTTGCCCAAAATGTTGTGGTTGTGATATTTGAGCGTGCCTTGTTGTATGTGGCAGATTTCCATGATTTCGTTTGCGGATTTGCCTTCGAGGTACAAGCCGAAGATTTGTTTTTCGGTTTTGGTGAGGGTTGTAAGCCCCGCTTTGAACATCTCGTAGTCGTCGGGGGATACCTCGTTTTTGCGAGAGTAGGCAAGGCGGTCGATGTCCGCTTGTTTTTGTTCGAGAGAAGAACCTTGTTCATCGCATTGCGTGCGGAGTTTTTCGGTTTCCTCATCTCTGATTCTATCCTGTTCGGCAAGGAATGCGAAAAGGTCGTCGATTTCGACAAATTCCGACTCGGCGTTCTTGTGTTCTTGTTTGTGGATTTGTTCGATGCCTTTGAGGAGCGGGCGCAAGAAACGTCTGCTGAAAAGCACGCATACGACAATAGTCATACCCACAAGCAGCAGCACGAGCAGAAGCACCGAAATGACGCTGTTTGCAACGTTCATGTCGTACTCTTCCTTTGGATAGGACACGATAAGCACGTATTCGTCACCGCAAATAGTGGCAGATTGCGTCTTGGAAACGAAAGAGGAATTGCCGTCGCGCGAATGCAAAGCGGTAAGTCCGCCGCCCATGTCCTCAACGGTAAGTTCGCCTTGCGGAGGGAGATAGTAGCCGCCGTACACGCCTGCCGAAAATCCGTTGACGGTGTTGTACGTCCCGCCGTTTTTGGGGAAGAACATGCAGGTGAGGTGTTCGAGCTGCGTTGACTGCGCAAAATACTTTTTGAAGTAGTTTTCGGAGATTTCAAAGCCGCACACGCCGTAGACTTTATTGTTGTCACCGATGATTGGCACAACGAAGTTCATTGTGCGCTCGCTGGTGCCGTAAAGCCTTGAAATTTGCGTCAGACGCGGTGTTTTTTCGGTGGATTCGAACAGGGCAATGACCTTGTCGCTGTCGGGCAGGTTGGCAAGATTGAATTCAAGCCGCCACTGACGGTGAGGCATGACGCCGCGGTTGCGACCTATGTCCGAAATGCCGCGGTAAAGCAGCAAAGTTTCGTCGGTTTCGTCGAGGGAAGCACGCTGGAAGTACAGTCCCGTTTTGGAGAATTTCGCGCCGTCGATATGTGTGTTTACGGTGGCATTGAGCATCAAAAACGCGCCTGAACAGTCGGTTTTCAACAACTCTATGCCAAGTTTGTCAAACAGTGTATTCTGAAGAGCGGCAATGCGCGTCGCATCGTCGTCCAAGTCGTCGAATTCAATGTTTTCGGAGTCGAGATAGGCGTTGATTTTCTCGGCAACGGAGTAGGAGAGCGAGTTGCCCATTCTCGTCATATCCTCAAAATATTTGGACACTTGTCGCTCGTAAGTGCGCATCTGGAAGGCAAGAGTGTTTTCGACGCTTTCCTTTGCGGTGGAGAAGTGCCCGAAGAAGAACATACCGCACCCCAAAAACGACAAAACGATAACCGCAAGCGCAAGCATATACCAAAACAGCTTTTGCTTCATGGGTGATTTTTTGGGTTTAAGGAATTTCGGAGCGTTCATATATTTCTGTCGATTTGTGACGAATAGCGTCGAGTTGTGACGAATAGCGTCAATATGTGACGAGTAGCGTCGATTTCGGTGCAAAAAACAGTGGGTTTTCTGCGTGGTTTTTTGATGTTTTAGGCTTTTTTTACATAAGATATTATGTTTTTATTTCCGTTTTTGCAAAGAGATTATGCGGTGGGGATTGTGAGGAACATGTCAACGAGTTGGGAGGTGATTTCCTCATAGGTTTTGCCGCTTGCGTACATCGAGGTCAGCTCCTTTTGCAGTTTGCGAATTTTTGAATAGAGCTTGTAGGTGTTGGGGAAGTAGCCTGCCGTCGACGGCTCGGAGAGGAATGTGCAGGAGTCCACGGTGGATTTCAAGGCGGCGTAGGTGTTTCTGAAAGCCTCCGTCTTGAAAGTGTAGGTGTCCAACTTGCCGAACGCGCCTGTTTTGACGGGCATATAACCTGTTTGGGCAACGAAGTCGAGGTTGCGTTTTTCCTCGGTGAACCATTTTGCAAAGACGGTGGCAGCCTCGGCTTTTTGAGGCGTGGTCTTGTAGGCGCAAAGCCCTACGCCTGCCTGTGTTGCATACTTTGTGCCGCTTGAATTCGGCACGGGCAGAACTTTGAGATTGGTCGGTTCTTGCGTGTTGTTTGGGTAGGTGATTGTGTCGTTGTAGTAAAGCACGGCGGCGGAGGATGATATACCAGCGATGGTTTGTCCCGTCATAACCTGAGTGTTTGAGTACAGGTCGGACACGACGATATGCCCTTTGGCGATTGCCTCGGCAAACTTTTTGTAAGAGGCAATCAAGGCGTCGTTTTGCTTGTACCAGTCGTTTTGGTAGAAATCGGTTGCGCCTTGGCTTATGGCGTCAAGCTCGACGGAGCGCATGAGATAGTCGAGGGCGCAGAAGGGTTTGCCACCCGAATAGTTGAAATACTTTTCGGCAACGGAGAAGAAACCGTCCCAGGTTGCGAGGTCGTTGTAGCTCACGTTTTGGCCTTTTGCTTTTTGAGCTTGTGCGAACTTGTCGAACGCACCGCCTGCCAAAAAGAGCAGGTGGGTGGACTTTGACACGGGCAGCACCGAGAGCGAGTTGTCAACCATGCCGTCGGTGACAAACTCGCCGACAAATTTTGAAAGCTCGCTTGCCGAAAAGACGTCCTGCCAGTTGAGCAGGTTGTTTGCGCCAAGCTCTTGCGCGTTTGAGTTGTGGCAGAAGAACAGGTCGGGCATAGACGGCACGCCTGCGACGCCCTTTTGCGCATTGACGAGTTTTTGCCCGATTTGCGAGGCGTTGGACATGAGCGTAACGTTGATTATGATGCCTTTTTCCTTGCCGACGGTGCGGTTGAAATCCTCGACGTATCTGTTCATGGGAGAATCCGCTTGTTCGCCATAGACATGCCACATGGTGAGCGTGACGGGCTTTTGGGGATCGAGCAACGATTCTTGCTTATCGCACCCGAAAAGCAAAAGCGCAAGCACACAAACAAAAACTATTATAGGCAAAGTTTTTTTCATAAAGATGTTCCTTGTGTTGCGGAGCAATCCGCGGGGGTGAGCCTTCCAAAAAAAATTTGAAAAAAATCCAAACTTTTTTTGAATTTTCCCTACCTTTTGGGGGTTTGGGTAGGGGACAAGCGACGCTTTGAGCCATATAATTTTGATGATGATATAGTGTCGATATATTTGGGATATATAGCTCAATACTATGTATTGTATAAATCACTATACCATAGCAACGAGAGATTTTCAAGAATCGGTGAAAAAAAATTTCTCGGAAAACCGAGGGCGCACCTCGCCCCCGAAACAACAAAAAGGAAGGAACTGGATATGAAACAAACATTGACAAAAACGAGAATAGCAATGACGCTTCTTGTTGTTTGCTTTGTGCTTATGCTCGGCATTGTATTTGCAAGCCCGACTTTTGCAGCATATGCGGTAGGAGAAGACGGAACAGCGCCGACAATCGTCAAAACAGGCGGTATTGACGTTGATAGAAAAAACCATATGGGCACTCTCCCTAATGCATTAAAGGGCGTAGAATACAAGGCGAAAGACGGTAGCAACTACAAAATTGAGGCTACTGGAACAGAACCGTTCACTTTTCGTGCGAATAAATCGGGAGAAGGCTATGCTCCACTGCCTGAAGGACTTTCGTTAAACCCGACGACAGGCGAAATCGTAGGTACGCCTACGGGAGATGCAGGTAAATACAATATCAGCGTTACCGTTACAAATAAATACGGTAGTGATAACATCTCTGTGGGGATGTACGTTTATGGCGAAACCTCCAAACCGAAAATCACGACAACGCAAGCAGATATTGCGGTAGGTTATGTAGATTCTTCATATTCACAGCGTATAGTTTATAATAGTGGCATAGGCGAACCTTCCGAAGCAAGCATTACAAACGGTAATTTACCTAAAGGATTAATACTTCGACAAGCAGGTTTTGGTATCTACATAGAGGGAAAACCTACCGAGGAGGGAACTTTTACTTTTACCGTGCGTCTGCAAAACGCCGCAGGATTTGACGAAGAGACATATACCATAACAATCCAAAAAGGATATCAAAGACCTAAAATTATAAACCAAGATGACATAACTAATAAACCTGCGATAAAAGGGAAATATTTTGAATTTCAATTTGAGGCAACCGGAACGAATGCGGCGGTTAATCCGTTTTTGTTCTTTACGTATTTGAACCAATTCGAAGAATCAACACCTAATGCGCAAGACGAGTATGAATTAGGAAACGGACTATTCTTAACAAAAGAAGGAAAAGTATATGGCACGCCCTATAGCACTGAGGATATATCCTTTAATGTAGGTGTAAAAACCAAAAATTTATATGGCGACTACGATGACACTGGTTTCGGCACTGGCAATTGTTATGTTCCCGTTTATGAAAACGGACAAATAACTAGGGTTACTATTTCCCCTGAAAACACTTCCGTTCCAAAGGGTGGGCAAAGACAATTTACCGCAACCGTAATTGGATACGGCGATTTTGACAAGTCGGTTACATGGGATATATATGACTATTCTGCAGGTACAACAATATCTCAAGACGGCGTCTTGACTGTCGGAATTGATGAAACGGCAACAACAATAAGGGTTGAAGCAAGAAGCAAAGGCGACACTAATATACTTAAAGAAATACCAGTAACTATAATAAACCATACGCACACGACAACGTTTGTCCCTGAAAAGCCGAAAACCTGCACAACGGACGGAAATATCGAACATTACAAATGTAACGTTTGCGGAGATTTGTTTGAAGACGCAGGAGCGGTCAAATCGCTTACCGAAGAACAAGTAAAAATCCCTGCGGGACACGAATACGGTGATTTAGTGCCAAAACAAGAGCCTACCTGCAAACTAACGGGTATGCAAGCGCATTATAAATGCTCGGTTTGCAACAAGTATTTTGACGAAAGCAAAACCGAAAAGAACGTAGAGGAATTGACTATTCCTGTAAATCCGAACGCTCACGATTTTGGGGCGTGGATAGAGGAAGTTCCTGCAACTTGCGAAGATACCGGCGTAAAGGCGCATAAAGATTGTAATAGGTGCAATAGGCATTTTGACGAGAGCGGAAATGAAATCACCGACCTTATAATTCCTACAAACGACAATCACGACTGGAACGCTTGGGTAAGCAACGGTGACGGAACACATACCCGCACTTGTAAGAGAGATAGCAGTCATAAAGAAAACGGCACTTGCTCGGGCGGAACGGCAACTTGCACAAATAAAGCGGTTTGTGACTTTTGCAGAAGAACGTATGGCGATACTGCACCGCATGACTACGGCGAGCTGATACCCGAAGTGGCTGCAACAACCACAGAATTTGGTGTGAAAGAACACAAAGATTGCTCGGTTTGCGGAAAGCATTTTGATAAAGACGGCAATGAAATCACCGAACTTAAAATTGCCAAAATCGGCACACATAATGTAATAGTCAACGGCGAAAGTAAATTCTATGCACACGGCGAAAGCGTAACCGTAACGGCAAACGAGCCGGCAGAAGGCAAAGTGTTCACAGGCTGGCAGGACGAAAGCGGAAAAATCGTCAGCACCGAAAAGAGTTATACCTTTACCGTAAACGGCGAAACAACTCTTACCGCCGTATATGAAGATACGTCTTCGGGCGGCGAAATCACCCCGCCTGCCAAAAAGGACGGACTTTCGGGCGGACAAATTGCAGGTATCGTAATCGGAACGTTGCTGTTTGCAGGAATCGGCGGATTTGCAATCTTCTGGTTTGCGATCAAGAAAAAGAACTTCAAAGACCTCGGCGAGGCATTTAAGCGCAAGTGCGAGGAGTTGAAGAACAAGAGCAAAAAGAATAAAGACTGACAAAATCGGTACTTTATGTGTCGTATTTTGCCTTGAAAAGTACGCATTTTGCAATAATGCAAAATTGATTTCACATCGCCAATCCCAAACGCGATTTGAAATATATGAATCAAAAACAATCTAATCAAAAGGAGAAAACCATGAAAAGGAAATCACTGTTCACTATTTTGGCGATAGCGTTGATGCTTGTTTTGTCGCTCTCGGTGCTTACCGCTTGCAACAAGGACGGAAAACACAACTTTGCGGAAGAATGGAGCAACGACGAAACTCATCATTGGCACGCGTGCGTAGACAAGGGCTGCAAGGAAACCAAAGACAAAGCCGAGCACTCCTGGGATGGCGGCAACGTGACTGTTGAGCCGACCACGGAAAAAGAAGGCGCTATGGTTTACACCTGCACGGTCTGCCGCAGAGAAAAGACCGAGAAGATTGATAAACTTGTTGCCGAAACAGAATATACTATAACTTTTGACAGCAAAGGCGGCAGCGCGGTACAACCCGTCAAGGCAAGCGCAGGCGCGGCGATTACGGCTCCTGCCGATCCCACCAAAGACGGTTTTGTTTTTGCAGGCTGGTATGAAAGCACGGACGGCGGCACGACGCTTTCCGACACGGCATTCAGTTTTTCATATATGCCGGCAAGAGTTTTCACGCTTTACGCAAAATGGGCGACTGCCGACATTAAGGGCAAGACATTCAACAAAGTTGACGCAATCGTCGAGTGGGAGTCCGAAGCCGTCAAGCAAGCGCTTCTTGCAGAAATGGAAATGACGGAGGATGAGTATGTTCAATTCGTCGCATCATCAAAGATCACAGTTGAGTTTGCGGCTGACAAAAATACCGCGACGGTGACCTATGATCAAGGTCCGGGCGAAGTAGGCGGTCAAGGCATCTTCGTGGTGTTGTATAAAATCAAAGGTACTGCCATCGTGTTTTACGACAGTCAGGAAGATATGGAAAAAGAAATCCCCGCGCACAAATACGGATTGCTTGCCGGCTCAACGTTTGAGTTGTCAGCAGATAAAACGACCATTATACAGACCAATACCGAACCTGGAATTGGCACATTTAAATATAAGTATAGCGTTGTAGTAAAATAATCCGACAAAGGCATGCAAACACAACAAACAACGGTTTTAGAACGCAATTCTCGATTTGCGGTTTGAAATAAATAATCAATTTAGAAAAAAGGAGACAAAAACCATGAAAAGAAAATCGATCTTCACATTTTGTGCGATAGCGTTGATGCTTGTTTTGTCGCTTTCGGTTCTTACCGCTTGCAACAAAAATAAACACGAGTTTTCAAGCGAGTGGAAGTTTGACGAAACAAATCACTGGCACGAATGCACCACGAAGCAGCACACCGACACGACGGAGAAAACCCCGCACGTGTTCACGTGGACAGAAAAAACGCCCGCAGGCGTTCACACGGACAAAGTCGAAAAGGGCGTATGTGAATGCGGATACGAAACCGAAAGGACAATTTCCGACACCGCAACGCACACTTACGGCGAGGAATGGAAAAAAGACGAGTCGGGACACTGGCACGATTCGACCTGTGACGCAACGGCTCCCACGCATGACGTAATAAAGGGCAATTTCGCCGCGCATACCTTTGACGAAGGCGAAGTTACCAAACCGGCGGACTACGGCGTAGTCGGTGAAAAGAAATTTACCTGCACGAAATGCGGATACGAAAAGACAGAAACCATCGACGCACTTGGCGCAAAAGACAACGAAATTAAACTTGCAGAAGGCAAAACGCTTGGCAAGGAATACGACGGAGAAGTTGTTGCGATTACGAAAGACGATTTCGTAATTGAAGGCAATCGCGTACCCACAATTATGTTCATGGCAAAAGGCGCGGACGACAATACTTACGCCGCAACCGCCCCGAAGAATGCCGGCGAATATACCGTGAAAGTCAGCGTAGCAGCCACGGCAGAGTGGAAATCCGCGACAAAAACTTTCGACTTTGCAATCACCCCCATGGTAATCAGCGTTGCCTGGGAGCCTACATACAATAATTCAAATACTTTTACGGGCGCACCCGCCGAATTGCTTCCAGGCGACGAAGCAATGATTACCGTTACAATGAGTAGTGCCAACGTCGGAGCAGAAGTTCAAAGCTTTGAAATCACCGGGAAAGACGCGGGCAATTACAGCCTTGCAAGAGAAGACGTCAACGTGGAAATCATCAAAGCAGACATTAACTTTGAAATCAGCAATGCGAGCGCATTTAATGAGGTATTCTTTGTCGGCGCAACGAATATTCCCGATCCCACAACAAATTACGTTGAAATCGGCACCGGTTACGGCGAAAGGACTATCTTCTGGGAAAAAGAACTTGAAAATGGCGTTTGGAGTCGTAACCTTACAAAAGAAGAAGTAATAAACTTTAAAACGGGAACGTTCCGAGTACACATTAAATATGCGGAAGGCGCCAACTACAATTTCGGAGACACGTTCGTCAAATTCACTATGAAGGCGAAATCAAGAACGCTTACCGTCAAGAGCATTGAAGATAAAATGTACGACGGAAAGCAAGTGGCGAACTTCACCTATGAAAACCTTTTTAAAAAATTAAGCACCCCTTCAATTGAAGGCGGCGTAGAAAATATCACGCCTATTTCTTCCGGCGAAAAATACGTCGAGTTCCGTGAAGTAGGCGGAGAATGGGGAAGAAATTTGAACGTCGCCAACGTTCTCACGAACGCGGGAGAGTATGAATACCGCATCGGCGTCACGGCAACGGACGAATGGGCGGAAGCGGTTTCCGAAATAAAGACTTTCACCATCAAACCGTATGAGTTCGTGCTCAAACTTGGTTACGGTCCTAACCAAAACACTCTGTCGAATGATGGCGGCAAAACGTTTTTACTCGGACAATACGATAATCTTATCGAAGGTCAGAAAATCCAACTTTGGCTTAACAACGAAAAAGCAGGGTTGCAAACCAACGGTTCTAAGCTTGTCCCTGACCAGAAAAAGAAGGTAACGATTGATTGCTTCTTCCTTAAAATAGCAAACATTACGAACCCTGTTATGGAAAACTACAAAATCGTTACCAAATCCCCGTCCGTTACGACAGTTGAGATTACGGTTGTTGAGAAGTTAACCGAAAAGTCAACTTCCGGTCCGATCCAAATCGTAGAAGCGGAAGAAAAAAGGATTTACGCGACTGTTGAAAAGGGATACTTCCAGGTCGGACAAACGGTTGAGATTTACAAGAAGGATGGCACAAAAGTGGGCGAAGCCACGATTACAGAAATCATAGCCGGAGGCACAACAAGCGCAAGTGGTTGTGCAATTCCTTCCGACGGTAGAGTTATTATAAAACTTGATAAGGATCCCGGTGATATATTGGGTGGCAAAATCGTAGAAAAATAACTTAAAAGTTATTATCTGATCAAAATAACGGATAAGCGGGCGTAAAAACCCGCTTATTCGTGTCGTGTTCTATAAAGGAGACATCGATGAAGAAAAAATCATTACTTTTCTTTGCGCTTGCGCTTGCGTTGTCGCTGTGTCTTACGCTGGTCGCTTGCGGCGATAAAAACGGAGAAGTAAGCAAACTGACTGCCGAAAGCGGCATTACCGCGGACGGCGTGTTTGAAAGCGACTCCGTGCTGAGCAGTATACATCATTCTGCGGACAGCGAGCAAGGCAAGGCGGCTATGTCGGTGATCGATAAGCCGTATGACAGCGCACGCGTTGCCGTATTCGACATTACTCTTACCAAGGGCGGCGAAAAGGTGCAACCGGGCGGCAAGGTCAGAATCACTATGCCGAAACCGTTTGAGGCGGACGGTTACGTCACCTATCACGTCAAGGACGATAACACGGTAGAGGAACTCGCAACGACGGCCGACGGCAACAATATTTACTTTGAAACGGCAAGTTTTTCGTATTTTGTCGTTGCGGGACTGGTAAATGCCGATCAACAGCATATACACAGTTATGTCGAAAAAGTTACCGACAGAAACCTTGTGGACAATGCAACATGCCAAAGGAAGGCTGTGTATAGGCTTGTTTGCAGTATTTGCGGCAGTCTGGGCAGAGAAACCTTTGAATACGGCGAACTTGCCGATCATAACCTGCGCGAAGAAAAAGGTTACGATCCCCGATGCGAAAAAGACGGACTTACCCACGGCAAACGTTGCATAAATCCGGGATGTACTTATACCGAGCAGAAGCCGATACCCGCTATCGGACACGATATGCAGGACGTTGCCGCAAAAGAGCCGACTTGCACCGAAATCGGCTGGAAAGCGTACAAAAGATGCGAGCATTATTGCGGAAAAACCGAAGGGTACGAGGAAATACCCGCCATGGGGCATAATTTATCCATAACCGTGCCGCGCGTTGAGCCGACTTGCGAGAAGTGGGGCAACGAGGAGTATACAAAGTGTTCCAACGAGGGTTGCGACTATCATACCGATTATAATGGTTTGCCCGCTCTCGGACACGATTTGCAATGGCACGATCCGTACGACGCAACCTGCACCGAGGACGGGTATTGGAGAGGCTATTCCACCTGCAATCGCGAAGGTTGCGACTACAACACAAAGGTGGATAGATACGTCGAAAAGGCTCTCGGACACAATCTCAAACATCACGAGGCTAAACAAGCGGACTGCCTGCCCGGCTGGGAGGAATACGACGAATGTCAGCGCGAGGGTTGCGATTATAATACGAAAGTGGAAATCCCCGCCAACGGCAAGCATAGTTACGTTTGCGACGTATGCACCACCTGCAATGAGTGCAATCCCGTAAAATACACTCGCGAGGGCAACTATATCTATTTCGGTTACTGGCCGCAAACCTTAGAGCGCGACGAGAACGTAATCGCCAAACTTAACGAAGTGGCAGGGACTATTCCCGAGTACACAATTTACACTGTCCTCGAGAAACCCGAAAACTGGTCATATTATGAAAATTCGAAGGATATCTGGTATATAGACGTTATATATAGCGGTACAAAATACCGAGGGTTTTATATGAAGGAGTTTCGCCCGGCTATATATGGAAGTCTTGGTTATTCTAAGATTAGCGAAAACGGTTATACTAATCATCAAGTGTACTGGTTTAAGGTAGAACCGATAAAATGGAGAATTTTAACCACAAGCAACAATTCCGCCTATATTATGAGCGACATCGCTTTGGATGCCTTTTGGCTGGAACCCAATAGAGGAGAAGCAGGCTTTTATAACGGCGAATACGGCATTTTCAGAAAAGATCAAAATGGTAATATGGACGGAACTTACGCCAACAACTGGGAATATTGTTTCCTGCGCCGTTGGCTCAACGAAACCTTCTATAACGAGGTGTTCAACGATTTGCAAAAGAAAATCATACAGACCACGCGCCTCGACAACAGCGCGAGAAGTTGCAATCCGGACGAATACCCGACGTATTACCCGGATACTTACAGCTCGCAAAACAAGCCTGGGGAAAACAAGTATGCCGCCCAATGTAAAGATACGGACGATAAGATCTTTTTGCTGTCTTTGAGAGATATTACCACAACGGCGTACGGTTTTAATAAGGACGTAAAAGCAGAAGATCCCGCAAGAAACCTGCAAGCATCCGATTTTGCCAAATTCCGCGGCGCGCCGATGGATATTTACGAAGAAAAATACGTTACCTGGTACACTCGTTCGCCGTCTATAGGTAGTAGTGGTGGCAACGACGGATACGCTACCTTCGTTCTGGACAGACATCAGAAGGGCGCCATAAAAAGCACCGATCTGGTTCCTGACGGCGGTGTTGTCCCCGCGCTCTGGATAACACTGTAAGTTTGTGCACGAGCAACAAAGCAAACGAGCCGTCTTTTTTGACGGCTCTATATTTTTGTAGCCTTTAGCGACAATAAATCACCACTTGAAGTGGTGAAACAAAAAATCTTTAAATAAAAGAATCATCCTATGGTGGTGTTTTGCTTAATTGTGTTTGATTCAATAATAAGAGATTTTGATAAATTCTTTGAATTTATAGATGTAATTTAGTAGCAAAAAATTCTCGAAGAAAAAATAATACGAACCCATTATCTGAGTTCGTATTATTGTCTTTGGTGACCCACCGGAGATTCGAACTCCGGACCATCGCATTAAAAGTGCGGTGCTCTACCGGCTGAGCTAGTGAGTCATTGGCAGGGGTAGCTGGATTTGAACCAACGAATGCCAGAATCAAAATCTGGTGCCTTACCGCTTGGCGATACCCCTACAACGCAGTCTATATTATCACCAAAACAAAGTTTTTGCAACAAATATACTGCACTTTTTCGGCAAATGTGAAACTTTTTTACATTTGCTCGTTCGAATCCGATGAAGTAATCTTCGGAATCAAACTATATCGACTCTTTTCAGAGTGACGTAACAAAAGTGGGGTGAATAGTGGGATTCGAACCCACGACCTCCAGGGCCACAACCTGGCACGCTAACCAACTGCGCTATATCCACCATAATGGCGAGCCTGAAGAGATTCGAACTCCCGACACACGGCTTAGAAGGCCGTTGCTCTATCCTGCTGAGCTACAGGCTCATTGCATCGTCAAGACGCTTTTTAAACGCTCTTTGAGTTGTGGAGCGGGTGATGGGAATCGGACCCACGCAATCAGCTTGGAAGGCTGACATTCTACCATTGAACTACACCCGCACGGACTCAAATTACGCTGTGAAAGAGCAATCTACGATTCAATGCTTGACAATATTATCACATCAAAGGTTTGATGTCAACAAATTTGGGCTAGATTTACGATTTTGACGGTAAATTTTCCGTCGTGCACGACTGCGTAGGCGTATGAGGGCGTGCCGTATGTCGAAGAGCAGACCGCTCCGGGACATACGAGGGTAACTCCGTCGCGTTCGTCGATTTGCGCAAAGTGCGTATGTCCGTAGAAAACGAGGCTGCAACCGAGTTCCGTTGCGCGCAAATACAGCTCCAAAAGCCCGCGTTTGACGTGGTATTTGTCACCGTGCGTGATAAGAATTTTCACCTTGTCGATTTCGATGACTTCCTCGTCCTGAAAAGCGAAATTGTCGCAATTTCCTTTTACTCCGTGAAAGCCTTTATGGCACAAAAGGTCGCCGAGCGCACTTATGCCGTCGCCCAAAAAGAACACGAATTTACTTTCGTTTGCGACTTCGACAAGACGATCCGGAAGAGGGTAATTATGGCTGTCCGAAAATGCTACGATAGTGTTCATAACGTTAGTTTTCGGAGTTGAGTTTTTCAAGCATTGCATGCAAAGCTCTGCCGCGGTGGCTTACTGAATTTTTTTCGTCTGCGGACGCTTCCGCAAAAGTTTTTTGAAGCTCGTCGCTGAAAAACAAAGAGTCGTATCCGAAGCCTTCCGTACCCCGTTCTTCGCGCAAAATCGAGCCTTCGACACGTCCTTTTGCGGTGATAAAGTCGCCGTTCGGATAACAAATTGTTATAACCGTCGCAAAATGGGCGCGACGATTTTGCACGCCTTCGAGGTTTTTTAGAAGCAGTTGTCGGTTGGCTTTATCGTTGTGAGCTTCGCCTGCGTAACGCGCGGAATAAACGCCGGGCGCACCGTCAAGCGAGTCAACCATAAGCCCTGTATCGTCTGCAAGCGTGGGCATGTTGCAAAGCTCGCAAATCGTGCGTGCTTTAAGAAGAGAGTTTTCTTCGAGCGTAGTGCCCGTTTCTTCGACGTCAACGTCGATGCCGAGGTCTTTCAACGACAAAAGCTCCTCGAACGAGTTGCCGAGGATAGCTTTGATTTCGGTGAGTTTATGCTGATTGTTGGTTGCGATTGCAAGTTTCATAAATTAGTCCTTTTTCTTGGTTGTGCCGTTTATGGATTTGCCGACGTTTATGAAGTGGTCCGCAACACGCTCGGAGTTGGACGCAAGCGAGAGATACTGTGCTCCGACGTCGGGAGTACAATCGCCCGCGCGCAATCTTTCTATATGGTTTGCGCCCATTGCTTCGGTGATGTCGTCGATTTCGTCTTCGATTACGTTTGCCTCGTCAAGCGAAGCCGCGTCGCTGTTTACGTATGCTTTCATGACCTTTTGAAACAAATCGTTTATGCGACTTTGCAAGTTGCGCACTTCCGAGATTGCGACGTCCGAAAACTTTTGGTCGGATTCTTTGAGTTTGTCGGCGTATTCGATGATGTTTTCCGCATAGTCGCCGACGCGTTCGAGATCGGTGATCGTGTGGAACGTGGTTGCAAGATAGTTGTGGTCGGCGTCGTTCATTTCGAGCTTTGAAAGTTTGACGACGAATCTTGCGATTTCTTTGTTGAGGAAGTTCAGCTCGTTTTCGTTCTGACGGAATTTTTCGATTTTAGAATAGTCGAGAGTGCAAATCACGTCGCAAGCGAGGTCGTAGTTGTGCAATGCGATTTCCGCCATATTGACGATTTCGTTTTTGGTTTGTTGCACTGCGATAGGCGGAGTTGAGAGCATATGCTCGTCGATGTAGTAAAAATGTTCTGCCGGTTGTTCGTCTTTCTTCTTTTTGTCGGGAAGGATTTTACATACAAGCTTAACCGACAAATTGGTGAGCGGTAACATTATGATAACCGTAATGACGTTGAATATCGTGTGGAACATTGCAAGTTGAGTTTGCGGAACGCCGGGGAACATTTTCCCGAAAAGGTAGCCGAAAGTTATAATCTTTGTGGGGTTTACCGCCTTTGAGATTTCGCGCATCATCATTGCTACGAGCATAAAAATCACAACGCCCGAAACGTTGAAAAGAAGGTGAAGAAGAGCGGTGCGTTTTGCGTTTGTGCTGGAAGTCAAACCTGCGATGATTGCAACAACACACGAACCGATGTTCGAGCCCATAGTGAGATAAATGCCTTGATCGAGGTTAATAAGCCCCGTAAAGACCATCGTGATGGCGATTGACGTCATGACGGACGAGCTTTGAATGATTGCGGTCAAAATCGTGCCGATGAGGACGATAAGAAGCGGATTGCTTATGGATGCAAGAAAGTTTTTGACGGTGTCGAGGGATGCGAACGTATCCATTGACGCACTCATCATGTCAAGACCGACGAACAGCATACCGAAGCCTGCAAGGATACCGCCGATTTTTTTGACAAGATCTTTCTTTGCAAAAGCCATCGTAAATGCGCCGATGCCTGCAAAAGTGGCAAATACCACCCCCGTTGAGATGGAGTTTTCAAACATGCCGAGGGCGGTGATTTGACCGGTAATCGTCGTACCGATGTTTGCGCCGTAAATGACGGTTGCCGCTTGCATCAGCGACATAATGCCGGCGTTGACGAAACCTATGACCATAACGGTCGTTGCGCCCGACGACTGTATCGCCGCCGTTGCAACCGTACCTATGCCGACGCCGACGAGCTTACTCTTTGATGTACGCGCAAAAAGTTGTTTGAGTTTGTTGGAGCTTACGGATTCCAGATTCGAGCTCATCATCGTGCAAGCGATAAGGAATATACCAATGCCTGCAATGAGAGATAAAACTGCCGTTGCGATTTGAACCGGTGTCATAAATATTGTTTTTGCACGCCTGTACGTGCGTGAGGAGCGGATGCCCCATAGGCTTGTGCCAGTGTCTTCTTACAATCCCAATTATCACTTGATATCAATTATAAGGTAATTTGACGCGATTGTAAAACGGAAACGAAAACTTGCTCCTTTTTTCGACAAAAATGCCTAAAAGCACGAAATGTGTTATGCAATTATACAACACGATAAGTGTATTGATATAAAATTGTACGTCCGAAAAATGGCGATATGAGGTTAAAAACGTTGATTTTTAGCAAAACAAAACACGATATGTGTTGTAAATCGTGTTCGTGCCTTGTGGTTTTATGGAAATTATGCAAATTGTGTTCGAGTTGGGTTTCAGGTTGTTTTGCTTTGATGAAAAGGTCTGAAATCGTCGTCCTCGTGCAAGTTGCCCGTGAGATCGTTTTCAAGCAAGATACCGCGCTGCACCGAGTGATAGCCGTACTTTGCGCGTATATCGTCGATTGTTTTTTCAAGTTTGTCGGCTTTGTCGTTCGGCTCGTCGAAAAGGCTGATTTGCACGCCGTCTTTGTTTTCCAGCCTGATTGCAGACACGGTGATTGCGCGAAGGGGATCGTTGAAATTGTGTATTTTTTCAATCAGACTTATCGCGGATTTTGCGATTGCGCCCGAATTTGCGCTTGCCGGTGAAAGCGGAATTTGTTTTGACGTCCATTGTAAAGCTGGATTTTTGATTGAAAGTCCGATGCCGTTTGCAACGAGGTTGTAGCTTCTCAATCTCAACGCAACCATATCCGCAAGAGCGTAAATTACGATTTTGGCTTCGTCGAGAGTTTTTATATCGCGCGGAGTGGTCGTGCCGTTCGACACGCTTTTGGGGATGCGAATATCGTAGTAGTGCTTGACCTCTTCCGTTTCGACGCCTTGCGCGGCGTTTATCATATTGTCGGCAACCACTCCGAAAATGTGACGCAAAGCGTCACGGTCGGCATTCGCCAGTTGCCGTATGGTGCGGACGTTGAGCTTTGTCAGCTTTTCGGACGTCTGTTTGCCTATCATAATCATCTCGGAGGGCGACATATCGCCGATGACGTCCATATAATGCTCTTTGTCAAGCACGGTCGTCGCGTCGGGCTTTTTTAGGTCGCTGCCGAGTTTTGCGAGCGTTTTGGTGAAAGACACGCCCACGGATATGGTCAGTCCCGTTTTTTCTTTGACGAGCTCGCGCAATTTGTTTGCGATGGTCACGCCGTCGCCGAAAAGTTTTTCGCTGCCCGTCACGTCGAGCCAACACTCGTCTATGCCGAAACTCTCCACGCGGTCGGTGAATCGAGTGTAGATTTCAAACACTTGCTTTGAATGTTTGACGTATTCGTCGAAATGCGGAGGAACAAAAATTATATCCGGGCATTTTTGCCTTGCCGACCACAACGTTTCGCCCGTTTGAACGCCCGCTTTTTTTGCGAGTTGATTTTTTGCAAGCACTATGCCGTGTCTTGCTTCGGGATTTCCGCACACGGCAAGAGGCATCCCGTCGTATTCGGGATGCAGCTTTTGTTCCACCGATGCGTAGAAGTTGTTTAGGTCGCAATGCAAAATTGTTTTTCCCACAATTTGATTATACACAATTTTGCCTTGCAAAACAAGCGGTTCTAGTTTATAATATTTCATAGAATAAAATTCAGCGCGCCCGACGTGCGAGGACGTGCGAGGAGTGATATATGATTTTGGTTACGGGCGGAGCAGGCTACATCGGCTCCCATTGCGTGAGAGAACTCAAAGAAAGAAACATGGACGTCGTAGTTTACGACAATCTTGTCACGGGACATATCGAATCCGTGCCGTCGGACGTGCCGTTTGTCAAAGGCGACATCTTTGATGTCGAGCTTTTGCGCGAAACGTTCAGAAAATACGGCGTAGATTCCGTCATTCACTTTGCGGCGTACTCTCTTGTCGGAGAAAGTATGGTCAATCCTGCGAAGTATTATCACAACAATGTTGCCGGCACGCTTGCGCTTTTGGACGCTATGATTGCCGAAAACGTCAAATATCTCGTGTTCTCGTCCTCGGCGGCGACTTACGGAGATTGCGGCGACGGCCTTATCACCGAGGAAAGTCCGCAGCATCCCACCAGCGTGTACGGTCAAACCAAGCTCATGATGGAGCAGTTTATGCAAGATTACGACAAGGCGTACGGACTCAAATACGTTGCTTTGCGCTACTTCAATGCGGCGGGCGCACACAAGAGCGGTGAAATCGGCGAGGCGCACAAGCCCGAATCCCACCTTATCCCCATCATTTTGCAAGTGGCAAACGGCACGAGAGATCACATCGGCATTTTCGGCGACGATTATCCCACACCCGACGGCACTTGCGTGAGGGACTATATTCACATCACCGACCTTGCCGACGCTCATATCCGTGCTCTCGACTATCTCAAACACGGCGGAAAATCCACCTACTACAACCTCGGCAACGGCAACGGATTCAGCGTCAAAGAGGTTATCGACGTGACCGAAAAAGTGACGGGACGCCATATCGAAAGGACAATCGAAGGCCGTCGTCCCGGCGATCCGGCAACCCTTGTTGCATCCAGCGAGAAGATAAAGAGAGAGCTTGGATGGAAGCCTCGATACGACAGCCTCGAAAGCATCGTTTCGTCCGCATGGAAGTGGCACTCGACGCATCCGCACGGCTATGAAAAGTGATTTTCATTTCATAGAAATGACTTTTTGAAAATCGCAATCGAAGTCGCAACGAGAATATCGCGTTGCGACTTACGAATATATTGTACAAACGATTATGCGGCGAAAACGTCGCATAGAAAAATCCGTCGTCGGAATTTGACGGCTTAGGACAAATTCGACGCTTGAAAAGAGGGGGTGCTTATGCAAGTCAGAAAAGCAATAATACCTTGTGCGGGGTTCGGAACGAGATTCCTGCCCGTCACCAAGGTTTTGCCCAAAGAATTGTTGCCCATCGTGGATACGCCTGCGCTGTGCTACATCGTCGACGAGGCGGTGAAGAGCGGCATAGAGGAGATCATGATCGTCATATCTCCGCAAAAAGAAAGTATAAAACGCCTTTTCGAGCCGAACGTTCGGCTCAACGAGCATCTTTTGTCGCAAGGCGAAAAGGAAGCGTACGAGCTTGCCAACGCAGAAATCGGGGCAAAGGTGTTTTTTGTCACGCAAAAGACGATGGACGGCAACGCAAACGCAATAAAACTTTGCAAAGACTTTGTGAACGGCGAACCGTTTGCCGTGCTTTTCGGAGATGACGTGATGTACGTCGAGGACGGTGAAAAACCCGTTACGAAACAGCTTATCGACGCTTATTACGCAACAAACGGCGCGTCTATTGTGGGATGTCAGCGCACAAGCGAAGAAGTCGCAAGGCGTTGCGGCGTTATGATAACAAAGGCTCCGATTGACGAAAAAACAACCCTCATCGAAGGGATAATAGAAAAACCGCAGGCAGAGCTTCCGAGCGCATTGGTTTCGCTTGGCAGGTTTGTACTTGCGCCGTCGATATTCGAGGCGATAGAGCGCACTCCGTACATGCACGGCGAGGCATATTTGACGGATTCGATAAGCATTCTTGCCAAAGAAAAAGACGTATGCGCCTACGAATTTAGCGCAAGACGCTACGATATAGGCAACAAAGAAGGTTATTTGGAAGCGACCATCGAGTACGCTTTGCGAAGCAACATGTTGAAAGACGAGTTTTCGGAGTATCTGGAAGAAACAATTATCAAAGATAATTGATTTTAAAGACGGAATTGGAGTCGCAAGGCGGCGAGCCTTGGAGCGCCGAGCTTTCGTCGCACACAAGCTCCTTTTGCTTCA
>ENA-UOJC01001985-UOJC01001985.1-human-gut-metagenome-genome-assembly--contig:-C104-NODE-1985-length-24004-cov-12.656353_pt1 | contig 24004 bp, 14 predicted proteins | sample MGYA00242339_ERZ723886 | MGnify/ENA metagenome assembly ERZ723886 | reverse complement strand
GCGTCGGCCCGGGGATGATCAAAATACGCTACAACAAGAAAAACTATGAGCGGCTCCTCAGCATCGTTCCCAGCCGCATTGCCCTGAGCTTACAGGCCCAATTCAAGGACATCCCACCGAAGCGCTTTAATTTCTGCATCTGAGCGCGGAGCCGGAACAGCCGGTATTCAAGAAGAAAAGTTAGATCCTGTCCACAGCAGAAGTCGGCAAAAGGAGACACAATAAAACAAAGAACCAGGAGGAAACGATATGAAAGCACGCTATCCCTCATACATGAAGCACAGCCGTATCTGGAAGTTCATCCTTCTCGGACTCCTGATCGTAATATTGGTGCCCTTTGGCCTCTTTGCTCTGGGCAATGTTGTGGCAAGTCACTATAACGGGCTGGATTATCCGTGGCACTATCCGGATACGGTCTGGCGCAGTGAAGAGCCGCGCGCAGAGATCACTGTAGATAGCAAGGGGAGAACGACCTTGTATTTGGAAGTGAATGGCGAAATGCGGCTGCTTGAGCTTGGTCAGTTGGGCATAAGTGTGGATATATATTCTGTTTCTGAGGGAGCCGATGGAAAGACCTCACGATCCCTGGTGCTTGCTTGCAATGTCGACACGGCATCCGAAGATGTTCTGCGCCTAAAAATCGAGAAAAAGCGGGATGATCTATACCATGGCGCATATAAGTACATTACCTTTCGACGGGTGGAAGGCTGACGCTCCGGTTCCGGATCAGAGTGAAGGAAAAGGCTGGTCGCCTTTGACGAAAGCATTATTCTGGCGCAGCGCTGCGCAGAGGAACAGAGCGATACCGCTTTGTGTTCATTACATCTGCGTTTTCTGGAAATGAGAAGAATTTTTACAGCTTGAAGGTGAAAGCCTGCGGGTCTCATGATCCGGACGGCTTTTCGCGGAATGGAGAGAAGAATGGGCTATTGGGGAAGTGGGCTTTATGCAAATGATACCGGAATGGATGTTCGGGACACCTATATGGATCTATTGCAGGATGGTATGGATGATGAAACAGCATGGAACACCATGCTGAAGAAATTCTCCGAATACATAAATACAGACGAGGAAGCATTGTTCCGGTACGCGGCTGCGGATACACAGTGGCGGCTCGGGCGGCTGCGTCCGGATGTTCGGGATAAGGCCATGATGTGGCTGGCGCGGCAGGGCGGTCTGGAGCTTTGGGCGGACAGCACCAGCAAAGGAAAGGGCTGGATCAAAACCATGCAGACGCTTGAAAAGCGCCTGCAATCGCCCATGCCCGCATACAAGAAGGTAACGAAGCCAGTAGTTCCAGAGCAAGATCCGTGGGAATTGAATGACATATATGCTTATCAGTTTCACTCTGAGTCTTCAAAATGGAATGGCACATATGGGAAATACGCTCTGCTTCAGAAAATAGGGGCCCAAAAGAACACCTATTTCAATAAGTTGGGGATGGTCGTGCAGATTTTTGACAAGTATTTCGACACGCTTCCGACTGTGGACGACATATGGAAATATCGCATCCTACCGTTCGATTTACCGAATAGGGCGGATATCTTTGAAGACAGTCGGGACTCTGATGGAGTATTGATTAAACGCAGACCGGTCCTGATGAATGCACTGATGGAGACACTTTCTGTTCGTGGCTATCCCAAGTCGTCGCTTATCTATATTGGAAATCAACCAGGGCCTGCGAACTATCGTCAAGATCCTTGGACTGTGATGTGGCGGGATTTTGAAAGACTCTTTTGTAAGCAGCACATGCGGTGGGATGGCTTGGCATATGATACGGTCGATGAAGGAATTTACGAATTTAATCCCAAAGCAGATCCAGAGCATTTTTGCCGCCATCTCCAGAAAATAGAGCAGAGAAAGCAGCAATGTAAAAGCTGCCCCAAGTCTGGAATATGTTGGTCTGGATTCCAATCAAAATAGTCGCAGTGCGGGGGATGGAGAGCATATGTACAAAGATAAATTGAACATGCAGAATGTCAGCCCGGATGGTAGAATTTTCGGAGGATCGAATTGATGTTGAACGTTGCTTTACCTGAACTGCAAAGAGTCATGGATTATGCCAGATTGAAAATGAGTTACGACGGTATTGATGAAGCACCGCATTTTTCCGTCTATCATATGCACGAATGGCACTGCGGGTATGATCCCGCAAAACTGCTGCGAGTCAAGCCGGATGGCACGCTTCCGCAGCAAGCATCCTTTGAAGGCCCGCGCCGTGTGTTCTATGCGGACTTGAACGAAATGATGTGCTTTTTATTTGATCTGCTTGATATTTTCAAAGAAGACTGCATAATCCTTGCACCGTTTTTCCACTATTATCCGTTTGTCCTGTCTGCAGAAAAGAATGATATCTATCAAGAAACGCTTGACTTTTTACATCGGAACCATCTGCGCAAAGACAGCCGCGCAGGCGTCGAGCTTTCTTTACCAGAAAATCGGGATGTCATGACAATGGCTGTTGAAGGCGCATTTCGAGATGTGACGCAGCTATGCATTTTTGCAAAAAAAGCCGGCTTCCTAATTGCACCGAATCACCATTTTGAGGTCGTGTTCTATGCCGCAAATACAACGGAAATTGAACATGCAGCAGTTTCGAGCATTAAGAAACATCCAAATTTGTGCTTTTTCAAAAACTAGAAACGCACAATGTGTTTGTGTCGGAGGACGACGGGCTTCGTTTATGCCATAACTTATCTGTTTTCACACACTGTGCGAGCTCGTATCCCGGTGATGCGCTTGTCCGGAGCATGTAAAAATTCCCGCTGGAATATCCAGCGGGAATTTTTTTGCGTAATTTGCTGTTCAGGCTGTGTGCTTACTTTGCGACCTTGGTCAGGTAGGTGTAGAGCGCCATTGCAACCTCAGCACGCGTTGCGTTCTGCGTTGCGTTCTTGGCCTGTGCGGAGGTCAGAATGCCCTCTGCAACAGCCCATTCGACGTTCTTCTTTGCCCAGTTGGACACGACCGCGTCTGCGTCCAGCTTGCCGTCGGCTGCAACGATCTCGATGCCGTTGTACTCAGCGTAGCGGCTGATGAACGCTGCCAGCTGCTCACGGGTCACAGGCTCGTCCGGCTTGAACGTGCCGTCCGTGAAGCCCTTGACGATGTTGTTCGCTGCTGCCCATTCGACGGCCTCGGTGTAGTAGCGGCCTGCCGCCACATCCTTGAAGCTGCCGCTCGTGCTGACAGCGGGCTTGCCCTGTGCTCTGTACAGGATCGTCACGACCATCGCACGGGTCAGTTCTGCGTTCGGGCTGAACAGGGTGTCCGTGGTGCCGTTCATGATACCGTTGTTGTACAGGTAGTCAACCGCGTCATAGTAACGATCGTTCTTGCTCACGTCGATAAACGGGAACTTCGTATCGTCCTTGCCGGGCTTGGTCGGGGTCGTCGGCTTGGTCGGCTTCGTGTTCTCGGACTCGCCAAGAACCTTACCGCAGTTCTCGCAGACGTACTTGCCGGTCTGCGCGTTCTTGCGGAAGTTGTGGCCGGTCGCCGGGATGACTCTGCTGTACTTCACATCGCCGCAGCGAGAGCAGGCTTCTTCAAGCTTGCCATCCTCGGTGCAGGTCGGCTCGATACGCTTGGTCACATAGTCGTGGCCCAGAGCATTGATTTCCTCGGTCTTGGTCGCGCTGCACTTCTTGCAGGTGTAGGTCTTGATGCCCTTCTCGGTGCAGGTCGGCTCGGTCGTGACCTTGCCCTCGTCCCAAGTGTGTTCACCGGTAGCCTTGATGGTTTCGGTCTTGGTGTCGGTGTAGGTCTTGCCCTCGAAGGTGACGGTTGCCGTATAGGTGCAGACGCCATCCTCGGTGCAGGTAGCGGGCTTCGTGACCTCGCTGGTGATCGTCGCATTCACGACCTGCGTGTGGGTAGCATCATGCTCACAGGTGAAGGTCGCAGTCGCGCTTTCAACGCCAGTCCAGTTCCAAGTCGGCTCGCCGTACTTGTGCTCGACCTCGTCCTCGATCTTGATGACCTTCTCGTCACCCTCGACCGGGGAAACTTCGTTGCGCTCAAGTGCCTTGACGGTGATCTCGGTGTTGACGTAGTCGCCGTAGCTGAACGTCAGGGTCGCAAGCGTGGTGTTCGCAGCAACTGCTTCCTCAGCAGCAAATGCAAACGTGATCTTGCCGTTCGTCTCATCGACGTTGAAGCTCTTGTACGCCTGGCTGGAGGTCTTGCTGGTAAGGGTGACCTTGGCCGGATCGTACTCGACAACATACTTACCGTTGGTAACAGCAACGTCGTCGCTGATGGTGACAGTCAGAACGTGGTTCGCAGCATCGCCGGTGGAAGGCTTGATGGACTGCGGACGCTCGGTCTGATTGACCTTGAGTGCGTTCAGGCTGCCGGTGGAAGCGTTCACAGCTTCGCCAGCAGATTCCAGACGTGCCTTGCTGCTCATCTCGGAAACATCCAGAGCAGTCATGGAGTCGCTGCGCATCGAAATGAGTGCGCCGGTCTCCAGTGCGTAGCCGTCCTCTTCGCCCTTTGCAGGAGCCTGAACCTTGGCAACGTTCACAGGAGCCTTGGTCTCAATGCCCATCATCTTCAGCAGGTCGGCGGGGATAGAATCACCAGAGGCAGTGGGAGCTGCGGAGTACAGGCCGGAGATACCGGTCACGCCGTCCAGCTTGCAGACCTTGCCGGTGGGGATAGCGTGGGTTTCGGCATCTTGCTGCGTGAGGTTTGCATAGTAGATGGAGGCGTCGGTCGCATCAGCGATCAGCAGGCCGTTGCTGTCAGCCAGACTGATGTAGTCCATGGACACATTCATGGTGTCCTCGAACGTCATGCCGATGTTGCCGAGACGACCGCGAACGAGCGTTGCGCTGACCTCTTCACCGGCAGCTGCCGTGGTGTCCCAAACAGGAACGGTGATGTACTGATACAGATCGCCATCCGCGTTCAGGACATAGTAGACATGGCAGGTCGTACCGGCGTCGCACTCGGTGATCGGGTCGTCGCCCAGCATATTGTTGACCACATCCACAGTGATGTCGCCGATGTAGGCGATCGCAACCAGATCAGCATAGCTGGAGCTTCCGCGCCAGCCGGAGATGCTGCCCTCGGCGTAATCGGCCAGCTCATACAGGCCGTCGGAGTTGGAGATGTAGATCGGATCGCCGAAGGTCGTCGCGCTATGCTTGGTGCCGTTCTCCTCGGTCAGCGTGAAGCTGACAGCGGGGTTCTCAGCCACATCGCGGATCGCGTAGCTGGTGGAGCACTCGCTGCCCTGAGATTCCTCAAAGGTAGTCGCGTTCACCTTGTAGATGTGACCAGCTTCGTCATAGACATCGGTGCCCCACAGTGCGCCGGCGGCGTAGCCTGCGCCGTAGAACTTCGTTGCGGTGTAGCCGCTCTTCGCGGTGATTGCCTTGGTGCCGAGATCGATCTGGCTCCAGGCAGTGCCGTTTTCGTTGGTGACCTGTGCATTGACCGTTGCGTCAACATTGACATAGCCCTTGACGGTGACGTTGATGTCCTTGGAGACATGCTCGCCGGCCGCATTGACAGCAACGGTAGTAGCAGTGACAGTCGTGGTGCCCTCGCCAGCGCCGGTGATGACACCGTTCTCAACGGTCGCAACATCGGTATTCGCGGAGCTCCAGGTCAGTTCATTGGTGGAGCCGAGGATGACCTTGGTGGAGATCTCCTTGCTTTCGCCAACATAGATGGTGACGTCCGTCGGGTTGACCTTCAGAGTCAGGTCGGTCGCTCTGTTGTACTGATACAGGGAGACAACAGGCCAGACCTTTTCGCCGAAGTTGCCGATCTCAGCCGGGATCAGCTTAGCGGGATCGATGGCGTACAGCTTCGCAGTCTCGCCGTCCTGATAGGAGGAGACCAGCAGATAGCCGGTAGCCTGATCGTAGATCATGGAAGCGTACTGGCCGCCGGTGACAGCGGAGACGTTGGTCAGCTCCAGACCGGTATTGCCGAGGTCTTCCATAACCATGGAGTAGCTTTCGCCTTCGGTGTAGGTGAAGATGTTGAACTTATACAGCTCACCGCTCTCGGTCATAGCATAGTAGAAGTTTGCCGGGCAATCGAGGTAGCTGTACCACAGGTAGTTGTAATCATAGGTGCCGCTGCCGATGAAGGCAATGACAGCCAGAGGATCGTCTGCAAAGCCCTTCGAGGAAAGATCAAAGGCGGAGAGGGTACCCTCAGCCGGGTTGAGCAGCTCCATGTAGGTGCCGTTCTTGCAGATGCCGACCATTTTGCCAAACAGGCCTTCCTCCACTGCGGGAGACGCAGCCGCGTCGGACCACTGCCAGTCAGAAACGATGGTGCCGTAGGAAGTGACCTCGAACGTGTCGGGATCAACGCCGAACATCGTATTGCCGCTTCCGTTGTGGACCAGAAGCTCACCCTCGTGGAGCGTACCTGCGACATAGTCGGCGCCTTCGCTGACCTTTGTCCAGCCTTCGGGATCATTGGTGCTGAACTCAGACCAGTAAGCCTTGCTGTCCGTGCCGTAGATCAGAGCGCTTGCCTTGATCTCGGGCAGAGCCTCAACGGTGACGTGGCAGACGTCCGTGAGCGCCGGGTTTGCCTTGGAGGCAACCGTGATGTCAGCCTCGCCGACTGCCAGCGTCTTGATCTCGCCGTTCTGGTCAACAGAGACAACGTCGGTGTTGCTGCTCGTCCAGGTGACGGTCTTGTCGGAGGCCAGCCACGGGATAACGCTCGCGGAAAGCTGATGGGCGCTGCCCTTGAGGAGCGTCAGCGCATGCTCGCTCAGCTCGACCTTGGTAGCCTGAGCCGTAGTGGGCAGGGTAACGGTGTTGGCAGGAACAACATACAGGCCCACGAGGTGATCGTAGAACTGGTTTGCACTGCTGCCGCTGACGAGCTGCGTAGCTTCAAGAGCCTCGGGGTTGATGACCCACAGCTCGTTATCGACGTCGCCGCTGCTCTTGACGCCGTAAGCGCCGGCCAGATACAGCGTGCCCTTCGTCTGATCGTAAGCCATGGAGGCGTAGCTGGTGACATACATACCGGACTTGCCGATCTTTTCGCCGTCCAGCGTCAGAGCGCCGTCAGCGATCTCATCCAGCGTGTACTGATACAGATGAATGTTGCTGCCGCTTGCCGCGTTGACGCCGTAGAACTTGCCGTTGGCGTCGATGGCCAGCGTGCGCAGTGCATGGAATGCAGCCGTGCTGCTGGTATGATTGACCGTGATGTCGGCGACCTTGGTCAGCTCGCCGCTCACAAGATCCATCGTATACAGCTTGTTGCCGGTGTTGTCGGAATCGATGGTTCCGCTGGTGACATTGGAAATACGGTTGGTCAGGACGTACATGGTCTGATCCTTGGGGTTCATAGCCATGTCGGCGACCATTTCATTGGCGTCAAAGGTTGCCGGGAAGGAGGCGACCTTCTGTGCGTTGTCCAGCTCGTCCTGCGGAGCGGCATAGAAGCCGTCAGCGGTGGCGAAGAAGACATACTTGCCTGCGTACTCGGCAGCATAGACCTCCATGCTGGCATCAGCATAGTCGGTCATGCCCTCGGTCTTGGTCAGCGTGGTGGGATCGATCTCGACCCAGCGCGGGCCGTTGCCGCGGGAGGTGCCGGAGGTGAAGCCGAACATTCTGCCCGTGAAGTTCTCGGGCGTGCCGCCGTACTTGATCTTGTAGCTGACTTCGTTGCCCGCGTAGTCAGCGACCGTAACGGTGACATATTCGCCGGCTGCGTCGGTCAGCGGGAATACCAGACCGCATTTCTCGCCAGCCTGATCCTGAGACGGAACAGCAGCCATCTGCGCGCCGTCGATCGTCAGGATCTTCTTGCCGCTTGCATTGTAGAGGCCCATGAAAGCGATGTACTGGTTGTCCTGAGCGACAACGGTCAGCGCACCGGTCATCATGTCCTTCTCAACGTTGAGCAGCTCAGGAGCCGTATCATCGACCGTGTAGGTGTTGGCGAAGTAAGCGCCCTCACCCAGCTTGCCGGAGGTGATCAGCTTTTCGATCGCATTCTTATCCAGTGCGGCGCCGTCCTCGTAATACTCGGGGATCAGAGCGATGCCTGCGGTGATCTTATCGCCTTCCTTGAGGCCAAGGGATGCGATCTTCTGGTTGGCCGTCAGGCTGGCCTGCGTCTGCTTCCAGCTGGCGCCATTGGTGTAGTAGTAAGCACCGAATACCTGATTCGTGACGCCGCCCATGTAAAGGATCTCGTTCGTGGTCTCATCCTTGACGAAGTAGACCGCGGCCGCAGCGTTGCGGATCACGCTCACCGCGTACTTTGCGAGGGTGCTGTCGGAGTTAATGGCGGCACGATCGTAGGGGATCTCGTCCTCGATCACATACGGGTTGACCGTATAAATGGTCTCGTTCTTCTCGCCCGGATACTTGATCGTGTTGTAGTTGGTGTACGAGGACAGGCCCAGATAGGTGGGACGGGTGTCGCCGTACAGCTGCTCGACCAGCGTGGAGGTATCGAGCATGGAAGCATCGGACCAGTTGCCGTAGAAGCCGAGCATCGGGATGGAGTGTACGGGGAGCATTGCGCCGTCGTCGGTGTTGTTGGTGCCAACATAGACGTAGCCCTCGACATACGCGCCATTGGTGTAATACTGGTCAAGGTAAGCCTTGGTCTCAGCCGTCAGCTTGATGGTGACCTTGACGTTGACAGGCGTTCCGACCGGGACCTGCACGGCATCCGTCTTCATCTGAGAGAGGAAGAGGTATGCGTCGTAGGAATTGACCTTGCCGTCCTTGTTGATATCGGCGACCGTCAGGTCATAGGTGGAGCCGTCGTTCGCGCCGGTGGTGTAGTCCAGGATCGCCTGGGCATCCGCCGCGTCGGTCTTGTCGTCCTTGTTGACGTCGCATTTATAACCGACCGTGGGAACGAAGGTCTTGCCGTCCACATCATAGGTCACGTCGGCTGCCAGAGGAGCAGTCAGGGTGTCCATGAAGACGGCGGAATCACCGGCCGCGTTGTATGCACTCTGGAAAACATCCTGCGTGAACACGTCTGCGGAGAAGGTGTACTCCTGCACAGTGCCGGAGAGGTTGTTGATGGAGAACTCGAAGGTGTATTCGCCGGTACGCTCGGGGTCGTCGCCGAATTCGGCCTTGACCTTGCCGTCAGCGGCAGTACCGCTCAGGTTGTCCTTCATCAGGATATAGCTCGCCGCGCTGACAGCGTTGCCGACATTCGCAAGGCCGGCGCCCTGATTCATAACAGAATAGATGTATTCGCCAGCATTGTCGTCGTTGCCCTTGAGCGGCGTTGCGGTGGACATCAGCAGGCTGTTGGTCAGCGCGCGGGCGTCCAGACCGGTCTTTTCGTCGAGCTTATTCTCACGGATGTACTGGCCCATCACAGCCGCCATACCGGCGACCTGCGGGGAGGCCATGGAGGTACCGGACATCGTCTCATAAGCGGTGTGGCTGGTATGAGCGCCTTCGCCGTTATGCGCGCCGTTGACGGAGTAGATGCTGCCGCCAGGAGCGGTGATCTCCGGCTTGAGCTCCAGAGAGCCCGGAACACCCCAGGAGCTGAAGGAGCTCATGGTGTAATGATCGGAGCCATAGACCACAGAGCTGATGCCCTTGTTGATGGTCATGGAGCCGGTCGCATACGACTCATCCTCAGCCTTTGTGGAGGCGTCCCAGATCGCCAGGCCGTCAGCCATCGTGATGGAGACGAACGGAGCGGTCTTGGTATAGTCGGACAGGTCCATGTTGATAACGCCGGCTGCGTTGTTGTAAACGACGGTTGCGATCGCGCCTGCGTTGACCGCGTTCTCGCCCTTCAAATAGAAGGAGATGCCGCCGCGCTGTACGAACACGATCTTGCCGGTCACATCGATGCCCTCGAAATCCTCTGCGTTACCGGCGACGCCTGCGGGCAGGATGACATAGTCATGCGTACCGGCCAGCGTTTCCAGCTTGGCGTTGGAATAATCGGTCTCGTTCCAGAACACGTTCACGTCACCAACGGTGAAGTAGCTGCCGGTGAAGCCGTCGTTGTCAACGGAAGCCACCGCCAGAGAGTTGGTGAAGGATCCGGGAGAGCCGTCCATCTGCATGGAGACATCGTCCGCATACAGGTAGCCGAGCTGTGCGTTCTCAGCCCAGTAGCCGGAGTTGCCGGCGGACATGCTGACAACGGTGCCGCAGTTGGCGAGGCTCGCCATGATCTCGGCATAGTCACCGTCGACACGGCTGAAGCCGGGGCTGCCGGAGCCGAGGGACAGGTTCACGGAGTCGCAGCCGAGCATGACAGCGTCTTCGATTGCGACCATATAGTCGGAATCATACGCGCCGCCGCCCGAACCAAAGACCTTCATGACAACGAGCTGTGCGTCCGGAGCAACGCCCTGCACCTTCACGGTGTCCAGTGCGCTTGCGAACGTGCCGTCAGCCTGCTGGATGTAGGCGTTGGCCGCCGCGATGCCCTCAACGTGAGAGCCATGCTCGCCCTGCGTGTCATGCACATGGTCGATGGTGTAGTTCTTGTCGATGTAGTTGTAAGCAAACGGGATCTTGGCATTGACATAGGCCTTGTCCGCACTGATCTTGCCGCCGGCAGCGTTCAGCTGCGACAGAACATCAGCGGTCAGGTCGGCCTTCGTCAGAATGCCCGCTTCCTTCTTGTACTCGTCAACGCTCATGCCCTTGAGACCGGCAATGTGCGCGATGGAGTACTCATAGCCAGCAGCCGAGAAGGACTGCTGCTCGTAATCGATACCCGTATCGATCACGGCTATCTTGCTGCCAGCGCCGGTGTAGCCTGCTGCCCAAGCAGTGCTGGAGCCGATCTGCGCAGAAGAGGTAGCCATGTTCGGATCATTGGTCTCGTTCTTGTCGACCACCATGGGTTCGTAGCGGTTTTCAATGAAAACCTTCTTGACGCCCTGAACCTTTGCGATCTCTTCGATTTGCTCGTAGCGGACGTTTGCCGAAATGATGTTGCCGGCAAAGGTCAGGTTCCAAACAACGTCGATGCTGTCTTTCAGAGCTGCGTCGATTTTCTGGACCATGCTGTTCTGCTTGCCCTTCAGGCTGTCACGGTAAGCGACGGCTGCGGAGCTCAGATCAGTAGACCCAAACTTTTCGACAGTGGAGGCATCTTCCAGCACGATGGAGACACGAACGATTTCGCCCTCCGCGTACTGCGTGTCCCTGCCGCCGTCAACGCTTTCTTTGTCCAGTGCGGACTCCAGAAGCTTTTCGGAAACAGGATCGTCCAGCTTTTCAAACTCCAGGCTTGCAGTCTGGCTGCTTCCTGCGGCGAACGACGGAACAACAAGTCCGACGCACATCGCAAGGACGAGGAGCATGGAAAGAAGACGGATCGGGAGATGTTTCTTCATATTCTTTCCTTCTTTCAAAAGACTTTTACCATGCGTGGGCAGGCATGGCTTGTTCCCGCCGCAGAGCATCTCTCTCCTTGCCGGGATATTACCGCCCAAACTGATAGGTTATCGTTTTTCACACCGATACCTACAGTTCTAAGCGTGAATATTTTACCAAGGAAGTAAAACCTATGTCAACTATTTGCTTCGCTAAAAAATTAACAAAAATGATGTGCGGTAGATTCACACAATTCATAGTATTTATCCAGTTTGCCAGCTTGGAATGTTGGTTTTATCCACGCACGACGTGCATTTGGGTATTTGTTTTTGCATCTGTTCCATCAAAATAATATGCGGTACGCAATAATCCTATCGATTAATATACAGATACTTGCCAAAAACAGCCGTTTTTCAGCAGAATATAAACTTTTTTCTGGCGCACCAAACTTTTTTCAGGCACCAAAATGCAAGTTTCCGTTTTCTGTCCTGCATTTCCTGCTTTCCTCACAAGCACACGCCGCCGCACGCCGTGCGGTCGAAAACCGTCGAATATGCATTCGTGAATTTGCCGAAAGGCGGATACGCGGAAATAGCGGCGGCTTCGGGACCAGAACCGTCTCCGAAGCCGCTCTTCATGATATTCCCCTGCTGGGAAGCGCATTTTTGTGTGCGTTCCGGCGTTGCGTCTCAACCGAGCGTTTCCCGCTCAACGCGGAGAAATTCCTCTACCGCCGACGGCATTCCCGCAAGGAACGGGACCTTGCTGGCAAAATTCAGCGCGCCCTTTCCGTCGCCGCGGACAAAGCGTGCGCCGGTCTCCTGTAAAAGCGCCGCCGCGCCTGCATAATCCCACACGCTGAGCTGCGGAGAGTAATATGCCGAGCAGCGCCCCGCAGCCACATAGCAGATCGAGAGCGAGGCCGTTCCCGGCTCACGCAGATCCATCGTATGGTCGGAGATCGCCCGTGCCAGCCGGAAGGCGTCGTCGCGCAGCTCCGGGCGATAGGGCGCCGTCCCGAAGATCACGACGCTGGAGGAAAGCGGGCCGTCCTGCGGCTGAAGGCGCGTGTCGTTGAGATAGGCGCCCCTGCCCTTTTCCGCCCAGAACATTTCGCCCCGATAGGGGTTATAGACCACGCCGCTCACGATCTCGCCGTCGAGCACAACGCCGACAGAGATCGCGCTGTACTGGAAGCGGCAGATAAAATTTGTCGTGCCGTCGATGGGGTCGATGATGAAGGTCAGCCCGCGCGCTACCGGATTTTCGTCGCAGCCGGCCTCCTCTCCGATAAAGTGGCAGCCCTCAAACGTCTCTGACAGGCGTTTCATCAGGAATTTCTGCACTTCCAGATCATATTTCGTGACGTAATTGGCCGTTCCCTCTTTCGCCATGGTATTTTCCGCAATATCGCCCGCGCGCTTGATGATCTCGCTTGCCTCACGCACGATCTGCTTTACCTGTTCGATCATGTCTCTCCCTGCTTTCATATGGTGTTGAGAATGTGTCCCGGCGAGAGGCGGTACCCGCTCTTGAAGTCCTGCGGGTTGACGCCAACGATCCTGCGGAACACGGTGCTGAAATATTTTGTGTCCTGATAGCCGCACCTTGCGGCAGCCTCATAGATTTTGATGTCCGGATCCTCGGTCAGCAGGCGTACCGCCCGCTTCATCCGGAAAAGCGTCAGATATTCCTGAAACATCGGCCCGCCGCTGCTTTTGAAGAGCTTTCCGAGATAGCTGTCGCTGATCTTCAGCTCACTCGCCACATGGCGGAGCGTGATCTGCTCGTCGCAGTGCTCCTCCATCCACGCGCAGGCACGCTGCAAATAGCGTTCTGCGGTGGTGTTGCCTTCGTTGTAGACCAGCGCCGGCTGTGCTCCGGCGCGCTTCTGCTCCAGACTCCGGATGGCGCTCTCGAGCACGGTGCGCAGCTCTTCCTCGTCCAACGGCTTGAGAATATAGCCCTTGACGCCGAGAAACACCGCTTTTTTTGCATATTCAAACTGATCGTAGCCGGAGAGGATGATGAACTCGCAGCCGCAGCGTCCCTTCATCCGCTCGATCAGCTCCAGCCCGGAGCCGCCGGGCATATTGATGTCGGTGATCACGATGTCTGGCCGCAGCTCTACGATCAGCCGCTCCGCCTCTTCGGCGTTGTAGGCCTTTCCCGCCACGGTGCAGCCGTAGCGCGCCCACGGTGTGGCCATGCACAACCCCTCGAGGATCAGCGGTTCATCCTCCACCAGAAGCACCTGGTACATCATCATCCTCCTTCCTTTTTTCTGTTTCCGGCTGCGGCAGGACCGTCAGCCATACCTTCGTGCCTTCGCCGAGCTTGCTCTCGATGCGCAGGCCGCAGCGCTCGTCTCCATAGAGCTGCGCACGCTGCTGCACGTTGCTCAAGCCGATATTGTACATTCCCTGCGACTTGAGCTGGCGTACATGCTCAAGCCGCTCCTCACTCAGGCCAACGCCGTTGTCCTCCACCAGAAAAACGAGATAGCCGTCCTCCCGGCGGGAGCTGATGCGGATCCTTCCGACGCCCGGCTTCCCTTCCAGTCCGTGGACCAGCGCGTTTTCCACCAGCGGCTGGATCAGGAGCTTGGGGATGCGCTCCTCTTCAAGCGACTCGTCCAGCTGCATCTCGACCTGAAGCCGTTCGGCGTAGCGCAGCTTCTGAATATCGATGTATGCGCGCACCATATCCATTTCCGTGCGCACGCAGACCATGTCGTCGCGGTTATTGAGGATGCTGCGCAGGAGCTTTCCGAAGTTGACCGTCACCTGCACCACGACATCGTTTTTCCCAAGCCTGGCGCACCATCCGATCAGGTCAAGCACATTATAGATGAAATGCGGATTGACCTGAAGCGAGAGCGCCTGCGCTTCTGCGACGCGGAGGCTCTCCTGCTCCTGCTGAACGTGCCCCACCAGCTGTTCGATCTGCTCCGTCATAAGGTTGAAATCCGCCTCAAGCTGGCCCATTTCATCGCTGCGCTGCACCGGCACGCGCGTATCCAGCTCGCCGTTTCGGAATTTCTCCATAGACGCACGCAGCTGATGCACCGGCCGGCTGATCGTCTGCGCAACGCGCCACGCAACCAGCACGCTGACGAGCGCTGCCGTCGCCAGTCCCAGCAGCAGTGCGCCGAGCAGGCTGCTGCGGAAATTCAGGATCTGCATTTTCGGCAGCTCGACCAGAATCAGCCCCCTCAGCAGGTCGCTGCGGCAGTAAGCATACTCTCCGCCCCAGAGCGTCCCGCTGCGGCTGCCGCTCCATGCCTGTTCGGTGCTTTTTCCGTTCGGCAGTTTTCCGAGGCCCTCCGCCTCCGCTCCTGCCGAGCTGTAAATCACGGTATCATACGGGTTGAGCAGCAGCGTTTCCGACGCATAGCCCGTCGATGGCATATGATAAAGCGCCGCCAGCGTTGTGCGCGGAGCCTCCAGCAGCACATAGCCGAGCTTCTGCCCGTCAGCACCGCAGACAACCTTCGCCAGTGCGAGGCGCGTCGTATCCTCCAACACGGCGTCCTTCGCCGTCAGATGGACGGCCACGCCGTCCGTCTCATTAGCCTGCCGGAACACGCTCCAATTGAGCGAGTCCGTCTCGCCGGGGGCCAGCGAGGAGGAGCCTGTACTCAGAACATCGCCGGTTTTCAGGCTGATAACGGAGATCGCCGCCTCTTCCGTAAAATCATTTTTGTAGCCGTACATCTGCCGCAGCAGCGAAAGCCCGCCGTCCTCCGGCGGCGACTGCGTGAGCCACTGTCTCGTCAACCTCCCGGCGGCAAGCTCGTCCACTGCCGTGCTGTAATCCATGAGCGCCGATTCCAGCCCGCCGCAGATCTCCGCTGCCGTTGTCTGGCCGCGCGAAGAAAGGCTGCTCAGATAGAGCGTACCATAGGAGGTATAGATCACGGCCGCAAAAACGACCAGCGCCGCAATGATCGACAGCAAAACCATCCAGAGCAGCCGCACAAAATAGCCGCTGTGCAGCATCTGCTTCCATTTCCGAAGCATTTTCTCGCCTCCCTCCGGTCTCAAGATACAAAAAACGCGCGCAAAAAGCAATCGGAAAATCCGCCGCAGCCAAAACAAACGGCAGCGGCGGCATCCTGCAGCCGATCGCCGCAGTCCGCCGCCGGAATTGCCGATATCAGCCGACGACGCTCTTGCCGCCGGAGATCTTGTTGAACAGGATCAGGCACAATACCGTTGTCAGCGTCAGGATGGTGGACAGCGCCGAAGCCTGTCCGTAGGCGTCGTTGTTGACGCAGTTGAAGATGGCGACCGGGATGGTAACGGTCTTGCCCGTGTACAGAAGCAGCGTCGCGCTGAGCGTATTGATGACGCTCACGAAGCTGAGCACCGCGCCGGACAGCACGCCCGGCAGCATCAGATGCACCGTCGTCTTGAAGAACGTGCGCATCGGCGGCACGCCGAGACTGATCGAGGCCTCCTCCACGCTGTTGTCGATCTGATACAAAATACCCACGCTTGAGCGCATCGTATACGGCAGCTTGCGGATAATAAAGGATATAATGATGATCCACATACTGCCGGTCAGCAGGATCGCGCCGCTGTTGAACGCGACGATCAGGCAGATGCCGAGCACCGCGCCGGGGATGACATAGGGGAACATGAGCAGCACGTCGATCAGATTCGTGAAGAAGCTCTTCCTGCGCACGATCAGATACGCGCCAAGCAGCGACAGGACAATGATGATCGCCAGCGCAATGACCGCGTAGAGGAAGGTGTTGGTGATGCTCTGCTTGGCCTTCGACCAGACAGCAATATAGCTGTCAAAGCTGAAACCGCTGACAAACAGCGGGCCGTTGGTCTTGCGGAAAGATTGGACGGTAACGGTGATCTGCGGCAGGACGGACAGGAACGAGACGAGGAACACTGCCAGCGTCGCCAGCAGCTTCTTTCCGACCGGAAGCTCCCGCACTGCCGGCGGACGGAGGCTGGTCATGTTGTAGCGCTTCTTGTCCACAACGCCCTTCTGGATAATCAGGACGACCACCGCGATCAGAATGATGACCACCGACAGCGCGCTCGCAAAGCCCGTATCGGTGCCTACCTCATTCAGGAATTCCTTATAAATGACGACCGGGAGCGTCGTGTAGCCCTCGCCGATCAGGCGCGGCGTACCGAAGTCAGCCAGCGCCGTCATAAAGACCATCAGGCTGCTGGAGAGGATTGTCGGCATGATGACCGGGAACGTGACCTTCATCACGCGCCGGATCCCTGCCACGCCGAGGTTTTCGCTGGCCTCCTCGAGCGAGGCATCAATGCTGCCCAGCGCACCGGAGACATACAGATAGACCATCGGATACAATTTTAATGTAAAGACCAGCAAAATGCCCTTCAGGCCATAGATGCTGCCCAGCTCAATGCCGAGCTTCGCCAGCAGATGCGTGATGAAGCCGTTGCGCCCGAGCAGCGTGATCCATGCATATGCACCGATAAACGGAGGTGAGAGCATGGACAAAACGACCATGATGTTGATGATCCGCTTGCCGTAGAGGTTGAAGCGGGTGCCGAGATATGCCAGCGGCACGCCCAGCGCCGTGGCAAAGATCGTCACGGCGAAGCTGATGAACAGGCTGTGCCACAGAGCCTCCTGATAATACTTCTTTTGGAAGAATTTCAGGTAATTCGCAAAGGTGAATGCATTGGTCGAGGGGTCCTGAAAGCTTTGGATAAAAAGCTTCGCAAACGGATAGATAATAAAGACCAGTGAAAGAATGATGATGAGAAACGTCATACTTGTCCAGAAATTGAACCGGTCCATATGGAGCTTTTCATACAGCTTTTCTTTTTTCTTTTTCGCTTCCATGCGGCGTTCTCCTTTCCGGCTTATTGCATGATCGACTCTTCTGTCTCCGCGTCGAAAACATTGATGCGCTCCTCCACGAAGCGAAGCCCGACCTCATCGCCAACGCTGCGCACAATGCGCATCCGGTCGGTATATTCGTTGGCTTCGATGATCTGTCCGTTGGAGAGCTGTATCTCATAACAGATGAAATCGCCTAGGAAGGTCGCCAGCGTAATGGTCCCGCGGATCGCGCCGTCCGTGGGCTTGCTCTCAATGATGAAATGCTCCGGCCGGACGGAGACCTTCACCTTGTCCGCAAACGCCGGGTCAACACGGGCATTGACGTCTGCCGCATCCAGGATGCGGACCTTGCCGTTCTTTGCCGTGCCGTCGAGGAAGCAGGACGTGCCGATAAAGTTCGCCACGAACATATTGGCGGGGTTATCATAGATCTCCCGCGGGCCGCCGATCTGCATGACTTTACCGGCGCGCATGACGGCAATCCGGTCGGAGATGGACAGCGCCTCCTCCTGATCGTGGGTAACGTAGATGGTGGTGATGCCAAGCTTGCGCTGGAGCTTTTTGATGGAAGTGCGCATGGTCACGCGGAGCTTCGCGTCCAGATTGCACAGCGGCTCGTCCATCAGCAGGATATCCGGCTCGATGACAATGGCGCGCGCCAGCGCGACGCGCTGCTGCTGGCCGCCGGAGAGCTGTCCGGGCATACGGTCGGCCAGCATCTCGATCTGCATCATCTCCATGGCCTCGCGGGCCGCGCTTTCCAGCTTCTCGCCCTTGATCTTGCGCGCCTTGAGACCGTAGGCCACGTTGTCCTTTACCGACAGATGCGGGAAGATCGCGTAGTTCTGGAACACCATGCCGATGTTCCGCAGATGCGCCGGGATGCTGTTCAGTTCCCGCTCACCGAAGAAAATTTTGCCGTCGTCGATCGTGTTGAAGCCCGCGATCATGCGGAGCAGCGTAGTCTTTCCGCAGCCGGACGGGCCGAGGAGCGTGAAGAACTCGCCCTTCTGAATGTCCAAACTCACATGGTCGCAAGCCTTAAAGTCGCCGTAGACCTTGGTTGCGCCGTCGATTTTTACGCTTTGACTGCTCATGTATCTGATCCTTTCTGCGTGAGATTGGTGAGCGGCGGCTGCCGTTCACGGAAAACAGGCGCCGGGCAGGCGTCCCGAGAACCGGAAATGCCCGCCCGGCGGAAACTGACTCAAATTTTAGCCGGTGATGTAATCACGCCATTTCTCGTTGAACTCTTCGGTATGCGAAGCGGTCCAGTCAAGATCGAGCGTAACGAAATTGATCTGATCCCACGGAGTCATGGTGTCGGGATCGGTGACATCCTTGCGGACGGAGCGGCGGTTCAGATCGCCCAGCTTCTCCTGCACTTCCTTGCTGGAGAGGTAGTCGATGAACAGCTGTGCGCTCTTGGGGTTCTTGCAGTCCTTGATGATGGCGCAGCCGGACGGGCTGGAGGAGGTACCCTCTTCGGGGTAGACGATGGCGATGCTGGCGCCGGAAGCAATGTAGCGCAGCGCAGCCTCTTCATAGGTCAGGCCGACCAGATACTCGCCGTCGGCAACTCCCTTGTAGACGCCGGAGGAGGATTCGATGACCTTGCCGTCCAGATTCTCGACCAGCTTTTCCACGAAGTTGTAGCCTTCACCGTTGTCGGTGCCGTAGGCCAGAATGATGGACATGATGCATGCAAACGCGGAGGAGGAAGCCGTCGGGTCAGCCGTTGCGATCTGTCCTTTGTACTTCTCGTCGAGCAGATCTGCCCACTTGGTGGGAGCGTCCTCCGGGCTGATGAGGTCGGTGTTGTAGATCATGACCATCGGGCCCATGTCAAAGCCGGTGTAGTAGCCGTTGGGATCGACTGCGGCGTCCTTCAGATCGGCAACATTGGAGGAGGTGTAGGGCTGGAGCATATCCTGATTGGCGCGGTAGGTGTCGATGACGCCGCCCCAGATCACGTCTCCCTGCGGATTGCTGGCCTCGGCCTTGACGCGGGCAAAGAGGGAGGAAGTGCCGTCCTGAACGAGATTGACCTTGATGCCGGTCTTGCTCTCAAACTCCTCGATCAGAGGATCGGCCCATTCGGTGGAGTTGGAATAGTAAAGCGTCATTTCGCCGGTATCTGCCAGCTCGGTCTGGCCGGCTTCTGCGGGCGTTTCTGCCGGGGTATTATTCTGGGGAGTCTCTTTCGCGGCACAGGCCGCCATGGAAAGCAGCATGACAACTGCAAGCAGGAATGCGATCCGTTTTTTCATGATTTCTCTCCTTATTTCTTTTTCGGCACGGTTTGGTACCGTAGTTTTACTTTATCACGCGGTTTTTTACCTGACAAGGTGAATGAACCGCACTTTAGGGCGAAAAAACAGCATATTATACATTTTTATTTGTTGTGCATAAATGTTTCCTGTTGATATTGTACAAACCTCACAGTTGCCTGCACGGCTCCTTCCATACGCGCACTTCTCCTGATCTCCTGCGCGGCCCTCCCCCGCCGTCTCATCGCTCTGTCTGCCGCCTCAACGGCCTCCGGCGGGCGCATCCGGAGGGACACAAGACGCCTCTTTTTCCGATAAAATGAAAAAAGAATCAAAAATCTACTTTTTTTGCGGAAAAGCATTGCTTTCTTTCCTCCATGCCGCTATGATGTATACATAATTTTCCACCATAACTGTATATCTCCGGCACACACTATCCTTGGAGGATCTCAATATGAAATTTGAACTGAATGATCTGACGCCGCTGCTCGACCTTCTGGCGCAGCCTGCCTTCTGTACGGAGGACGGCGTCGTCTGCTATTGCAACCGCCCCGCGCGGGATCGTGGTCTGAAAACGGGCGTCAGCGCTGCGTCGCTGCTTGGAGCCGGCGCGGAGCTTCCCGCGCCCGGAGGCGCGCCGCGTCAGGTGATATTGAACCTGCACGACGCTCTGGCCTCGGCAAGCGTCCTTCCGTCCGAGAGCGGCTATCTTTTCCTGCTCTCGCCCGCAGTCTCGGAGAGCGTTCCGCCGCAGGCGCTGCTTGCCGCCGCGCAGAGCATCCGCACGCCGCTGTCCAACCTCTTCGCCGTCGCCTCGTCGCTGTTCCCGGCGCTCGAGGAGGCTGAGGATCCCGCGCTCCAGATGCAGGTCGCATCCATGAACCGCGCCTATTATCAGCTCCTGCGTCTGGCCTGCAATCTGACGGATATGCGCTGCGTGCTGGACGGCTCGCTGCATCTGCGCCGCGAAAAATCGGAGGTCACGGTCTTTTTCCGCGACCTGTTCGAACGCGCCGTTCCGCTGTGCCGCGCCGCCGGCATCACGCTCACCTATTCCTGCTCGGCAAGGCCTTTTGCGGCATGGATGGACCGGCCCCGGCTGGAGCGCGCCGTCTGGAATCTGCTGTCGAACGCGATCAAATTCACGCCGAAGGGCGGAAACATCTCCGCCGAGCTGGAATATACGCCGCAGGCCGCGCGTCTGCGCATCCGCGACAATGGCGACGGCATCGGCCCGGACCTGCTCGCCACCGCCTTTGATGCCTACACCCGTGACATCCCGCTGGGCGACCCGCGCTGGGGTGCCGGACTCGGGCTTTCGCTGGCCGGACGTGTTGCCCAGCTGCACGGCGGCTCGATCTTCCTCGAGTCCGATCCCGGCAGCGGGACCTCCGTCGTCCTGTCGATCTCCCTGAACACGCCCGCCACGACCGAGCTTCAGCTCCGCAGTCCCACGGCAGGGATCGACTACACCGGCGGCTATCCGCACGAGCTGGTGGAGCTTTCCGACGTTCTGCCGCTGCGGGAATTTGACTCTTCGCACATTAACTGATACAATATAAAGAGATTTCTGAAACGAGAGGAGATGGCGCGTTATGTCTTTCTGCCCATCCTGCGGAAATGCAGCTCAGGACGGCGCGAAATTCTGCCGTTTCTGCGGAAAGCCGCTTCCTGCCTACCCTGCAAGCGCCTCTGCCGGGAGATGCAGCCGCTGCTCCAGCTTTCTGCCCTCCGGCGCGGCCTTCTGCATGGTCTGCGGCGCACCGGCTCCGAAGCAGCCGCCCGTGCCCAAGCCGCAGCCACAGCCGGAGCCCGCACCTCCTCAGCCGAAGCCTGTGCCGAAGCCGAAGCCCTCTCCCAAGTCCAAAAGGAAGCCGCATAACGCAAAGCAGCTCCTGTTCAATATCCTGATGGCCGCCGCAGCGCTTCTGGCGCTGCTGGGCGTCGTGGTCGGCGCGCTCTATGTGACGGGTAATCTGGGCTATGTCACGGATTTCGTCCACGACCTCATCCACCCGGAAACGCCGGATGCTCCGCCCACTGTGCCGGACGGCGACCTGCCGAATGACAGCAAGCAGGATGACGCCCTGCCGAATGGCAGCAAGCAGGATGACACCCTGCCGGATGGCAGCAAGCAGGATGACACCCTGCCGGATGGCAGCAAGCAGGATGACGCCCTGCCGGATGGCAGCAAGCAGGATGACACCCTGCCGGATGGCAGCAAGCAGGATGACACCCTGCCGGATGATGTGGCGCCCACACCGCCCCCCATCGACACGCTCTCCGCAGAGGAATTCGAGGCAGCAATCACACACATCCGCGAGCTGTACAACGAGATCGAGTCGAACCGTCAGGCCGGTACATACGACGCCTACGACCCTGAAAACGGCGTGGTCTACTACTTCTCCGACGACGATCTGATCGCCATCACCACGCAGCCCAACGTTGAAAACAACGCCTACCGCCGCTTCTATTATTATCAGGACGGTGTGCTCTTCTTCGCCTACTACGAGGGCAGCGACAGCTACCGCTTCTACTTCTGTCAGGGCCGTCTGATCCGTCTGCGCTATACGCCGGATACCGCCGTTTCCAACACCGCCGCGAACTACGATCAGGCCACCACCTCGGCCTATCTCAAGTGGGAGGAACGCGTTCTGACGGAGGATGCCCAGCTCCGGCTGGAGCTTTCCCGCCTGTCTGCCGCCAGCGAGAGCGATTCGGAATATCTCCTGGCCGACAGCGACTCGCGCTATCTGACAGAGGACGATCTGGCAGGCTTCACGGCCGAGCAGTGCCGTCTTGCCCGCAACGAGATCTACGCCCGCCACGGCCGCCGGTTCAAGGACCCCGCGCTCCAGCGCTATTTCGATTCGCTCAGCTGGTATAACGGCACCATCGAGCCGTCTGATTTCAACGATAACGTATTCAACAGCTATGAGCGTGCCAATTGCAGTCTGATCATTGACTACGAACGGGAGCATGGATACCGCTGATGAAACACATTTGGAAACATCGCGTCTGCACCGCGCTGCTGGCGCTGACGCTCCTGCTGACCGGCTGCTCGGCGGCTGTGCCGTCCGCATCGCCGGATAGGGAAGCCGCGCAGCCCTCCGGCGAGGTCCCGGACACAGCGCCGGCCCCGGCAGTAACCGCGCCGTCTCCGGAGGAATCCGCAGCCGCCGTGCATGAGGAGCCGCCCACCCGCCAGCTCGAGGTCGATTATAACGCCCGCGCCCATGCCGCAGAGGCGGCGGCCGGCGGCGAAGCCGCTCCGGCCGAAGCGGAGACGCAGCCCGCCGATCCGGAGCTGCCGGAGCCTGCCGCCGAGGAAGCGGGCGCTTCCAACGAAGCGCCCTCCGCATCGAACGGTCTCGTCGTGGTCATCGACCCCGGCCACCAGCTGACGGCAGATCTCACACAGGAGCCGATCGGCCCCGGCGCTGCCGAAACAAAATATAAGGTCTCCGGCGGCACCGCCAGCTGCAACACCGGCTCGCCGGAAAGCGAGCTGACGCTGGCCGTCTCGAAGCTTCTCGAAGCGGAGCTGATCCAGCGCGGCTATACCGTCCTCATGACGCGCACCGAGCAGGACGTGAACATCTCCAATTCCGAACGCGCCGCCGTCGCCAACGACGCGAACGCCGACGCCTTTGTCCGCATCCACGCCAACGGCTCGGAGAATTCCGGCGCAAACGGTGCGCTGACCATCTGCCAGACCGCCGCGAATCCCTATAACAGCGACCTTTACGCAAAAAGCCGCGCCCTGTCGGACGCCGTCCTTGACGAGCTGACCGCCAACGCGGGCTGCCGGAAGGAGTACGTCTGGGAGACAGATACCATGAGCGGCATCAACTGGTGCCGTGTGCCGGTCACGATCGTGGAGATCGGCTATATGACCAACGCCGCAGAGGACGCGCTGCTGGCCACGGACGATTACCGCAGCCTGATCGCCGTCGGGATCGCAAACGGCATCGACCGTTATTTCCGTGAGCTTTCTGAAAACTGAGAAACCGGAAAGGGGAGACCCCTTTCCGGTTTTTTGCGCCATCCGGTGCAAAATCGCGCCGCAGGCCCATTTCGGATGCGCCGAAGGCGCGGGATGCCTCCGGCGGCCATATCTTTTCCCTCTTGCGGGAAAAGATATGGAAGAAAAGGGCGCTGGAACGATTTTATAGCGCTTCGCGCCTGAAAAGCAAATCGTTACATAGTGCGTCTTATCGTTACATCGCCCGTAGTCCGAACGCCCTTCGGGCGACCGTAGAATCGGGTTTTCCGAGCGCACGATGCACAGTGCAAGTCGTTTCATTTGCGCCCGTTGAATATTTGACGTATGGAAGTCGAAAAGCCGTCCTTTTTGCAAGGGTGGCCACACATATCGCGCATGAATAAGCTTCCACACAAGGCACATTCGAAACAGACGCAGAGTATTTCGATGACCTCGCCGGTCTGGCGATTGCGCATCTGTATCGCGTTTTGTAAGCTTAAAATATTCATCCGCACGAACCAAACTCCGGGGAAAATCCAAGGAAGGGGGCCGCAGCCCCCTTCTTGGTCGTTTTAAGGGGG
>ENA-UOJC01001974-UOJC01001974.1-human-gut-metagenome-genome-assembly--contig:-C104-NODE-1974-length-24126-cov-6.454780_pt1 | contig 24126 bp, 26 predicted proteins | sample MGYA00242339_ERZ723886 | MGnify/ENA metagenome assembly ERZ723886 | reverse complement strand
AATAAAAAATCATTAATTTTTTTCTTATAAATATTTATAGTTTAAAAAGGCAGGAAGAAATTTTCTGTCTTTCACATTTATCTTGTATGATACACGCTACAACAATAATTACAAACATTGAGGTTATTTGTATATCTTGGCAACTTTTCCGTATCTCGCAATTATTCGTGCCTTCTGTTTATTATGCATTTCTATTTAAATAATAGTGTTATACATATAAAGACTTTTAACACCATTTATAATTGGTTAAATTAAACATAACAAAGATTTGAAAAATCATTAAGTTGTTTACTATAATTTATAAACCGTATTTAAGACATCTAAATGAATGATTTTCTGTTTTAAATATTATAATTATGTTTTTAATATGGTATATTCTAGAAAAATATGTCATTAATAAGGAATTTAACGGAGAGTAACTATGAAAAAGGTTTATAGTTTTTTATTTGCAGGCTTGATTGCTTTTATATCTTGTGGATGTACAACCCCTTTGCTAATGGCTCAAATACACAAATAGATGATATTAAACTTATTCAAGTTCATAACACAGATTATACTTATACATATAAAACACAGGATGGGAATATTATTTTTAGTAATTTGGAACAACAGTTATTTTTTATCGAGGGAATTGCAACAATAGCGAAAGCCGGAAAGTACGGTCTTGTTAATAAATCCGGAGAGTATATCGTAGAACCGATTTATGACTATATATCAGAATTTCATGACGATATGTGCGCATTTTTCATACAGGATATAACAAGTTTTGTAAAAATCGGGTATTTTAACAATAAAAGCGAAGTCGCTATTGAACCTATACCTGCAGATTTACAGTTAAATTCGGGGTATTCTTATGATTACAACTTTTATAACGGTATAGCAATGTATAGACAGCCTAAAACTTATAAATATGGGTTTATTGATAAAAGCGGTAAATTTATAATTGAACCTATATATACTTGGGCAGAACCGTTTAAAGGCAATCTTGCACCTGTAACTGATATATCGATAAATCAGGTAAATTAATTTTTCCTTACAAATATGTTTTTGCTGATGCGTTTTCTGACGGACTGGCAGCTGTGTATAACGGAACAAGTTGGGGATATATTGATGAAACAGGTAATTACATAATTCCACCTCAATTTGGAAGTTTTGAAGGTCATGACGGAGAAGAAATTGCATATCCGTTTATTGACGGTTATGCTGCAGTTTATCTCGGGAAAGATCAGGCGTACCGCTCAGATGTTCACAAAGGGCAGTTTGCTCTGATTGATAAGACAGGAAAAATTCTTAACGGTAAGAAATATGATTCGTTAAATCTTATATATCTTGAACCCATGAAACCATCATATGAGGCTCGTTTAGGTGATAAACTTTTAACCCTTGATACTAAAGGAAATATACTGAAAGAAGAAAAATATTAGGAGAAGAAAATGGAAAAGACATCAGCGTTTAGTAAAGTTATTTTATTTTTGTGCTTTATTGCATTAATTGTTAATGTGGTGGAAACAAATCAAATTCGTCTGCAAACACAATCCGCAAATGCAGAAACTTTAATCCAGAAAATAATGCACAAATTCCCTAAGGAAGTTAAGCTTAATCAAAAATTTATTAGTGAAAATATTGCAGAAATTATTATCAAAGATAAAAATATTGTTGAAAAGATTTCAGCCCCTAATGTAAAAGTTTTATATAATTACTGGGGAGAGCCATATAGCGAAAGTGCAAGGACATCAGAGAAGGTAAGCGTAGTAATTATTCAAACCAAAGCAAGGATATGAGCTACAACTTATTTAAGGGAATGATAACCTGCAAAAACTGTGGTTGTACTGTCACTCCTGAGCTTAAGAAGGGGAAATACGTGTACCTTAGACCAAACACTAAGGGAGATTGTGACTGCAAGCAGATAAATGAACAAGTTGCAGTAAAGTTGGTAGAAGATACGCTAAAATCTATGACCATTCCAGAAGACGTATTGTCTATGTATCTTGATAGATTGAAAGAGCGTTTTGACACACAAAAGCAGGAAATTACTATACAGAAGAAGCTAAAGCAGAAAGAACTAGCCTGTATCAAGGACAGTTTAGACGAGTTGTTAGACTTCTGTATCCGTAAACTTATTACCAAAGAACAATACTTAGAAAAGAAAGCTGAACTCGAACAGCATGCCAGTATTTTAAAAGAGCAGATTAGTAAATTTGACCAAAACTCCGAACAAGTAGAATTGAGCATGAAACACTTGCTAAAAGTAGGTTTAAAGAAACTTCTATTTAAAGATTAAATAGACAAAAAAGATGAGCTTAATTAAATAATTTTGAACATTCTTTTTGAATATCTAATGCGATATCTTTTGCGAAATTTTCTTTTAGTCCTATATTTTTTGCAACAACTAGAATATCATCTAAAGTCGGATTTTTACCCTCGCCATTAATTGTTGTCGCATGTTCTCCATTAAATGAAGAACTGTAAGTCAAATCGTACGCAGGAGATAAGTGCCATTCTTTTTTTGTATCATCAAAAAGAAAAGAAAAATTCTTTGAATGGTCATCTCGATTGTGTGCAAACACATTAAAGCACATTAACCTAAACATTTGTTCAATATCCTGATAATTTCTAGTCAATTTAAGTGTTAATTTCATCAACGTATTATAATCAAGATTAGGAAGCCTATGACTTGTCTCTAAAAGTCCGCTAACTGATACCATATGAACTTTTTTACCGTTTTTGCGATCAAACCTTTTTATCCCAAAATATCCTGAACAAATTTTTGATGAAAAAAGCCTTGTTTCCGGCATATCTATTCCGCAATCTTTTGCGCATAATGAATATTGATACTCTTTTTCGCCAATATTTTTAGGGTCAACAGATGACGGAAATTTAATTATCCAATCTTCGTTATCTATAGAAGTTAAAATTTTGGGTCTTGCTCCGCCGGATGAACCGCCCAGTTGAAAAAGTTCATCTAAGTTGTCCGAATCTTGTGATTCCAGTATTTTTGAACACTCTTGAGCAAGAATATCATAATCACAAATTTTGTTTTCCGTTTCAAATCTGTGTTCTGGCTTATAAGTCAAAGCGCCCATCCCGCTTTGCTGAACAACAGCAAGGCGATTAAGATTATCGACTTCGACAGGGTTTATTCTGTTTTTCAAAAACAATCTGTCAACCAGTAATCGTCCCCAGCCGTCAGGCAAACTGTCATTAAAAACGCCAAATAGTCCGCCAAATGGTTCGTATTTGGGTATAAAAACTTTTTTGATGAGCGGCAAACTAAAAGGCGAAATACTAAAGCCATTGTTCAGCCAATCCGAATCATATTCAAAAGCAACAACTCTTTCGGGTGTTTTCGCAAGAGTACCAACTAAAATATCATTATAAAATACTTTTAAAAATTTATAATTTTCCATTTATAACCTCATCAATGGAAGCGTAATTTTTTTGCGTAAACAAATTTTCTAAACCACCTTCTAAATTAAGGGCAATCAGAATTTTTATAAAAGAATTCAAAGAAATTTCATACTTTGATTCAAACCTTTTGATAGAACCAAGGCTGACACCTGATTTTGAAGCAAGCTGAATTTGTGAAATTTTAAGCTTTTTGCGTTGCTGCTTAATTTTTTCAACTAATTCTTTTGCTATTTCATTAGGAGTTTTAGGGTTAAACAAAAAACTGTTCATAGATAATATATTATACTATTTTTATTAAAAAGTCAATATTTAGATAATATATTATCTAAAAAAGATATACAATCTTCCCCAAAACAAAATACAACAAAATGAAGTTATGTTGTATTTTGGGGGTAAATGTTTTTTGCAGGTGAAAGTTTTTTGAATGCTATTTAAACGATATTTAAACGCTGTTTAAATGGTGTTTAAATTTTGTGTCATTTGACTTTACTTTTTATAGGGAAGAAGCAATCATTGTCTGAGATTAGACGAGTTTAAAAATGAATGTAGTACAACCTATAAAAAAGATAGAAGATATTCAAAAGATTAAAAAATATTTGGCAAAAAAGTCAAGAGATGCACTGCTTTTTAGTTTCGGGATAAATACGGGACTTAGAATATCAGATATATTATCGCTTGATGTTAGGGATGTAAAAGGTAGAGATTATATTGAAATTAGAGAGAAAAAGACTAATAAGTATAAAAAATTCCCACTTAATAGATTTTTGAAAGAGGAAATAGAAGAATTTGTAAAAGATAAACCGCCTGAGCACCCATTATTTTATACACAGAAACATTGCAGATTGGATAGAGCACAGGCGTATAGGATTTTGAATAAAGCAGCCCACGCAGCAAGGATAACCGAAAAGATTGGCACACATACACTAAGGAAGACTTTCGGATATCACCATTATAATAAATATAATGATATAGTACTCCTGCAAAAAATCTTTAACCATTCCTCGCCATCAGTAACGCTCCGCTACATCGGAATCGAACAAGAAGATATCGATGAGGTTTATAGGAATTTTTATTTGTAGGCTTTTAATTAATAACAATACCTACCAATAATATCTTTTTGGTATTTTTCAAGTTGTTCTAATAGAACGTCATCAAAAATAATTTCATTTTCATCAATAGATTTTACACAAGATGCCAACCAATCCAATTCTTCAAAATCAAATCCATACCTTAATAACATAATTTCTTTAGAGTCATTTGTACCATACTTTAAGTAGTTTATCATTGCCAATGCCCTTGAATCTTGAGTTTTATCATAATACATTTGGAATGCCGCAGATATAGGATTGCTTAATGAAAAAGATAAAACCGTGTCGAGATATTCATAAGTATCATATACTAATTTATCATAATCAAAATCTTTAAATGTTGCATTTTGGTCAAATAATGATTTTTGAAATGCATTAGCATTAGGAAGTTCACTTGGGATTTGCGAATATTTTAATTTAGTAGATGCAATTTGTTTATGATATTCTTTCTCCGATATAAGCTTTTCTTTTAGCTGTCGTTTTAAGTCATTTCTACGTTCATCATCAGTAATGTAGTTATATCTAAAAGCAACTATTTGACTAAAAGAACGCCCCTGAACTCTCCATAAAAGTATTCGAAGTGCTACACTTAATATGCTTTGTTCTGCATATGACAAGTTTTTACGTCTTAAATGCTTTACAAATATATTTTTAAAAGAATTTTTAACTAGTTCTCTTGTATTATTATTCATATTTTTATAATTAGTCGCATTTATTATATTATTATCAATAAACATATTATCTAAAATTAACTTTATATCATCATCTAAATTTGCATTTTTTATGCGCTCTTTTTGTAATTCTGTAATCTGTAGTTCATCATCAAATGTATTATTGCGTGTTGCTTCAACTAGATCTTTTGCATCGTCTGGTAATGATGAAAAATCCTCGTTATCTAATTCCGATGTATTCCTTATTTTTGTATCTATATTGAGCCTTTCCAAAAAATTATTATAATTTTCTTTTGGGACGATAACAAAACCATAGTCAAATGCATTGCTTAAGGATTTACTTCTTCCGACTCTGCCAATTAAATTTTTAATCTCTAAGGATTTTTTATCTTCATTACCTCTGAATCTATAATTATCAATCCATACTAAATCAAAAGGCATATTAATACCCTGTAGTAGTGTTGATGTTGCAAAACAAATTTTAGCATATCCTGAATTGATAAATTTTTCTATCAGAAAACGTGCTTTTAAAGGAATAGAACCATGATGAATTACAATCCCCCTCTTCATCATTTTTACTAAATTTGAAACTTTTTCATCTTCTGTAGCACCGATATATTCTTGTAATTCTTTAATAATTTTTATGGCATTGGAATTTGTAATTTCATCACACAAATCAAGATAATCTCTAAAATCTTCAAATAGTTTTTTACTATATATTTTAGTTTTTGAAGCATAAATTAATATAGTTGTACCTTGTTGTTTTAATATTTTCTTTATAATATTTCGAGTGTAATAATATCTGTCCGGTTTAAAAGTAGGTCTATATGCAAAAATGTCCCCTTTTATGGGAGTTAGATATATTTTTCCGACAGAATTTTGTTTATAGCTTTTGTACGAAGAATTCTCTGTAATATTATGTTTTTCAAACTGTGCCTGAGGATTATTTATAAAGGGATATGCAAAAACTTTTGTTGCATTAGGAAATTCAGTATTAATTCTTCTTATTAAAGAATCAAAAGTAAGCCCTCTCAAATTTTCTTCTGATAATTGTGCTTCATCAATTAAAAATAAACCAATATTAAATAGATCTTTAAACTTAAATAATTCTCTTGCTCTTTCTGGAGTCAAAATAAAGACACGCCTTTTTGTATGCCTTATATTTATATTATCTACAAACTGTAAAACTAATACATCCTTATTATTATCTAATATTTTTAATGTTTTCTCTAAATATTCTGCTATTAAAGCTCTTGATGGCACAATAATTACAATGTCGTCCTTTCTATGTTTGATTAGATCCATAAAGAGATATGATTTGCCAGAACTAGTAGGAGCAGAGAAAGAAAAATATTTTTTTTCATCAATATTTTTAATCATGTTAACTTGTATAGGAGTAAATGAATTTTTAAGGTTTGTTTTTATATCTTTAGCGTATGCATTATAAACCATTTCTACCAAAGAATGAGGCTCTAATGGTTTATAAAATATGCCCATTAAATACAATATTTTACTTTCATATAATTTAAATATTTCTGGATGAAATAATTTTATATATGCTAGTTTTTCTAAGTCAACATTTGAGATAGGACCTTCTTTATACATTTTATTAATAATGTCAGTAATAACTTTATCGACATTTTTAGCTCTTATGATATTTGTTTTATGAATATGTGGCTTAATCATACTTGAATACCTATAAAAAATAGTTCAGGATATTTTTGCAAATATTGTCTTACATTTTTATTATTTTGTATTGTTTGAAAAATATTTTCAAAGTTGTTATGAACCGAAAAAGCTGCTACATAGCCTTTGGAGTCATTGGATAAGTGTTTTGCATTTACTCTTGAATTAAATTTTTTCAAGTCAGTTAATTCCATTATATCTTTTTTCTTGTCTATGAATTTGCATATTTGTGAAATAGCTTTAGTATATGCATTTTGTTCAGAATTAAATTTTGCTTCACCATAAAACAATATGTCTTCTCCTGAAATAGTATGGAAATCAAAGCCAGGATTTCCTTTCGCTTTTTCCTTCCAAATTTCAGCCAAAGGAAATTTTGCATGTTGATATGTTTCTTCTAGTGTTGATTGAGCAACAGAAGAGACAAGAAATTCTCCAAATTCAGCTCCTATTTCATTTCCAACTTCTTTTAAAATTTTAGTAAGAATATTAATAGTTTCTTCAGAACGTGCCAGAAAAGAATTATAATCTATCTCATTATCAAGTTCTTTTAGCCAACTTTTATCAAGAATATTTATCATCATTTCTTTAGCTTTTTGCGTTATATTATTAATCTTTACACGAACATAACGTAACTTGCAGTCATTACAAACTATATCTTGAGTATCCAAAATTTCTACTGAAGGTTGTTTTATATTCATCACTTCCCCTATCTTTTAAATTATAGGTGTTTTTATTAAAAGAACTTTAAACATTAAGGAAAATTTAATAATTTAGATAAGACTCAATTGAGGTCAAATTATATTAATATCTAAATTTATCATTGCCTTATGTTCATGATAATATAATTATGTGGAAGTTTTAAACTGGAGTTCTGCTTTGCCAACATCTAATTTTGAATATTTGAATAAATATTATCCACAACTTGCAAAGTTTGGTAGTGCCGCAGAATGTTATTTATACTCAGATCCTAATGCTTGTATATATAAACTTGGTTTATTGAGTGAAACTATTGTCAATGCTGTTTTTGATATTGAAAAACTGAGCCTTCCGGAAGATAAAAACACATTAGCAATGAAAATAAGAATTTTGAAACGTGAAGGAGTTCTTCCTAAAATTATTGATGATATTTTGTATGCATTAAGAATTCGAAGAAATGATGCAGTTCACGCGGGTTTGGACTCCATTGATAATGCCAAAATCTTATTAAAAATGGCATATAATTTATCAAATTGGTTTGTAGAAGTATATATAGATTGGCAATACAAAGCTCAGCCTTTTGTTCTTCCAAGTAAAATACCTACAACCGATTATGAAAAAATTATAAAAGAAAAAGAATCCCAAATTAGTGCTTTGAATGAAAAAATCATTCAAATGCAAGTTATTCAAGAATCAAGTAGCACAGAACGAAAAAGACAGGCCGAAACAGTTTCAGAAGGTCTAGATATATCTGAAGATGAAACGCGATTCTTCATTGATGATCAGTTAAGAAGAGTTGGCTGGACTGTTGATACAAAAGAACTTCGTTATTCAAAAGGTGCAAGACCACAAAAAGGAGTTAATCAAGCAATTGCAGAGTGGCCAACAGATTCAAAAGTTTCAAAAACGGGTTATGCAGATTATGCCCTGTTTATAGGATTACAATTAGTAGGAATAATTGAAGCTAAAAAGGCTCTATCTGATATTCCATCAGTAATTGATTATCAATGTAAAGATTATTCTAGATGTATAAAAGAGAATGATTCTAAATATTGTTTGACAAAATGTTGTAAGGATTTTAAAGTTCCTTTTATTTTTGCAACTAATGGAAGAAAATACTTAAAACAAATTGAAACAAAATCAGGAATATGGTTCTTAGATTTAAGAGATGAAAGCAATGCTCCTTATGCTCTTAAAGGCTGGATAAGTCCAGGGGGCATAATGGAAATACTTGAACAAAACAAAAAAGAAGCCTCAACAACATTATCTAATATGCCATATGACTTCTTGCAGGATAGTGATGGCTTAAATTTAAGGAATTATCAAATAAAAGCTATTGAAGCTGTAGAAAATGCTTTAGCAGATGGGAAGAAAACAGCATTACTCTCTATGGCTACTGGAACAGGTAAAACGCGGACTATTCTTGGTATGATATATCGTTTTCTAAAAAGCAAACGATTTAAGAGAATTTTATTCTTAGTAGATAGAACTGCACTTGGAGAACAAGCACAAGATGTGTTCCAAGATGTAAAACTTGAAGATTTGATGTCATTAAACCAAATCTATAATATTAATAAATTGGAAGATAAAGACATTGATAAGACAATCAAAATACAAGTTTCTACCGTACAAAGTATGGTAAAACGTATTATGTATCCTGAAGACGAAACTTATCCTTCGGTTTCAGATTTTGATGCAATAATTGTCGATGAAGCACACCGTGGATACATTTTAGACAGAGAAATGAGTGATGAAGAACTCCTATACAGAGATCAAGATGATTATGTTTCAAAATACAGAACAGTAATAGAGTACTTTGATGCATTCAAAGTAGCATTAACAGCAACACCCGCTTTACATACTACAGAAATATTTGGAAAACCTGTGTTTAATTATTCATACAGAGAAGCCGTAATTGATGGGTATTTAGTAGATTATGATGCCCCCCACACTATTAAGACAAAGTTGAGCAAAGAAGGCGTACATTACAAAAAGGGAGATACGCTTGCTATTTATAATCCAATTACAGGAGAAATTATAAATAGTGCAGAGCTTGAAGATGAACTTGCTTTTGATGTGGATAAATTCAATAGAGATATAATCCTTCCAAACTTTAATAAAACTGTTTTAAATGAAATTGCAAAAGATATTAATCCTGAAGGCAAAGAAAAAACTCTTATATATGCAGTAAATGATGCTCATGCAGATATGATTGTTGACATTTTAAAAAAGATATATTCTGATTATGGAATTGATAATGATGCCGTTCTTAAAATTACTGGTAGTGTTGCCGGTGGAAATAAAAAGAAAATAGCAGAAGCAATTAAACGATTTAAAAATGAACAATATCCTAATATTGTTGTCACTGTTGATTTATTAACAACCGGCATAGATGTACCAGAAATTACTAAACTTGTATTTATGAGAAGAATAAAATCTAGAATACTATTTGAACAAATGTTAGGTCGAGCAACAAGGTTATGTCCAGAAATTGGGAAAACTCACTTTGAAATATATGACCCAGTCGGGGTTTATGATTCCTTAGCTCCAGTTAATACAATGAAGCCTGTTGTAAACAATGTGACAACAACAATTGAGGATTTATATAAGGGGTTAGAGGCTTTTGAAGATAATGATCATATTCAAAACCAATTAGATTTGTTATTTGCAAAAATTCAAAGAAAACAAAAAAGTTTATCACAAAAAACTTTAGAAAATTTTCAAATAAAAACCGATGGCAAAACGCCTACCCAAATAATTAAAGAAGCTCGTTTCAAAGAAACAAAAGCAGCCAGAGAATTTATGCAAGTATATAAAGATGCATTTATGCTGTTAGATACCAAAAAGCAAAGTATTCCAAAACCGAAAGTGTATGATGATAGAGAGGATGAATTGTTAGAACACGAGCGAGATTATATTAATGGTAAACGCCCTGAAGATTATATCGAATCTTTTAAAAAATTTATTAATAACAATATAAATAAAATTGCAGCTTTAAATACAGTATGTACAAGACCCCAGAATTTGACCAGAGCTGATTTAAAAGAATTAAAACTGATTTTAGATGAAAATCAGTTTAATGAAAACATGCTAAATTCAGCCTGGAAACATTTAAAGAATGAGGATATAGCGGCAGATATCATTAGTTTTATCCGCCAACAGGCACTAGGCTCGCCTTTGATTAGTCACGAAAGAAGAATTAAAAATGCCATTGCAAAAATTAAGTTGAATCATGAATTTAATAAAATGCAGTTAGATTGGTTGGATAGAATTGAAAAAAGTTTGCTTGAAGAAACTGTTATGGACAAACAAATCCTTAATAGCGGGGCATTTAGAACTAACGGTGGTTTTAATGCTATTGATAAAAGATTCGGTGGTAAATTACAAGAAATTATAGATGAACTCAATGAATACCTATATAATGACGAGGAAAATATTGCATGAACAATAAAGAAATCGTATCAAAATTATGGAAATTATGTGATGTATTACGGGATGATGGAATTACATATCATCAATATGTAACAGAATTAACATATATCTTATTTTTAAAAATGAGTAAAGAAACAGGAACTGAAGATAAAATTCCTGAACAATATAGATGGGATAAACTTGTAGAAAAAAAGGGGATTGAATTAAAACATTTTTATAAAGAACTTTTAAACTATTTAGGTGACAAATGCCAGGGAAGAATAAGAGAAATTTATCAAGGAGCAATTAGTAATATTGATGAACCTAAAAACCTTGAAAAAATAATAACATCAATTGATGGTCTTGATTGGTATTCAGCAAGAGAAGAAGGTCTTGGAAATTTATATGAAGGCCTTTTGGAAAAGAATGCTAACGAAAAGAAATCTGGAGCTGGTCAATATTTTACCCCAAGAGTCTTGATTAACGTAATGACAAAACTTGTAGATCCAAAAGCTGGCGAAAGATGCAACGACCCAGCATGTGGAACATTTGGTTTTATGATTGCGGCAGATCAACATATTAAGAATAATACAAGCGATTTATTTGATTTATCTACAGATGAACAAAATTTTCAAATTCAGCAAGCATTCACAGGCTGTGAACTAGTACACGACACCCATCGTTTGGCATTAATGAATGCTATGCTACATAATATTGAAGGTAAAATATACCTAGCTGATACATTGTCAACAGAAGGTAAACAACTAAAAGGGTATGATGTGGTACTCACAAACCCTCCATTTGGCACTAAAAAGGGTGGGGAACGTGCAACAAGGGATGATTTTACATTTCCAACAAGTAACAAGCAATTAAATTTCTTGCAGCATATCTATCGTAGTTTAAAGACTACGGGTAAAGCTCGAGCCGCAGTAGTGTTACCCGATAATGTCCTTTTTGCAGATAATGATGGAGAAAAAATTCGTAAGGACTTAATGGAAAAATGTAATTTGCATACGATTTTGAGACTCCCAAAGGGTATATTCTATGCACAAGGTGTAAAAACAAATGTATTATTTTTTACTAGAGGGAAAGAGGATAAAGGAAATACCAAAGAAGTTTGGATTTATGATTTGCGTTCAAATATGCCTTCTTTCGGCAAAACAAATCCACTTAAAGAATCTGATTTTGACGATTTTGTAAAATGTTATTGTGCAGATGATCTTTCAAAAAGAAAACAAACTTGGGCAGAATAAAATCCTGATGGAAGATGGCGCAGATATTCTTATGATGAAATATTAAAAAGAGATAAAACAAGTTTGGATATTTCTTGGATTAAAACTGGAGATGATGTCCCTGATTGCTCGCTAAATGAACTACTGGAAGAAATTAAAACAAAAACGGATTCGATTGTTGCTTCAGTTGCTAAACTACAAGAATTAATCGCTGAGGTTAAAGAATAATGAATACCAAACAACTAAGACAAAAAATCCTTGATTTAGCAATAAAAGGTAAGCTAGTACCTCAAGATCCTAATGATGAACCAGCAAGTAAATTACTTGAACGTATAAGAGAAGAGAAAGAACGACTTATTAATGAAGGTAAATTAAAGCGGGATAAGAACGAGTCTTATATTTTTGTAGGTGATGATAAGTTACATTATGAGAAGTTTGCAGATGGAAGTATAGTTTGCATAGAAGACGAAATACCATTTGAGATACCGGAATCCTGGGCGTGGTGTAGATTGAAAAACGTGGGTACTGCTAAAATTGGACTAACTTATAAACCTACCGACGTATGTCATTGTGGGATTCCTGTCTTGCGTTCAAATAATATAAAAGAAGACAAATTGAACTTAAATGAATTAATTTATGTAAACTGTAATGTAAATGATAATCTATTAGTTAAAGATAATGATATTTTAATTTGTGCTAGAAATGGAAGTAAACATTTGGTTGGTAAATCTGCTTTAATAAAAAAAAATGAAAACAAAATGACTTTTGGTGCTTTTATGTCGATTTACAGAAGTTGTTGTAACAACTATATTTTTAGGTTTTTAAACTCAAATTACTTTAGAACAACAATGGCTGATGCAAATTCTACTCAGATTAATCAATTAACCCAAGACATGATAAAAGAAACTCTTTGCCCGCTTCCGCCTTTATCAGAACAGAAACGAATATCAGAAACTGTAGAAACTTTATTAGAATTAGTTGATTCGATTGAGTCTAATAAAACAGACCTTTCAGAGCTCATTACTCAAACGAAATCAAAGGTATTAGATTTAGCAATAAAAGGTAAGCTAGTTCCACAAGATCCAAATGATGAGCCTGCAGACAAATTATTAGAAAGAATAAGGGAGGAAAAAGAAAAATTAATCAAAGAAGGTAAGTTAAAACGTGATAAAAACGAGACATATATTTTCAAAAATAGTGATGATAACTCTTATTATGAGAAAATAGACGGAGAAACAGTCTGTATCGATGACGACTTGCCATTTGAAATCCCTGAAAACTGGAGATGGACAAAATTTTGTAATATTTGTGATATAGCACGTGGAGGGTCTCCACGCCCAATTGAAAAATACATTACTAATGATGCAGATGGTATAAATTGGATTAAAATTGGAGATACTGAAAAAGGTGGTAAATATATTTATTCTACTAAAGAAAAAATAAAACGGGAAGGAATATCAAAATCCAGATATGTAAAGCCTGGAGATTTTCTATTAACCAATTCTATGAGTTTTGGTCGCCCTTATATCTTAAAAATAGATGGTTGTATTCATGATGGTTGGCTAGTTATTAATGATAATTTCAGAGTTTTTGATCAAGATTTTTTATATTATCTGCTTAGTTCAAATGTAATGTATCAACTATTATCTATAGCAGCAAAAGGTTCAACAGTAAAAAACTTAAAATCTGATACTGTAAAAATAGTTATTATGCCTGTTCCACCCAAAAACGAACAGATTCTAATAGCTAAAAAAATAGAATCTATCTTCACTCAACTTGATATCATACAAGAATTTCTTCAATAAAAAATTAAAAACTTGAATCTTCTTTAATTGTAATGAAAAGGAGGTTCAGTATGAACGAAAAATTTAAAAACTATTTATTGAAAGAAAATCTTTCCGAAAAGACAATTACTTCGTATTTGTGGACTATTAACTATTTTATTGCTACATATTCTGAAGTAAACAAAGCAAATTTACTCGCTTACAAGGGGTATCTAGTGGAAAAATTTAAACCCAAGACAGTAAATTTAAGACTTCAAGCGATTAACAAGTATTTGGAATTTCTTAAAAAAGACCGTCTTAAGCTTAAATTTATAAAAGTGCAGCAGAAAAACTTTTTAGAAAATGTAATCAGTAATGCTGATTATAAGTACCTTAAAAATCAACTTAAAAAAGACAATAATATGGAATGGTATTTTGTTGTTTGGTATTTAGCTGCGACTGGTGCAAGAGTTAGTGAATTGATTCAAATTAAAATTGAGCATGTCCATATTGGATACTTTGATTTATACACAAAAGGTGGGAAATTAAGGCGATTGTATATTCCAAAATTACTTAAGGAACAAACAGAAAAATGGCTTAAAGAAAATAACCTTGACTCTGGCTGGTTATTCAAAAATCGTTTTGGAGAAAGGATAACTGCTCGTGGAATTTCTCAGCAACTTAAGAATTATGCAATAAAGTACGGGTTAAATACAAAAGTTGTTTACCCTCACTCATTCCGGCATAGATTTGCAAAAAACTTTTTAGATAAATTCAATGATATAGCACTTCTTGCCGATTTAATGGGGCACGAAAGTATTGAGACCACAAGAATATATTTGCGAAGAACAGCTAGTGAACAGCAAGCTATTGTAGATAAAGTTGTAACTTGGTAATTGAAAAAGGCTCTAGGTTTTACCTATGAGCCTTTTATTACTTCTTCTATATTATCAAAATATGAAAAAATATTTTTTAATTTATCCGTTATTTTAATTTGTTCCTCAAATGGAGGGACTGGAATTAAATACTCTTCTATAAAACTAGTAGGAATTCTTTGTTGTCCTGCACAACCAGCCATTTCTTGCTTACCGGAACTTAAAAACTGTTGAGTTTTTATTATTGCATATAAATATTCTGATATTAATTTTATAGGTCTAATAACATGCAATTCTGTAGTACCGGCTCCGATGTTGTTTGGTAAATTTGATATTATTGCAGCTTTTGAATTTTCAAAACAAGGGGTAATCTTGGCAACTACAACATCATTATTTTGGAAATGAGTGTATCCTTTTTTGATTTCTTTCCATTCCTTTTTTTGTAATGTTGCTGCCTCTAAATATTTTGGAGAAATTAATGGCATTGGAATAAATCCTGCTGTCATCCTATCCTCAGCTCTGTTTTTAGGATTAATAATACATATATTTTTCAATCTTTCCCATCTCCAGTTTTCAGGGATTTCAAATGGCAAGTCGTCATCGATACAGACTGTTTCTCCGTCTATTTTCTCATAATAAGAGTTATCATCACTATTTTTGAAAATATATGTCTCGTTTTTATCACGTTTTAACTTACCTTCTTTGATTAATTTTTCTTTTTCCTCTCTTATTCTTTCTAATAATTTATCTGCCGGCTCATCATTGGGGTCCTGTGGTACAAGCTTGCCCTTTATTGCTAAATCTAATACCTTTGATTTCGTTTGTTTGATTAAATCGGATAAATCAATTTTGTCTGACTCAATTAAATCCACTAATTTTAATAAAGTCTCTATGGTTTCAGATATTCGTTGTTGTTCGGATTGTGGAGGTATTGCAACTAAAAAGTCTAAAATATCTTTTCTTTCTATTCCTGGGATTACACCCTTTGATTTACTTTGCATAAATGGAACAATATTTTGAATAAGTATTTTAATAAATAAGTTGTAGCAATAAATATTTGTTCTAATTGCCATAATTTGACGTGCAATATGAACTTCGTCTTCCGTATTTATAGCAATTGTACCAATAGAACCTTTGCAACTTATCAAAATGTCATTTTTTATTGATATACTTTTAGGACATTCTGTCCATCTATTTTTTTTTAATTTTTCATTTTCAATACAACTTGCACCTGTAATATATAAAATTCCCCTTCCTTCATCATTATATTGGCTTGGTTGTAAATCTTGTCCAGATATTAGTTCAATAACATTTCTTAATCTACACCACGCCCAGGATTCCGGTATCTCAAATGGTATTTCGTCTTCTATGCAAACTATACTTCCATCTGCAAACTTCTCATAATGTAACTTATCACAATAAAACTAAAATTAAAACATATATTATTTTAAAGTATTTTCAATTTCTTCATCAGTAATTTTTTGTTGACTCATTATCCTGTATTCATATTTTGTAAACCAAGAGTTAAAATAATCAATCATCCACATTATTTTAGCTTTTATTTTTTCATTATTTTTATGCTTTTTAAGCAGTTCTAAAAGATTAATTTTAAATGCTACATCATCAAAAGCATTACATAGATGAAAAATATTTAAAAAGAATTCACCATCTGCATCTTGCATTAGATAATGATAACTATTTGATTCTGAAACTTTTACTCTTACAAGAATTCTTGGAACATCAGCTTCTTTTTCTTCCAAATGAACTGCTTCAACTAGACCTTTCCCATAAACAATAATATCATTATGAAAAAATTCTCCTTCAACAATTGCCCCACGCATTAAATATCCATATCGTAGAATTTCATTATATATATTTGCAACAGTATTAAATAATATTGCTATTTTATTCTCTCTTTGTTCATCATTTTCTTTTAATTCTATTGCTAATAAAATATTGTCAGAGAATATTTTTATATAAATTTTTTCTTCTCTAGGAAAAACGCCTCCTCGAGATTCTTCAATTGCATCTTCCATAAACATATTTAAATGATTCAGAAAATCAAAATTATTATCGTTGCATATTATATCCTTTGCTCCAAGTATGTCTAAATATGCAATGATATGATTTGAAGTTTCGTAATTAGTCCAAGGCTTTCTTGCTAAACCAGTTCTTATAACCATTTTAAACACCTATTTTTTTTATTGTATCAAAAATATAAACTTGATTTTGTTCCGACTTTAAGTGATGAATACGACACCTAAAAAGGAGGCCGTATGAGTAAAAGCAAAAAATACAAACTTAAAAAGATTAAAGGTTTTAAGAGCTCTGATAATGAGTATTACAAAGTAATCGGTTTCTACAACTTCGACACTGTAATTTGTGAAAACGCTTGCGAAGAAAAATTTATATTTATGAAGGAGTTTTTAATCGATCCACAAAAGCCTGAGGATATCTATTCAGATTTAATACTTGAAAGGAATAAATAATGACCGAAAAAGATTATCACTTATACGGAACAAAGGTTTTAAACTTAAAGACTCAAGAAATTGGCTTGCTAATTTGTATTTGGAAAAATAAATTTGCAGATGCTGAGATAGATTACGCAACTTGTGTTGATAAGCAAGGCAAAAGATACAATATAGAGCTTGATAATATAAGAGGGTTTGAAGATGATTTTGAAAAATAAACTGACAAGAGAAACTTTAGAAATAACTTATCCTGAATTTAGAAAAAAGTTTGCAAAGGAATTACAAACAGCTTTTGAAAGTTATCGCAGAACACAATTAAATAAGTATTCTTATAACTTTAAAGATGATAATTCTGTGGAATACAATTTTTACTTTCAATTACAATGGAACTTCAATCATTTTGGAAATTCTAATTGGTATATTGAAAAACTTTAGAACAAAAGTTTAAACTTTAATTGTTTTATAATAAACATATTGTGTTATTTATTGAAAATAGTGTATAATAAACTTGCCTTGGAGATAGTAAAAAATGCGATTAACAAAAATAACACAATGGTTTAGTTTTATTTTTTATAAGTTTTTAGATACTGTAGGTTGGGCCAAAATTTTAATTCAGGGTATTTCAGGTATTTATGGTACATTTTCTGCAATTGATTTATCAAGAGTTTTATCAGGAGAGCATCCTGCAGAAGTTTTCTTCCATTGGGTTTTACTTAGTCATCCATTAAGGATTTTTATTATTGCACAAGTAATATTATTATTTATCGCAATTACTGAAAAATTTGCTATTGGTTCATATACGAAATTAAAACTAGAAATAAAAGAAAAAGATGATAAATTAGATATTTTAAATAATAATATAAAAGAATTATTTGAAGGTTTGTTAATGTCTTTTGCAAATGCTGAATTAGCCTTTGGGACACAAGAACAAAATCAAGAAAGAATTTCTTTATATTTAGCAAAAAGGGATACTGATAATAATATTAATTATTTGTATCCCATAGGTAGATATTCTAGTAATCCCAATTTTCGGAATGTTAGACGAAGTAGATACAGCATAGATAAAGGTTGCATAGGAGAAGCGTATAAAAATGATTATTGCTACAATGGGAATGTAACTGAAGAAGAATGCATAAATTTGTATTCTTATTCGCCTGAAGAATATAATTCTATGAGGATGAAATCTAAAACAATTGTTGCGATTTCAGTTAAAGATAAGGAAAATCAAATTATTGGTGTTTTAGTTGCCGAATCAAAAGAAGAGAACTGGCAAATAACTACTATAAAGAGAAAATTGGAAAAACAAGTAAAATATTATGCTGAAATATGTATAAAACTAAAAGATTACATAAATTCAAAGGTTGATAGTAAATCAAATATAACAGGAGACATGCCATGGTAGAATTAATTGACATAATATCCTATATCTTAAAATATTATCCTATAAAAAAAGAGTTATCAAATGCACGTTTGACTAAAATGATATACTTAATCGATTGGCGTTCTGCTTTTGATTATGGAGAGCAAGTAACAAATGTATCTTGGTACTTTGATAATTATGGTCCATTTGTTCATGATATAGAAGAAACTATTGAAAATAACCTAGATATTATCCAACCAATATATACTCAAAATATTTATGGAACAAAAAAGAAAATGTTTGTTTTACGAAATGAAAACATAAAGCTTAATCAAATTCCTGAAAATATTACTAAAATAATAGATATAATTATTGAAAAAACAAAAGGTTTATATTGGCAACAATTTATTAATTTTGTTTATTCTACTTATCCTATTGTCACATCTGAAAGATATACCTATTTGAATTTAGTTCAAAAAGCAACTGAATACAGGCAGGAATTGTCAGAAGAATGATTATTATAAAAGTTAAAAATAATAGTTTACATAAAGAGTAACTTATTGGATTTTATAAAAGGAATAAGTTTATATCCTTTTTCAGTTATTTTATCTTATATATATTGCTATATTATCATAAGCTATATATGTGAGAGATTAATATATCATTCTATACCTAAAATTTCATGCTCGATTTGGCGGATGAAGTCAGGAGAAAGTTCAGTTTTTATTTGTGGTGTTTCTGTTTGAGTATTGTTTTCTTTCAATTCTGGGAGAAAGTTTAAAATGTTCACAAGGGAGTAGTATTCTGCTTGGCTTATCTGATTGTTAGCTTTATTACTGTTTGCAATTTTATCCATAAGCTTTTGGGCAAACTTTTGCAAGTCCTCTTTGAACTGGGATTTATCATACATTGATTCTTTTCGATTTTTATCCCAATCATATTGCTTTTTCCAGTAAAACAAAGTTCTTTTTGCAATTCCAAGTTCTAAAGAGATTTCTCTGACGGTCAAACCTTTTAAATACATTTGCTCTGCTTGTTTAAATAATTTCATTTTACTCATTAAAAGCCCTCAAAAATTAAGTTTTCTATTCCAAAATGATTTTTGTCTTGTACTTTTTTAACCTGATAAACGCAACTTCTATCAATCACTCCAAGGTGTTGGAAATATTTTATCAGCTGGTTTAGAAGTGCCATTGTGTTTTTAATTCTGCGGGGCTTTAGGCGTCTTAATTCGCAGACTTTAAAAAGTTCTTTTATCGACTCAATATCAATTTCATGCAGGTAATAGCAGTTTATAAAAGGTATAATATTGAAGTTGAAAATTGCGTTATAGTTCCTATAGGTTTCGAATTTGCAGTATTTTTTGACATAATTTTTCATAAAATATTCTTTTGCATCTTCTATACTAATTTTTAGGTGTTTATTCTTTAGCGGGCTGAATATTTCATAATTTTCATCTGTTTTCGTTTCCTCATTGTATTTATAAATTCCGTTTTCAAAAAGTATTTTATTGCTGTTCAAAAGCTGTTCAAGTTTTGTTTTGCAATCGCATTCTGCTATTAATTCAATATCATCAAGGGTAAATTCTTTTAATCTTTTAGCTAATTTTTCTATATTCATATTGTCCTTTCGTCTTGGATTATTCGGGGTGTCGGCAGAGTAACGTCTGACCGACACCTTACGGGCTGGGTTCGCTTTCGCTCACACGGCGTCCTACCGAAAATCCGCTTCATATAATTTGCTCCATAACTTCTTTTGTAATTTCTTCTAAATTATTTTCTTTTGCAAAACTTTCAAGTTTGCTTATAAGCTGTACTATTTGCCTAAACCTGTTGTATTTTTTGTGGATATATTCTATCGAATTAGGGGTAAAAGGTATTTCAGATAGTTGGCTAAAAATTTGGCTCAAATCCTCTATTTCAAAGGTTTCAAATTTCACAATCTCGCTAAATCTGTCATACAGGTGTTTGTATCTTTCAAGTTTCCTAAGAGCCAAGTTCATTCCGACAAAGATTATCGGGCAATCTGTTTTATCGTGGATATCTCTTAGGGTCTCGACACTTTTGTAATTGTTCATCAAGTAGTCGATTTCATCTACAAAAATAATTTTTGGCTTTTGAATAAGTTTGCTAATCACGACATTAAAGTTGTCTGAGGTTAAATACCGAGGAAGTTCGTCCATTTCCCTAACAATTTCTTCAACAAGCCACCTGCTTGTCATAAGGTTTGAGGCTCGAATATAAATCCCGTCATATTTGCAGGCTAGCCAAAGTGCTGTTTGTGATTTCCCAAGCCCCGGCTCGCCATATATAAGTCCCATTTTAGGAATGTTTTTGGGTTTGCTTTTCAGAGCTTCAACTAAGCCTATAAAATTCCTTACATTTCGAGTTTTTATAAAGATTTTTTTCATTTTATCCTTTCTTGGTTGCTCGCAATAAACGGGTATTCACCCTCTGCTCGCAATCCACTATTCATATAGTAATTTGTACTCCTTTGTTTGTTTAAATTCTGCAATCCAAGTGTCGCCTGGGTTATGTTTTATCAAATATTCGTACTTTTCTGAATTGTTTTTGAATATTGGGAGTGACTTTTCTCCGTTGTTTATTTTTTGAACATTATTTGAACGAGGCTTGAACTCTTTTTGAAAATTGTTAGAATTTTCCATTTCTTCTTGGTTCGACCTTGCTTCAATCAGTTTTATTTCATCATTAGTTAATAATTTTTTAACCGAGTTTATAGTTTTCCGTTTCAGTTTTTGTTGTTTTTGAATTTTTTGTTTGTAATCCTCTAAATCCTCAACAGTTCCTAAAATCTTTGCCATCAGGTGAGTTTCGGTTACTCGCTCTGCGGTGCATAAGTATTCGCCTTTCGGGGTAAAAACTTTCACATTAGTTAGATCAAACATGTTGTATTTTACCAGAACTTTTCCTCTCAGTCCGTATAGTCTTTCGTCAAAATAGTCGCAGTTCAAGAACCTTACACCATTTCGCTGAATTGTTTTGACTTCAGTCACCAGCATCAAGTCATCAAGCAAGCTTTTATCAATATTTTGTTTTTTACGATTTTCCAAAACCTCTGCGATTGTCATATTTGGTGCATTTGTGCAGGGCTGAGAGTTTTTGAACTTAAGCCACATATCAATCATTTTGATTGTTTCTTCTATTGTGGGGATATAATCATTATGCAGGTTGGAGTGGAATTTTTCGTTTCGTTTCAAGTATGCAGGTTTGTTGATAATTGATGAGCCGACATAGCTTGGCATTAGTTTTTCAAATCCTTCTTGAAATTCTTTAAAGAATCTCTCAATAACCTTTGACCTTGCGTTATATGGTCTTGCAAATACCGTTTCAATCCCGAGTTTTGCATAAAGTCCATAAAAGCCTAATTCTCCAAATCCTTTATCATCTGTAAAGTATTTTGCTCTAAACGCTCTACCGTTGTCTTGATAGACAATTTTCGGTATCATATCGAGATTTATTATTGCGTTTCTTAGTGCACTTGCAATACATTGGGTATTTTCTTCAAGCATAATTTCATAACCGACCAGGGCTGTTGATTTCCAGTCCAAAAATCCGACTAAAGTTGCTCGACAAGGCTTGCCCGTAAACGGATTAATCACTTGAAACGCCAACTTGTGCCCGTCTGCGACTAAAATATCCCCGACATCAAGCAGGCTCGCGTCCCTTTTAATATAAGGTTCGACTTTGTCAGAAAGTGCCTTTTCTCCGTCTCGAGCAAGCACCCATTTGTCGTAATTATTGTCCTTAAACCATTTTGCATATCGTCTAAACGTAATATCTGCAGGTATAAAACTTTGACCTTGCTCTTTGAGCTTATATTTTGTAAGTGCTATTGCTTTGCCGATACAAATTCTATTTGGGTGCAGGAGCAAGCCCATAAATATTTTGATTTCTTCATCCGTTAGACATGTTCTGTATTCATTTACAGAAACGTATTTATAATTAGGAATTAGCCTTGTGTAATCCTCAGTTCCGTCTAAGCTTGCTTTCCAACGATGCAGGCTTCCTCGTGAGATTTTACCTAAAACACTGAAAAGGTAGGAATTTGAGCTATTATGCAGTTTGACAAAATCATAGTCTGCTTGGAGTTTGTTTACTGCTTTACGGCGAAATTCTTGCCATTTGCGGATTAAATCAAGTTTTGCAAGAGCGTTTTGTTTTGCCTTCTCCGGGGTGTATTTGATTGTCTCAACTTGGTTTTCCATTGTCTCAAAATCCTTGTAATGCGTTGTGCAACACATTCATCACTCGTTTTGAGACAGAAGTCAAGTCCTGAAATACCGTCTTAGAGATATTTCAACACGTTATTTATACTTTGATGTATTCTGGCATTTCTCGCATTTAAGAATTCCATTTGTTTATTATAAAGAGTAAACCATTCCTCAACAGTTTGAGGTCTTGGATTTCTTTCAAAATTATCAAAATCTAAGTAAAAATTAATAGAATTATAATCCTCCGAAACCAAATCATTGAGATAAAAGAAATCAACATAACCTTTAAAATCAACAAATAATTCAAAGAAATTTGAATCCTCTTTAAGGACATTATATAGTGGATTCTGTTCGTTATTATAAAAACGTCTTATACATTCCAAAGTTAAATCAAACCGATCTTTAATCTTAGCATTAGTACCTCTTAATCTATTTATAGACCATGTCCTCTTGGGGAAAATAATTTCACCGCCAATAGTATAACTTTTTCTTAAATATGTTTCATTAATGTTTTCGAAATTGTTTATTTGTTTCTTTACATCATTAATTAACCATTGTAATCCTTTATGATGAATATACATGTTGATAATAGAATCACTTCCAAATCGAAAATTTTTCCAGTATAAATAATTAAATTCAGGGTTATTGCCTTGTTGCAAATTTAAAAAATCACCATTAGGCAAAGGTTTGCTATATAATAACTGTTGATATTCTCTCATTTTTGGACTCCAAATATCAGGGTCTTTACAACTTTTGCCAGATTTGAAATCTTCCCAATAATGGGGAGTATCAGTTGTAAAATCAAAATTAATATCAATAGCTTCAAGCATAAATACCTCCATTACACCGATTGTAAATCAAAAATATTATTTCAAAAACTTACTTTATCTCTTAGATAATTTGTGGTATCTCAATTCGCAAGCAAAAATTAAAATTGCACTTTTTTGCACTTTCTTGCACTGGGCTTATCTTTAAACACCAAGGCGATTTGAGCCTAATGTGGTCTTAAAATTTTGCAAATGGAGTGCAAAAGAGTGCAAGAAAAGAGTACTTAAGTGCAAGAAAAGACCGGTACATCTCAATACTAAAAAACAGCCTCAATCGTGCTGTCTGTTTGATTTTTTATTAAATTTCCCCCGTCTCAATGTCTCAGAAACCTATTAGTCCCAGAAACATATTATCCAATAAAGGTTCATAATATATAGATTTATATATTTATACATGCACTCAGTGG
>ENA-UOJC01001965-UOJC01001965.1-human-gut-metagenome-genome-assembly--contig:-C104-NODE-1965-length-24250-cov-11.068155_pt1 | contig 24250 bp, 23 predicted proteins | sample MGYA00242339_ERZ723886 | MGnify/ENA metagenome assembly ERZ723886 | reverse complement strand
TTCCCTGCCGCGACCCGGCCGCCTTCGGGGTGGGGGGGGTTAATGTGGGCCGGCATTACTTTTTGCGTCTGCCGGCCCTGATTGATAATTGGAGAACGAACCCTTTTCGGGATACAAGATGTGTACAGAATGGAAAATGCGCCTCAGTTATGCGGCACGGCATCCGCATAGGTTTCGGTATAGCGGGCATAGAAGGAGGCCGGCTCACCGGCGGCGTCGAGATGCGAAAGGTCGCCGAAGCGCGACATGCGGAACACGGCGATGCCCGGCTCACGCTCTTCGGTGGTGAGCATGGTGACGCTGCTCGTCAGAGCGACGGCGTAGTGCCACAGCGGTACGGGTGAGATGCTGAACAGATGTGCCAGCAGCACGCATTCCACGCCAAAGTGGCAGAACAGGATCAGGTTGTCATGGTTGGGGCGCTCCGCGCGGTACAGCCGCCCGTCGCGGATGTAGCCGTGCTTCGCCAGAAGCGTGTCGAGACCGTTTCCAACGGCGTCAAAAGCGGTGTGGACGGTGGTATCCCGGTACAGCGGGCCGTCCGACCAGCGCTCCGGGGCATAGTAGACCGGCTCCTGCGCCCAGTCTGCGGGAAGAACGTCCCATGCAAGGCCGGAGGCGTGCCCGCGCTGCATGACGCGGTAGCCGTGGTCAAATTCGCGCAGCCAGTCCATTTCCTCAGCGGACGCGCCGACGGCGCGCAGGGTGAACGAGGCCGTATCCTTGGCGCGGCCAAGCGGCGAAACGTAATAATATGCGGGCGTGATCTTTTCCAGACGCTTTCCCAGCAGCGCGGCCTCGCGCCAGCCCTTTTCCGTCAGGGAGTCGATGGAATAGTCCGGCTCCGCGTGGCGGACGATATAGATGTTCATAAAATGCCTCCTGCGGTATTGCAGATTCGGCGCACGCGCTGCGCCGCTTTGATTCTAGCAGATTTTTTGCGGAATTGGAAGCGGACAGATGTGGTTTTCGAGAAAATGCAGGTGTTTTGCACAAAGGAAGGCCCGATAAATCTAAAAAGCATACAATGTACGGCCGCTTGAAAACGTCTTAGAATAAAGAAGCAGGAGGCGGTGGTGATCATGAATTGGAAGAGCCTGCTTCGGAGGCCGGCGGCAGGACGCGCACAACCGGGCTATCTATATGAGAAATGGGATGCAAAGGACTTTTCTCTTCCGGAGGAATGGCAGCTGCGCGAGGAAAGCTCTTTGGGCGAGGCGCTGCGCGTCTTTTATCAGGCGGGCGGATACGATTTCTTTAAGGTCGTTGAGCCGAAGCTCTACGCGGACAACTGGCTGGAGTTTGTTGGGATGCTTTACAGCGACATTGACGGAGGCCGCTATGCCAGGGGCGAAAGCCACTTCCGGTTCCCGCTGTCAGAGGAGACCCGCAGAGAGCTGACGGAGCAAGGCGTCCCGGAGCTGTTCACATCAGATTTTTGAGCGCGGACGCCATTTGAAGTGAAGCTGCCTCTGTATGACCGCAGAACGGTCATACGGAGGCATTCCTGTTTTCAGAGAGCTGCTGTGTGCGCGGATGCGTCACGCGCCGCCGGATATCAGCGCGGCGGCAAGGTTCAAAACGCCCGCCAGCACCATCACAGCGATGGGGTTGAGCTTCGTTTTGCGCAGGAGCAGGAAGCAGACGGCGAAGATGCCGAAAAGCACCCAGTTCGTTTCCGCCAGCGTGACGGCGGCGCCTTCGCCCCAGAAGGCAGTCATTAAAATGGAGACACCCGCGTAGGCGATCATGGCGACGACAGCCGGACGGAGCGTACCGAGTGCGCTCCGGAGCGCGTTGAGCGAGCGGTATTTGAGATACAGCCGCGCGATGAGCGTCACAAGGATGCAGGACGGAAGGACGGAACCGATGGTCGCGGCGATGGCGCCGGGGATCCCGGCCAGCTTATATCCGACGGCGACCGCGCCGTTGACCGCGACGGCTCCGGGCGCGGACTGCGCGATGGCGACCAGGTCGAGCATTTCATTTTCCTCGATCCAGTGGAATTGATCGACGAATTTGCGCTTCATCAGCGTCACGATCACATAGCCGCCGCCGAAGGTAAACGCGCTGAGATACAGTGTGGACCAGAACAGCTTCCACAGGACTTTTTTCTTGCTTTCCGTGCAGCCTCACCTCATGAAGAGTATAGAGCCTTTCGTGCGGTTTGTAAAACGACATTCTGTAAAAAATGAGGAGCAGGGCGGTAAAAGCCCTGCTCCATGGTTTTCATTTGGCTGTGCGGCGCGGCTCAGGCCAGCGCCTTTCTGCGGGCGGAGATGCCCTTGGTCATCGTATCGTGGACGCGGCTGCCGATCTGCGCAGTCGTAACGCCGTTCAGCTCGTCGGCGGGAATGATGTCCAGCACGTCGAGATACACGTCCGTGTGGCGGCGGAACATATTTTTCAGGATGGCCGGGGTGTTGGACAGGACGCAGACCACGATGGGAACGCCCGCCTTCTGCGCGATCTTGAACGCGCCGTTGCGGAAGCTGTTCAGCTCGCCGGTCTTGCTCGTGTAGCCCTCCGGGAACACGGCGATAGAGGTTTTGTCCTCCTTCAGGAACTGGATGGCCTTGAGGATGGTGCGCAGCGCCGCGCGGTCGTTTTCGCGGTCGATCGGCAGGCAGAGCAGCTCACGCATGATCTCGGCGACCATGAAGAGGGAGAAATTCTCCTTCTTGGAGATGAAGGCCAGCTCGTCATGCGGGATGGCGTAATAGTAGATCAGCGGGTCGAAGGCGAAAAGATGGTTGGAGACGAGCAGAAAACGGTGGTCATGCGGAAGCTTCTCCAGACCGGTCACATGAACGTGAACGCCGCCGAGGAAAAACGCCAGACGGCAGAACTGATTGAGCATGAAGCGGAAATAGCGGCTCGGCTTTTCCAGCAGCTTTTTCGGATCGACAAAGCGCGTGGAAACGAACAGGAGCAGCAGAAACAGGATCACGAAGCCGAGAAAGATCCCGGCGAAGGTGAGCGGAAGCTGCCAGAGCGCGCTCCAGGAGGAAAACCACCCGGAAAGCCAGCCGGTCAGCCCGGAGAGCACAAAACTGAGCGCAAGAAAGACATAAACCATGAGAGCACCTGCTTGTTGAAAGGATCAGCGCGGAAAGCGCCGTATTCTGAATACGAGATATTCTTTGGTTTATTATAGCGCATGGCGCGTTGAAATTGGAGCGGCTTTTTAGAATTTAACAAAAAATTCACGGATAAAGCAAATCTTAAGAATTTTACGGATTGTTTCTTCATCGGCTTTGTGGTATGATAGGGCAACATTCTGACGAAGGCAGGCGAATGCCCATGCATATGGTCGAGTTTCTGAAGCATATCAGCACGGCGCTGCTGCTCCTGACAGGGCTGTGCTTTTTCTATCAAACGGTGTATCTGGTCGTTTCTCTGTTCTGGCGCGAGCCGAAGCACAAGCCGGAGAAGCCGGCGCGCTATGCCATTTTGATCGCGGCGCGCAATGAGGAGGCGGTTTTGCCATACCTCCTGCAAAGCATCCGCGCACAGGATTATCCCTCCGAACGCATCACGACCTATGTCGTGGCCGATAACTGCACCGACCGCACGGCGGAGGCTGCGGAGGCCAACGGCGCGCGCGTCTACCGGCGCTTCGACCGCAGCCGGATCGGAAAGGGCTACGCGCTGCACGATCTGCTCGACTGGATCCGGCGCGGCGACGGATTGGAGCAGTACGATGCGTTTTTGATCTTCGACGCGGACAACCTGCTCTGTCCGGACTACATCTCCAAGATCAACCGCACCTACAGCGACGGCTTTGAGGTGTTCCACGGCTACCGCAACACGAAGAATTTCGGCGACAGCTGGATATCCTCGGCCTACGCGCTGTGGTATCTGCACGATTCCGTCCACCTCAACGCGGCGCGGATGATGCTTGGGACGACCTGCGCTGTGACCGGCACGGGCTTCGGCTTCACGCGGGCGCTGCTCGAACGCATCGACGGGTGGAGCTTCTTCACGCAGACGGAGGACGTTGAATTCGACAACTGGTGCGCGGTGAACGGTGTGCGCATCGGCTTTTGCCGTGAGGCGATGCTCTATGACGAGCAGGCGTCCACGTTCGCGCAGTCCTGGAAGCAGCGCATCCGCTGGACACAGGGCGGATTGCAGGTCTCGCTGCTCTATGCCGGACGGCAGCTGCGCGGGATGCTTCGCGGAGGGCGCACCGGCTGGGCCAGCTTCGAGGCTGCGACGCTGTCCCTCGGCGGCTATCTGCTGTCGGCCCTTTCCGGCCTCTCCGTCGCGGTGACGGGGCTTGCGCAAAGCGGCCTGCGCGGCCTGCTGGCAGCGGTGGGATGCGCCGTCGGCGGACTGTATATGGGCATGGCAGTGATCGGCGCGCTGGTGCTGCTGACGGAGTGGAGGCGCATCGCGGCCCCGGCATATAAAAAGCTGCTGTCCGTGCTGACCTTCCCGCTGTTCATGCTGACCTTCATCCCGGCGGCGGTCTGCGCCGTCTTTGCCAAGCGCGGCTGGGAGCCGACGCGGCATACGGTCGCGATCGGGATCGGCAGCCTTGCGGCGGCACCGCGTGAATAAAAAATGCGCGGCTGAGACCTTCGAGGTCTCAGCCGCTTTTTTGTTTACAGGGGTCTTGGCCTTGTGCTATGATAAAAAAAGATACAGTTTTTGCCCGAAAAATACGAAATGCAACCGCAGGTTGACAGATTTGACGGCTGAATTTCTGGTATGCAACCGCGAAATGCGGTAGGATACGGGCAACAGAGCGCGGGAACGCGCCCGGATAACTGGAGGAAACGATATGATCTTAGCGGACAAAATAATCACCCTGCGCAAGAAGGCAGGCTGGTCGCAGGAGGAGCTGGCGCAGAAGCTGGATGTCTCCCGCCAGTCGGTCTCCAAATGGGAGGGCGCGCAGTCCATTCCCGATATCTCGAAAATTTTGCAGATGAGCCGCCTGTTCGGCGTCACGACGGATTTCCTGCTGAAGGATGAGCTGGAGGAGGCGGAATACGCTCCCGAAACCGCGCAGCCCGCGCTGCGGCGCGTAACGATGGAACAGGCGTCGCGCTATCTGGAGCTTCGCCGTCAGGCCGCGCCGCGGATGGCGCTGGCGACGTTTCTGAGCGTGCTTTCGCCGGTGCCGTTGCTGTCCTTCAGCGAGATGAGCCAGTCTGCGCGCTTCGGCATCACGGAAAACGCGGCAGCGGGCCTCGGGCTGTGCGCGATGCTGGTGCTGGTCGCGGCGGCGGTCGCGCTGTTCCTGACCTGCGGTGCGCGGACGAAGGAATTCGATTTTCTGGATAAGGAGCCGTTTGAGACAGAGTACGGCGTGAGCGGCATGGTTCGAGAGCGTCAGAGCGCCTATGCGCCGCAGTGCGCGCGGAGAAGGCTCCTTGCAACGATGCTCTGCATCCTTTCCGTGCTGCCGCTGTTCGCGGCGCTCTGTATCGGCTCGGAGCCGGTCGTTATGGCGGCGGTGTGCGCGCTGCTCATGATCGCGGGCGCGGGTGCGGCGCTGTTTGTCTGCGTGGGCGTCTATGAGGGAGCGATGGAGCGGCTTTTGGAGGAGGGCGACTTCTCGCGCGAGGAGAAGGTGCACGCGCCCGTGCAGGGCGCAGTTTCCGTCTGCTACTGGCTGGTCGTGACGGCGGTGTTCCTGCTCTATACCTTCGGGCCGAATGGAAACGGCCAGCCGCAGTACAGCTGGGTGATCTGGGCCATCGGCGGCGTACTCTATGCGGCGCTGCTCACCGCTTTGCGCCTGTTCCGTAAACGATAACGCGGCTGCCGCAGCAGAATATCAGACAGAGATCGAGCCGCCGGCATTCGCCGGCGGCTCCGTATATTATAGTTCCGGTGTTTCCCGGAGCGTGCAGCCCGGAAAAGCGGCCCGTGCCGCCGCGTACACAAAGTCCGCGTCCTGCGGAGAAAGCGCCTCCCAGAGCGTGAGGTGGATGGACGCGCCCTTCCGCCGCCAGATGCCGCATACGCGGCCATGGAGCAGAAGCACCGGCGCGACCTGCCCGGCGAGGCTGAAAACGCTGCGCATCCGCTCCGGCGGCAGAAAAAGACTCTCCTTTTTCTCATAGCCCAGCATCAGCGGGTCGAATCCGGCAAGGAAACGGCATTCCGGCGGAGAAGCCGGAGCGGCGTCCTCGCCATCCAGCCAGAAATACTCCCGTCCGCTGCAATGCGCGGAATGCACGGGCAGCTCCGCCAGCCAGCCGCGCACAGCTTTGGCGGAGGCATGGAAGAAATACATCGCGTCGTGGATGGTCGCGGGCGCGTAATGCGTGAAGTAACGCCGCGCAAGCGTCAGCTGGGCGGCGTGCGCCGAAAGCGGCTCCAGCGGCGGGCACAGCCGGAGCGCCTTTTCCGGGCCTGCGGTGTAGCACACGAAGCCACGCTCGCACAGTTCCCGCAGCCCACCGCCCCAAGAGTCGAACATACTGGCAGCCTCGTCCTCGGTCATGCCGCGCGCGCGGCAGTGCTCCCGCAGGGTGTCGCGCGTCAGCGGCCCGCGCGAGAGCGCTTCGACAATTACATCCGTGAAATAAGCCTGCCGCGCGGGCGTGAGCGCCCAGCCCGGACGCTGATTCCAGAAGCTCGGCGCGCTCCATTCGTTGCAGCGGAAGCGGTCTCCCGCCGTCAGACCGAGATAGACCGGCAGATCGTCTTCCGAAAAGAGATGGATCGTCCCGCGCAGCGTCCAGCTCTTGACAAGCCGCGCCTGCGCGGGGCCTTCTCCGTCCGTTCGGAGGGACAGCGCATGGAGCGCATTCTGCGGATACTGCGCCTGAAAGCCGCAGAGCGCCCGCGCGACAGTGTGCGCGGGCGCGGGTGCGGAAAGATACTGTCCAGTGAGACGCCGGAGGCGGATATCCTGTTCCGTCATGACGGCTGCCTTGAGGCGCAGAGCGTGTCCAGCTCCTGCTGCCAGACGGCGGCGCAGGCATCGCTCGGCATCCGCCAGTCGCCTCTGGGCGAGAGTGTGACCGAGCCGACCTTCGGCCCATCGGGCAGGCAGCTGCGCTTGAACTGCTGCTGGAAGAAGCGGCGGTAGAAGTTCTTCAGCCAGTGCAGAAGCACCTCGTCCGGGTAGCGCCCCTCCATCGCGGCCCGCGCCAGACAGAAAATTTTCGCGGGCGGGAAGCCATAGCGAAGAACGTAATAGAGATAGAAGTCATGCAGCTCATACGGGCCGACGAGGGATTCCGTCTGCTGCGCAATCTCGCCGTTTTCGGCGGCAGGAAGCAGCTCCGGGCTGACGGGCGTGTCGAGAATGTCGAGAAGGACGCTCCGCAGCGCGGCGGAGGCAGCACTGTCGGCTTCGTAGCGGACGATGTGACGCACCAGCGTCTTGGGAATGCCGGCGTTGACGCCGTACATGCTCATATGGTCGCCGTTGTAGGTGGCCCAGCCGAGGGCCAGCTCACTGAGGTCGCCCGTGCCGATCACGAGACCGCCGGTGCGGTTGGCGAGATCCATCAGCTCGAGCGTGCGCACGCGCGCCTGCCCGTTTTCATAGGTCACATCCCGCACGGCCTCGTCCTGACCGATGTCGCGGAAGTGGCTGCGGACGGTGTCCGCGATCGGAATTTCCCGGAAGGAGACGCCAAGTTCCTGACACAGGATCTCCGCATTGGAGCGCGTCCGGTGCGTGGTGCCGAAGCAGGGCATGGTCACGGCGAGGATGTCCGTCATGGGACGGCCAAGCTTTTTCATCGCACGGACGGCGGCCAGCAGCGCAAGGCAGCTGTCCAGACCTCCGGAAATGCCGATGACGGCGGTTTTTGCGTGGGCGTGCTCGAGCCGCTTTGCAAGGCCGTCTGCCTGAATTTCCAAAATCAGCTCGCAGCGTTCCGCGCGCGCAGTGTCGCCGCTCGGGACGAAGGGCGTCGGCGAAAACCGGCGCGTCAGCGTGACCGTGCGGAGCGGCAGATCAAATTCTACGCTCGTGTAGCCGTCCGCGGACGGCTCAAAGCTGGTGCTGCGGCAGCGTTCCGCTGCCAGCCGCCCAAGATCCAGCTCCGTGCAGGCGCGTCCATCGCCGAAGGGGCGGCTTTCCGCCAGCAGCGCACCGTTTTCGCAGATGAGATCGTGCGCGGCAAAGACCATGTCGGTGGTGGATTCGCCGTGACCGGCGTCGGAATAGAGATAGGCGCACAGGAGCCGTGCGGACTGCTGCGCGACGAGCTGGCGGCGGTATTCGGCCTTTCCGGCGGTCTCGTCGCTGGCGGAAAGATTCACAACGACGGTCGCGCCGGCCAGTGCGTGCGCCGTGCTCGGAGGCAGCGGCGCCCAGAGATCCTCGCAGATCTCCGCCGCCAGCACGAATTCCGGCATGGAGCCGCAGCGGAACAGCAGCTTCGTGCCGAACAGCGTCTCCTGCCCGGCGAAGCGGACGCTCCGGACGCCGGATGGCGCGGGGGAGAAGTGGCGGCGCTCATAGAATTCGCCGTAGTTCGGAATGTAGGTTTTCGGAACGAGGCCGAGCAGCCGCCCGCGGCAGACGATGGCCGCGCAGTTGTAGAGCTTGCCGTCCACATGGACCGGCAGGCCGACGGCGGTGACCAGCGCCAGCGTCTCGCTGGTCTCCAGAACGGTGCGGAGCGCTTCTTCGGCGGCCCTTTGCAGCGGCTGCTGCAAAAACAGGTCGCTGCATGTGTAGCCGGTGAGGCCAAGCTCGGGGAAAACGGCGAGCTGCGCGCCGTCCGCAGCGGCCTGACGCATGGCTTCGACGGTCATTTTTGCGTTATAGGGACAGTCTGCGACCCGCAGCGACGGCGAGAGCGTGCAGACCCTGAGAAATCCGTGTATCATGGATGCTCCATCCTTTTCCTTTGTTTGTGGCGGCGTGCAGAGCCTCTGCCGCCGGACAGCTTTATCATAACATAACCCGCCCCTGCGAACAAGGGCGGGTTTGGGAGAATGCGGAAAGAAATCTGCCGGAGAGGCGAAAATATCCGGCCAGATACACCCTAGAGATATGCCGCGACGGCCTGCCACTGCTCCGCCAGACGATCAAGAGAGAACGAGGCGTTGGCGGGACTGGTGGAGGGCAGGCGGACGGCCTGCATTCCGGTCACGGGCAGAAGATAGCGCTCGTAGAGACGGGAGGCGGTCGTGCCGTTGCAGAATACGGCCTGAATTTTCGCGGCGTTCAGGATCGGCGACAGGTCGTTCGGGACGGCGTTCTGAATGCTGCTGTCGCTGGAGCCGGAAATGTCGCAGCTGGCGATCACGTCCCACAGCGCGATGTGATGCGCGTGGAGCATGGCGGCCTTTTCCGGGACGCTTCCGGGCGTTTCACAGCCGAGCACACGCGCCATCACCCGCCAGAAACGGTTTTGCGGGTGGCCGTAGAAGAACGCGGCCTCACGCGATTTGACCGACGGAAAGGAGCCGAGGATCAGCACCCGGGAATCCGTGTCATAGAGCGGCGGGATCGGATGAACGATGTGCTCCGTCAAAGCGCGCGCTCCAGCGCCTCGATGGCTTCCAGCGTGGTGGCCCACGAGGTGACGAACCGGACGGCGGTGTGCGTCTCGCAGGTCTTGGCGTTCAGCTCGAAGTCGAAGCCGCTGCGCAGCTCCTCGATCTTCCGGTCCGGGAGGATGGGGAAGAGCTGATTGGTGCAGGGAGCGGCGTAGAAGCCGTAGCCCTTTTTCTCGAACGCGCGCTCGAGCTGCCGCGCGGTGCGGTCGGCGTGACGGGCCAGCTCCAGCCACAGGTCGTTTTCAAAAAATGCCTGAAACTGGACGCCGAGCAGCCGCCCCTTGGCCAGCATACCGCCGCGCTGCTTGAGGGCGTTGCGGAAGTGCGGCTTGAGCGCGTCGTTCACCAGCACCAGCGCCTCGCCGAAGAGCAGGCCGTTCTTGGTGCCGCCGATGTAAAATGCGTCGCAGTATTTGGCGAAATCCTCCGGCTGGAGGTCGTTTGCCGCGCAGACCAGCGCCGCGCCCATGCGCGCGCCGTCGAGGTAGAGATAAAGCCCCAGCTCCCGGCAGGTCTCTGAGATCGCCGCCAGCTCCGCGCGCGTATAGATCGTGCCAAGCTCCGTGGCGTCAGAGAGATAGACCATGCGCGGTACGACCATATGTCCGTCGTCGCCGCCCTTATGCGCCTCGACGATCTGCCGGATATGCTCCGGCGTCAGCTTGCCGTCGTCTGTCGGAGGCGCGGCGCAGATCTTGTGTCCTGCCGCCTCAATGGAGGCGGATTCGTGGACGCAGATGTGCGCGGTGTCGGCGGCAATGACGGCCTCCCACGGCCGGAGTGCGGCGGCGATGAGCGTCAGATTGGTGAGCGTGCCGCCGAGCATGAAGTGAACGTCAGCCTGCGGGCAGGCAAAGCGTGCGCGGACGGCCTCCGCTGCCGCTTCGCAGTAGTGGTCGCGGCCATAGCCAGGCGTGGATTCCAGATTGGTGGCCTGCAGCGCTGCCAGAATGGCGGGATGCGCGCCCTCAGAATAGTCGTTCCGGAAAGAGATCATAACGAAGCCTCCCTGTGCTTTTTATAATAATTGTATTGTAGGAGGCGGCGGTGGGAAAGTCAATGCCCATTCCTGTGCGGGAATCTTCGCCGGAGCCAGCGGCGGTCGTTTGGAACGAGCGCACCGGTCAGATAGAGGAGCGGCAGATACGCCGCCAGAAACAGACCACACGTCCGAAAAATCTGAAGGAGCCACGGCCCACGCTCCGGCAGAAGCAGGCAGGCGGCTGCGGACGCCAGCGCGCAGAGTGCCGTTTTTGCGAGCGGCCCCAGCGGGAGCACGCTGCCGGACGCATCCAGTAGCAGCCGGAGGCTCAGATAGAAATTGAGAGCGTGCGTGAGCACGAAGGTGAAAAAGTAGCCGCCGATACCCCAGCGCGGCAGAAGCAGATACAATAGCGCGACATCGAGCAGGGAAGTAATCGTATTGTTCCGGACGTTCGCGGTCTGCTGGCCGAGGCCCTTGCACATGCCGTCCACGAGCGCGTCGGCATAGAGAATGACGATCAGCGGCGCAAACAGCCGAAGGTAATGTCCTGCCTCATCGCTCTGATAGAAGAGCATCCCGAGCGGCCTTGCCAGCAGAAATTGCAGCGCGGAGACGCCGCAGGCAAAGACCGGCCCGAGCCGCAGACTGCGGCCCGTCAGGTGCAGGATGCGGCGGGAGTTTCCCTCCGCGCGGCAGCGGGCCAGCTCCGGGATCAGCAGCTCGGAGAGCGAAAAGATGATCGCGGCAGGGAACATAAGGATCGGAAAGACCATCGCGTGGATGGTGCCGTAGGCGGCCATGGCGGAGCCGGTCGAGCCGCCGCTGCGTTCCAGCCCGAGCGGGATGAGCAGCTGCTCCAGCGTCCGCAGGCCGGAGCGCAGATAATCGCCCAGCGCCAGCGGAACGCAGAGCCGGCACAGCCTGCGCGGCAGCTGCGGGGGCTGTGGGACGGGCGGATATTGCCGGAGGTCCTTCCGCATCAGAAGCCCCAGCCACACGGCACTGAAAACGGCGGCGCCTCCGCCGCCGAGAAGCAGCGAGCAGCAGGCACGTTCCAGCTCGGAATGCGCCCAGAGCCGGAGCAGCAGGAACGTCAGCGCCAGCGAGACGAGCCGCTCCGCGACCTCCACGCAGGCCAGCCTTCGGAGCTTCCCGCACGCCGTGAAGTAGCCGCACAGCACGCAGACGAGACATTCCACCGGCAGTGAGAGCGCCAGAATCCGCAGCCCGGACGCGGCGCGCAGATCCTTCAGCCAGACGGCGGCCAGCTGGTTGGAGAAGCCCCAGAGCGCCGCTGCGGTCAGAATGCTGAACACGCTGCTCCAGAGGATGCACAGCCGCATCACATGCCGCATCCCGCCGGGGCGGCGCTTGCCGTATTCCTCGGCGCACAGGTACATGGCGGCCGTCCGCACGCCGGACAGGCCGAGCGTCATGCCAAGGGTCCCGACGGCGGCGACGAGCTGGAGCAGTCCCAACCCCGCCGCGCCGATCACACCGGAGAGATAGATCTGAAAGCTCATGGAAATGCCGCGCAGGAGAAGGTCAATGGCCGTCAGAAGCAGGGCATTGCGAAAAATCGAGTGCTTTGGAAGCAAAAAAACACCTCCCTGTCCATCCTATGGACAAGGAGGCGTGTGTATGCGGAGATCACTTGAGCTGGAAGGTGTAATAAACCGCGGCGATCAGCTCGAAGGCGACGGCTGCAAACGTGCAGTAGTACGCGAATGCGGCGCCGATCAGCAGACAGGCGAGGAAGCACACCAGCCAGACCGCGCAGGTGATGTAAAGCACGAGCGGGTTGAAGGAAGAGGGAAAGAGCGCGAGCTTCTTCTTCCCAAGGCGGAGCTTTCCATGGCCCTTCGCGGCGTTTGCCGCGATCCATGCCGTCGCGCCGATCAGCACGACCAGCAAAAGCGCCAGTGCGATGCAGGCGAGGTTTGCGCCGATGCCGTGCGAATAGCGGTAGAACAGAACGCCTGCCGCCACCGTCACGAGCGAGCAAAGGAAGAACTCCGTGCGGTAGAGCATGTAGATCACATAAAGGCAGTAGACCGCGACGTGCAGGATGGTGAGCGCCAGAACGTACTGCGTCCAGTAGACCCGGAGAAGCAGGCCGGTCAGCGCGTACAGCAGCGAAACGGCAAAGACGTAAGGCGCGGCCATCTTGACCCAGCCGGACTTCACGAGCAGCATGGCCGCAAGCGCTGCGGCGGCCAGAACGCCGAATACGATGGCGACGACGGCGGAGGCGCTTGCGATCCGGTCAGCGCCGACGATGGTACCATAGTTGTTGGCGACCAGCCGGAGCATGAAAACAGAGAACACAAGCAGGAGCAGCGCGATCATGATCTTCAGAACGGCGGAATCATCGTCCTTCTTCTGTGCGCCGCGCGGCTTGTTGGAATTTATGTCTTTGGCCATTTGATTCATCCTTTTCAACTTCTTTAATCCAGCGCTCCGGCGGCATAAAGGATCGCCGTCAGCGCGCAGAGTGGCGCGGTCTCGCAGCGGAGGATCCGCGGGCCGAGCGTGCAGCTCTGAAAGCCGTATTCCTGCGCCAGCGCGACCTCGTCCGGCTCAAATCCACCCTCCGGGCCGGTCATAACGGCGACCGTCCGCAGCGGACTGCCCTCGAGCGCGGCGCGCAGAGAAAGGCTCTGTTCATTTTCATAGGGGAGCAGACGAAGCTCCGCATGGGAGGCGTGCGCGAGCGCCTCGCGGAAGGAATACAGCGCGGTCACGCGCGGAATGCAGCCCCGGCCGCATTGCTCCGCCGCAGAGACGGCGATCTTCTGCCAGCGCTCCAGCTTGCCCTTCAGCGCCTTCGCGTCCGGGCGCGAAACGCACCGCACAGACGGAAACGCGACGATCTCCGCCGCGCCAAGCTCTGTCGCCTTCTGGATCACATGCTCGAGCTTGTCGGCCTTGGCATACGCCATATAGACGCTGCACCGGACAGACGGCTCGGAGGCAGACGGCGCACTTGCGTTGACGCACAGGCTGACTTCGCCGGGCTGGACGCTGTCTACGGTACACGCATAGTCGGTGCCGTGTGCGTCGCAGACGGTCACGCTGTCGCCGCACTTGAGGCGCAGCACCCGTGCATGGGCCGCATTTTCGCCCGTCAGGACGAGGGCGCTGCCGAACGGCTGCTCGGACGGAACGAAAAACTTGGGCAAGGCGATCCTCCTGCTTTCCATCGTAACGATACTCCGCATATTATAGCAGAAGCAGATCCGTTTCGCAAGAGAAAATGTCGCGGCAAAAACGGCATTTGTGTCACAATACAGCCGTTTTTTGGAAAACTGCGCCGCGCGGCGCCGCGCGTACCTTGACTTTCCGGTGACGCTATTATACAATAAATCCAAGTATCAGCAATTTTGAGCTTCAGCACCCGGAGGTGGGCGGATTGAACGAACAGGGACAGCAGAAGGAACATACGGACGCATCGCCCGAGCGGGAGCAGAACGGCGACGGCGGCTATAACTATAAATTCAGCTGGAATCCCGGCGGGAAGCGGCATGATTTCTCGGTCCACTGCGACCCGAAGCGCGGCGACTACAGCTTTCAGAAGGATGGCAAGAGCTATCACTTTTCCACCGGCAGCAGGCCGTCCGGCAGTCAGAGCCAGCCGCAGCGGCAGTATCAGCCGCCGCAGGAGAGCAGACCGCCTGTGCGCAGGCCGGAGGCCGCGCCGGTACGGGAGCCTGCGAAAAAAGAAAATGGGAAATCCATGAAAACCGTCAAAAAATCGATCATTCCGCTGGCCTGTGTGGCGGCAATGTGGCTCGGACATGCCCTGAACGGCGGCCTTTCCAGCGTCGGCGGGATCATCCGGTGCGCGGTGCTTTCCGCGATCGCGTTCGCCGTCCTGCGCATTTTCTTCCCGGACAAGCTGGTGGACGCGCAGAAGGAGCCGCAGCCCGCGCAGAAGAAGGCCGTGCCGCAGCCGGAGCCGGAAAAGAAGGCCGCGCCGGAGCCGCAGACTGCACCGGCGGCGGAAAAGCCCGCCGCAAAGACGGAGCTGGAGGAGGTCTTGCAGCAGGGCCGCGAGTCTATCGCGGAGATCCGGCGGCTGAACGACGAGATCCCGGACTTCAAAATTTCCGCGCAGCTCAAGCAGCTGGAAATCCTGACGGAGAAGATCTTCGCCTTTGTGGAGCAGCATCCGGAGGATGTGCGCCAGATCCGGCAGTTCCTGAATTTCTACCTGCCGACGACGATCAAGCTGCTCCAGCAATACGTTGTGCTGCAAAATCAGGAAATGCGCATGGGCAACATCGACGAGGGTATGCAGAAGATCGAGAATATGCTCGAAAACGTGATCGTCGCGTTCCAGAAGCAGCTTGATTCGCTGTTTGAGAGCGACGTGGTGGATATCACAGCCGATATTCAGGTCATGGAACAGTTGATGGCCGCAGAAGGACTCACCGGGGAGAAGATCCCGGTCGAACGCTGAAAAAGGAGCGAAATCAAATGGAAGAAGAAAAAATCCCGCAGCTGACGCTGACACCGAACCTCGGCGAACAGGCGCTCACAACGGAAAAGAAGGAAGAAACGCCCGCGCCGGAGGCCGGACCGGATATGTCCATGCTCTCCGAGGCAGAGCAGAAGGCCGTCCGCGCGTTTGCCGAGCAGATCGACCTGACCGACGCCAATCAGGTCATTCAGTACGGCGCGGCCGCGCAGAAGAATATTGCGGATTTCTCGGAATCCGCGCTGGAAAAGGTCAAGACGAAGGACATGGGCGAGTTGGGCGACATGGTGGCGAGCCTGCTGGTCGAGCTAAAGACCTGTGATGAGCCGGAAAAGAAGAAGGGCCTTGCGGGCCTGTTCCAGAAGGCAGAGATCAGCGCCGAGACGATGCGCGCGAAGTACGCCGTGGCGGAGGTCAACGTGGACCGCATTTCCGGCGAGCTGGAAAAGCATCAGGTGAAGCTGATGAAGGACGTCGCTGTGATGGATCAGATGTATGAAAAGAATCTCGGCTACTTCAAGGAGCTGACGATGTACATTCTGGCCGGTAAGCAGAAGCTCGAACAGGAGCGCGCGACGACGCTGGTCACGCTGCGCGAAAAGGCGCAGAGATCCGGCCTGCCGGAGGATGCGCAGGCAGCGAACGATTTTGAAAACAAGTGCATCCGCTTTGAAAAGAAGCTGCACGATCTCGAACTGACGCGCGTGATTTCGCTCCAGACCGCGCCGCAGATCCGCATGATCCAGAACAACGACGCGCTTATGATCGAGAAGATCCAGACCTCCATCATGAACACCATTCCGCTCTGGAAGAACCAGCTGGTGCTGACGTTGGGCATCCAGAATTCCAAGCGGGCGCTCGAGGCGCAGCGAAAGGTCACGGATATGACCAATCAGCTGCTCCAGAAGAACGCGGAAATGCTCAAGATGGCGACGGTCGAGACCGCGCGCGAGTCCGAGCGCGGCATTGTGGATATCGAGACGCTCCAGCATACGAACGAGAGCCTGATCTCCACGCTCGACGAGGTGCTGACCATCCAGACCGAGGGTGCGCAGAAGCGCCGCGAGGCCGAGGAACAGCTGCGGCGCATCGAAGGCGATCTGAAGCAGAAGCTTCTGGAAGCAAGAAGAGCTTGATGGAAATAGGAGTGCCGCCCATGTGGGCGGCACTTTTTATAACGGAAGGCTTCCGTTGATGCTTTTCGACCATATGTTCTTTCCCAAATGGGAAACGGCCTCCGGCGGCATACTTTTTTCTGGCTTGTCAGAAAAAAGTATGCAAAAAAAGGCGATGGGTGCGAAATAGCGCTTCGCGCCTGAAAAACAAGTCCTTCTGTTGTGCATATTGTCAGTACACCCTATGGTGTATCTGAAAACTGGCAATGCGACCGGCAGCAAGGAATTTTCGCGCAGAGCAGCAGGGGAAAATTTTTCGCCGATTTGCAACATTCCGCCGCCGTGGGCGGTATTTTATGTGAAGGGAGGCGCGGATATGAAGCAAACCGAAGCGCCGGAGCGCCAGGGCAGAATGACGCCGGAGGGGCTGGCGCGGAGCTACGAACGAAATGTGGATACGGTGTGGAACGTCTGCATCACGTTCCTGAAAAATCCGGCGGACGCCGAGGACGCCGTGCAGGAAACGTTCCTGCGGCTCCTGCGCAGCGCGCCGGAGCTGGGATCGGAAACGCACGAAAAGGCGTGGCTGATCGTGACGGCGCGGAACGTCTGCAAGAACGAGCTGGCGCGCGCAAGGCGGCGCGAGGTGCCGCTGGAGGAAGCTCCGGCACATTATGTGCCGGAGCTGAGTGACACCCTGCTTGCGCTGAGAAGCCTGCCGGAAAAATACCGGCTGCCGCTGTATCTATATTATTATGAGGGCTATTCCACCGCAGAAACTGCGGAAATGCTCGGAAAGCCCGCCGCGACGGTGCGCAGTGATCTGCGCCGTGGGCGCGAACGGATGAAAGCGCTGCTGGGAGGTGACTTCTGATGAAAAACGAAAGGCTGGTACAGGCGTTTGGAGAGGCCCGGCCGGACGAGGCGGCAAAAAAGCGGATGCTCGCGGGCATTCTTGCGCAGCAGGATGCGCCGGAGACCGCGAAGCGGCCGCCGCGCCGGATCCGCAGGACGCTTCTGATCGCGGCGGCGGTCTGCGTGCTGGCAGGGGCGGCCTTCGCCGTGCAGGCCGGGCGGCAGAGATGGATGCTGCCCGCGCCGGAGACCTATACGGACGGAAACAACGGCATTTATGACGTACACGAGACGAACGACTATCCGCAGACATCCGATGTGCGGCCGGAGGAACCTGTCCGTCCGGAGGAGCCGCAGCCGCAGGCTCCGGACGAAGCGGTCACGGAGCAGGACGCGCCGCAGTTCACAGACGCGGACTTCATCCAGAAGGCGGAGGGTATTTTATTGGCGGTCGGACTGACGGATGTGGACACATCGGCGGCCTCCGTTGTGCGGCAGACGGCGCTGCTCTACGACCGCGAGGAGGCGGAGGTGTTCTTTACGCAGGATGTGTCCAATACCTCGGTCAAGTTTCACGCCGGGACCGGCGCGTTCCTGCAGCTGTCGAGCTTTGGAAACGGGGACGCGCCCGATACGCCGGTCTGCACGACGGAGGAGGATGCGGAGGCGCTGGCGCAGAGCTATTATGAAAATCTGCCGGTGCAGCAGGGTTACGCGCTCTCGCGTATCGAAAAATATGACGAGGAGCTGTGGTCGTTCTGCTTCAGCCGTCAGGTGACGCAGACACTGTTCAATCCGTATGAGGAGGTGCGCGTCGTGGTCGATCTGACGACGGGGCGGCTCGTGCTCTGCAACGTCTTTTTCTTCCCGCTGCTCGACAATCACGAGGCGGACGATGTGCCGCTCACGCAGGAGCAGGCCATCGAGGCCGCGAAGGAGCAGAGCGGCATGGAAATGGAGGGCTTTGAGCTGAAGCAGGCGGAGGTCTGCTGCGTTCTGCCGAACTGGTTTTACACGGAGGGCGTGTGGAGCGCGGACGTGCGCTACGCCGAGGTCAGCCGTTTGGCCTGGGTGCTGACGTATGAGGACAACGGCTCCGAGATCGTCAGTCAAAATATATTTTATGTGGATTACTATACCGGCGAGCTGATCGGCGGCGATGCTGTGTAAAATTCCAGAATGTTCCTGAATCCTCCTGCGCGCGTCGGGCATACTAGAAAAGAGCTGAGGAGAGTCGCAAGCGCTTTCCTCAGAGCGCCCAACTTTGCAAAACAAAAAAGGAGGTCATGGATCATGGATCATACCCATTGCAAGGCCAACAAGTGCATCGAGTGCAGCGTTTCTTCCTGCGGGCATCACTGCGACACCGAGAACTACTGCTCGCTGGACAGAATCCGCGTCGGCACGCATGAGACAAACCCGTCGATGGACCAGTGCACCGACTGCCTTTCCTTTGTGAAGAAGTAAGAGAAGCCGGGCCGTAATTGCGGAACCCCGCCGGACAGATGGCATCTGCTGCAATCTGCCCGGCGGGGCATTTTTCGCGCGGTCGGCGCGGAAAACGCATGACAAAGCTGCCCGCGCGTTTCCATGTGCTTCCGCAGAGCGGCGTCCTTATGATCTATTGGGCGCCGCGATAGCAAACCTCGGTCTCCGGGGACGGCTCGCCGCGCTCAAATTTCAGGAGATTTTCGACCGTCGCCGCGGCGATGTTGTTCAGCGCCTCTTTTGTAAGGAATGCCTGATGCGAGGTGACAATGACGTTCGGCATGGAGATCAGGCGAACAAGCGTATCGTCCTCAATGATGCTCTCCGAACGGTCCTCATAGAACAGGTCAGCTTCCTCCTCGTAAACATCGAGACACGCCGCGCCGACCTTTCGGCTGCGCAGACCCTCAATCAGTGCCTCCGTGTCCACCAGCGCTCCGCGCGAGGTGTTTATGAGCACAGCGCCGGGCTTCATGCTTGCGATGGCGTCTGCGTCGATCATGTGCCGGGTCTCGTCGGTAAGCGGGCAGTGGAGCGAGATCACGTCCGCCTGCCGCAGAAGCTCCGGCAGCTCCGCATAGGTCAGGCCGCTGTCCGGCGCGGGATATTTGTCGTAGGCCAGAATGTGCATACCGAAGCCCTTGCAGATGTCCGCAAAAATGCGCCCGATCTTGCCGGTGCCGACGACACCGGCGGTCTTTCCGTGGAGATCGAAGCCGGTGAGACCGGCGAGACTGAAATTGAAGTCCCGGGTGCGGATATATGCCTTGTTGGTGTGGCGGTTGACGGTCAGCAACAGCGCCATTGCGTGCTCGGCCACGGCGTAGGGCGAGTAAGCGGGAACGCGGAATACGCGGAGCTTTCCGGCACAGGCCCGGATATCCACGTTGTTGAAGCCTGCGCAGCGCAGGGCAAGGACGCGCACGCCCATCTCATTCAGGGCGCTGACCACGGTGGCGTTTACGGTGTCGTTGACGAACACGCACACGCCGTCGAAGCCCCGCGCCAGCCGGACGGTGTCCTCGCTCAGCTTCGTTTCGAAATATTTGATCTCCAGCCCAGTCCCGGCGATGCGCGCGTCAAAGCCGGGCTTGTCATAGGGCTTGACATCGAAAAATGCGATCTTCATGTTTTGACCTCCAAAGGATTTACGGACGGCGCACCGGCGGCGCGCTCCCGGAAGGAGCGCGGCGGATGCAGGGAGCGCCCGCCCGCTGCTGCTATTCTGCCCAGATCCCGCGCGGGCCATAGCAGGCGTGATGAAAAAATGTACGGATAAGGCTGCGTCCGCGCGGTAGAGGATAAAACCTGTGATCCGGTGGCCGGAACATGCTTTTCTGCGGAAAAATCGGCATGGAAATACAAAAAACACCGGTTTCAGCTGTTTTCAGCTGAAACCGGTGCCTTGGCGCGGAAGGAGAGATTCGAACTCTCGCTCGCTTTTTAGACGACTACTCCCTTAGCAGGGGAGCCCCTTCGGCCTCTTGGGTACTTCCGCAGGTCGAACTTCGACGATATGCATATTGGAAAGAATGGCGGAGAGAGTGGGATTCGAACCCACGGCACATTGCTGTGTCACTGGTTTTCAAGACCAGCTCCTTAAACCGCTCGGACATCTCTCCGAATCACTGCCTCAAAGACGGTGATAATTTTACCATACAAAATCCGGTTTGTCAATCTGTTTTCGGTGCTTCCTCCGGAAAAATCGCGTGAGGGGGACAAAGCGCTTGACAAACGTGCTATAATATTCAAAGAAAGAAATTCACATAGAGGGTGTTTTTATGACGAAAATTGATATTTATTCCGGCTTTCTCGGCGCGGGCAAAACGACTCTGATCAAAAAGATGATCAAGGAGGCCTATCACGGCCAGAAGCTCGTCCTGATCGAGAATGAGTTCGGCGAGATCGGCATTGACGGCGGCTTTTTGCAGGAGGCCGGCATCCAGATCACGGAGATGAACTCCGGCTGCATCTGCTGCTCGCTGGTGGGCGATTTCGGCCGCGCGCTGCACAAGGTCATTGACGAGTACCATCCGGATCGCATCCTGATCGAGCCGTCCGGCGTGGGCAAGCTCTCCGACGTGATCGGCGCGGTGCGCAAGGTCACGAGCGACGACGTGCAGCTCGGTAATTTTGTGACGGTGGCGGACGCGACGAAGTGCAAAATGTATATGAAGAACTTCGGCGAGTTCTACAACAACCAGATCGAGACCGCCAATACCATTATCCTCAGCCGTACCGACGGCATGAAGGAAGAGAAGCTCGACCAGTGTGTGGCCATGATCCGTGAGCACAACAAGGACGCGGTCATTGTCACGACACCGTGGGACGAGCTGACCGGCGAACAGCTGATGGAGGCCATGGAGCAGCGCAGCACCATCGCCATTGAGCTTGCAAAGCTCGAGGAAGAGGCGCATCACCATCATCATGACCATGACGACGAGGACGATGACGAGTGCGATGACCCGGAGTGCAGCTGCCATCACCATCATGACGATGATGACGAGGATGAGCATGAGCACCATCACCACGATGACGACGAGGAGCATGACTGCTGCTGCGGACATCACCATGACGAGGATGACGACGAGGATGAGCATGAGCATCATCACCATCACCATCACGACGATGACGAAGAGTGTGACGATCCCGAGTGCAGCTGCCACCATCACCATGACGAGGACGAGGAGGGCCACGAGCACCATCATCACCACCACCACGGCCACGACGCCGACGAGGTGTTCATCAGCTGGGGTGAGGAGACGCATAAGAAGTACACCAAGGCGGAGATCGAAGGCTGCCTGAAGGCGCTGGAGGATGCGGAGAAGTACGGCATCGTCCTGCGTGCGAAGGGCTATGTCGCCAATGCCGAGGGCGAAAAGTGGATCCACTTCGACTATGTTCCCGGCGAGCCGGACATCCGCGACGGCTGCGCGATGGTCACGGGCCGCATCTGCGTGATCGGCTCGAAGCTGAATGAAAAGGCTGTCGCCGAGCTGTTCGGCACAGCGGAATGAGAGGAAAAACCATGACGGCTGTTCCGATGTACGTTTTCACCGGCTTTCTGGAGTCCGGTAAGACCCGCTTTATCCAGCAGACGCTGGAGGATCCTCGCTTCAACTCCGGGGAACGGACGCTGCTGCTGGTGCTGGAGGAGGGCGAGGAGGAATACGACCTCTCCACCTATCCCTCCAAGAATGTCTATATCGAGACGCTCGACTATGACGAGCTGAGTCAGGAAAAGCTTGAGGAGCTGCTCAAAAAGCATCGCGCCGAGCGCGTGGTGGCGGAGCTGAACGGAATGCACCTTGCGGCGGATTTCTACCTGAAAACGCCGGATTCGTGGCAGATCGCGCAGGAGGTCATGTTTGCCGACGCGCAGACCTTTATGAGCTACAACGCGAATATGCGCCAGCTCGTCGTGGACAAGCTGGCCGGAGCGGAGCTGGTCGTGTTCAACCGCATGACGCCGGGCGCCGACATCATGCCGTTCCATAAGATCGCCCGTGCGGTCAACCGCAAGATCGACATTATCTATGAGTTCTCCGACGGCACGACGCAGTACGATGAGATCGAGGACCCGCTGCCGTTCGATCTCAGCGCGCCGGTCGTGGAGATCGCTGACGAGGATTACGCGCTTTTCTACCGCGATATCACGGAGGAGCCGAAGAAATATGCCGGAAAGACCGTACGCTTCAAGGGTCAGGTGGCCCGCCTGCGCAAGGAGAAAAACGGCATGTTCGCGCCGGGACGATTCGTCATGACCTGCTGTGAGGCGGATATCACCTTCATGGGCATCCCGTGCAAATTCGTCGGAAGCGCCGGGCTGATGGTCAAATCGTGGGTGACGGTGACGGCGACGGTGGAGGTCAAGTACCACAGCCTCTACAAGGGCATCGGCCCGATCCTGACGGCGCTCACCGTCGAGCCGGCAGAGCCTGCCGCGCAGCAGGTAGCGACCTTCTGAGCGTAAAACGAAGCATAAAAACCCCCGGAGCACATGTTTGAAGTGCTCCGGGAGTTTTTTGTGATAGGAGGAGCCTCCTGCGCGGAGCGCCTATTCCGAATCCCGATAGGCGCGAAGGCCCTCGCGGCCTTCGTCCGTGACGGGTTTGAGCCACTTCATGCTCTTGAAGTGGATAAGGCAGGCGATGGACTTCGGGATATCCTCCGCGAGGTAGGCGACCATGACCACGCCGACGAACGGAAGCTTCAGAACGTTTGCGGCCAGATACGTCAGCGGGATGGAGACCAGCCAGAGGCTGCCCATGTCATAAAGCATACCGCACAGCGTATCGCCGCCGGAGCGGAATACGCCGACGACCTGCACATAGGAGATGTTGCGGAACCAGACCTCCAGCGAACAGAATACCGTCACGGCCAGCGCCGTATCGAGCGTCAGCTGCGAAAGATTGCTGCCGGAGGAGAAGATCGAAATGAGGGGATAGCGGAAAAGAATGACCAGCCCGCCGATGACCATGCCCAGAAGCGGGATGAGCACCGAGAAGCGCCGCGCGTCCTCCACACCGCGCCGGATCTTTCCGCTGCCGATCGATTTGCCGACCATGATGACGCAGGAATTTCCGAGGCCAACGTAAAACGCAAAGGCCAGATCGGCAAAGGTCTTGAAAATGGTCATACCGGCGTAGTATTCATAGCCGATGTTGGAATAGATCATGTTGATGATCAGAATACCGAGCGCCCACATACCCTCGTTGAACACGACGGGCATAGCCCGGCGGTAAAAGGCGCCGAGGTTTTTCAGCCCGAAGGCTGTCAGCTCACGGATGGGGCCAATCAGCAGGTTTTTCTCGAAAAGCGAGAACAGCAGGATCAGCACCGGACCGAGCCATGAGGAAATGCAGGTGGCGAGGGCCGCGCCGGCAATGCCCATCTCCGGGAAGCCGAACGCGCCGAAGATCAGACCGTAGTCCACAAAGGCGTTGGCGATGGTCGTGAAGATGGAAACATAGAGCGGCAGACGCACGCGCTCCGTGTTGCGCAGGACGGTGCAGAGCACATTCGTCAGCGTGACGGCGGGGTAGGAGAAGCAGACGATCGAAAGATACTCGCAGCCTGCGGCGACAACGTCCGGGTCCTCGTTGAAAAGCCCGAGCACCCACGCGGGCGCAAGCCTCGCCACGATCAGGAACAGAACGGTCAGCACCAGGCTCGTCAGGACACCCATGCCCAGCACCCGCCGGATGCCCTTGTAGTCCTTGATGCCCCAATACTGCGAGATGAATACGCTCATGCCCGAGCAAAGCCCGAAGCCGAGCAGTGCGCACAGCCAGCCCCACTGGGCGGCCATGCCGACGGAGGACAGCGCGATGCTGCCCAGACGCGAGACCATCATGGTATCGACGAGCTGGAACGAGCTGGTCAGCACGTTTTGCAGCGCGACCGGGATGGCCAGCGCAAGTGTGACGCGCCAGAACGGCTTGTCACCGAGATATTTGCTCCATTTCATAAAAAACACTCCATGAGGGAAGCTCCGAACCGCCAGGTTCGGCCGTTTTGTCAGAGCTTCCGCAGAAAACGGTGAAAAAGTGGGGATGCTGCTCAAAAGCAGTATCCCCACGAAGTTTTTCGGATGGTCGCGTGAGTGACCTATTATGCCATGCCAGCAGTGATGATGGCCATCTTATAGACCTCGTCTGCGTTGCAGCCGCGTGAGAGGTCGTTGATGGGGGCGTTCAGACCCTGAAGAATGGGGCCGTAGGCCTCGAAGCCGCCGAGGCGCTGTGCGATCTTGTAGCCGATGTTGCCGGCCTCGATGCACGGGAAGATGAAGGTGTTGGCGTAGCCCGCGACCTTGGAGCCGGGGAACTTCAGCTG